>Ga0081455_10006958_pt1 | contig 12024 bp, 15 predicted proteins | sample TabmetS3T2R1_FD_70207 | JGI IMG/M metagenome (GOLD analysis project Ga0081455, IMG submission 70207) | Tabebuia heterophylla rhizosphere microbial communities from the University of Puerto Rico - S3T2R1 | ecosystem: Host-associated > Plants > Roots > Rhizosphere ...
GCTGTCGCGCCGCCGGCGCGCCCGCGGTCGGCCACGCTGGCGTAGAGCTGTCGCGACGCCGGCGCGCCCGCGGTCGGCCACGCCGATGCATCCGGCCAGGCTGTGGCTCCGGATACCTGGCGATGTCCTCGACCGCCGCATCCCCCGCTCCCACGGTCGCGGCGCTGGCCGGGTTGGTCAGCGCCGCGGCGGCGCTGGGGGTCGGCGAGCTCGTCGCCGGGATCGACTCCCGCTTGGCGTCGCCCGTCGAGGCCGTGGCCCGGGAGGTCATCGACCGGGCGCCCCGGCCCGTCGAGCGGTTCGCCATCGAGACGTTCGGGACGAACGACAAGCTGGCGCTCGTCGTCGGGACGGTCGTGGTGGCGGCTGTGCTGGGCGCGGTGCTCGGGGTCGCGGCGCGGGGCCGCCCGCGGGTGGCGGTGCTGGGGCTGGGCGGCTTCGCCGCGCTGGGGGCGCTCGCGAGAGCCGTTCGCGGGCGGTCGCGGGCCAGGGTGGTGGCCGTCACCGGCTCGACCGCGAAGACCTCGACGAAGGACATCCTCGGGGCGCTCTGCTCCGCGCACGCGGCGACGGTCGTCGCCGAGGGAAGCCAGAACAACGAGATCGGGCTTCCGCTCACCCTCTGCCGCCTCGAGGAGGAAACGGAGATCGCGATCGTCGAGATGGGGATGCGCGGCCTCGGCCAGATCACCGAGCTCTGCGAGATCGCCAGGCCCGACGTCGGCATCGTCACGAGCGTCGGCCCGGTTCACCTCGAGCTGCTCGGGACCGTCGAGCGCGTCGCGCAGGCCAAGGCCGAGTTGATCCAGAGCCTTCCGCCCGGAGGCACCGCCGTCGTCCCTGCGGGCGAGGCCTACCTCGATCCCTACCTCGGCCGCGACGACCTCCAGGTCTTCCGCTTCGGCGACGGTGGAGACGTGAGCCTCAGCCACTTCGCCGCGCGCGACGGCAGCGCCCGCATCCGCGTCGAGGCCTTCGGCCGGCCACTCACGCTCGAGTTCAGCTTCTCCTCGCGCTACAACGCGACCAACGCGCTCGCCGCGCTCGCCGCCTACCACGCGCTGGGCCTCCCGCTCGGCAAGGCGCAGAAGGGCGCCCGCCGCGTCACGCTCTCGCGCCTGCGCGGCGAGGAGCTGCGGCTGCCGGGCGGCGGCATCCTCCTGAACGACTGCTACAACGCGAACCCGCTCTCGATGGCGGCCGCGCTCGAGCACCTGGACGATCGGGCGGCCGGACAGAGGAAGGTGGCAGTGCTCGGCGACATGGCGGAGCTGGGGCCCGGGGCGCCCGTCTACCACCGTGAGATCGGGGCCGCCGCCGCGCGCGCCGGCGTCGAGGTTCTCGTCGCCGTCGGTCCGCTCGCGCGCAACTACCTGGACGGCGCGCGCGGTGTCCCCGTCAAGCGCTGGGCGCCGACCGTCGAACAGGGGCTGGCCGCTCTGCGCTCCGTCCTTCGACCCGGCGACTTCATGCTCGTCAAGGGCTCGCGAGCGATGGGGCTCGAGGTGATCGCCGAGGCCGTCGCCGTCGTCCCCGCGCGGGCCTAGGCTACTCCCAGCATGGTCGAAGTCTTGCTCGCGGGCGTGCTGGCGATGGTGATCTCCATCCTCGCCGGCCCGAAGTTCATCGACTTCCTCCGGAAGAACGAGTTCGGGCAGCAGATCCGGGAGGAGGGGCCGAAGGGCCACGTCGTCAAGCAGGGCACGCCGGCGATGGGCGGCCTCCTGATCATGATCTCGATGGCCATCCCCTTCCTGATCTTCTCGAGCCGAACCGTCCCGGCGGTCACGGCGTTCTTCGTCACCCTCGGCTGCGCGGCGATCGGCTTCGTGGACGACTGGACCAAGGTCTCGCGCCGCCGCTCGCTCGGCCTTTCCGGGCGCTGGAAGCTCCTCTGGCTGGGCGCGATCACCCTCGTGGTCGCGGTCGTGTCGGCGCGCGGGCTGGACGATCCGCTGACGACCGACATCTACCTGCCGCTCCTCGACGTCGACGTTCCGCTGTCGTGGGGGTGGTACGTCCTCCTCTTCTTCATCATCGCCGGCGCGGCGAACGGGGTGAACCTGACGGACGGCATCGACGGGCTCGCCGCCGGGACGACGACGATCGCGATCCTCACCTACACCGCGATGAGCCTCGTGGCGGCCCTGGCGTCCATCCGCGCCATCGGCCGGGCCGACCAGGTCGACCTCGACCTCGCCATCCTGGGCGCGAGCCTCGTCGGCGCCTCGATCGGCTTCCTCTGGTACAACGCGTTCCCCGCGCAGGTCTTCATGGGGGACACGGGCTCGATGGGCCTGGGAGGGGCGCTCGCCGCCTTCGCGATCATGACGAAGACGGAGTCCCTGCTCATCCTCATCGGGGGGATCTTCGTCATCGAGGCGCTCTCGGTGATCGTCCAGGTCGTCAGCTTCAAGTGGTTCGGGCGCCGCGTGCTGCTCATGGCGCCCCTCCACCATCACTTCGAGATGAAGGCCTGGTCCGAGACGCGCATCATGGTCCGCTTCTGGATCGTCACGGCGATCCTGTGCGCGTGCGGCTTCGTCCTCTACTACCGCTACGCCTCAGAGTTTGCTTCCTGAGCGAGGTCTGGTCCTCGGTCTCGCACGTTCGGGCGAGGCTGCGGCGCTGGCGCTCGTACGCCGTGGAGTCCGGGTCGTCGGTGTCGATCGAAACGGCGAGCTGGACGCCGGGAGGCTTCGCGAGAGCGGTGTCGAAGTCGTCCTGGGCGCGGAAGACCCCGTGCTCGTCGACGACGTGGACCTGCTGCTCAAGAGCCCCGGTATTCCGAGCGAGGCGCCCCTCGTGGCTGCCGCGCGCGCGCGTGGGGTTCCCGTCTGGAGCGAGGTCGAGCTCGGCGCCAGGATCTTTGAGAACCCTCTGCTCGGCGTCACGGGCACGAACGGGAAGACGACGACGAGCGAGCTTCTCGGGGAGATCTTCCGGGCCGCCGGTCGGCCGGTCGCCGTCGCGGGCAACGTCGGGCGGCCCCTGACCGGCCTCGACGGCTCGATCTCCGATGACACGTGGATCGTGTGCGAGCTGTCGAGCTTCCAGCTGGAGGACATCGACGAGCTGCGGCCGCGCGTCGCCGTGCTCCTCAATCTCACGCCCGACCACCTCGACCGCCACGGGGACCTCGAGACGTACCGGGCGGCGAAGCTCCGGATCTTCGAGAATCAGCGGCCCGACGACGTGGCGGTCATCCCGCGAGGCTTCGAGCAGATTCCCGGCCGCGCCCGCCGGGTCGAGTTTGCCGCCGGCGACCCGCTGCCGGCCGAACCGCGCCTGCCGGGAGCGCACAACCGGGAGAATGCGGCGGCCGCGACTGCAGCAGCGCGGGCGGCCGGTATCCCGGACGAGGCGATCGGGTCGGCGCTCGCGAGCTTCGCCGGAGTGCCGCACCGCCTCGAGCTTGTGCGAGAGCTCGACGGCGTCCGCTGGATCAACGACTCGAAGGCAACCAACCCGGAGGCGGCGGAGCGGGCGCTGGGCGCGTATCCGCCGGGGCTGCGCGTGATCCTGGGCGGCAGCCGTAAGGGAATCCCCTTCCGCGGGCTCGCGGCGCGCGCCCGGGAGTCGGGAGTCTCCTGTGCGTACCTGATCGGCGAGTCCGCAGACGAGATCGCGGAGGCGCTGGCGCGCGAGGGAGTGCGGTTTCGGCACTCCGTCGACCTCGAGCGCGCGGTTGCCGGAGCGCATGCCGACGCCGATCGCGGCGAGGTCGTTCTCCTGTCGCCCGCTTGCGCGAGCTACGACCAGTTCGACAACTTCGAGGAGCGGGGAGAGCGGTTCCGGCAGCTCGTGGAGGCGTTGTGAGGCGGCCGGCCCGCGGCGGGCTAGAGTACCACCTGCTCGTCGTTGTCACGCTCGGACTCGTCGCCTTCGGGCTCGTCATGGTCTACAGCGCGAGCTCCGCCCGGGCGACGCTCGCGGCAGACGACCCCGCCTACTACCTCAAGCGTCAGGGTGCATATGCCCTGCTCGGCATCGTCGCCCTCGTCGTCCTTTCCCGCACCGACTTCCGCCGGCTGCGCCACCTCGTTCCGCCGCTCCTCCTCACGAGCTTCGCGCTTCTCGTCGCGGTCCTGGTTTTCGGCACGTCGGTGAACGGAGCCAGGCGCTGGCTCACCCTGGGGCCGGCGACCCTCCAGCCGTCCGAGCTCGCGAAGCTGGCGCTCGCAGTCTGGGTCGCCGCGTACCTCTCGCGCTCGCCTGCGCCACAGTCGCTTCGGGAGCTGATCAGACCAATCGGTGTTGTTTTCGGGGCCGCGCTCGCGCTCATCCTGGTCGAGCCCGACCTCGGCACGGCCATTGCGATTGTCGTCATGCTCTCCGCCGTTCTCGTCGTCGCCGGCACTCGCTTCGCCACGCTCGCCGGTGCCGGGGCCATCGGCATTTCGCTCATCGCCATGGCCATCTGGCTCGAGCCCTACCGGCGTGACCGCATCCTCAGCTTCTTGGACCCGTGGCAGGATCCGCAGGGCGCAGGCTTCCAGAGCGTTCAGGCGATGCTCGCCCTCGGCTCCGGCGGCTTCTTCGGCGTCGGGCTCGGCGAGAGCGTCCAAAAGGTGTACTACCTGCCCGAGGCGTCCACCGACATGATCTTCGCGATCATCGGGGAGGAGCTGGGGCTCTTCGGCGCCTTCGCGGTGCTCGGCGCCTTCGTTGTCTTCGGCTACGCGGGCTTCAACATCGCGCTCGCCTGCCGAGACCGTTTCGGGAAGCTCCTCGCGGCCGGGCTGACGGCGCTGATCTGCGGGCAGGCAGCCGTCAACGTCAGCGCCGTCATGGGCTTGGCGCCGCTCACCGGCATCCCCCTCCCGTTCGTCTCGTACGGCGGCTCGAGCCTCGTCGTGATGCTCGCCTCCGTGGGCATCCTCCTTAACATCGCGGTGAACCATGCCGCCGAGTCCACCGCCTCGGTTCCTGATCGCCGCCGGCGGGACGGCGGGACACGTCCTGCCCGCGCTCGCGGTCGCCGAGGCGCTGGGGAGACGCGGCGCGTCCGTCACGCTCGCCGGTCGGCCTGACTGCGTCGAGGAACGGCTCGCGAGCTCGGCCGGTCTCGAGTTCGACGCCTTTCCGGTCGAGGGTCTTCCGCGCCGGATCGGAGTCGACTTGGTGCGCGCATTCGCCCGCGACCTGGTTGCTCCGGCGGCCTGCGTGCGCATCCTCAGGCGCCGCCGACCCGCCGCGGTGCTTGGAGCCGGAGGCTACGTCGGCGGCCCCATGGTCGCAGCCGCCGGGCTGCTACGGATTCCGGCGGCGGTGATGGAGGCGGACGCCGAGCTCGGGCTCGCGAACCGCCTCGCCGCGCCATTCGCCAGGCGTGTTTTCTGCGCCTTCCCGCTCGAGGCTCGCGAAGGGCCGAAGTACCGCGTGGTCGGCCGACCGATTCCGGCGCGCTCCCGCCCGCCCGCTCAGGCCAAGGCACGCGCTCTATTCGACCTCCCTGCGGACGGCCCGGTGCTGCTGGTGTTCGGCGGCAGTCAGGGCTCGAAGGTGCTCAACAACGCGGCGCTCACCGCCTTCGCGGTGAGTGGGCCCGCCGTCCTGCATCTCGCGGGCGAGCGCGACTTTCCCGAGCTCGACCGGCGCCCGCGTCGCGACGACTACAGGCTGCTGGCGTTCACGGAGCAGTTCGGAGCGGCGCTCGCCGCGTCGGACCTCGTTGTGGCACGGGCGGGGGGCTCCGTCTGGGAAGTGGCCGCGGCCGGCCGACCGGCGCTGCTCGTCCCTTACCCGCACGCCACGGCCGACCATCAGGCGCGGAACGCAGAGTACTTCGAGGCGGGCGGGGGGGCAGTCGTCGTCGCCGAGGACAAGCTGGATCTCCGGCGGCAGGTGGAGGAGCTGCTGGGGGACGCCGGGAGGCTCTCGGCGATGTCCGAGTCGATGCTGGCCCTGGCGAAGCCGGGCGCCGCCGAGGTCGTGGCCGAGGAGCTGATGGAGCTTGCCCGAACTTGAAGGCCGCCGTCTCTGGCTCGTTGGGATCGGCGGCGCCGGGCTCTCCGGCTACGCCGTCCTCGCGAAAGCATGGGGCGCCGAGGTCTCCGGATGGGACCGGAACGAGACGCCGTACCTCGAGCATGTCCGCGCCGCCGGCATCCCGGTAGCAATCTCGCCCGAGCCGCCCGAGCCGCCGGAGGGCACGGAAGCATTCGTGTCGACGGCCTACGTGGGCCAGACCACCGGACGCCGGCGCGCCGAGCTCCTCGCCGAGCTCATCGCCAAGCGGCGCTCGATGGTCGTCTCCGGCGCCCACGGGAAGACCACAACCGCTGCGATGGTCGCCTACTGCCTCGATGCGCTGGGCGATGATCCGTCGTTCCTGGTCGGCGGTGAGGTTCCGCAGCTAGGCGGTAACGCTCGGTCGGGCACCGGGTGGCTCGTCGTCGAGGGTGACGAGTCGGATGGGACCGTGTTCGAGCTGCCCGCCGACATCGCGGTCGTGACGAACGTGGAGCTCGACCACCATGCGACGTTCGCCTCGACGGCGGAGCTCGAGGACCGCTTCGAGGGCTGGGTCGCCGGCCTGCCACCCGGCCGCGTGGTCTGGGGGCGGGAGCTCGAGCCGATCGACCTCGAGCTCGAAGTACCCGGGGAACACAACCGCCTGAACGCCGCGTGCGCGCTCGCAGCCGTCGAGCTTGCCGGCTACGACCGCGCCGCCGATGGTCCAGACCAGAGGGGTTCGCGCGCGGCGAACGAGCGCATAGGCGAGCACGAACGGGATCGCCCCGAGGGCGAGGTGGACCTGTCCCGAGAGCGCGATCGAGGCGAGTGCCGCCGCCGTGAGCGCTCCCCAGCCGTGGGCCCGCCCCCGAGTGCTCGCAGCGCGGGCACGTTCGATGCCGAGAAGCGCGAGGGGGATGAAGAGCGCGACCCAGCCGAGCAGGTGGCCCGAGGCGCTCTGGTCGAGCCGGTACGGAGCGATTGCGAACGCGAGGCCGCCGAGCGCCGCCGCCCAAGGGCCCAGGTCGAGGGCGCGCAGCCAGAGGTAGGTGACGAGGCCCGCCGCGACGATCGTCCCGAGTAGAAGGAGGTTCCACGCGACGACGGGGCCGAAGAGCGCGCCCAACGGCCAGTACAGGAGCCCGAAGGGCCAGCCCGCGAGCACAGTCTGGGGCTCGGCGAGTGGCTGGAAGCTGTACGGGTCTTGCCAGGGAGCGGCGCCGTTCGCCAACTGGTGGCCGACGAGCCACAGGCGGTAGACCGTCTGCAGGTGGTCGCCGGCCGGCGGCTCGCCGTAGCCCTCGCCGCCGCTCGCCATGAACGCGCTTCCGAAAGAGCCGATCGCGGGCCAGGTCGCAGCGACCGCCGCGAGGACGTAGAGGAGGGCTACGAGAGCGAGCGGGCGGCTGCCAGCAGCTCGTCGAAGTCGGGAACTTGGCCAGACTCGTACCTCCATGCCCCGCGGATGATGCCGTCTCGGTCGACGAGGAACGCGCTCCGCTCGGCGACGCCCTCCATTCCCCGGTATTCGTGGCCGATGCCGAAGGCGCTCACGGCGGCACCGTTCCAGTCCGAGAGGAGTGCGGTCTGGAGGTCGAGCGCCTGCGCCCAGGCCACGTGCGACCACGGGCTGTCGCGGGAAATCCCGAAGATCTTGACGCCTTCCTCCTCGAACTCCCGGCCCCTGTCACGCAGGAGCAGAAACTCGTCCGTTCAGGTGCTCGACCAGTCGAAGAGATAGAAGAGGAGGAGGTAGGGAGAGCCCTCCGCTAGCTCACCGAGCTCGGCGTCGTCGCGCGGGGTGAGCCAGACGCGCACGGCCGGGACGGGGTCTCCGACTCCGATCATCCGGTCGTCACCGCAGCTGCCTCGGTCGCGTCCGCGATCTCGCTCGCGACCTCGACGATGTCGCGGTTCGCGTTGAAGACCCTCAGCTGGCGGTCGGCGCCGTTGCCCTTGGCGAGGATGTCCTTGATGCCCTCGAGCTCGCGCTCCGCTCCGAGCTCCTTCGCGTGGGGGGCGATGTCCCTGAGCGTCCGCCTGATCAGCTGCGCGACCGGCACGCGGTTCCGTCGGCCGGTGGCGAGGTCCATGACGGGCGCCTCGAGGCCGTAGCGCGCCCCGAGCCACTTGTTCTCGGAGATGAGGATGCGGTGGAACGAGGGCAGCTCGGCGCCGGATTCGAAGCGTTCCGCGTAGTGCTTCACGAGCGCTTGAACGTAGGCGGTGAGCGCGACGGTCTCCTCCACCCGCGTGATCGCGTCCATCACGCGCACCTCGATCGTGCCGAAGCGGGGATGAAGGCGGATGTCCCACCAGATGTGCGTGTAGTCGGCGATGCAGCCGGTCTTCTCCAGCTGGCCGACGACCTCCGCGTAGTCGGCGTAGTCGCGGAAACGAGGCGGCGGCCCCGAGCGCGGGAATGCGGCGAATACCATCTGGCGGCTTGACGCAAGCCCGGTCGCCTCGCCGCGCCAGAACGGCGAGTTGGCGGAGAGCGCGAGGAGGTCCGGCAGGTGCAGGAGGAGAGCGCTCGTCACCTTGATCGCCTTCTCCGGGTCGTCGACCGCCACGTGGATGTGCAGGCCGAAGATGAGCTCGCGGCGCGCGACGTACTGGAGCTGGTCGACGAGGTTTCGGTAGCGGTCTCGCGCCGTGATGCGCTGGCGCTCGAAGAGGCTGAACGGGTGCGTGCCGGCGGAGCCGACCCGCATGCCGCGTTCGCGCGCGATCCCGCTCACGAGGCCGCGGAGCTTCCGGAGCTCCGTGTCCACGTCGCCCACGCTCTTGCACACGGGCGTCGAGATTTCGACGACCGATTGCATGAGCTCTGGGCCGATGCGGTCCGTCAGCTCGCCGTTCTGCGCGGCTGAGAGAACCGTGTCCACGTGCTGGACGAGATCAAAGCTTTCGCCATCGAGGAGCATGTACTCCTCCTCGACTCCCAGGGTGTACTGGTCGCCCGCGCCGAAGTTGTGGTCGAGCACGCTTCCGCCCGGCGCGAAGCTCTTCCCGGTGATCGTGGCCGGATAGATCTGTTTCACGGCCCGTAAGACTCTAACCGCCTGCCGGTGGAAGAAAAGTGCGCCCGCTCCCGTCTGGTGCGCAACAGGCAGGGGTCGCAGGAAGGGAGCACCCAAGATGCGCAGCAATCGGAGAAGGAATTGGCTCATCAAGCGGATCGCCTTCGGTCTGGCGATCGCGGCCTTCGCGGCTCCCGTCGCGCAGGCGAAGCTGGACGAGGGCTCCTTGTCCGGCCAGCAAGTCGTCAACGCCGGCGACTACGGCATGCCTCGCGCGATGCCGAGCGACTATGCACTCGCCAGCGGAGATCTGATCGAGGTCGTCCGGGCACAGCCGAGGTCCACCCCGGTCGACAAGATCGAGCTCGTCCGGGTCGAGCAGCCTCGCTCGACCGGTGACAACTTCGTGGCTGCCGACTACGGCATGCCGCGCGCGATGCCGAACGACTATGCATTCGCGAGTGGGGATCAGATCGAGGTCGTCCGCGGGCTTCCGAAGGGCACCTCAAGCGACAAGATCGAGTTCGTGCGGACGCAGCCTCGGTCGATCGGCGAGCCGCAGGTCGTCGCCGCCGGGTTCGACTGGAACGACGCCGCGATCGGCGCCGGGCTGGCTCTCGGGCTCGTGCTTCTGGGCTGGGGCGCCGCGTTGGCGACGCGCCGCCTTGGCAAGACGCAGACCGCCTAGGACAAGCGAACCGGCGGGCAAGTCGTAAGCGGGCCTCAGGGCCCGCTTACGACTGCTTCGGCTTCGATCTCGACGAGCCAGCGCGAATCGAGCAGGCCGCCCGCGAGCAGCGTTGTGTTCGCAGGCCGGATGTCTCGAAATATCTCGCCGTGCGCGCGGCCGACGCCCTCGAAGTCCGCGGCCTCGACGAGATAGACGCGCGTGCGAACCACGTCGGCAAATGACGCGCCCGCCTGCTCGAGCGCGGCGCCGATGATCTCGAAGCAGCGTCGGGCCTGGCCGTAGGAATCCTCAGGAGGGTCGGCGCCTTCGGGCATCACGGGCGCGGTGCCCGCCACGTAGACGTGCTTGCCGACACGCACGGCCCGTGAGAAGCCGACGACGGGCTCGTATGGAGAGCCGGAGGAGATGAGCCTGCGCTCCACCGGGCTAGTATCGCGCCCCGTGGACGCCCTCGCCCAGATCGAAGCCTGGCCGGTCGAGCACGCGGCGGCAGGAGTCGTCCGAGGCGCCGAGACCTGGTCGCACGGCGAGGCCGATCGGAGGTTCGCTTGGGCGTCCCTGACCAAGCTCCTCACGGCGACGGCGACCCTCGTGGCTGCGGAAGAGGGGGTCCTCGACCTCGACGAGCCGGCAGGCCCGCCAGGATCCACCGTGCGGCACTTGCTTGCCCACGCCTCCGGCCTTCCCTTCGACGGGCCGCGCCCCATCTCCCAGCCCGGCACGCGGCGAATCTACTCGAACACCGGCTACGAGCAATTGGGGGAGTTTCTCGCCGCGAAGGCAGAAATGCCCTTCGGGGGCTACCTCGCGGCTGCGGTCCTCGAGCCCTTGAATTTCGCCGCGACGGCGCTGGACGGGTCACCGGCAGCCGGTCTCACGGGCCCGCTGGACGACCTCTTGGCGTTCGGCCGTGAGCTGCTGGCGCCGACTCTCGTCGCGCCAGAGACGCTCGAGGAGGCGACTGCGGTGGCATTCCCGGGGCTCGCCGGCATCCTGCCCGACTACGGGCGCTTCGAGCCACTCGACTGGGGCCTCGGCTTCGAGCTTCGCGACGGAAAGGAGCCGCACTGGACGGGCACTCGCAACTCGGCGCGGACGTTCGGCCACTTTGGCGGCTCGGGGAGCTTCATCTGGATCGACCCTGAGGCGGGGGTTGCGTGCGCCGCCCTCGCGGACCGGTACTTCGGCCCGTGGGCGAAAGAGGCCTGGCCACCGCTTTCCGATGCGATTCTCGCGGAGCTCGCCTGACGGTTCAGGCCTTGCCGCGTAGCTCCTCGTAAACCGGGGTCTCGCAGCTCGCGACTGTGGCGGGGGTCATCGCCGTCACGCTCGCGGAGAAGCTGTCGCCCGGACGTAGAAGCCCGTCGGCGGCGCGCAGCATCCCGGCGAGGACGACGCCGAAGCGGCCCTCGCCGTCGAAGCTCTCGCCTGGAGCGAGCTCGCGCCGCTCCATGCGCTCGGCAAGGCGCATCAGAGTCTCGCCGGGGACGCCGGCGAGCTCCGCGATCCGCGCTAGCTCATTCGCCGTCGCGCTCTGGTGTCTCACGCAGCTCGTCCGGCTCGATGACGCGCTCCGGATCCTCGTGCGCCGGATAGCGCTGGGCGTCCTCGTCCTGCTGGCGCTCCGGCGGCGCGTCGTGCTCCTCTTCGGTCGGCTCGGGTGTCTCGCCTGTGGACATATAGGCTCGATCGTATGGGACGAAGTCCGTTCTTCGACGGTTGGAAGAGCTGCCCGCGCTGCACCGCGGACCTCGAGATTGTGGACGCGAAAGCGACTTGCCCGGAGTGTGGCCTCGTCGTCTACGCGAACCCGGGGCCGACGGTCAGCGCACTCCTCCTTGACGGCGACGCTCGCATCCTTCTCGCGCGCCGCGCCGCGGAGCCCGGCCGCGGCCTCTGGGATCTCCTCGGCGGCTTCGCGGACGAGGGCGAGGAACCGCTCGAGACACTTGCGCGCGAGCTCCGCGAGGAAACCGGTGTCGAGATCGAGCCGCTCGAGTTCTTCGGCGCCTGGCCTGACCGCTACGGCAACGGAGGCGTCTGGACGCTGAACCTCTACTGGACGGCGCGAATCGCCTCGGGCGAGCCGGAGGCGGCCGACGACGTCGCGGAGGTGGCCTGGTTCGCCCCCGACGAGATTCCGCCGTGGAACGAGTTCGCGTTCGAGAACACCGTCGCCGTCCTCAAGGCTTGGAAGTCGGGTCATTAGCGGTCGAAAAATGGGCCGAACGGCCCATGTAGAACCGGAGCCTGCCTGCCGATAATCCAGCCACGTTGGCTGAGCACGGCATGCACCGGATCGACGACGACCTCACGGAGGAGTGGCTCGACGCCTTCGTGGCCGAGGGCCTC
>Ga0081455_10006959_pt1 | contig 12024 bp, 8 predicted proteins | sample TabmetS3T2R1_FD_70207 | JGI IMG/M metagenome (GOLD analysis project Ga0081455, IMG submission 70207) | Tabebuia heterophylla rhizosphere microbial communities from the University of Puerto Rico - S3T2R1 | ecosystem: Host-associated > Plants > Roots > Rhizosphere ...
TCTTCCAGATCCAAGAGATGTGTCACCTACCCAGATCGAGTTACGAGCAGAATCGTAAATTGGATAGAGGGGCTGGCTTCTATTATCTGGCATTGCAATCTGGGTCACGCGGTATTCTATTTGATCGAGATCTGGCTTCACAAAGAGATCAAATGTGGCGACGAGATTTAGTGCATTTGTCTCATTCCTGGCGCCTTCTACAAGCAAATCCCACGGGCCTGCGAGACCAAATGACGCGTTGGCGGTAAACACCCCTTCTGAGACTTTATTGGTTTGAATTTCGATAGGTCCAATATTTTCTTCAGTTTGGGTCAATTTAATCCCGGCTGTTTTCATATCAATGGGGTTACCAGATGGATCCAGGAATTCGACTTCAAAATTGTTATTTCCTACTACAAAAGGATCAATCGTTAGCTTAATCCTAGCTGTGGCATTGTCAAGATATTGTGTAGCCGAATATCCCCCAGCGACACCTTGATCGCCGATTCCGGTATTAGTACCCGATGTGGTGATGAGAAGATTTTGAATATTTGTCTGTTGACTATTTTCACCGATCTGCTGAAGCTGGCTCTGAAACTCGCTCGCTGGTAACCCAGTATTAGTAAGCACTGCAACCGCGCCAAGCAATAGAATTCCGAGAACTGCTTCAATCTTGATACTCCTGTTGAAATTAGTAATGGTTCGCCCCCATCCCCTCGCTAGATTCCTTTTAGACCAATCGTCTGTACGTGACTCCAACGTATCCGAATTTCTATCTCGCTTAATGCCAAAATTATCCCGACGCTTCTCTGTGTGTTGCTCGAGGGAAACGCTATTTTCGTCGTCGTCATCATATTTACTTACGTAGTGATTCCTATCGGTTCTACTACGCGCGAATATTTGCCGTATACTCTGCAATAATAGAAAGAGAATATTTTGTGATTGTGCATTTTTCTTATCAATTGAATGCAAGTCTGTGACTGGGGTGGATGAAGAAGCTGAGAGTGAATGAGATCTTTTTGAATCCGCCGACCGAGAAATGATAACCTGCTGCTCGTGCTGACTGTCAGCTGCTGTTAAAACGTCAATGGCGTCTCTATGAACCACTCTCTGATTATACCCGCCCAAAGCCAACATGACTGCCGCAATTACCAATTTAGCAAGCAATGCCTTTCCGTAAAGCGAAGCAAGCGTCAAATTTAGATTATCTTCCAAAATGTAAAGCAGAAATGGACCAGTTATCACGATAATACCCATGACTACCACAGGCAAGGTAGAGAATCGGGGAATCATAATACACAAAATACTGCATTTGATTCGATCATTCAACTTATCGTCCCGTCTTAGTCTGGGAACTACAACCAAGGCAAGATAGATCACTCCTCCAATCCAGACAGAGGCAGCCAAATTATGCACAAAGTCAATGGTAATTGGTATTTGCGCTCCCGTGGTCATTGCAGCCCCATGACCCATCAGAGAGGTAGTCAAAAGAGTTGCAATACCTATGATCATAATTGCTACGAGCTCTCGCTTCAAGAGGAGTCCACCTGTTTTCAGTGGATTTGTACCTATGCTATCTACAGAATTGGTTTTTCTTGAACGCGCCGACCTTCTACCAACCTTTAGGTAAACAAATAAAATCAATGCAAAGAGCAAAAACGAAATACAAGTTCGTACAAACCAAATATTTCCAAATTTAGTAGTCATTGCGTCAATCATCCCTATGCTAAGTGAGTATGCTAGGGCGTAAATCATCCCAAAGTCTGCCACAATCACGATAGCAGCACCAACCAACATCATCATTACCAATCGCTTGTCTATGCGATTTTTGAACTGTCCTAGATCGTCAAAGTTTACTTGAGAGACCGTTCTTCTTTGCTTCCTGTCACCATGCCCCTGTTCGCCCTTACTAAATGAACTTCCATACCAGTTCACCTTAGCAAAAGGCTTCCACAACCAGAGTGATGCAATTGCAGAGCCTACAACTACTATCTGGCCAACCAGTGCGGGGTATCTAGCGATAGCATCAGGCGCAGACAACTGGTCATAGGCTGACTTTGCTGCTGACCCCTGTTCCAACTGACCAGGCCCTCCAGCTGAGGACAAAGGCGCTGATTCTCCAACTCCGAATACGAACGCATCGTCTGTGACATGTCCATCTATTTGAGATAGCATCTTTGTAGACACCGTGTAAACCCCATCTTCGAGACCTTCCTTAGGCAATGTAACCCCAAGAGTGCTCTGGTCCCCATCGAAATGCTGCGTATCTTTATTATCAATTTGATTTCCATTAGGACCTATTACTCTAACTTCGCTGTACCTATCATCGACAGGTTCGCTTAGGAAAACTTCAACTCTGGCGGGGGGTTTTTCCAAACTCTCAGAAGGTGCAGGATTGCTATCCAGAACAAAGGCGTGACCCAACACACTGCCTGCCAACGGGAACAAGACTAGTAAAGTGACTACAGACAATAATACAAGAAAGGTGATAGAGAAAATTGCAATTGGGGGAAGAGGTTTTTGGCCTTGCAGAAAAGAGGTAATTGACCCATAAACGAACATATAGCTATACATATTTGTAGGATAAAATGGAATTTATAGTATTGTAAGGCTACCCTGGATTCATTTTACCCTCCCACGGCGGCGCGTCAGAATTTGTACCGTAAGCGAAGTTCCGTAATCCCCCGAGCACTGCAACCAAAAAGCACCGTGCCTAAGATGCTCCTATCTAATCAACTTAATTGGATCCTATAGCTATCTTGCATCACTAACCGGATTTCATAAATTTGCGATAAGCTCTAGCTTTGAGCAATAGCATGAAAGAGGAGTGTGGTAAAGGTGACCTTTAATCATAGGAATTTCTTTTGGAGGTCACTCTTGTAAGCGGTATTTTATAAATCAAATATCTATATTGAGAGTCAGGACCTGGTGCAAATTCGGGGATCAGTAAGTAGGGATCAGATGAAACTTCTGAATTGTATTTCACGCTAAGGACAATGTTGTAGTCTCAAAATTTCCTCAGAACAGCCGTAGTAAATGCACCTGGTTAACACCGATACTTTCATTGCTTTTTTTGGAGAAATTAATATCTGCTTTATTGATTTACATACTACAGAGTATCTAGCTTCCTTGTCCAATGAATGCTACTAGAATGTCTTTTATTCGTCTATATTAAAATTAACAATGACAATAGGGAAACTTACTGAAAATTATACCAATCAAGATTCTTTAATTGTAAACCATAAAGACAATTTGACAGTAAAAAGAGTCTTAGTCTCAATCATTTATTTCGATACGATAAGGACTAGCACCAACAGTATTCTTGGTTATCGTCGAAATTCAATAATAAACATGATCTAAATAGCCTATATCGGGATTCAATACTTAGAATAGTGTATGAAGAGTCAGATAGATGCCGGAAATTTGATGACAGAGTGATTGTAATTGTCGGTTTACTAGTTATGACAGTAAGTGACAATACTTAGGTACGTATTTACATATATTCGCACAGCCATTTCAGAGCTTCACCTAGCAGTTGGTCTTCCCCTTCTGGTCTTTTTCCTTTTCCAATGCAGCTCGTATATTAAAATGGCAACTATAATCGCTGCGCAAACGGGAGTGACAAAATACAACATTATTATTTTGAAATATTCTGCCGTCTGGTCTCCAACGATAAGGTCAAATGTCGCAGTCAGCGGCTGTGTTTGATATTTTGAATCACCAATAATTCTCGTTTCCAGGGTGACCAAGTACTCAGAATTATTAGTGAATCTAAAGGGGATTGTTATGTCACTGTACATGTATTGTTTGTATGGGATTTGAGCTATAGTCTCATTGGATTCCTTATCCTTAATTATTAACGCTGAGAAAATATTGTGTATGTTCAAATTCTCTTTGTCAAGAATACTGAAGTTTAGGGTAGTATTGTCTCCGGCCATTGGAGCAAAAGGAAATGGCTGAAAAACAACTTGATATCCATCACGGGTTACGTTCTCCCCAAAGAAATGTCCATAAGCAAGGAATGAATCATCTCTTTGAAGAAGACAAAAGCAGAATACAAAAGATGCACCTAAAATGATACCAACCACAGTAAAACAGCTGAGGGAGATTGGCTTCATCGCATTAGTCATCAACTAATATCAGTTACTTCGTGATTAGCATAGTCATATAACTTTTCTCAGACTCGATAATCCCCCTAGAGTCAATTCTGACCTACCTATTTTGCAACCCTTCTTCACTCATGTTGAGGATAATCCAATTGAATGTAAGGAATGGACGGTAATATTTCAGAAATAGGCAGGGGATACATGTGTGAATCTTATCGAGCAAATTCTTCGTTTTAGAATCAAAATCAGAATACAGGTTATTCGTACCTGGAAAAGTACTATTGATTTGGAAACTGGCAGTAAATTTATCTCTTCTCCCCAAATTGATTTAATTATTGTAAGTTGCATTTGGCATGAATGTTCAACTAACGCCTACAACCTAGCAAAAATTTCAGATTAGTTGAATATCTGAACCCGATGTTACGTCCAAAAAAGATATTGTTTTAACGATTTCTATTTCATAGCTCGTAAAAATATAATTATAATAAGAATACTGTCAAAATATAATGGTAAATGCAAAATTAGCAGGATCCAATTTAAAAGTCACGAGTACGTATATTGTATGCTTGAGTACCCAATTTCTAGAACAAGAAAATGAGGATGAACATGAGGATTTGTTTTCGAGCGTTCCTGTTTGCGGGGCCAATCTTTCAACGCCGGTTATCGACAAAGCATATTACATTAACGAGATTCAATACAAAATAGGCGACAGACTTTACATAGAGAATGCCGATTAGATAGGAACCACTCTACTAGTTAATAGAAAATCCTATAAACATATTTTTTGTGGCAGATTAAGCCGCCAAGCACCGCACAGAAAGGACTTAACTAACGCAATAGTCTTACGCGTTACAACCTGCAAATCACGTACCGTTGAACTTAACCGGATAGCAATAATCTTTCATTTAGAGGTCATTATTTAGTATGATGCACAATACTATCTGAGAAACTATCGATCTCATCAACTAATTCGTCTTCCCGTTCGTTCAATCGTGACTTGACAGTATTTGCTGCCCTGTTTGAAATCTGTGACATTTCCAATGAAAATTTTTCTAGAGAAGCGACTGCGTCTAGATCTAAGTTTAGTTTGTACATGTTGACCTTGCCTATCCTCCTAGTATTAAAAATGAGCTGTCTGTCTTCAAGATCAGGGAGTTCTCGAAAAATAGTTCTGAATGATAAGCCTGTCTTTCTTGCTATCTCATTTGCGGAATAATCGAACTCTTTGTGATCCAGAAAGAAATCCAGAATCTGAGCTACGGCCCTCGAGCTAAATATTCTTGATAAAATTCCGTATTCGTCATTGGTCTCTACTGCAGATTGCTCCATGTCTATACTTACTTTTATCATGCTGTCATATTTGTCTTTTTCGTTGACAAGATAGAAAATGGAACTTGCCAAGAATTACAGAATCAATGACAACTGTGTCCATAGGTATATATTTCTATAAATACCAAAAATGGTCGACCCATGAAATCTGAAGAGATTGCAGTGCTACGAATTCTGTACAAGCACAATGGTCCTCTCAAATATTCTGCCTTAATTGAAGGTTTTCCTGATGAATCTAGATCTCGCATCATTGATGCGGTATCAAGGCTCCAACTTCTTTCATATCTAAACATGACAGATTGCTCTTCAGTTTTATACGTCGCAATAAACCGACGAATGAGAAGAAGTGTAATGAGCTTACTTGAATATGATTCTAAAAAATATGATACTGGTAGAGTAATAGAACATGAGATTCGGTCATCGAACCATCGAGATCATACTCGATCAGGTTCTCCAAATCCAAGTGTAAAGTCCTACTCTGAACCAGATTTGATAAAACTAGATAATAAAGACCTGTGGCTTAGAATTCCAAAACGACCATTCAAGATAAGCACCTCAGTACTGGTCTTCTCATTTGTGATTCTTGGGACAATCACAGTCCTAAGTTCGCAGAGTACCAATAGCAACGGTATATACTCCGGTAACGAGGAAGATACTCCATTCCCAGTTGCAAGCAGCTCATCTCTTGCCACCGAAATGCAGAACGGAAAAACAGTACCTATTGAACACAATTACGATTCTCAGCAGAACCAAGCCTATTCTAATAAACAGCCAGCGATATATGAAGGAATTTTTACGAAGTTGAGATCGGGGTCGTCATCACTTGAGGAGCCACCGTTGTATTACCACTATCTAATTTCTGAGAAAAAGGGATTGCTGCTTTTGGAGCAAATTGGCCCGCTGACTATTGCAAGTGATTCAAACTCTTCAATAATTGCGAATTCAGAGGCTCACATTAAAGAAATTTCTTCGACATGACTGGTGACTTATAATGCGATTTCTATCCTGACATTAATTTGATTAGAAAATGACCGAAATGTCAAAATATAAATAATCGTATGTCATTATCATAATAGTGTATAAATTTATCTGGATTCTTATCCCATTTCTTGTATTTGGTGCCTACATTGCAGGTACTATGAACCTATTTCCGTCAATTCCCTTTCTGACAGGCAGTGACACGGTGGCGCCCTCCGCCTTATCTCCTTCAATATTTTCACAGGAACGAGGTCAGCAACAGTCGGCTCCACTATCCTCATCATCAATGAATCCCACGGTTGTTCAAGCTCAGCAGAATGGGTTCGGAGACGATCTGGACAATACAGTTGATTCGACAGGTGATGCTGCTGCTTCTGGTGTTCCATCTTCATCATCTTTATCTGATGTATCATTGCCAGAAATTTTCAAGAGGACTGAAAATTCAGTAGTGCAGATAACAAGTACACGACCCGGATCTAATGAAGTAGTAATACTGAATGGTAGAGAAATTCCTCAAAATAACGTTGCCCTTGGCTCTGGTTTTGTTTATGACCATGACGGACGCATAATAACAAACCACCATGTTGTTACTGATGTAGAGCAGGTTGACGTCAGATTTGTCGATGGGGATACTTTTACTGCGAAGGTTGTCGGAAAGGATCCATATTCCGATATAGGCATTCTGCAGATTACGGATCCTGAATATTTTAAGAAAGGGGTAACCCCACTTGAGATCGCTAATTCCTCAGAGATACAGGTGGGAGAACAAATCATCGCAATTGGTAACCCATTCGGATTGAGTGGTACTCTGACCACTGGTGTAATCAGTCAGATTGGTCGTTTACTGCCAAATGATGTGACTGGATATTCTATTGCCAACACAATTCAAACGGATGCCGCAATCAATCCCGGTAACTCAGGAGGACCTTTGTTAAATATGAAGGGTGAGGTAGTTGGGATGAATACTGCCATATTTTCAAACACAGGAGTTTATTCAGGAGTAGGATTTGCAATCCCATCAAATATGTTACTGAAGGAGATTCCTGTCCTGATTGAGAAAGGGAGTTATACTCACCCATGGCTGGGATTTACAGCCAAAGATCTTTCTCCAGATATCGCCGAGAGCCTGGGATTGGCGAGAAATTACAAAGGGGCCGCAGTAGTATCGGTGGTGGAAAATAGTCCGGCAGATAAATCAGGAATAAAGGGTGAATTAACCGAAGATGGCTTCGGCGGCGGTACTGAAGTCGTAAAGAGCGGAGATATTGTTACAAAAATAGATGGCCAGCCTGTGAAATCAATGGATGATGTGATTTCGCATCTTGATGAAAATAAAAAAGTGGGTGACAAGACAATACTAACTTTGAATCGAGACGGTAAGATTGTTGATATAACGGTTACATTGGAGGAAAGACCTTCTGGGTCACCGCAGTTGATCCCTGCTTCATCCCAAGAAGAGCAGGACCTCAGAAAGGAACAACCCGAACCTAATCAGCCATTGTTCCAGTGGCCCAAGATACCGGGATTTCCGGAGCTTCCCAAAATCTTTCCATGATACCATTTAAAAAGGATATTCTTACAGCTTCTGTTTATAACTGTCGAAAAATCTACCCAGTTTGAATTTATAGGTCAATGAAACTCGCGGACCACAAGTAATTTGATGTACGTTTTCAGCGGAAACTCCAGTTCTTTTCCCAAAGTCTATGGCAATCCAGCTCCTCTTTGTTTCAAAAAATACCCTTAATTTCTGGCTGTTTAAGACAATACGATGCTTTAATCCTCACACAAGAGCTTTGGAATAATCGTTACCTTGTTGTACGTTTGCCCTAAGCGCGCTAAAAATTTATTGTTGCAATCAATTGTTTTCGGATATATGCAAATTTTTTTGAAACTGCATTGTACGAAAAAAAGCAAAGAAGTCTTATATCTAGAATTGATTTTGGAACAATTACGTACATACAGCCTAATCGTCTGTCGGCGGTACCACTGATTACGATCTTTTCATATCAAATCCCGTGACGGTCAGTCATTAAAGAGCTGAAAATACATAAAAAAGCACCTCTAATCTACTGTCCCTCAGGCAAAAGAAGTCTTGGAAAAAGATTATTCTTAGTGCATTCTACAATCTCAATCTATATTTTTGAATAAGAACTTTAGTTTAAGTGCTGTATTCGTAAAGATATCAGATTAAAGCACAGTCTTTATTTCTCACAATCCAAATAAACCAAAAAATGAATCATCTTGTTTATAGAATATGATAAATAATTTCGTGGTAGGGTTTTTCTTGGCATTGGCCATCACGATAATCGCCGCTCTATCTCTAAGCGGCCAATATTCCACAGAAAGTCTCAATGTCGCCGGGTATGAGCAGAATAGTGAAGAATTTGCTGAAAATGCTTGTGGTAACGGGATACTTCCGAAAAATATTCCTTGCTCAAATATCGATAACCGTGCAAAAGGTGACAAAAATATTGTAAACATTGAAGGTATTGTTTTTCCATAACTCTATCTTCTGGTCGTCATTTGATCACCTCTGCGATCTTTTCAAATTTGATGAGTAGCTACTACTCAATATAGCTCCAATATTATTTAGTCTATAGGCTGATAGATTTAAGTCAGGTATAATCTCTACAGAAATTGTACTATACACTTTGCTTCTCTCCAAACTCGTAGATAGTTTTGAAAAGATGGAGGAAACCAGAAGCAGGTTACTCCTTACCGAAAACCTCGTTTCATTATTGAAACAAACTGAATGCAAAATAATTGACAAGGTTATTTATCTAATCCAAGGAAAACTAGGACCGCCGTATGAAGGAATTGAGCTGGGGCTGGCAGAAAAAATGGCAATTCGTTCCCTAGCGCAGTCATCAGGCAAGAGTCTTACGGACATCTTGTCAATCTATAGGAAAAAGGGAGACTTAGGTGATACAGCTGCAGAAGCAATGAAGATAAAAAATCAAAACACATTGTTTTCTCAAGAAATGACTGTTGAACGGGTATTTACCACATTATACAAGATTGCAAAGTCGACAGGTTCAGGTTCTCAAGAAACGAAGCTGAGGCTCGTCAGCAGTCTGCTCAATGAAACGACTCCAAGAGAAGCAAGATACATAATGAAATTTCTTATGGGAACTCTTAGATTAGGAATTGCAGACTTTACTGTTTTAGATTCACTATCAATAGCATTTACTCATGATAAGGCAAATCGTTCCCTGTTAGAGAATGCTTACAATGTCTCCGGGGATTTGGGTCTGGTTGCAAGAGAGTTGGCTTGTAACGGAATTGAATCGGTTCGCTCAATTCAGATAACTCTTTTCAAACCAATCAGACCGATGCTTGCCGAGAGAGCTTCTTCCATAGATGAGGGACTCAACAGAATGGAAGGAATAGCTGGCGCAGAATACAAATTGGATGGCGAGAGAGTACAGATTCACAAAGGCAAGACTAATCATGTAGTCAAGGGAAAGGCTAACATCAGTAACGGAGCGAGAGTAGAACTTTTCTCAAGAAGGCTTGAAAATATTACAAGCCACTATCCTGATGTGGTCGAAGCCATAGGAAAGATGAAAAGTCTTAAAGAAGTGATAGTAGAAGGAGAAATTGTTGCCGTCGACCCGAGTACTTGGGAATATCTTCCCTTTCAAGAGCTTATGCATCGAAGAAGAAAGTACGGGGTTGAAGAGGCAATGCAAAGCTACCCTGTGATCGTCAATATTTTTGATGTCTTATACAGCAATGCTAAATCTGTGACTTGTTATCCGTACAAAGAACGACGACGGATTTTGAGCGAGCTTGTAAAAACCGAGGGTGAGAAATTGGCTGCTGTATATGATGCAGGCATGAAGGTGGAAGATAGTTCTAAGGGTGCAAGAGAAGGAGCATGGAAGAAAAGTGAGAACGAAGGAGATCTTGAACATGGTAAGGAAACGGGAGTTCATGGAACAGGAAATGTAATAATAGAAAAAACGAAAAAGAAAGGTAATGTCAAAACCCAATACGAGAAAGCGCTATCCCGCAAAAAAACCGAACCTCGACTTGCTAACAGGAATCTGACAGATGTGACGCAATCCAGCTCAAAGGATACCATCAGTACTAACAGGATACAACTGATAACACAAATTATGTCGAGTGATGAAAAGGAAATTCAAGCATTTATGGATTCAGCAATAGCTGCCGGGTGTGAAGGCATTATGCTAAAGCATCGAGACAGCGTCTATCGAGCCGGCAGCAGAGAATACCTCTGGATCAAGGTAAAGCGCGAGTATCGCAGTGAGCTAGCAGATACCTTGGACCTAGTAATAATAGGCGCTTTATACGGAAGAGGTAGAAGAGTGGGAAAATATGGGGCTCTTCTTCTGGCAGTATATGATGAAGATCAGGATCTTTTCAGGAGCGTCAGCAAGGTCGGAACTGGATTTACTGACCAACATCTAGAAAACTTTTACAATAGCCTTGAGAGTCTGCGTATTGGTCATAAGTCACCCAGGATCGACACGAGAATGGATCAGATGGATGTATGGTTTGAACCAAAGATTGTCATCGAAGTAATTGCCTCTGAAATAACGCTTAGCCCTGCACATACAGCTGGCCTCAATTCGATTAGGGAGGGCTATGGCCTTGCATTACGATTTCCTAAATTTACAGGAAAGATTAGAGATGATAAGGGTCCAGAAGATGCGACATCAGTCCACGAATTGATCGAAATATTTAAGCAGCAACTAAAGAAGCGAACAAAATAGCAGAATCTCTTTGAATTAATTCTGCAGTAAACGATGTTACAGAAAGGGAATTGGCAAACGTTCACCTTTAGAATAGATACTTTCTCTTCCTTCTTCTATGTAGTGATACAGTCTTAATTGTGTGAATAAATGTCAGTGAGTAGTCAACTACACCAGCGTAGTAACGAGGAATTGCTAGGTCGCTAGAGTATGATAGTCCTACTATTGTGATAAAATTCTTTCCGTGCTATAGTATTAGAAGAATATGGGGATATATTATTTCATGTGAAATATAAGTATGTAAGTACACACGATTTGAATTAGAATACTAATGCAAACTATCAAAAAAGTCTATAGGACTTGTTCAAATATTAAACATAAGTTGCTTTTAATAAAAGAACACATTGTCTTGGACTTTTACCCTCCACAAGTCTATACAGACACTAGAGTAAATGCGATCTTAGAAAAGTATTTAAATTTGTTATATGTAATTCTGGGAGTAAGAATTAAATATTCACTATTGGTATCATAATAGCTGAATCTATCAAAATCTTGCTGATTCAACGAAACCTAAAAGGGAGTCATTAAATCTGACTATCTTAGCTCAAGTCAGGGTTTTAGGTCTTACAAGAAACAGTACCTCCGTTTGCAGAGCGCTCTCGGGATTCCTGTTGATTTGAAGTTAAATATTTAGGAACTGATAAATCATGTCAATTACGACTTGCTAGATGTAAATTTATCTGAATTTTCAAGCAACGTAATTCGCGAGCATTTAGGTTCTAACATATATATATGCAAATTGTAGAATTAAATCATGAATTTGGTTTCTCTGGTAATGCTCTCCTATTACGATCTGTTAGATAAAATTTGGTTTAAGGCTGCTCTGAACAAGGACTCAAGGGACGATGAAAATA
>Ga0081455_10006960_pt1:0-7500 | contig 12022 bp, 6 predicted proteins | sample TabmetS3T2R1_FD_70207 | JGI IMG/M metagenome (GOLD analysis project Ga0081455, IMG submission 70207) | Tabebuia heterophylla rhizosphere microbial communities from the University of Puerto Rico - S3T2R1 | ecosystem: Host-associated > Plants > Roots > Rhizosphere ...
TAAAATCATGTATCTGCTCTTAAGGTAGCCAAATGCCTCGTCATCTAATTAGTGACGCGCATGAATGGATTAACGAGATTCCCACTGTCCCTATCTACTATCTAGCGAAACCACAGCCAAGGGAACGGGCTTGGGTGTATCAGCGGGGAAAGAAGACCCTGTTGAGCTTGACTCTAGTCTGACATTGTGAGATGACTTGGGAGGTGTAGCATAAGTGGGAGCAGCAATGCGTCGATGAAATACCACTACTCCTGATGTTGTTTGACTTAATGGTTTCATAGCGGGTGCCGGTCGTAACAGGCCGGCAATTCTGGACTTAAGCCGGGCGGTTCTCCGTCCGGCGACGCTCGACCATGACACTGTCAGGTGGGGAGTTTGGCTGGGGCGGCACATCTGTTAAACGATAACACAGGTGTCCTAAGATGAGCTCAAAGAGAACAGAAATCTCTTGTGGAACAGAAGGGTAAAAGCTCATTTGATTGGGATTTTCAGTATGAATACCAACTGTGAAAGCATGGCCTACCGATCCTTTAGTTCGTTTTCGATGTGGAAATTTCACGCTAGAGGTGTCAGAAAAGTTACCACAGGGATAACTGGCTTGTGGCAGCCAAGCGTTCATAGCGACGTTGCTTTTTGATTCTTCGATGTCGGCTCTTCCTATCCCTGCCTCGCACCCGGGGCAAACGGTAAGATTGTTCACCTACTAACAGGGAACGTGAGCTGGGTTTAGACCGTCGCGAGACAGGTTAGTTTTATCCTACTGATATGCAATGTGAGATTCGTCGTGACAGTAATTCAACTCAGTACGAGAGGAACCGTTGATTCGCATGACTGGTAAATTCGGTTGCCCGACCGGGCATTGCTGAGAAGCTGTCATGCGTGGGATAACGGCTGAACGCCTCTAAGCCGGAAGCCTCGCTGAATAAATCGACGAAATGTAGTCGGCTGCGTGATTGGATTTGAAAATAGACGCGTCTTCGGGCGTGTCCGGATCATGACTTGGGTGCTGAATGCGGTGCGGTTCGGAAGCGAGCCGTGTCCGTAGCGCTTGAATGGAAAGGAACTGTGTGGCCGACGGGAATCCCTTGTAGACGACTTGATTTGAACGGGGTATTGTAAGCGCGAGAGTAGGCTTGTCCTGCGATCCGCTGAGATTCATCCCTAGTTCTTGAAGATTTGTTGGATCTTCCTCCTCTGAGTGTTGTTGTTGTTTGGTGGTGGGTGCGGTTTGCTGTCCCTAGGGCCAGTAAGACGCAGAATGGTGCCTGTGTGTGTGTGTGTGTGTGTGGGATTCATCTGGGGGGCGTCCTCAGGACTTTGGTCCTGGAGGCGTCCCCCTTTTTTTGTCAGTCGATTTCTGGGAGTTGTAACCCGCGTGGCGGGTTCTTGTTTGGTTGTGGGCGGGTTCGTGTTCGGATTTGTTGCGGGTTCGTGGCAGGCAATAAGGGGCGGTCTTAGGTCATAGTGCCTAGGATCGCCCCTTTTTTGTCAGTCGATTTCTGGAACGGCGGGTTGTTGTTTGGTTCATCTGCGGGTTGTTATTGGGATCGAATGCGGGTAATTGTTGGTTTGGGTGCGGTTTCGTGTTCGTTAGATGGCGGGTTGCTGGCACCAGTGCGGTTTGTGGTTTGAATCGTTGCGGGGGTTGCTTTGAAATTTCCTGTACTGAACGATGCGGGTTCTTTGTCGATTTGTTAGGGTTAATGTTCGTTGTAATGCGCTGGTTTATGTTGAATGCGGGTTCCTGTTTTCTGTGCCAGTTTGCTGTTGCAATAAGGGGCGGTTCTAGGCCATTCGGCCTAGGATCGCCCCTTTTTTGTCAGTCGATTTCTGGGAGCTGTAACCCGCGTGCGGGTCAATGGCCCGTTTTGCGGGTTGTTGCTGCTGTTGGTGGTTAACGATCATGCGGGTTGTTTGTCGGTTAATTGGGGCGGTTCTGGGTCATTGACCTGGGGCCGCCCCTTTTTTTGTCAGTCGATTTCTGGGAGTTGTAACCCGCGTTGCGGGTTGTTAGTTTGTGATGCGGGTTGTTGTGGGTATGGTGCGGGTTGTGGTTGGTATGATGCGGGTTGTAGCTTTGTAGCTCTGTACAGGGCGAATGGGGCGGTTCTGGGTCATTGACCTGGAGCCGCCCCTTTTTTTGTCAGTCGATTTCTGGAAGCTGTAACCCGCGCTGGGGGCGGTTTGCAGTTGTTGAGGGTTGCAATTGTTTGCGGGTTGTTGTTGGTTTATGTGGGCTGGTTTGCAAAAAGAATGCGGGTTGCTGCTATTCATGCGGGTTAGTGTTTAGTTCTGTGCGGGTTTGTGATTAGTTCTGTGCGGGTTTGTTATTAGTTGTGTGCGGGTTTGTGATTAGTTGTGTGCGGTTTCGTGTTCGATGGTGCGGTTTCATGTTCGTTGGTGCGGGTTTCTATTCGGAACGTCCCGGGTTGTTAATTTCGTGAAAAAGGGCATTCGGGAGGAGCAAAAAGGTTACATCACCATGCGGTTCCCGGCTGGTCCCCCACGCCAGTACTAAGCCGGCCCAAGACGACTTGGCTTCGCAATTCGGAATGAGATACGGCAGACTGCGTCTGGTATGAACGTAACCTGATGAGGAGATGGTTGGATGGGGATATATTGGATTCTTGCCATGGCCTGTAACTATTTAGTATAGGACGGGTGTGTTATGCTTTGTGTTTTGTGTGTAAATGTAATTGATCTAGGATTTAGTGTAAAAGGGTCATGTCGTTTGTTGGGATATGGACGAGGGGGGGGGGTGACGGTAAAAAGGCGTTTTTCGTGTGTATTGGTCCATTTTTGCCGTGCGGGTTGTTGGCTTGTAAATAAAAAAGCGTGGGTCAGGAGGCGTGTTCGAACCCGGGGTGCGAGATGCCAAAACCCGCGCGATGGCCTCTGGGCCATCTCGGCATGGACTTGTAAATTGGTATGGGAAGGACATGGAAATATGGCGAGTCGTTTGCAGGCGTGTTGGAAATGGGTGTGGTTGATAATTTTTTTTTGTGACAATTGTCGAATAGTGTGTGGTGAATTCGGGGCTGCAATCCGACCGGTCTGGGTGCGACGGCTGCCAAGTTACAAAAGTGAACAGAATCGGTCTGAACGTCGGGTACTGGATCGAAGCGAAAAGTGGTCGGATCGGAGCGGGAAATGAACGAGGCATGTTTATCTGATGTATATGTAATTATAAAAGTGTCGGCGGTCTGGAATTCGATCGTGATCGCAATGCTGAAAATCGGGTCCGGAGTCGGGATCGGTCGTGCGGCCAGCGTGTCGTGAATCTTCCGAATCATCGGATCTGGGTTGGCGCGTCGTATCCGGCACGTCGTCCCGGTTCAGAATCAGTATCGTGGGTCGTGGCCGGGCAAATTCATGGCGAGCTAGGGGGTCCGGACCGGTCGGGTCCGTGTGACCCGAGACGATGACGACGAGCGTCGGACGGCGTCGGCGACGCAGATCGGACCGACTGCTCAGGGACGCATTCGGATTCAGACGTCGCCGATGGATGATTTCGAATCGGGCGACAATTTCTGATTCAATGGTCCATGTTGGAGCGGCTGGTTCGACGATCCGGCTGACCGGGGTCGATTCGCGCGGATCAGTCGCCGATCGCATCCGACCCGATTTTCTGGATCGATGGCAATTGCATATTTTTTGAATCTGACTTTTTTATTGAATCTGATTACATAAATTACATTGAATTAGCAAAAAAAACGGTACTTGTTGGACAAAAGCTGGCTTCGTAATGAACGGTTTCAGTTCAATCGTCAGTAAACGAATACTTGGTCGGTATTGGTGAGATAGGCGATTCGTGATTCGATTTCTGTTCACATGTAACCCAACCCGATACGAAATTGAACGGAAATTGAATTTCAAATTGAATGGAACTGGTAGTTTTCCTGTATCTTGAATATTGAATTCGATATTGGGCCGGGTCTGTTGCCGGATCGGATCGGGTCCGATCGCAGCCTCTTCCAAACTGGGTTTCTGCAATGACGTTGTTATGCTTTCAGATCTGAATCGGGCGCGTCAAGATGTTTAAAACAAGCCATCGTGAGTAGTGTATTGATAAATATTCAGGTTGGACGCTAGGCCGATCTGACACACGGACGCCGTGATGGCCTTTAGCTTGAGAAGCGCACGATCGGTCCCGGGGACCGTTACGAATCGTAGCCGATCTAGAGGTTCCCGATGGCGTTTCCGATCATCCGACATATCGTTGGAAAGCGGCGAAGATAATATGACGAATGGACTGGTCAGCTGGCTAGTATCTCGGATTGCTGGGTCACTGGCTTGGTTCCCGTCGGTGCTCAAATGAGGCCCTTTAGCTTGCGAATCGCATATTTTCAGTTTCCATGCCAACGACGAATTTACGAATTGGTATGCTATCGGGGCGTGTGAGGGCTCGTTGGAATCGGCTTGAAATGACGATTCCAAATCTGGCTAAGATACAGGCTGGTAGAGGCCAGCTGGCTAGGTGGCTTGGTTTATATAAAAAATTTAACTTTGCATATTTGGCTTGTATGCTATGTCTGTAGACATTTGGCCTAGCTAGCTGTCATGTCTGGCACAGATGGCCAGGTTGGCAGGTCCGTTACTCTGGCGGGTACGTTACTCTCGTGGCGGGTTCCAGCTCTCATACCATTGCCCGCACCGACTTTAGTACGTCAGGGACTTGGCGCAAAAAAAAGTCCGCCGAGCAGGAGGAGCACGGGTCAACGACCCCTCCTCGCTGGAAGATGATCGCTGGAACGCACCGATCGGACCAGGGTGCGAGGGTGCGAATTCGTCATGTTCGCGTACCGGCGATCTCGGTTCGTGAAGTTGGAGTAATCCGACGGATCAATCATTAGTCACCGCCCGTCAGAGAGGGGCTGGCACTGTAGGTCAGCAGTGGCGTTCGATCGGCTCCGGCTGTTCGGCTCGCTATTGTTGGCTATACCAAGCCGTGAAAGGTCCCTCGATGACTAAGTTCCGATGAAGCCTGGCCTGTTCGTTCGCGGACACCGTCGTGGCAGAGTAGCGAATCCGGTGGCTGATGGTGAATTCGGTTGGGGGTGCCACACTTGCCGGCGGTTGCTACCAATGGCTAGTGCCTCATGCGGTCTGTCCGCCTTCGGGTCGTTTGCTTAACGTGTGGGGTGGCGAACTGTGTGTGTATCCCCAGCTGCCGAAGTTGGGTCGGATTCGTCCGGTTCGGCGGAGGAGGCCTGTTTTCACGTGCTATCCTGGGACATGTCCCTCCCTGCATGTGCGAACTGTTCAGAGTGGCTTGGTTGCGGGCGCGCGGGTCCGTGTGTCGTACGATGTGCGGGTTCGTGTCTCGGACTGAGGTCCGCTGTTCACCTCGGTGAACTCATCTTGAGCGATGGTATGGCTTTCCATTTGGCTGCCGGCGGAAGCTTTCCGATTGGGCAGGCGTTTGGATTGCGTTGAATAACGGTCGGCGCTGTATATGCGTTCGGTCGGCTGGCTCTGGTACGGTCTGTATGGTTACACAATGTGTACGATGGCATTTTGGAACGGATTTGCAAGAACGGTATCGATTTCGATTGCTGAACTTGCGGGAACGGTCGCGGTTCCGATCTGGTGGCCATTAGAGGGCTGTCTCAGTTCATGGATTCGTCGGCTGAGGGTACGATTGGATGGCTAACAAGGCGAATGCGTTGGTAATCCCTTTCTTCGGACTGGTACTAAATCCAGCGCATGGTGATACGTTCAATAACGAAAGGTGCCCGTTTTGTGACGGGCGCTTTCCTGTGTGTCGGACTGCAGACCGCGCAATACCGTGAGAGCGTGTGGCGCGCGCGGGTTGTGGTTCGATCTCGGATAGTTATCTGGTTGATCCTGCCAGTAATATATGCTTGTTTCAAAGATTAAGCCATGCATGTCTAAGAATAAGCGAACTTATTCAGTGAATCTGCGGATGGCTCATTAAAACAGTTTGAATCTATTCGATGGATGTGCGAGAGTACTACATGGATACCCGTAGTAATTCTAGAGCTAATACATGCAAGAACGCCCGACCTCACGGAAGGGTTGTATTTATTGGATACCAAAACCAAACCGCGCAAGCGGTTGCGTTTGTTGATTCACAATAACTGATCGGACCGCTTCCCAGGAAGCGGTAGGTCGTTCGACATTCTGCCCTATCAGCTTTCGATGGTAATGTAGTGGATTACCATGGCCATAACGGGTAACGGAGAATCAGGGTTCGATTCCGGAGAAGGAGCTTGAGAATTGGCTACTACATCTAAGGAAGGCAGCAGGCGCGCAAATTACCCAATCCTGACTCAGGGAGGTAGTGACAAAAAATAACAATACCGGATCTTTTTGGGTCTGGTAATTGGAATGAGAACGAGTTAAACTTTCTATCGAGGATCCATTGGAGGGCAAGTCTGGTGCCAGCAGCCGCGGTAATACCAGCTCCAATAGCGTATGTTAAAGTTGTTGCAGTTAAAAAGCTCGTAGTTGGACTTGTGAGCGCCGGATGCGGCGATCTGCGGCCAAAAGGTCGTTGCGATCAGCCCGTCCGGGCGCCGTAAAATTTGCAACTGGGTCGCCGCTGGTCTTAATTGGTCGGCGGCGTCTGCTCGGTTGCTCGTTTACTGTGAGAAAATTGGAGTGTTCAAGGCAGGCGTGGATTGCAACTGAACATGTTAGCATGGAATAATAAGATAGGGCTCCGGCTCATATTTTGTTGGTTTCTAGAGCGTGGGAGTAATGATTGATAGGGACAGTTGGGGGTGCTAGTATTCAGCGGCCAGAGGTGAAATTCATGGATTCGCTGAAGACTGACTTATGCGAAAGCATTCACCAAGGATGTCCTCTTTAATCAAGAACGAAAGTTGGGGGATCGAAGACGATCAGATACCGTCGTAGTCTCAACCATAAACGATGTCGACTAGGGATTGGCGGTCGTTTTTCATATAAGACTCCGTCAGCACCTTCCGAGAAATCAAAGTGTTTGGACTCTTGGGGAAGTATGGTCGCAAGGCTGAAACTTAAAGGAATTGACGGAAGGGCACCACCAGGAGTGGAGCCTGCGGCTTAATTTGACTCAACACGGGGAAACTTACCAGGTCCAGAGATGTAGAGGATTGACAGATTGAAGCTCTTTCTTGATCACTTCGGTGGTGGTGCATGGCCGTTCTTAGTTGGTGGAGTGATTTGTCTGGTTAATTCCGTTAACGAACGAGACCTCAGCCTGCTTTTGTAGTCGGCCGTATACCTTCTGGGTGTACGCGTTCCAACTTCTTAGAGGGACTATCGATGCGCAGTCGATGGAAGTTTGAGGCAATAACAGGTCTGTGATGCCCTTAGATGTTCTGGGCCGCACGCGCGCTACAATGCTAGGTTCAACGAGTCGATTTCGTACTTGGCCGAGAGGCCTGGTTAATCTTCTGAAATCCTAGCGTGCTTGGGCTTGCCTCTTGCAACTAGAGGCACCAACGAGGAATTCCTAGTAGACGCAGGTCATCAACCTGCATCGATTACGTC
>Ga0081455_10006961_pt1 | contig 12020 bp, 10 predicted proteins | sample TabmetS3T2R1_FD_70207 | JGI IMG/M metagenome (GOLD analysis project Ga0081455, IMG submission 70207) | Tabebuia heterophylla rhizosphere microbial communities from the University of Puerto Rico - S3T2R1 | ecosystem: Host-associated > Plants > Roots > Rhizosphere ...
GCCATGGTCCGGCTTTCATTGATCATACTGCCCCAATCGGGTGTCGGAGGCGGCAGACCAAGACCGAGGAAGCCGAGCACCCCGATTGTGATGGTCACGTAGCCAAGGCGTAGGCACGCATCCACGATCAGTGGCCCCAGGGCATTCGGTAAAATCTCGACCAGCATGATGTGCAGTGTCGATTCGCCACGGAGCTGTGCTGCGGCAACGTAATCACGCTGGCGCAGGTCGAGCGTCAGGCCACGCACAATACGCATGATCCCTGGCGCACTGGCGAAGGTAATGGCCAGCACAATATTGACCACAGAGGTTCCAACCGTAGCGATGATCAGGATGTAGAGGACCAGCACTGGGAACGCCAGCACGATATCGCTGATACGGGACAGGAGCGCATCGACCCAGCCACGTTTGTAGCCTGCTGTCAGTCCCATCGCAATACCAACGACATAGGCACAACTTGTGGCCAGAGGTGCATAGACCAGCACCGTCCGCGCTCCGTAGAGAATGCGTGACAGAATATCGCGCCCGAGATGGTCCGTGCCGAGCAGGAATGTTTTACTGCCCTCAAACACTGTCCCCGGAGGAGCCAAAGGCACCAGAGTGGCATTTGGTGGAAAGGGGGCGAGCCATGGTGCAGCTAGTGCTGCCAGGATCCAGAAGAGAATGATGCCTAGCCCGATCAAACCAACCCCACTGCTCCGTAGCTGGGCAAGAGTGCTGCTAAAGCGCATCAGCCGGGGATAACGTAGGGAGGCTGCCGCAATGCTATCCGTCACGCCTCCTCGCACCGCTGGGACCTCAGGCATGCGCCATGCCGGCGCGCAGGGTAGTCGTAGCCGCCTCATCTACCGTAAAGGTGTCCGGATGCACTACCACTCCGTACACCTCCCGGGCACGTGCCACGGAGATTTTCCCAGCGGCAACGTCCGCAGCCACGGTCTCGGGCGGGCGCTTCCAGACCGAAGCGCACCCGCCGCCCCCTGGGGTCTGGACGCTTATCACATCGCCGGGCTGCAGCGGCAGGGTAATCTTTGAGGGTAGTGCGCGGGCTTCGGTATCGGGGTTGAGGATGTACTTCGCTGGGCGTGCCGCGCCACCGCCGAAGAGTCCCCATGGCGCATACTTGGCTTTGTCAGATAGAATCGAAAAACTAGGCGCATGCCCTGGAAACGTGTAGTCCCGCCGCACGCCAAGCCCACCCCGGTACTGGCCGGCACCTTCCGAGTCGTCGATCAGCTCATAGCGTAGAATGCGGACTGGATAGTTGGCCTCGGTCTCTTCTACAGGCGCATTCTCGGTATTTTGAAAATGCGCCTGGACGGCATCCATGCCGTCATTACATAGCGTCGCGCCATAGCCCCCAGCGATAGTTTCGTAGTAGGTAAAATACTCATCGGTCGCTGGATTGATCCCGCCAAAGGCGATATTGCAGATGCACCCCTTGGTGCCAGCCAGGACACGGTCAGGCAACGCCGACGCCAGGGCTTTGAAGAGTAAATCGCACAGTTGCATGGCGACTTCCCAGCCAGCAGCTACTGCCGCGGGATGCCGTGCCGACACAACACTGCCGGGACGGGTGCGGATGTCAACGAGTCGGTAAAAACCGTCGTTGACCGGGATGTCGGGATCGATGAGGCATTTTAAGACGTACACGACCCCAGAGTAGGTCTGGGAAAAGGTAGCGTTGGTCGGAGAGGGCCGCTGAGCATCACAGTTGGTCAGATCAACGTGAATACGACCCTGGTTGATGTGGACAGTCGCCGCCAGCTTGACGGGCTCATCGCGCACCCCATCGCCGTCCATGGAGGACTCGGCGCTAAAACTGCCGTCCGGGAACTGGGCAAATGCTGCTGCCGTGCGCCGCTCGGTATAGTCCAGCAGCGCCGCCAGGTAACGCTGCAACTCCGCCGCGCCATAGCGCTCCAGCAGCGCTTCGAGGCGCTGCACGCCGAGCCGATTCGCCGCGGTCTGCGCCCGGAAATCGCCGGAGATCTCGCGTGTACCGCGAAAGTTCGAGCGAATCATGGCGAACAAATCACGGTCGATTTCCCCAGCTTTCACAAAGCGCACTGGGGGAATGACCAGGCCTTCCTGATAAATCTCACTGGACACGCCGATGCTACCTGGCGCCCCGCCACCGACGTCCACGTGATGCGCAATGTTCGCCACATAGCCAACCAGGTCATCGCGATAAAAGACCGGCGTAATCAGTGTAATATCGTTGAGATGCACCCCACCCAGATAGGGATCGTTCATTAAAATACCATCGCCTGGCTGCAGATGCTCAGCCCCGTAGGTCTGGATAGCACGCGGTACAATATGCGCCAGAGACCCCAGGTGCGAGGGCTGGGCAAACGCCTGGGCAATGGTGCGCAGCTCACGGTCGAAAAAGGCACACGAGAAATCCCCACGCGTCTTGATATTGGTAGAGTAGGCAGCCCGGCGCAGAGTGGCGCCCATCTCTTCGGTGATCGCTAACAGGGCATTGCGCAGCACCTCAAAACGCACGGGATCAATGCCGGCGGGGAAAGCACTACCAGCCTGTGGTGGAGTGTCGAGTACTGCATGCGATGGCATGGGTGATCCTCACGATGCAAAAATATCTAATGGGAGAAAGGCTGACACCAGGACATTGGGGACATCCACCAGCTCACTGATGTGCAGGTTGACGGCCACACTCGTCAAGGCATAGGCTTGCTCGCGACTGTAGCCACGCTCTGCGACCAGGTGATCGATCATATTGAGCAGGGCGTCCCTGGCAGCGAGTGTCACGTCTTCAGATTCGTTGCGGTCCTCGCGCGTGATCGGCATGCCTGTGGTGGCAAAGAAACGCTGTGGCAGCGCCGCGCGCGGATCAGCCACGGTGCGCTCAAACTGTGGGCGGCGAATGCCACGCTGCGCCGCAACGCCCTTACGCACACCAAAGCGCACCGTGAGGGTCGCCGCCATCTCCACTGCGGTGCCGCAGCTCTCGCCATCACCCTGGGCAAAATGGCTATCGCCAGCGGAGAATAGGGCTCCGGGCACATCCACCGGCAGCAGCAATGTGGTACCGGCCGTCAATTGTTTGATGTCAAAATTGCCGCCTGTCTCACGTGGCGGGATGGTACGCAAGGCCTCGCTGGCTATAGGGTCTGTCTCTGGAACTGCCCCCTGCGCCAGTGGCGGCATGACAGCGCCACCACGGCGCAACAGCTCGGCCTCGCGCGCCACCATACGCGTCAGGGAGGCACGGGAAGGCGCCACGCCCATGACGCCCATAAACGCCCCAGCAGGGATACGCACCCCGGGCAGATCAGGCGAGACGGCCGAGGTCCCGTCGATGCTCCATTTGACCAGGAAAGGCGTGGTGAAATACTCCCGTAGAAAGCCAAAGCCCGGCACGATCACCGTGAACCCGAACGGTTGCGGGGTGATATCGACGATGTGCACTTCGAGGAGATCCCCAGGCTCGGCACCATTCACAAACACTGGCCCAGTTAAAGGATGGACGAGATTGAGATCAACGCGATGCAGGTCGGCGACCGTCGTCCCCGGCATAATGGCTCCATCGAGCGCGTCACGCGTCTCCAGCACCACCGTATCGCCCGGGTCAACACGCACTGCAGGTGGAATATCCGGATGCCAGCGGTTATGCCCCGTGCGGGGTTCCTCACTGAGACGTTTGCTCCGATCAATACGGATTGCATGGGTAGCCATAGCAACGTCCTTTCCCTAGAGTCTGTTCTGGGGGAGCATACGCGCCGCGTCAGCGGGTGTCAACACGCGACGCTCGGGGCAGGCTCAAGGATAGAGCAGGTGCAGAGCGGCTCTCAGCACCGGCCACAAGATTGGATTGAACAGGTACCAGGCCACGAGGAGACCGACGACGCTCATCAACGGATGCCGGAGCAGGTTTTGATACGCTGCCACCTGATCCTGACGTAAGAAGAGCAACACGGCACCACTGCCATCCAACGGCGGCACTGGAAGCAGGTTAAATACAGCCAATATCAGGTTGAGGATAAAGAGCATACTGAGTAACACGGCGATACTGGCCCAATATCCTGAGGTCCCAGTCATCACCCGGGTCAAGGAAATATGTGTCGGCACTTCCAGGTAGCCCAGGGACAGGCCGAAGCGCAGGATGAGGCCAGCCGTCACCACCAGGAGCAGATTGGCAGCCGGTCCCGCCAGGGACATCCAGGCAGCGCGTCGTGGATAGCGACGCGACCAGAACGGGTCGTACGGAGTACTGGCAAAGCCAAAGGGCCATCCGAACATCAGTACGGAGATGAGGGGCAGTATCACCATGCCCCAGGGTTCACGCCGGATATGAGGCCGCGGATCAAGGGAGACTTGACCGCCCTCGTAGGCCGTAAGGTCGCCGCCCAGCTGGGCAACCCAGGCATGCGCTGCTTCGTGAAAAGTCGTGGAAAACAGGAAGACAAGATACCAGCCGAACGCGAGCATTAACTGGTCCATACATGCCCCTTATCGCTATCCTGCAATCTGGGCTGGTCTGCTCCCCAACCATGCGAACCGCGATGCAGGGTGGCAACGCATTCAATGTGATAAGTTTGCGAAAACATGTCAACCGGTTGCACAGCCGTGGTGCGATACCCCAGGTCGTGCAGGAGCCGCAAGTCCCGCGCCAGGGTCGGGGGACTGCAGGAGACATACACCAGGTGCGGCACACGCATGAGTGCGAGCGCCTGGAGCGCGGCGGGGTGACACCCAGAGCGCGGTGGGTCCAGCACGGCGACGTCGGCCCGTATGCCTTCGGCCAGGTAGCGCTGCACCAGGCGTTCGACTTTACCGGTGCGAAACTGGCAATTGCGCACCCCCAGGGCCGCTGCCTGCTGGATGGCCAGCAGTGTCGCCTGGCGATGCAGTTCCACGCCGTACACGGTCTTACAGTGAGGCGCCAGACTCAGTGCAATGGTACCACCCCCACTGTAGAGGTCGAAGACAATTTCATGACCATGGAGAGCGGCGGCGGCTTGCACGAGCGCGTATAGCCGCTCCATCTGGACCGTATTCACCTGAAAAAATGCCTGCGGTTCGATACGGAACAGCCAGGGACCAACACGTTCATGCATCACCTGGGCTCCCGCAATGGGGCTCGTGGTGCCATCGAACAGCTCGGGAGTCTCCCGCGTTTTCACGTGCAGGAATAGCCCGGTTATCAGATCATGCAGGCTGTCCCAGAGCTGACGCTGCAGCGCTGCAGCGAGGGTGGACCGCACAAAAACCGTCACCAGCACATCCCCCGTACGCTGGCCAACCTGTACCTGCACCTGATGCAGCACGCGCTGCAAGGCGGGTTGCGTTGCCGCCAGCGTGCGCAGACGTGCCAGCACTGCATCGGCACGTGGATCATTGAGCAAGCAGTGCGGCACATCCAGGATGTGCGCCTCATGCCGCGACACGAGTCCCAAAGCACCGCGCGCTGCGTCGTAGTGATACAGGACTTTATTGCGGTAGTTGAACGGCTGCGGACTCTCCAGCATAGGTGCCACCGGAATATCGGGGAGCTTGCCGATGCGCGCTATGGCATCCTGCACCTGTACGGTTTTGTACGCCAGTTGGTCCTCGTAGCGCAGGTGCTGCAAGTGACAACCACCACAACGGTCGTACAGTGGGCAGGGAGCCGAGACACGCCGGGGCGACGCCTGGCGTATCGTCCGTATCTCGCCAAAGGCGTACCGCCGTCGGGACTCTGTAAGGCGCACATCGACGACATCGCCTGGAGCTGTCCGTGGCACAAACACCGCCAGGCCATCGAGATGGCCCACACCGTATCCGCCATGAGCCAGGCGCTCGATGGTCACAGTGCCACCGGCCGGCTCTAGCTGGACCTGGTCCGGGGTTTTGTGTATCTTTCTGCGGTTCCGACTCATGGTTTCCCCGTGTGAAAGGCCGCATGCATGTGGTTGGGCGTCCTGAATGCCACCGCCTACGCCGTGGCGATGGCGTATCTTGAGTCCGCTATTGTAGTGTACCTGCGTCGCCTGTACTACCCCAAGGGTTTTGATTTTCCGCTGGTGATTATTGACATACCAACCCTACTCATCGAAGTGGGGCGTGAAACAGCCACCATGGTCATGCTGGCGACCGTTGCTGTGGCGGCTGGGCGCACCAAGGTGGGGAAATGGGCTTATTTTCTGTACTTGTTTGGCGTCTGGGATATTTTTTATTACATCTGGCTCAAAGTATTTCTGGATTGGCCGGCATCGCTGTTGACCTGGGACGTCCTCTTTCTCATTCCTGTGCCCTGGGTTGGCCCGGTCCTGGCGCCAGTCACCGTCGCTCTCACCATGATCGGCATGGCCCTGGTGCTCCTCCATCTCGAACAGCGCGGGCCAGTGTTGCCAGCCGGAAAAACAGTGTGGCTAGCCCAGATAGTAGCCTCGCTGATCGTCATTGTTTCCTTCACCATGGACGTGGTGCCGCGTCTCCCTGACAACGGCGCACTGCTCGCACAGTGGACACCAGCCTCCTACCGCTGGTGGATGCTGCTGGTCGGTCAGGCGCTGGCGATCGGCACGTTTATCTCCTGGGCCTGGCGCGCCTCCGCGTCTTCCCCCCCGGGTATCGGATGAAAATAGTCGTACACCGCACGGGCGACAGACTGCGGCATGCCCGGCGCCGTACTGAGTGCTTCAAGCGACGCCTCACGGACCTGTTTCAGACTCCCGAAGTGCCGGAGGAGTTGGGTCTTACGCTGTTCACCCACGCCCGGGATGTCTTCCAGAGCGGAACGCAGTTGCTGGCGCTGGCGCAGGGTCTTATGATAAGTGACAGCAAAGCGGTGCGCTTCGTCACGCACCCGTTGCAGCAGAAACAGGGCTGGGGAATTGACTAGAAACACCACGGCGTTTTTGCGCCGCGGCCGATAAAACTTTTCGTCGCTGTGGCGGTGTGCCCCGGTCGCCTGGTCTATCTGTAAGCGGCTCTTGGCAATACCCACCACCTCAAGGTCAGTGATACCCAGTTCGTCCAGAGCCCGTAAAGCCATATTGAGCTGTCCCTTGCCACCATCGACCATGAGGAGATCGGGAAAGTCGTTCTCCGCAAGGGCACGCCGGTAGCGCCGACGCAGAACTTCGAGCATCATGCCATAGTCGTTGGGGCCATTGAGCGTCTGGATGCGGTAGCGGCGATAGCGCTGCTTGTCTGGCTGGCCCTCCTGGAAACAGACCATCGACCCTACGGCGAGGGTGCCACTGATATTAGAAATATCAAAACATTCAATGCGGTGTGGCGGTGTACGGAGATGCAGTTTGTCCTGCAACTCCTCGATGGCGCGCTGCTGTTGTTCGTCAGCATCGCGCTCCTTCTGATACGACAGCTCGGCGTTCTTCATGGCCAGTTGCACTAGATGGTGCTTATCACCCTTCTGGGGCACCAGGACGGACACCTGGCGCCCCTTCTTCTCGGTGAGCAGTTCGGCCAGTGAGTCAGCGTCCTCCAGGTCACACGGCAACAGCACTTCGCGGGGAATATACGGGTTATCGGCGTAATACTGGTTGATGAACGAGCTGAGTACTTCGGTCTCTGGCGCTAGTTGGCGCGGGAACGTATAGGAGCGGCCGCCCACAAGTTGACCGCTGCGCACATTGAGGGTCTGGATCTGGACGGTATCCCCCACCCGATGGTAGCCGAAGATATCCTCATCGCGCTGCTTCATGGAGGTCATATGCTGCTTGCCCATGGTTTCTTGCAGCGCTTGCAGGCGCTTGTACAGGCGCGCCGCCTCTTCAAAGCGCAACTCATCCGAGGCGGTAGCGATCTCCGCCTTTAACGTCTTCACGAGTTCATCGCTACGCCCCTGCAAGTGTAGCACCACCTGGTGCACCAGCGCGTCATAGCCCTCCTTGGTGACGTAGCCCGGCACACAGGGTCCTACACACTGGCCGATTTCGTAGTATAGACAGGGACGCGTGCGGCTATTAAACACCGCATCGGTACAGGAACGGATAGGAAACGCGCGGTACAGGAGGCGCAACGTTTCACGCACTGCCTGGCTGGAGGCGTAGGGACCGAAATACAGGGCTTTGTCTTTCCCCGGCCGCCGTACTACGGTCAGGCGCGGGTACGCTTGCTTCAAGTCCAGGCGCAGGTGCACGTGGTTTTTATCGTCGCGCAGGTTGATGTTGAAGCGCGGCTTATGCTTTTTGATGAGGGTATTTTCCAGAATGAGAGCGTCTTTTTCTGTATCAGTGGCGAGAAAATCGATATCGACCACGGAGGGGAGGCCCAGCCGGATGTGGTAACGCGGGTCCCCCCCCTGCGAGTAATACTGTCGCACGCGGTTGCGCAGATTTTTTGCCTTACCGACGTAGACAATGCGCCCCGCTGTGTCCTTCATGAGGTAAACACCGGGAGTGCGAGGAAAGCGCTCAATTTGCTCACGTACATCCATGGGGCTTCTCCAGGTCAGCCTTGCCGGAAAGTGCTGTCTTGACCATATCTGTTCAGGAGTTTTGCTTAACCGTATATTGTGACAAGAGTGCTCACCTTGAGCAAGACAGTACAATGCCCCCCACGCCGGCTCATCTCCCACTAGCCACGGCCTCAAGAAAGGCGAAGCTGGCGGCGAGATGGTCGAAGACACGCTCGTCGGGTGGGATTTCCATGATCGCGGGACCCTGAAAGTCCTTCGCCTTCAGTATCTGCAGCATACGGGCACAGTCAAGGTCGCCAGTATCCACGCTCGGGTGGGCCCTGCCGCTCCGGGCCTGCTTGAAATGCACAATCTTGATCATATCCACCGGGAGAGCCTCCAGTTCCGCTAGCGGGTCGCTGTCCGGATATCGCCGCAGCTGGTTGGTGGGGTCTGGACACAGTCCCAGGTACTGGCCTTCGTCTGGTGTAAGACGAGCCCGAGCCTCCTGTACCACCAGGGCCATGCTACGAATGGGTTGGCCGGAGTTCTCCATAGATAGGATGACCCCCTGCCGGGCCGCCTCACGCGCTAAGTCGGCCACGCTCAGGGCCTCGTGCGGTATCTCTGCCGGCGTTTCCCAGGGGCACTCAAAGGCGGTGGGATCGACGAGGCGTAGGTGCGGTGTCGGTCCCCCGACCAGCTTTGCTCCCTGCAGTGCCGCTTGGAACGGCTCTCCAGATGGATCGGTTTGCCTGGTCAGACACGGCCAGGCCATGGCCAGGTCAAAGGTCAGCGCGGGAAACGTCTGTACCAGACTCGCGAGGCGGGAGAGCACCGGTCGCCAGTGTTCTCCCGCGCCGTGCTCATACTGGCCCAGGCAGGTCTGCCGTAACTCGATGTGCCGGGCACCGCAGGTCTGGGCCTCCTGGACCAGGACGGCCAGATCCTGCCCCTCTAGTTGTTGCCGCCAGGAATTGGTAATTGCGCCGAAGATCATGGCCTCACACCTCCCTATGCTTGACGTATGGATATAGGGAACTATACGCCTCTCGGTGCGTCACCTCAAGTACTGGTGCATCCGCCTCCTAGCGACCACTGCTCCTGATCTGGGATCGCTGCAGCGGTCACCACCAAGAGGCGCGGCGGCTCCGTGACCTCTATGGTCAACAGCGCTTGGCGGTGTTAGAATAGCCGGTGCAAAACGTCCACCCACGCGTGTGATCCTGAGAAAGCGAGGCTGAGCATGCTCACTGCACACGAGATCAAGACGGCCGTGAGTCGCTATTGGAGCGGACGTGCGGCGGGATTTGACCTGGCGCCGAGCCATAACGTGCTCACGGAGGCGCAGCACCAGGCCTGGCTCGATCTCTTGCGGGAGGTGGCGGGCCCTCCGCCACTCACTGTCCTGGACGTGGGGTGTGGGACGGGCTTTCTCGCCATGCGTATGGCCGAATTGGGACACACGGCGGTCGGAATCGACCTCGCTGAAGAGATGCTCGTCGCTGCGCAGCGTAAAGCCGCCAGCTCCGGATTGTCCGTGACCTTCCGACGCGGTGATGCCGAGGCGCCCCCACCAGACGGCGCTCCCTACGACATCATCCTTGAGCGGCACGTCATCTGGACTCTGCCGCAGCCCAGGGAGGCGGTGCAGGCCTGGCGGGCGTTGCTCAGGCCCGGTGGTCTGCTGGTCCTGATCGAGGGAATTTTTGAGATGTCTGATCGTACCGTCTATCCCCAGCTTGAGGCGCAGCTGCCGCTCTATGGTGGACGTTCCGGAGAGGAGCTGGTCGCGTTGCTCGTAGCAGCAGGGTTTATACACACTGCCGTCAGGCCACTGATGGAGGCCGCCCTGTGGCTCGAAACGCCGACCCGCCCGCGCTTCATGGTCACTGGCAGACGCCCTCTCCATGCGACTTCTACTCAGGAGTAAGACGCGTACCAGGAAGGCTGAGGGCATCACATAAAGGCCCCCTGTAATACTTCTTCATGTGCTAGCCAGGCCGTTATAGGCCAGCGCTTGGGCGATGTCTTCGTGCTCCAGATCCAAGTAATCGCTTAAGACTGCCTCCCAACAAAGCATCTCTGAGGTTAGGGGCGCGTGAGAGCACGGGTGTCTCAGGATGAAGCGGGCTTACGTAGATTCTATCGTCGGTGGCCAGCCTGCTGGGAAATGACCATAGACGCTCCGGTACGCCTGCACCGTTGGTGGCGGTGGCTGTTGGCGGGCGGCAGTAACGGCTTCAATATGCGCGGTCTCAAGGGATTCGTGCATCTCGTCCAGGGCACGCTCATGCTCTGCATCGTCCTCCTCCTGCACGTATCCCCCCTGGTCCCAGGCCAGCTCCTCGGGCGGGTGCAACGCGTCGCGTAAAGAACGCATGTCAATGAGTGCAAGCCTGGGAAAGTAATAGGTCCAATCGTACCCCTGGGCTTTGAGGCGGCGAAAAATCATGCGATACACGGGCGTTAAATCCGCCCGCCGAGACAGCCAGATAGTGCCCATGTAGAAATCCATGTAATCATACTCCTGGCGACCGCTCTGGCGGTTAAGGCAGTCGGCGAGAAAACCGCCGGCACCACGGAATGACCCAATGTCGACCAGACGTCCGTCAGGTCCAAGCACATCGTGGTTGTCGGAAAAAATGTCCCACAGGCATTGACCGACCAGTTCCCGCACCTCGCGCTCTATCTCAATGGGCGTGGCCTGATAGTCTCTGAGCACCTCCTCAAGCGTTGGTTCCGGTTTGGCGGGCCGGTCTTGGTGGCGCCCTGGCCAGGATTGCAGATTACGATGGAACTGCAAGCGTTCCTCATACACTTGCTGCGGCGACGGATGAAACGTCGCCACGAGCGCCGACTGTTCCCAGCCTGCGGGCGCAATATCATCCAATACATCCTGTCCTGCAAATCCCTGAGGAAACAGGTCAGCAAAGACTGCCTCGCATTCGGCGTCGGTATAGCGCTGTGCTGCGTACTCGTCCATAGTCCCTCTGCGCTGGGTGTGCCCCGTGCCAGCTCACGCTACAGCGTGCCACGGTGCAATGTTTCTGTCAACGGCGACACAGCAGCACTGTCTGCTCTCCAGGGTTCCCTCCCCCTCGACGGGGGAGGTCCAGGATGGGGGTGATGGGCAGTGAAGCCTGCCGCACAGGCTACTCCTCCTCATCTCAGCAACACCTGGATTTGCTGCTCGGGAAGGGCCGTAAAGACCCTTTGCAAAGGTGTAAGCACTGCACTACTCTCTAGTGCTAGGGATAGCATTGCCCTCGCTGGAGGTAGAGATATGTCGCAATCGATTAAAGAAGAACTCGTCCAGACTCTGGATCGACTGTCATTGGATAATCTGCTTGCAGTACTACACTTTGTACGGAGTATCGAGCAACAAGCGACTGCGCAGGTGGCAACCTCAGCAGGTATCAATGACGAAGAAGCGGAACGTGCGATAGCGGATTTTATTGCGGCGGCTGGCTGTGGTCACAGCGGTGATGCCCAAAGCTCATTGCGTATTGATGAAGTCCTCTATGGTCGCCCAGGAACGCCATGAATGTGTATGTTGATACGGGCGGATGGGTTGCCTACTTCGACCAGAGCGACCGCTTCCATCCACTCGTCACCTCCTACCTGCAAGCCGTATTACTCCAGCGAGTTG
>Ga0081455_10006962_pt1 | contig 12018 bp, 9 predicted proteins | sample TabmetS3T2R1_FD_70207 | JGI IMG/M metagenome (GOLD analysis project Ga0081455, IMG submission 70207) | Tabebuia heterophylla rhizosphere microbial communities from the University of Puerto Rico - S3T2R1 | ecosystem: Host-associated > Plants > Roots > Rhizosphere ...
TACCTCGCGTACGCGATGCTCGATGCGACCGTCGACTATTGTTTTCCGATTCTGGAAAAGTACGGCGAGATGCTCGACCACCTGGAAGACTCCGCGCTCACGCCGGAGGCGCCGGACATCTTGCAGGAGATCCACGCGATCAAGCGCAACCTCACCATCTTGCGCAAAGCGGTCTGGCCCATGCGCGAAGTGGTCGCCGAGCTCTCGCGCGAAGATCAGTTGCTGGTGTCACCCGACACGCGCACGTACCTGCGCGACGTGTATCAGCACTGCGTGCAGATCATCGACATCATCGAGACTTTTCGCGAGCTCGCGGCGAGCCTCACGGACCTCAGCTTGTCGATGGCCAGCAAGCGCATGAACGAGATCATGAAGGTGCTCACCATTATTTCCACGGTGTTCATCCCAATCACGTTTTTAGCCGGGGTCTACGGCATGAACTTCGTCGTGTTCCCGGAGCTGCATTGGAAGTACAGCTACCTGGTGTTTTGGGGGTTTTGCATCGCGGAGACCGTCGGGCTGTTCTACTGGTTCCGCAAGAAGGGCTGGCTGCGCCTGGGATCTTGAGCTTCCCGGCCGGGCATTAGAGCCGTTTGGTAACTCGCCCCGCGGCTGATCCAACACTTTGCTATGCGCAGCCTTAGGTGGAGAGGTGTAGCATCGCCGCCCACGAACCCACGGCGGGAGTGAAGGAGATCGGTATGCGGCAGCAGGCGGTTTGGAGCGTTACGCATGGCGTGGCGATGTTAGGCCTGGTCCTGTGTGTGGCGTGCAAGAAAGACGAAGCGCACGCGGCGGTAGGCGCCACGGCAACCGAGCCCGAGAAGGCCGCGCCGGCGGAGACGCCGGTGGATCCCGCGATGCTCGCCGAAGCGCAGAAAGTCGTGGACGCGGCGTACAAGGGCACCGATCGCGTGCCACCCACGACTGCAGCGAAGTTCGAAAAGGGCAAGAAGGTATGGATCATCTCGCCCGGACAGATCGGCGAGAGCGCGTCCATCCCGACCAACGCCGCCAAGGAAGCGGGCGAAAAAGTCGGCTGGAAGATGACGCTGTACGACAGCAAGCTCGACCTCGCGAACTTCTCCGCCGGTATTCGCCAGGCGATCGCGGCCAAGGCCGACGGCATCATCCTGCACGCGATCGACTGCGCGCTCGTCAAACAACCCCTGCTCGAAGCGCGCGCTGCGAAGGTCAAGATCCTCGCGTACTACGCGCTCGATTGTGATGACCCTTCCGTCAAGGGCGAGCCGCTCTACGACGCGTCGGTCAACTTCGGTTCGCAGTTCGGCGACTACGCGAGCCTCACGCGCACTTGGGGCGCGGCGAAAGCCGACTGGGTGATCACGAAGACACAAGGGCGCGCCAAAGTCATCTCGTTCAAACAAGACGAGCTGTTAGTCGTCAAATACATCCGCGAAGGCTTCGAGCAGGAGCTCGCGAAGTGCAAGACGTGTGAGATCGTGAAGACGGTCGACTTCACGCTGACGGACTTGGGGCCGAAGCTCCAGCAAAAGGCGCAGAGCGCGCTCCTGCAGCATCCGGAAGCCAACGCGGTCCACGTCCCGTACGACTCGGCGATGCTGCTCGGCGTGAGCGCCGCGCTGCTCGAGTCCGGTCGCAACGACAAGATCGAGGTCATCGCCGGCGAAGGGTTCCCGACGAACATCCAGCTGATCCGCGACAACAAGGGCCAAGATGCCGCGAACGCGTTTCCTGCCTCGTGGACCGGTTACGCCGCGATCGATTCGCTCAACAGCGTATTTCACGGCCAGAAGCCGCAGGACTCCGGGATCGGTTACAAGTTGATCGATAAGGATCACAACCTGCCGAAGACCGGCGGCTACGAGCCCGAGACGAACTACAAAGAGGCGTATCTCAAAGCCTGGGGCGTCAAGTAGTCGAAGATGCCCGAGGCTGAGACACACGCTGGCGCGGAAGTTCTGCGCGTCGAGCACATCAGTAAGACGTTTCCCGGGACGCGCGCACTCGACGGCGTGGGTCTCGGGTTTCGTCGCGGCGAAATCCACGCCTTGCTGGGCAACAACGGCTCCGGAAAATCGACACTCATCAAGATCTTGGCGGGTGTGTACGCGGCTGACCCGGGCGGTGTGATCCACGCCGGCGGCAAGAGCTTCGATGCGAGCCGGTTCAGCCCGGACATCGCGCGCAGCTTGGGGCTGCACTTCGTGCACCAAACGCCGGCGCTGTTTCCGATGTTGAGCGTCGCCGAGAACATGGCGATCGGCCGGGGCTTCGAAACCCACGGCGCGCGCATCCGCTGGCCCGAGCAGCGCGCGCGCGCCCAGCGCTTGATCGAGCGCTTTCACATCCGAGCTATGCCGGATCTGCCCGTCGCCTGGCTCGAGCCGGCCGACCGCACGCTCGTGGCGATCGCTCGCGCGTTGCAGGATCAGGAGGGCGAGGCGCACGGCGTCTTGATCTTGGACGAGCCCACCGCCGCCCTGCCCGGCCCGGAAGTCGAACGCTTACTCGCCACGCTGCGGCGTTACGCAGAAGCCGGTCAGACGATCTTGTACGTCAGCCACCGGCTCGACGAAGTGCTGCGCATCAGCGACCGGGTGAGCGCGCTGCGCGACGGCAAGCACGTCGGTACGGCTCCGACGAAGGACATGGATGAGACGAAGCTCGTGTCGATGATGCTCGGCCGCGAGGTAGAGCGCATCCGCATGGAGAAGGGCTCCGCGCCCCTGACTGATCCCTTGGTCTCGGTGCGCGAGCTCGCGGGCGGCCAGGTCACGTCGGTGAGCTTCGAGCTCGCGCGCGGCGAAGTGGTGGGGATCGCAGGGCTGGTGGGGTCGGGAAACTCGCAAGTGCTGCGGCTCTTGTTCGGGGCCGATCCGCGCAGCGGCGGCGAGATCCGCTTCCAAGGCCAACCGTTCACGCCCGAGCAGCCGAGCGACGCCATCGCGCGCCGCGTCGCGTATCTGCCGGCGGATCGCGCGCTCGATGCAACCTTTGCACCGATGAGTGTGCGCGAGAATCTATCGGCTGTGAACGTCGGGCGGTATTTCGAAGGCTTGCGCTTGCGCCACGGCCGCGAGCGCAGCGATGCCTTGGCCGCAATCCGGCGCTTTGCGATCCGCGCTGCCTCGGATCTCCAGCCGCTCTCGACGCTCTCGGGCGGCAATCAACAGAAAGTCGTGCTCGCGCGCTGGCTCCAGGACGAACCCAAGCTGTTCTTGCTCGACGAGCCGAGCCAGGGCGTAGCTGCCCACGCGCGCACCGAGATCCACGGCTTCTTGCGCGAAGCGGCCAAAGCAGGGATGACGTTGCTGGTCGTGAGCTCGGACTTCGAAGAGCTCGCCCAGCTCTGCGATCGCGTGTTGATCATGGTCCACGGCCGGATCGCGGCCGAGCTCCGACCTCCGCACCTCGATTCGCACCGCCTCACCGAGCTCGCGCATTTTGCCGAGGTAACGCCATGACCGAATCCACGCTGACGACCGACAACTCCGGGCCCGCGCAACCGGGCCGCCCCGCGCTCCACGCCAAGAGCGTCCTGTTCATCGCACTCCAGCGTTACGGCTTGCTCGTGCTCTTCGTGCTGTCGGTCATCGGCTTCAGCTTGTATCTGCCCGAGTCGTTTCCGACCGTGCTCAACTTCCGCAACATCGCGGGCAATCAAGCCGTGCTGGCGATCGTGACGCTGGCGGCGATCTTCCCGTTGATCTGCGGCCACTTCGACCTCTCGATCGGATCCGTATTGGGTCTCACCTCGATCGCCACCGCTTCGCTGCTCTCGAAGTACGAGTGGCCGCTGTGGGCTGCCGTGCCGGCGGGCGTCGGCATCGGTTCAGCAATCGGCGCGCTGAATGGCTTTTTGATCGCCAGGCTCGGCTTGAACGCGCTGATCACGACGCTCGGCACGGCGACGGTCATCACCGGCGTCATCACCTGGTACACGAACGGCTTGAGCATCATTACCGGCATTCCGGTCTCGCTCACCGACATCGGTTCCGGCGTGTGGCTCGGTTTACCCTGCACGCTCTACTTCTTGGCGGTGATCGCGGTGTTCTGTTGGTATTTGCTCGAGCACACGCCGTTCGGACGCTACCTGCACGCAGTCGGCGCCAATCCCAACGCGGCGCGTCTGGTGGGGTTGAACGTCGATAAGCTCGTCATGCAGAGCTTCGTGGTCTCCGGAACCTTGGTCGGCCTCGGGGGTGTCTTGCAGGTGGCGCGCCAAGGCGGAGGCAATCCGCAGATCGGGCTCTACTTCATGATGCCCGCGCTGTCCTCGGCGTTCTTGGGCGCCACCAGCATTCAGCCGGGTCGGTTCAACGTCCCGGGTACGATCCTCGCGGTGTTCTTCTTGGCCACGAGCGTCAGCGGGCTCGCGCTGGCGGGCGTGGACAACTGGGTCGAGTCGATCTTCAACGGCACGGCGCTCGTCGTCGCGGTCGCGCTATCGACGATCCTCAGCCGCCGCCAAGCCGGGACCTGACGGCTGTTCGCGTGGTTCTGGGGCGGGCTCGGCGCGTGCCTCGAGCAAGTCTCCAAACAGCGCGCGGTAGTGCACGAAGGCTTGCCGCAGCTCCTCGGTATTCGCGCGGCCCTCGCGATTGGCCTCGGCCAGCGCGCACGCCGCGCGATAGTGATCGACCATGCTCGCGTGCTCGACCGAGAGGTCCGCGATGCGTTCATCGACGTCTTTGCTCGCGTATCCGCGCGCCAGCATGACGGTCTGAATCAGCGCGTCCGCGGCTTGAACGGCGCCGCTCGGATCATCGACGAAGCGCGCCTGCACTTGCCGCCAATCCGAGGAGTATTGAACGCGATCGGCATCCGAGATTGGATGCAGCTCCTGCTTGTGGACGCGCTTCTCACGGGCGCGTAGCTCGCGATCCGCCTTCGCCTCGCTCCCCTGCTCTGCGAGCGCCCGGTCGTATTCCGGGCCGAAGCGTTCCTTGAGCTCGACGTGGCGCTTGCGTGAAGTGCGCGAAGCCACGATCACGATCGTGGCGATGACGGCGAGCGCCAGCACGACGATCAAGGCTATCCATTGTGTGTCGGTCATGAGCGAATCCCTTCTTGCTCACGACTCGAAGCAATCGGCGTACCACTCGAAAAGCGCGCGAGACGTGCGCGAAACGCAGCGTGAACGCCGCGTCCGATCAATCCCGCCCCGCGTGCGTCCGGCAAGCGTCAGAAATGAAAGCGGCGCATCGATATGTTCATCAAGAGGCCGATGCCAGCCATGATCGTGAGCACGCTCGAGCCACCGTACGAAAACAGCGGCAGCGTGATGCCCACGACGGGCAAGAGCCCGCAGACCATGCCGAGGTTGATGACCGCCTGCCAGAAGATCAGCGCGGAGACACCCACTGCGACGACCGCACCAAAGCGATCTTTAGCCTCTGAGGCGATCTTGAGCCCCCACAGCACGAGCACGAGGTAGAGCATGATCAACACGACCGCACCGATGAAGCCGTGCTCCTCGGCCCAGACCGGGAACGGAAAGTCGCTGTGCTGATCCGGTAAGAACTTGTGCTGGTTCTGCGTGCCCTGGAGAAAGCCCTTCCCGGTCAAACCGCCGCTGCCGATCGCGACCTTCGCCTGATACGCGTGCCACCCGGAGTCCAAGATGTCCTTCTCCGGGTCCAAGAACGAGGTGACGCGCTCGCGCTGGTAGTCCTTGAGTAAGTACGCCCACGCCATCGGCGCGCTCGCAGCAAGCGAGACGACCAACGTGACGAGCGAGCGTAGCTTGAGGTGCGTGAGCACCATGATCGTCGCGAACACGAACACCAAGATCAGCGCCGTCCCGAGGTCGGGCTGGGCGAGGATCAACATCAGCGGAAACACCAAGATCAACCCCGGGATGATCAAGTCTTTCAGCGTTCGGCCTTCGGTGCGCGGATCATTGTGCAGGTGCTTCGCGAGCGCCACGATGAAGAACAGCTTCATCAGCTCGCTCGGTTGCAACGAGAACGACCCGATCGGGATCCAGCGCTGCGAGCCGCGGATCTCGCGCGCGAGCAGGAACACCAACACCAAGAGCGTGATGCCGATGCCGTACGCCACCCAGCCGTAGCGCTCGAAGTGCCGGTAGTCGACCGCCGCGACCAACACCGCAGCGCCGGCGCCGAGCATGAGCCAGTAGATCTGCTGGATATACAGGTCGCGCAGCGCGCCGCCCGCTGCGCTGCTCGCGCTGTACAAGTTGATCACGCCGACGACCGAGATGGCCGCCGTCGTCACGAACAGCGGCCAGTCGAAGTGATCTTGAAAGCCTCGGCGAAGCGGCATACCCGGCCTCTACTTCAGGGTTTCTTGGAGATGAGGAGCGGCTTGTTCTTGTTCGGGTCGCCACCGCCGAGCGCATCCTGCAGCACCTGCGTGGCGATCGGCGCCGCGTACTTGCCGCCCTGCCCGCCGTGCTCGACGATCACGGCGATCGCCAGCTCGGGATTGTCCGCCGGTGCAAAGCCCGCGAACCAGGAGTGCGCGCGCCGGTAGTACCACTCGCGCCGCGGATCGTCGCGCGGGTTCAGCTTGTGCTTGCTGACCTCGGCGGTACCGGTCTTGCCCGCGACCATCACGCCGCCCTGGACGCGCGCATCGTACGCGGTGCCTTCGCGATCGTTCACGACGCCGAGCAAGCCTTCTTTGATGAGCGCGATGTGCGCCGGATCGACGTTGATGTGCCTGCGCACGCGCGGCGGAAACTCCTCGACGGTCACGCCATCGGCTTGCTCGACGCGCTCGACCAGCTGCGGCACGTAGAGCGCACCGCCGCTGGCGATCGCGGCGTACATCATCGCGAGCTGAATCAGAGTCACGCGCGTATCGCCCTGGCCGATCGCCGTGTTGAGCGTAAAGCCCAGGTGGTAGCGGTTGTTGTGATTCTTCGCGTACCAGTCGCGCGTCGGCACGAAGCCGCTCGCCTCGGTGTTGATCCCGACGCCCGTCTTTTGCCCGAGGCCGAACTCGCGCGCGTACAGCGCGAGTCGATCGATGCCCACTTGCTCGGCGAGCTTGTAGAAGTAGACGTTGCACGACTGCGTGATCGCGTCGCGCATGTCGACGTCGCCGTGCACGTGGCTACAGCGGAACCGGCGCTTGCCGAGCTCGTAGTAGCCGGGGCACTTGTATTCGACGGAGCTCGTCATGATGCCGTCTTGCAGCGCCGCGATCGCGGAGATCGGCTTGAACGTCGAGCCCGGGAAGTACGTCTCGTAGGTCGTCTTGTCGATCAGCGGCCGGAACGGGTTTTCGAGGATCTCCTTCGCACGCATCGGCGAAAGCCCGCCGCCCATCTCGTTCAAGTCGTAGCCGGGCTTCGAGTACAGCGCGCGCACGCGCCCCGTCTTGATGTCGACGACGGCAACGCCACCCGACGGGTGGCCGCGAAACGCGCGCTCCGCGGCGCGCATCATGTCCATGTCGAGCGTGAGCCGCAGGTCGAGGCCCGGCACTGGTTCCTCGCGCACGGCGCGTTGCGCGACGCGATGCGGTGAGCCGTCCAACTCTTGGCCTTGCACGTCGACCACGACGCGCAGCTCACCGTCCTTGCCGCGCAGGTAGCTCTCCCACGCGCGCTCGATACCGCTGCGACCGACCGAGTGCCCCGCGCCGTATCCGAGCCCGGTCAGGCGCTTGAGGTCATCGGCACTCACCTCGTTCAGGAACCCGATCGTATGCGCACCGAGCGTCTTGAACGGATACGCGCGCACCGGCGTGGCGACGACGTTCACGCCCGGCAACTCGCGCCGGTGCGTCTCGATGGCCGCGTACTGATCGCGCGTGATGTCGTTGAACGCCAACACGAAGTGCGAACGGCGCCGCGCCGGCACGTTCTCCATCCGGCGCACGAAGCGCTGCTTCTGATCGGCATCGAGGCTCAGCAACTCGCCGATCGCACTCAGCTGCTCGTCACCCAAGAGCGATGGTGTGACGTAGACGTTGTACGATGGCCGGTTCTGCGCAACGACCCGCCCCTTGTGGTCGCGAATGATGCCGCGCGTCGCCGGAAGCCGCACCACCTTCGTGATGTTCTTCTCGGCTTCGACCATCCAGCGATCGTTTTGAAGAATCTGGAGCTGAAACAGCCTGCCCATGATGATCGTCATCGTGACGATCACGAAGAGCGCCATCCACTTGTAGCGCTTCTTGAACTCGCCAACTTCGCGACGTACGGACAGGAGGTTCATCAGGCTGCAGCTTCCATGCGTGTTTCGCGCTGCCTTGGCGCGAGCGTGTCCCCCGCCAACCTGGCGGGCCGTTTCGCCGAGTTTACGCCAAGCTCGCGCGTTCGTCGGCCTTGGGAGACTGCCGGCCATCGATGCGGCGGACGGCGGCGAAGATTGGGGGGGCCACCACGGCTGTCACCACCGAGGACTGAACCAGGACACGCAGCGTGGACCACGCGTCGTAGGTCAGGATGTCGCTCTTCTTTTCGAAGAGCGCGCGCAGCGCCAAGATTGAAAACCCCGACGCCGCGCTCATCGTGAACGTAAACATCGCGGTAAACACCGGGCCGTGGGGCAGGAGCCGCGAGGCCGCAGCCCGCGCCAGCATGAACGAGGCGACCAAGACGAACGTCTGCAGCCCCATCGGATTGCCGCAAAACGCATCGAGTAAGTAGCCGAGCACGAAGCAGATCACCGCACCGCGCACCAAGTGCACATCCGCCGACACACCCAGCGAGAGTGCGATAGGCAAGACCAGATTGGGCGCAAACGTGTGCATCGGTAGCAGGGTCGCGAGCGCAGCTTGTCCGGTGAGCAGCAGAAACCCGAAACCGACGAGGAACACGCTACGCACGCGAGACTCCGTTCAGCGCTCGGCTTGCGCCGGTTGGTCGGTGATGCCCGCCGCACGCGACCCGGCCGTGAGGACCAACACCTCCTCGAGTCGCGAGAAGTGAACCGCAGGAATGACAGTGGCCTCCTGGTACAAGCCGTATTCGCGCTTCACGACCTCCTTGATCTCGCCGACCAAGATCGACGCGGGGAACCGCTGCCCGAGCCCTGACGTCACCACCACGTCGCCCGGCTGCACGTCGTCGTCGCGAGACAGCTGCTCGAGCTGGCACACGTAGTTCTCTTCGGCGCCGGTGCCTTTGAGCATGCCGCGCGCGCCGTTGCGCTGAACCACGACGTCGATGGCGCTGGTCTTGTCTGCGGTAAGCAACACGTCCGCGTAGCGGCTGTACGTGCGCCGGATTTGCCCGACTAGCCCGTCGGCAGTCAACACCGGCATGCCCGGCCGCACGTGATCGCGCTCGCCGCGATCCAGCACGACGCGCGTCACGCGGAAGTACGGTGAAACCTCCTTGCCGATCACTTGCGCTGACAACAGGTTCCCGCGCAGCTCGTCGCGCAGCTGCAACAAGCGTCGCAGGCGCCGATTTTCGGTCGCGGAGCTCGTGAGCCGGTTGTTGTCTTCGAGCAACCGCGCGTTTTCGGCGCGCAGCCGATCGTTGTCCTGCTTGACGTCGACCAGGTACACATACTCCTGCAATACCGCCGATACGCCTTGGGCAAACTGCGTCGTGCCGTACTGGATGGGTGCGCTCGCTTCCAGGATCACGCGATCGAACGCGTTGGTACGCGAGGGATCTTTCAGGTTCGCGCGCAGCACGAAGAACGGCAGCGCGAGCAGCGCGATGCACAAAGCGGCGTCCCGGAATCGGCGGTAGAGATGCATGTGCGGACGTCCGCGAGCGGCGAACCGCTCATCAGGAGATCGTGACTTCGCGCAGCAGATCCATGTGGTCGAGGGCTTTGCCCGAACCGAGCACGACAGCCGAGATCGGATCGTCGGCAACCATCACCGGCAAACCCGTCTCTTCGCGCAAGCGTACGTCCAAGCTCTTCAGCAGTGCACCGCCGCCGGTCAGCACGATGCCCTTGTCGACGATGTCCGCCGCGAGCTCGGGCGGTGTTCGCTCGAGCGCGAGCAGCACTGCGTCGACGATGGAGTTGATCGGCTCCATCAAGGCCTCGCGGATCTCGTCGCCGGTGACCACGACGGTCTTCGGCACGCCCGCGACCAAGTCGCGGCCTTTGACTTCCATCGTGCGCACTTCGTTGTCGGCGTAAGCGTTGCCGATCGTGCACTTCACGCGCTCGGCCGTCTGCTCACCGATCAACAAGTTATACTTGCGCTTCATGTACGCGATGATGGCGTCGTCCATCTTGTCGCCGCCGACGCGCACCGACTGCGAGTAGACGATGCCGGCGAGCGAGATGATCGCCACCTCCGTGGTGCCACCGCCGATGTCGATCACCATGTTGCCGCTCGGCTCGGTAATCGGGAGACCGGCGCCGATGGCTGCGGCCATCGGCTCTTCGATCAAGTACACCTCGCGCGCGCCGGCGCTCTCCGCGCTCTCGCGCACCGCACGTTTTTCGACCTCGGTGATGCCGAAAGGCACGCAGATGATGATCCGCGGGCGCCGCACCCAGCGACGATTCGTCGCGCGATTGATGAAGTAGCGCAGCAGCGCTTCGGTGATCTCGAAGTCCGCGATCACGCCGTCGCGCAGCGGGCGCACGGCTTCGATGTTGCCGGGCGTGCGCCCCAGCATCTCTTTGCCTTCGGTTCCGACGGCGAGCACGCGCTTGCCGCCGCGCCCGTCTTTCTGCACGGCGACGACCGACGGTTCGTACGCGACGATGCCACGGCCTTTGACGTAGACGAGCGTCGTTGCGGTGCCGAGGTCGATCGCGAGATCGTGTGAAGTGAACCAGCCAAAGGCCATGAACTGTGCGGGCGATCCGCCGCCGTCTCGAAGTCTGCTCGGCCGTTCGGGGCCATTCCCGAAAACCCAAGCTTTCTAAGGGGATGCGCGATCGACGGGCGAGTCTAAGTATCAGTAAACCCGCACGATTTCAAGCCTCTCGCGCGGAGCTGACGGCCCAAATTCGGGGCGACTCCATCTGTAAACCCTGTGCTAAGACGCGACCGGCATGGGGTACGAACGCGAGTCCATTCAACGCATGCACGGTTACGTGCCGGGCAAACAGCCCGCGTCCGCGGACACCATCAAGCTGAACACCAACGAGAACCCCTACCCGCCAGCGCCCGAAGTGATGCGAGCGTTGTTGGAGGTTCCAGCGGAAGTGTTGCGGCGTTATCCGGAACCGCTCGCGGACGGGTTTCGGAACGTCGCAGCTGAAGTGCATGGACTCACACGCGACCACGTCATGGCAGTCAATGGCGGCGACGAGTTGCTGCGCCTTTCGGTGACGACGTTCGTCGAGCCGGGCTCGCCGATCGGGATTTTGGAGCCGAGTTATTCGCTGTACCCGGTGCTGGCCGAGATCCACGGCTGCCCGATCACGCGCGTTCCGGCGCTCGATGATTTCGGCGTTCCACAGGATTTCGCGGCGCAGATGAACGCGGCGGGCGTGAACTTGGCGCTGCTCGTCAGCCCGCACGCGCCTTCAGGCCACTTGGTGAGTCGAGCACAGATCGCGGCGATCGCGAGTGAGTTGCGCGGCGTGCTGCTGGTCGACGAAGCATACGTCGACTTCGTGAATCCGTTGCTCGAACACGACCTCGTGGCGCTGCTCGGCAAACACGACAACATCGTGCTGCTGCGCACGTTGAGTAAAGGCTACAGCCTCGCCGGGCTGCGCTTCGGTTATGCGCTGGGCCAGCCGTCGTTGATCGCGCCCATGCTGGAGAAGACGCGCGACAGCTACAACACCGACGTGGTCGCGCAGCGCATGGCTGCGGCGGCGCTCACGGCTCGCCGCTACGCGCAGGACACGTGGGAGCGCGTGCGGGTCGAACGTTCGCGCATGCAAGCGGCGTTGCTCGAGCTCGGGTTCGAGGTGCGCGAGAGTCAGAGCAACTTCCTCCTGGCCTACGTGCCGCAAGGTGCGGATGCGGGCGCGCTGCAGGCCGAGCTCGAAACGGGCGGTGTGCTCGTGCGGCACTTCAAGCAACCGCGACTCGACAATGCGCTGCGCATCACGATCGGGACGCAATCGCAGAACGACAAGCTGATCAGCGGTCTAAAAGGTTTGTTGCGCGTCGGTT
>Ga0081455_10006963_pt1 | contig 12017 bp, 10 predicted proteins | sample TabmetS3T2R1_FD_70207 | JGI IMG/M metagenome (GOLD analysis project Ga0081455, IMG submission 70207) | Tabebuia heterophylla rhizosphere microbial communities from the University of Puerto Rico - S3T2R1 | ecosystem: Host-associated > Plants > Roots > Rhizosphere ...
TCGCCGTTGCCGATCTGCTCGGGGGTGAGCGAGAGCCCCTGCTTGATGTTCCACACCAGGCCCTTCTGCATGACCGGCTCCCACTCTGCGAGCTTGTCGGCGTGGCGCGCGACCATGCTGAGCCCGCGGGTGGCGAGCACGATCTCGTTGACCTCGCCGAAGTCGGGGCACGCGCGCTCGATCTTCGCACCGAGGGCGTGGAACACGCGCGTGGCGCCCTCGGCCACCGCGGCGATCTCACGGTCCACCGGGATCAGCCCGTTGAGATCCGGGCTCCACGCCACCCGCCAGCCCTTCACGGACGGTCGCTTCACCGCGGCGGTGAAGCGACGCGTGTCGACCTCGTAGGACAGCGGCGCCCGATCGTCGGGGCCGGCCATCGCGGCGAGCATCAGGGCCACGTCGCCCACCGTGCGGGCCATCGGTCCGGTCACGCTCAGCGAGTCCCATCCGAGATCGGCCGGGTAGACCGGGATCAAGCCGGGCGTCGTGCGGAACCCGACCACGCCACAGAACGCGGCCGGCGTGCGCAGCGAGCCGCCCAGGTCCGAGCCCTGCGCGAGCGGCCCCATGCCGGTGGCCAGGGCCACCGCGGCGCCGCCGCTCGAGCCTCCGCAGGTGAGCGCGGGGTTCCAGGGATTGCGCGTGACGCCGAACACCGCGTTGAAGGTATTGCCGCCGGCGCCGAATTCCGGCGTGTTGGTCTTGCCGATCACGATGGCGCCGGCCCGCTTGAGCCGATCGACGTACAGCGCGTCCTCCTCCGGCACGTGGTGCTCGAAGATCTTCGAGCCCCAGGTGGTGCGGATGCCCTTGGTCGGGGTCAGGTCCTTGATCGACACCGGGATGCCGTGCAGCGGGCCGAGCGCGGCGCTTCGGCGCCCGAGGGCGGCGGTCGCCTTGCGGGCGGCGCCCAGTGCCGCCTCGCGGGCCAGCGTGACGTAGGCGTTCAGCCGCGGGTTGATCGCGTCGACGCGCGCGAGCACCGCCTGCATGACCTCGAGCGGCGAGACCTTCCGGGTCCGATAGAGGCGCTGCAACGTGGTGGCAGGGACGAAGCAGAGATCACGGTCGGACACGGGCGTCTCCTGGCTGGTGGAGGACCGGCTAGGCGTCCGGCGTGGCGACCCCGCCGGCGTCGGCCGCCGGGGTGCGGCTCGCCATGACCTTGCGCGGGTCGAGCGCGTCGCGCAGGCCGTCGCCGATGTAGTTGATGCTGAGCACGGTGAGGAAGATCGCGGTGCCGGGGAAGATGGCCCAGTGCGGGGCAAAGTCGAGGTTGTCCTTGGCGTCGAAGAGAATGCGGCCCCAGGTCGGGATGTCGGGCGGGAAGCCCAGGCCCAGGAAGGACAGCGACGACTCGGCGATGATGGCCACCGCCACGTCCAGCGAGCCCGCCACGATGACCGGCCCCAGCGCGTTCGGCAGGATGTGGCGGGCGATCTGCCGCAGCGGCCTGGCCCCCAGGCTGCGGGCGGCCTCCACGAACTCCTTTTCCCGCAGCGAGAGGAACTGAGCGCGCACCAGCCGAGCCACCGGCATCCACCGGAGGCCGCCGATGACCGCCACGATCAAGATGAAGACCCCGGCCTCCAGGCCGAAGAGCTTCGTGAGGAGGTCCCGGAAGAGGTACACGATCAGGAGCAGCAGGGGCAGCTGGGGCAGGGAGATGAACAGGTCGGTGAGGCGCATCAGGGCGTTGTCCACGACGCCGCCGGCGTGTCCGGCGAGCGATCCGACCGCGGTGCCGACGATGATGGCGATGAGCATGGCGGTCACCCCCACCGCGAGCGAGATCCGGCCACCGTAGAGCATTCGAGCCAGGACGTCCTGGCCCAGGTCGTCGGTGCCGAACGGATGAGCCCAGGAGGGGGACTTGAGCTTGGCCTTGAAGTCGATCTCGTTGATGGGAATGCGATAGACGAAGGGGCCGACGACCACCGCCACGACCATGACCAGCAAGGTGACGGCCCCCGCGATGGCCAGCCGGTGCCGGCGGAAGCGCCGCCAGGCCTCGGCGGAGAGCGAATCGCTCGCACGGCGGGGGGCCAGGCGGTCGCCCGCAAGCGTCCTGGCCGCGTGCATGCTCCTAGTCGCCACGTCCCGGCCTCCGTCTAGCGGTACGAGATCCTCGGGTCGAGCCAGCCATACAGCACGTCCGCCACCAGATTGAAGAGGACCACCAGGCACGAGAAGACGAACGTCACCGCCATGATCACCGGCGTGTCGTTGGACAGGATGGACGAGATCAGGAGCGAGCCGATGCCGGGCACCCGGAAGATCTGCTCGGTGATGACCGCGCCGGTGAAGATGCCGGGCAGCTGGAGCGCCACGAGGGTGATCACCGGGATGAGCGCGTTGCGCACCACGTGCTTGAGCAGGGTCACCCGCTCCGAGAGCCCCTTGGCCCGCGCGGTGTTGACGTAGTCGAGCCGGATGACGTCCAGCACCGCGGAGCGGATGAACCGGGTGAGGGTGGCGGCCTGGAAGAGACCGAGCACCGTGATGGGCATGATGGCCTGCTTGATCTGGGCCCAGACCCAGGCCGGGCCGGTGGCGTCGATGTCGGTCTGGAAGATGAAGGGGAGCCAGTCGAGATGGATGCTGAAGATCAGGATCAGGAGCAGGCCGGTGAAGAACGTGGGCAGCGAGAAGCCGATGAAGGCGAAGCTGGTGGCCAGCTGGTCGAAGAACGAGTAGGGCCGGGTCGCGGAGTAGATCCCGATCGGCAGGGCCACCAGCAGCCCGAGAAGCTGAGCGGAGCCGAGCACGTACAGGGTGACCGGCAGTCGCTGCAGGATCAGGGTGTCGACGTTCACGCGGCTCACGAACGAGAATCCCCAGTCGCCGCGAAGCATCGAGGTGAACCAGCGCAGGTAGCGCACGATCACCGGATCGTCCAGGCCGAACTGGTGCCGCAGCTCCTGGGCGACTTCCGGCGGCACGTTGGGGTTGGTGGCCAGCTCCTGGAAGGGGTCGCCCGGAGCGAGGGCCAGGATGGTGAAGAGCACAAGGCTGATGCCGGCCAGCGTCGGGATCATCAGCACCAACCGGCGGATGACGTACTTGCGCATAGCGGCCGCCCGGGGGGCGCTAGGGAACTCGCCCCCGGGCCGCCGACCTCAGGCCTCGCGAACCCAGTTGCGGAGGTTCCAGAGGTTGGAATCCCAGCCCGAGATCGCCGTGTTCTTGAGCTTGAGCGAGATCGCCGATTGCACCATGCGCCACAGGACCGGGATCACCACCACGTTCTGGATGACCAGATCGTTCATGCGGATGAACTGAGCCGCTCGCTTCACCGGATCCAGCTCGGTCAGCGACGCCTCGAAGATCTTGTCGTACTCCGCGTTGCTCCAGCGGGTGATGTTCCGGCCCTGCCACTTGTTGTCCTTCGACGCCGCTTCCTGCGTCAGGAACTGGCGCATGAAGGTCTGGGGATCCGGCGCGCCCATGGTGGTGGTGTACATCTGGATGTCGGTGTAGAAGTGCCGGTAGGTGTCCGGGTTGGCCGGGTCGGAGGAGAAGTACACCGAGGCCACCACCGACTTGATCTCGATGTCGATGCCCGCCTTGGCCGCCGCCTGCTTCACGATCTGCTGGGTCTTCTGGCGGGGCGCGTTGATCGAGGTCTGGTAGACCAGCTTGAGCTTCTTGCCGTCCTTGGTCCGGATCCCGTCCGAGCCCTTCTTCCAGCCGGCCGCGTCCAGGATCTGGTTGGCCTTGTCGACGTTGAACTCCCACTTGGTGTTCTTCGAGAAGAAGCGCGACGGGGCGTTGAGGAAGTTTGCGCTCGTCCGGCCGGCCCGCCCGTAGAGCTGCTCCTGGACGGAGGCGCGGTCGACCAGCAGGTTCAGCGCCTGTCGCACCGCGGGGTCGATGAGGAACGCGTGCGGCTTCTTGAGGCTCGAGCGCTCGCCGTCGATCTCGGTCCACGGATCGGTCTGGTTGCACTGGATGTGCTCGATGTTGCCGCCCACCGCGATGTCGATCTTGCCCTTGCCGCCCTGCTCCATCCGGCGGAGGATCTCCTCCTCCACCTGGATGTTCCAGGCGAAGTCGTACTCCGCGGTCTGGATCACCGCCCGGGCCGCCGAGACCGCGTCGCCGCCGCCCTTCATCTCCACCCGGTCGAAGAACGGGCTGTTCGCGACGTGGTAGTTCGGGTTCAGCTCCGCCCGCACCAGGTCGCCCGGCTTGAAGTCCACGAACCGGTACGCGCCGGTGCCGACCGGCTTGAGGTTGGCCGGGGCCTCCCGGGACTTGCCTCCCCGGTAGGCCTCGAAGAGGTGCTTGGGGATGATCTGCCCGGTGGCGGCCCCGCAGAAGGCCTCGGCCCAGAACGGGTTGGGATCTTTGAAGGTGATCTTCACGGTGTGGGAGTCGATCTTGTCGATCCGCTCGATACCCTGGTAGTTGCCGATGGTGGTCGCGGCGGTCGCGGGATCGGCCGCATACTCCCAGTTGAAGACGACGTCGTCGGCGGTGAAGGGCTTGCCGTCGTGCCACTGGACGTTCTTCTTGAGGTGCCAGGTCACCGACTTGCCGTCTTTCGAGATCCCACCATTCTGGGCGGTCGGGATCGAGGCCGCCAGCTCGGGGACCAGGTTGCCGTCCGGATCGAAGGAGGCCAGCGGCTCGTAGAAGAGGCGCGAGCCGTCCTGGTCCTTGGTGCCGACCGCGAAGTGCGGGTTGAGCAGGGTGGGGGACTGCCACCACAGCACCTTCAGCTGGCCTCCGCCCCCCCGCTTGGCCGGCGCGGCGGCGGCCCGGGATTGGGCGTGGGCGACGCCGGCCGAGGCCAGCATCTGGGCCGCCATCGGCGCGGTCAGGCCCAGGCCGATCATGGTCTGGACGAAGTGTCGGCGACTCAGGACTCCGGCCTTGACCTGGCCGATCATCTCGCGTAGTTCGCGCTCTTGCATCAATGGTCCTCCTCGAGGTAGGTCAGCACGGACCGGCTGGATGGCCTCTTATAGTCTTCGCGGTCGAAACTGTCAAGTCCGGCCATGAGTTCCGCGGTTTCGGAGCGGGCACGGCTCGCCCGAGATTCAGCCGCTCGCGGTCAGCATGCGCACCGCCACGTCGATGGCTTCCAGCATGCTCTCGGGGTTGGCGATGCCCTTCCAGGCGCGATCGAAGGCGGTGCCGTGGTCCACCGAGACGCGCAGGAACGGCAGGCCAACCGTCACGTTGACGCCGGAGAGCCCGGTCCAGGTGCCGGTCTTCTCCTCGTAGTTGAAGCCGAGCGTCTTCACCGGCACGTGCCCCTGGTCGTGATACATCGCGACCACGATGTCGAACTCGCCGCCGCGCGCGCGCGAGAAGAGCGTATCCGCGGGCAGGGGCCCGTGCACGTCGAGCCCGGCGCGCCGCGCGTCCTCGACGGCGGGGCCGATCTGCGTCTTCTCCTCGTCGCCGAAGAGGCCGTCCTCGCCGGCGTGCGGATTGAGCCCGCACACCGCGATGCGCGCCTGCGGGCGGCCCAGGCCGGTCATCGTCTGCTGGGCCAGCTGGATCACCCGGCCGACCCGCTCGCGCGTGACCAGATCCGGCACCCGGCGCAGCGCCACGTGGGTGGTCACGTGGATCACCCGCAGCTCCTTGCCCATCAGCAGCATCGCGAAGTCCTTCGTGCTCGTGAGCCGGGCCAGGATCTCGGTGTGTCCGGAGTGCTGCACTCCCGCCGCCGCGAGCGCCTCCTTGTTCACCGGCGCGGTCACGATGCCGTCGATGGCGCCGGCCTGGCAGAGCCGCACCCCGGTCTCGATGTAGGCGTACGCGGCGCGCCCGGCCTCGGCGCTGACGGTGGACTTCGGCAGCGTGGCCGCGTCGACGTTGGCCAGGTCGAGGCATTCGAGCGTGCCCGGCGCGAACCGACAGGCGTCGACGGAGGAGACGGCGTGCAGCTGGAGCCGCGATCGCAACAGGGCCAAGGTGGCGTCCATCACCGAGCGGTCGCCGATGACGACGGGCCGGCAAGAGGCGACGACCGACGGCTGGGCCAGGGCCCGGGCGATGATCTCGGGTCCGACGCCGGCGGGATCGCCCATGGTGATGCCGAGGACGGGAGCGCGCGCGATCGTCACGCGGCGCCTCCCAGGAGCGCGTCGAAGACGGTCGAGCGGAAGCCCCCCGCCTTGGTGAGCAGCGAGATCTCGCGCCCGTTCCGCAGCGCGAGTCGACCAAGGGCGAGCCCGTCCGCGGGTGCGCCGACCAGGTCGAAGCGGCGAGGGCCGAGCGCGCGGATCACCGCGTACGCGGTATCGCCGCCGGTCACCGCGAGCAGATCGGGCGCGGCGCCTTCCAGGATCTCGGCCGCGGTCCGGGCGAGACTCTCCAGGATCTCCTCGCGAGGCACCGGCGTGGTCACGCTCGCCACCACCGCGGGTCGGCCCCCCGCGAGCGCCGCGATGGCCGGGGCGGTATCGGTGTGGCTGCGGGAGCCCGCGACGACGACCGGCACCGAGAGATCCGCGGCGTCGACCAGCGCGCGGCTGGTCGGATGCAGGCTTCCGATCACGACGAGCCAGGCGCGGCCGTGTGGCAGCGGCACGACCGGTACCCCACCGCCGAGCGCGCGGCTCAGCGCCCGGCCGAGACCCGCCGAGCCGGCCACGAGCGTGCGCGACACCGCGAGCGCGCCCTCGGCCAGGGCGACCAGGTCGGCGTCGGTCTCGGCGTCGGCGGACAGCACCGCGCCGCGGTGCTGCTCGAGCAGGTACGCGACCTTCTCCCGCCCGGCGCGCACGTCGCCGAGGCCGAGCGGGACGACGGGCCGCACGCCCTCGAGGAGCGTGGTCATGTCCGAGCACGCGGCGTGGAAGGCGGGATCACGGCCGACCGGGGATTCGTGGACGGGCACCGAGTCGACCAGGAGACGACCCTGGCGGACCACGCGACGCTGCGCCGGGAAGGCGGGGCAGACGAGCGCTCCCGAGAAGCCGTGCTCGAGCAGCGCGGCCAGCTCGACGCTGACCGAGCCGCGCATCGTGGAGTCGATCTTCTTGAAGACGTGTCCGGTGGACAGCCGCTGGCGGAGCCGCTCCGCGCTCGCGCGCACCTTCGCGCCGGCCGCCTCCGGCGGCAGAGCCCGGCTCTCGGTGTCGACGGTGATGACGTGCCGATCGGAGGACGACAGCTCGGGCTCGGCGAGCACCCCGACCGGCCCCGCTCCCGCGAACAGGCAGCCCGTGTCGCAGGCCCCGGTCAGGTCATCGGCAACGATCGTGACAACCTGGGATGCGCTTGCTGCCATGAGTGGCCCACCGTACCACAGATCCACTGGATGCCCGCCCGGCCGCGGCGCGGTGGGCCGTTGGGGCCGCGGTGTATACTGCCTCGGTGAAATCTCGCCTGCTGGTGGCGCTGCTGCTGCTCTGCGTCGCGCTGGCATGGGCCTGGCTGCCGAGCCGGGAGAGCAACTCCGCCGAAGATCCGGTGGCCGCCCTGTCGCTCATCCGCCCCAAGCCGGTGAAGGCGGCGCCCGACTTCCAGGTGCGGACGCCCGACGACCGCACCATCCGCCTCGCCGATCTCCGCGGCAAGGTCGTGTTCCTGAACTTCTGGGCCACCTGGTGCGAGCCCTGCCGCGAGGAAATGCCGAGCATGGAGCGGCTCCACCGCGCGTACCGGGATCGCGGCCTGGTGGTGCTGGCCATCTCGCTCGACGCGCAGGGGGCGAGCGTGGTGAACCCGTTCGTGAAGAAGTTCGCGCTCACCTTCCCGGTCGGGCTCGATCCGAAGATGGCAGTGCGCGAGACGTACGGGGTGTGGGCGGTGCCCTCGACGTTCATCATCGACAAGCAGGGCAAGCGCGTGCTCTTCGCCAACGGCGCGCGCGAGTGGGACGGCCAGGCGGCGCACGCGGTGATCGAGTCGCTGCTGCGATGAGCGAATCGCTCGGGGTCCTGGTGGCCTTCTCGGCCGGCCTCTTCTCCTTCCTGTCGCCGTGCGTGCTCCCGCTGTTTCCCTCGTATCTGTCGTTCATCACCGGCATGTCGGTCGACCGGCTCACCCACGAGGTCAGCGCGGGCGCGCGCACCCGGGTGCTGCTCCATTCGGTGGCGTTCATCCTCGGCTTCAGCCTGGTGTTCGTCAGCCTGGGCGCGTCCTTCAGTGCGGCCGGCCAGTTCCTGCTCGATTACCGCGACTGGATCCGCATCGGGGGCGGCGTCTTGATCGTGGTGTTCGGCCTCTACATCGCCGGCGTGCTGCGCGTCAGCCTCTTCGGGCGCACCCAGCAACTGCAGATCCGCAGCAAGCCGGCCGGCCTGATCGGCTCCTTCCTGGTCGGTCTCACCTTCGCGATCGGCTGGACGCCGTGCGTGGGGCCGATCCTCGGCTCGATCCTGACCCTGGCGAGCAACGACAAGACGATCGCGCAGGGCATCGCGCTGCTGCTCTCCTACTCGGCCGGCCTGGGGCTGCCGTTCCTGCTCTCCTCGATCGCGCTCGGCGCCTTCCTCCGGTTCTTCAAGCGCTATCGCCCGTTCATCCCGGCGGTGGAGCGCGCCGCCGGCGCGCTCCTGGTCGTGGTGGGCATCCTGGTCGCCACGAACTACTACGTGCTGCTGAACTCCTGGGCCATCAGCCTCACCCCCGAGTGGCTGCTGAAGCGCCTCTAACCCCGGCAGGAGGCCAGCCATGATCGTCAACCGCGTCGGTCCGCTGTCCTGCGCCAAGATCGTCGGCCTGCTGTACGCCATCGTCGGACTCGTCATGGGCGGCGCCATCTCCCTCATCGCGGGCACGCTCGGATTCGTCCCGGGTCGCGACCCGGGCAATCCCATCTTCGGCATCGCCGCGGTGGTGTTCTTCCCGATCGCGTACGGGGTGGCCGGCTTCGTCACCACGCTGATCGGCGCCTGGCTCTACAACGGCCTGGCCGGGCTGGTCGGCGGAGTGGAGATCGATCTGCGCTGAGGCCGGCCGCTCGGCCGCCGGGCCCATCACCGTCAGGGGAGGCGGCCGATCCAGCGGGCGATCTCGTCCTGGATCCGCTCGTAGACGTCGTCCTGGCGGACCGGACCGCGCCGCGGAACCTTGAACGAGTGGTCGCCGCCCTCCACGACGTGGAGGGTCACCGCGCCCAGGGACGCCAGCACCGGCCGCAGCTCCTCGGGCGTGCCGAACGCGTCGCGCTCGCCCTGCACCACCAGCATCGGCTGCCGGATGCGCGCCAGGTGCTCGACGCGTCGCTGCTGCGGCCTGCCCGGCGGATGCAGCGGGTAGCCCAGCACGACCACCCCTGCGAGGTCGGCCAGACCCTGCGCGGCGAGATGGGTGGCCATGCGCCCGCCCATGGATTTCCCGCCGATCACCATCGGGCCCGAGGCCGGCTCGGGCCGGGCCCGAACGGCGGCCACCACCTCACGGAAGCAGCCCTCGAGCACCGGAGCGCGATCGGGCAAGCGCCGGCCCTGCTCGGTGTACGGGAAGTTGAACGTGACCGCGTGGCAGCCGCGTCGAGCCAGGCCCTGCGCGAAGTCGACCATGAACGGGCTCGTCTGCGGCAGGCCGGCGCCGTGCGCGAGGATGACGGTGGGGTCGCGGGGCGCCGGCTCGGGCGCTGGGTAGACGAGCGCGGTGACGCTCGAGCCGCCGACCACCACCCGTATCGAATCGGGCACGGCGTGCCCTCGCGGCTAGCCGAGGAGGTTCTCGGCCGCCTCCATCAAGGTCTCGGACAGCGTGGGGTGGGCGTGGATCGTGGCCGCGACGTCCTCGACGAGGGCGGCGGTCTCTACGGCCAGGGTCGCCTCGGCGATCAGCTCGCCCGCGCCCGGACCGACGATGCCGACGCCGACGACGCGGCCCGAGCCTCCGTCCGCGACGAGCTTGGTGAGGCCGTCGGCGCGGCCGATCGTCGCGGCGCGGCCGGACGCGGCCCACTGGAATTTCGAGACCTTGGGCTCGAGGCCCTGCGTTCGGGCCTGAGCTTCGCTGAGCCCGCACCAGGCGATCTCGGGATCCGTGAAGACCACGGCCGGGATGGCCACGTTGTCGAAGGCCGACGGCTGGCCGGCCAGGGCCTCGGCGGCCACCTTGCCCTGGCGCATGGCCCGGTGGGCCAGCATTGGCTCGCCGGTGACGTCGCCGACCGCGTAGATATGGGGGTCGGCCGTGCGGCAGCGATCGTCCACGTGGATGAAGCCGGTGCGGTCGGCCAGGCGCACGCGCGTGGCCTCGAGCCCCAGCCCGCCGCTCTGGGCCCGCCGCCCCACCGCCACCAGCACGCGGTCGAAGCGCTGGGCGCCCTGGCCCTCGAGGTCCGCCTCGATGCCGCCGCCCGCCTCCCGCAGGGCGGTGACCTTCGTGCCGAGGTGAACTGAGGCGAAGAGCTTCGCCACCCGGCGCTCCAGCGGCTGGACCAGGTCGCGGTCGACTCCGGGCAGGAGCCCGTCGGTCATCTCCACGAGGGTCACGCGGCTGCCGAGCGTCGCGTAGACCGTGCCCATCTCGAGACCGATGTAGCCGCCGCCGATGACCAGGAGGCGCTCGGGGATGTCGGGCAGCTCGAGGGCGGCGGTCGAGTCCATGACCCGCTCGGACGCGAGGGTCACGCCGGGGAGCCCCCCGGGCCGCGAGCCGGTGGCCACGATGGCGTGCTTGAAGCGGATCTTGCGGAGCGCCTCGCCGCCCTCGATGCGCAGCGTGCTCGAATCCTCGAACACGCCACGCCCGGTGACGACCTCCACCTTCTTGCCCCGGGCCACCGAGGCCAGGCCGCGGGCGAGCTTGCCCACCACGCGCTCCTGCTTCCACTTGCGCAGCGGATCGAGCGAGACGCGCGGCTCGCCGAAGTCGACGCCGAACTCCCTGGCGCGCTCGGCCTCGCTCATCACCGCGGCCACGTGTAGGAGCGCCTTGCTGGGGATGCAGCCCTCGAAGAGGCAGGCGCCGCCCAGGCGGCCGCCCGAGTCGATCACCACGGTCTCGAGCCCCAGGTCGGCGCAGCGGAACGCGGCCGAATAGCCGCCGGGGCCGCCGCCGAGCACGGCGACGTCGATCTCGTCGACCAGATCACCCATCACCATCGGCTACCAGTCCCAGAGCAGGCGCTCGGGTGCCTCGAGGCGCTGCACGATCTCGGTGGCGAAGCGGGCGCCGTCGGCGCCGTCGGCGATGCGATGGTCGAAGGTCACCGTGAGCGGGAGCATCAGCCGGGGCACGATCCGGCCCTCGCGCACGACCGGCTCCAGCCGGGCCCGCGCGACGCCGAGGATCGCGACCTCCGGATAGTTGATGATCGGGATCGCCGCGGTGCCGCCGAGGGCGCCGATGTTGGTGATGGTGAAGGTGCCCCCGCGCAGATCGTCGAGCGTGGCCTTGCCGTCGCGGACCCGCTGGGCGAGCGCGCCCAGCTCGCGGGCCACCTCGAGCACCGGCTTGCCATCGACGTCGCGCAGCACCGGCACGATCAGGCCCCGCTCGGTCGCCACCGCCACGCCCAGGTGGTAGTAGCGCTTGAGGATCATCTCGCCGGCGGCCGGGTCGAGGCTCGCGTTGAACTGGGGATGATTGCGCAGGGTCAGCGCGGCCGCCTTCAGCAGGAAGCCGGTGAGGGTGAGCGTCACGCCGCGCGCGCGGGCCGGCTCCAGATTGCGCGTGATCAGGGCGTCCAGATCCGTGATGTCGGCCCGATCGAAGTGGGTCACGTGCGGGATCAGGGTGGCCGAGAGGGTCATGCGGTCCGCGATGGTCCGCCGCAGATGCGAGAGCGGCGCGCGCTCCACCGGCCCCCACTGCTCGAAGCGTGGCAGCGGCGGTGGCTCGAGGCCCACGGTGGCCAGCGGCTTGGCCGGCCCCGCCGCGGCGGGCTTCGGGCGCTCGGGGGTGGGCGCCCCCGCGGTCTGGCCCGCTCGCGAGCCGGTCGCGGCGGCGCGCACGTCGTCGTCCACGATGCGGCCGCCGGGCCCGGTGCCGCGCACGTCCTGAAGGAGCACGCCCAGCTCGCGGGCCAGCCGCCGGGTCGCGGGCGTGGCGGCCACGGGCCCGGGGGCGTGCGCCCGGGCCGC
>Ga0081455_10006964_pt1 | contig 12016 bp, 11 predicted proteins | sample TabmetS3T2R1_FD_70207 | JGI IMG/M metagenome (GOLD analysis project Ga0081455, IMG submission 70207) | Tabebuia heterophylla rhizosphere microbial communities from the University of Puerto Rico - S3T2R1 | ecosystem: Host-associated > Plants > Roots > Rhizosphere ...
TGCCCAGACCTCGCCCGGCATCACGGCCTCGAGCGGCGCGGGCGGCATGACGAGCGCGATGTCGCGCTCGCGGATGTGCCCGGAGTTGACGATGACGGGCTCGGAAAAAGGGGACTTGGAAAAAGGGGACAGATTTATTTTTCCGTCTGCTGGCGTGCCGAAATCGAGACTCGTCTGGGGAAAAATAAATCTGTCCCCTTTTTCCGAGCCTGTTTGCGTCCCCACCAGGAACCGGGCCACTTCCTCGATCGGTTTCTGCGTCGCCGACAGGCCGATGCGCTGGATCGGCTGCTGCGCGTTCGCGGCGAGACGCTCGAGCGTGAGTGCGAGATGCGCGCCGCGCTTCGTCTGCGCGACGGCGTGGATCTCGTCGACGATGACGGTACGCACCGTCTGCAGCATCTCGCGCCCGGACGCGCTCGTCAGCAGTAGATAGAGAGACTCGGGCGTCGTCACGAGGATGTGCGGCGGCGAGCGGCGCATCATCGCGCGCTCGGTCTGCGAGGTATCGCCCGTACGGACCTGCGCGCGCACCGGCGGCGCGGCGAGCCCGAGCCGCGTGAGCTCGTCCGCGATGCCCGACAGCGGCGCGTCGAGGTTGCGCTGGATGTCGTTCGACAGCGCCTTGAGCGGGGATACGTATACGACGCGCGTGACGTCCTCGAGCCGCCCCGATGCACCCTCGCGCATCAGCGAATCGATGGCCGAGAGAAATGCGGCGAGCGTCTTGCCCGAGCCCGTCGGCGCCGCGATGAGCGCGTGCCGGCCGCTCGCGATGGCGGGCCACGCATCGAGCTGCGCGGGGGTGGCGCCGCCCGGGAACGCGGCGGCGAACCACGCCTGGACGGCGGGATGGAACTGGGGCAGCGGCATGGGGGCACCTTATATAGGGTCGTCTCCTCGGTCCATCCAGTGCTGCAGTCGCACAGAGCCTGTACGCCAGCACCGACGCGCAAAGCGGGCATCGTTCGCATTCCCGCGCCGCGCGGACTCTCGGCGCCGCGGCTCCGCGGGCAGCGCGTGGCAGACTTCCGGTCCATGTCCGGTAGCGATCACATCGAGACCCGCGTATTCGCGGTTCCCGAGCTGACACCGGCGCAATGGGACGAGATCTGGACGCTCACGGACGAGTTCTTCGACGTCGAGCGCGCCTTTTCGGAGACCGAGCTGCGCCGCCGTCAGCGCATCGCGCTGTTTCGCATGAATGGCGCGCTGCTCGGCATGGCGGCGATCGACGTGCTGCCGCTCGATGTCGGCGGCGAACGCCTCGTGGCGCTGTGGACCACGCACGTACTGATCCGCGAGAACTGGCGCGGCCGCAATCTCATCCAGAAACTCGGCCTCCGCACGTTCCTCGAAGCGCGAGCGAAACATCCTTTTCGGCGCATCTACTGGTTCTTCGACACCTTCGGCTACAAGGGCTATCTGCTGTTGCCGCGCAACTTCGCGACCTACTGGCCGCGGCCCGAAGCGCCGTTGCCTCCCGATCGCGCCGCGCTCATCGACGCGCTCGCCACGCAGCTTTATGGCCCCGCATGGCGACCGGCTCGTGGAGTCGTCGTGCGCTCGGGCCAGAAACGGCTGCGCGCGAGCGCCGCGCCGCTCGCACTGTCACCCGACGCCGATCCGAACCTGAGATTCTTCGCCACGGCGAATCCAGGACATGCCGAGGGCGACATGCTGATTTGTTTGTGCCCGCTCACCTTGCGCAACTGGATAGCCGTCGCGCGCAATGCCCTCGCCCGCCGCCGCCGACGCGGGCTCTGACACGGAAGGTTGACGCAGTCGCGGTCTCGCGCGAGATTGGCTCCCTCATGGACCTGCTGCGCGCCGACCACCTCGACATGATGCTGCGCCTGCTCGCCGCGCTCGCCGCGGGCACGCTCATCGGTTACGAACGCTCGTTCCACGGCCGGCCCGCGGGCCTGCGCACGCACGTTCTCGTCTGCCTCGCGTCCGCGACGCTCATGCTCGTCACGGTGTTCGAGGACTACTGGGTGCGAATGGCGGGCGAATCGCGGCTCGATCCCACGCGCATGGCCCAGGGCATCATGACGGGCATCGGCTTCCTCGGCGCCGGCGTCATCGTCAAGGAAGGCCTGAACGTGCGCGGCCTCACGACCGCGGCCTCGATCTGGATCACGGCCGCCATCGGCGTGCTCGCCGGCGTCGGGCTCTATCTACCCATGTCGTTCGCGGTGCTCCTCACGCTCGTCGTGCTCAGCGTGTTCCGCTGGATCGAGAAGCGCGTGCCGACACAGGCCTACTACCACTTCGACGTCAAGTACGCGCGCGAAGGCACGCTCTCCGAGGAAGGGATGCGCGCGCTGCTCGGCAAGCTCGGCTTCACCGTCGCGAATTTCAGCTACCGGCTCGACGGCATCGGTACGGAGCGACACCTGCGACACAAGATGACGCTCAGGACCACCGATCGCGGCGCGGCCGCGCGGCTCGCCCGCTGGCTCGAGGAAAACCAGACCGTGCACGAATTCCGGCTTTCGCCCGCGGGCGATTGAGTGGTCCGCTGACACCTGCACGGTCGTCCGTCCGGCTTTTCGAGGTTCCGCACGGCGCCACGATCGCGCCATGAACAAGCGCAACCAGCGAACGTTGTTGGGCGCCTGCCTGATGGCGATCGCATTCACACTCACGGCCTGCCAGACGGCGGGCACCGGATCGGGCAACGTGCGCGGCTCGCGCAAGCCCGTGGCCTTCACCTGGCAGAGCACGGACAGCGTGTCGGGTGACATCACGGCGACGTTCGGCACGGGCCGCGTCTTCAAGGGCCAGTATTTCCAGATCACGCAGGACACGCGCGTCGATCGCCTCGACCCGTTGTGGTACGGCTGGGATGGCCGCCGTCGCGGCGCGTGGCGCTACTGGGCGGCCGACTCGGGCACGCAGTTCGAGAAAACGTACAGCGGCCGCGTGCTCGCGAACCTGCACTCGGAAGACGGCGAGCACATGCGCTGCCGCTTCACGCTCATCAGTCCGCAGCGCGGCATGGCGGGCGGCGGCGAAGGACGTTGCCAGCTCTCCGAGTCCGATCAGGAAATCAGCGCGGAATTTCCGCGGCAGCCCTGACACAGGCTTGAAACGTCGGGTGGGCCTGCAAGGGGCCCCGCGCTCCGCGCTCGCCCACCCGACACCATTCCGCAGCGCGGGAATCACGCTACCCTCGCCGCCATGAAGTCCGGCGCTTCGCCTCCATGATTTCCAACCGCGCGCGGTGGCTTGCGCTTGCCGCAACCCTGCTCTGGCTCGCCTCGTGGTTCCTGCCGGTCGTCGACGACATCAACGGCTGGGCGGCGTTTCGCTACGCGCTCGCGTCGATCTGGCCCTACCAGAATCGCGGCGGTGACGATGCCGATGCGGCGCCGCAGGTCCTGAGCGCGGTGTCGAATGCCGTCTTCCTCGTGCTCGCGGGCAAAGCGCTCGTCGGCCGCGTGTGGCGGCCCGGTCTCTACGCGCGCGTCGCGCTGGCCTGTGCGCTCGTCGACTGCTACTGGCTCGTGCAGGCGGCGCGCGAGGACGAGATCGCGAATCTCCGCATCGGCTACTACGTGTGGATCGCGGCGTTCGTGCTGCTCATCGTCAGCGGCGCTTCAGACCGTCGAACATCGAGAACACCCACGGACGGCACGCCAGCATGATCGCGACGCTGCGCTTCTCGCGGCTCGGCAGGTGACGATCGAGCTCGGCGAGCTCGTTGAAATCCGCCGTGAGGCGCGCGAGCTTGCGCTGCAGTACCACGCGTGACGCATCGGACAGCTCGGCCGAGCGGAACATCAGCGTCTCGTCGGGCGCGAGGAAACTCGAGCGCATGAACTCGTCGCGCACCTGCTGCTCGTAGGTCTTGCGGATCGGGCCGTCTTCGCGCCACGAAATGGGCGCACGCACCCGCAGGCGCGCACCGAGACGCGCGCGCAGCTCGATGAGATGCAGGTTGTCGAGCTTCACGAGCCAGCGGCGCAGCAGCTTCTCGTCGGCATGCAGCTCGGCCGCGACCTCGCGCGGAGTGTGCCCGTTGGTCAGCAGGTAGAAGCAGCCAAGCAGCTGCGGATCGGCCGCGAGTGCGCTTTCCTGTGCAGCCGTGAGGGTGCTCGAGGTCTCGGCCGGGGCACCGCCCGGGACCGGGCGGACGAGCTCTTCCATCGACAACCCCGCGGCTTCGCAGATCTTCTCGAGCCGCGGCAGGCTCAAACTACCGCGCGACAGGATGCGCTTGATGGAGGGCTCGCTGAGCGAGATGCGGCGCGCGAGCATCGCGTAGGTGATGCCGCGCGACTTGAGGCCCCGCTTGAGCGCGAGGACGATGCGGTCTGTTTCTCCCATGGGCGCCGATTCTGCCTCAACGCGCGGACGTTGTAGCCATACGCGTGGTATCGGCATGCGATACCCGCACTTCGGGTATCCATTGCCGCTGCCGCGGCCGCCTGGGTGGTCAGTCGCCCGACGGGCGCCAGCCGAGCGTCAGCAGCAACGCGACGAAGCCAACGGCAAAGCCCATGGACACGTGCCAGCCGTCGCGCAGCCATTTTCCCGCGGACTTCGCCTCCGGAAACAGGTTCGACACGGCGACGCCGGCCGACGAGCCGAACCACAGCATCGACCCACCACATCCGACGGCGTAGGCGAGCATTCCCCAGTCATAGCCGCCCTGCTCGAGCGCGAGCTTCGTGAGCGGGATGTTGTCGAACACGGCGGAGACGAGACCCAGCGCGAACGTGCTCGCGGGAGATGCGGGCGGCAGCCGCTCGACCGGCATCATCGACGCGGCGAGCACGAGCGACAGCAGGAATACCGCGCCTTTGATCGCGGCCGGCGCCGCGCGCCAGTCGGGACGACGCCACGGCGTGACGAACAACAGGATTCCCATAACCGCTGCGCCGATGTATGGGAAGTGCTCGCCCTGCTCGTCCGGCAACCGGTTCGCGTAGAGATTGGCGGCGACGGCCACCGCCAGCGTCAGCACGACGATGATGATGCTGGGGACGTCCACGGCGGTGCCGACCGGGATGTCCTTCATGATGGGCGCCAGCCGTTGCTGCTGACGCGCCGCGGGGATCGCGAAGACGAAGAACGCCACGACCGCCGCGACGTAGGCATGCAGCACGGTGAGCGGCGACTTGCCCGCGAGCCACATCATCGTCGTCGTCGTATCGCCGAGCACGCTGCCCGAGCCGCCGGCGTTCGACGCGGCAACGATGGCCGCGAGGAATCCGAGATGCACTCGCCCGCGATAGAGCGTCGCCGCGACCGTGGCGCCGATCACCGCCGCGGCGATGTTGTCGAGGAACGAGGACACCACGAACACGAGCGCGAGCAGCACGAGCCCGCCTTTCCAGTCATCGGGAAGCAGGCGCGGCAGCACGTCGGGCAGTCCGCTCGCCGCGAAATGCCGCGCGAGCAGCGCGAAACCCAGCAGCAGCAGGAACAAGTTCGTGAGGATCACCCACTCCTCTTCGAGATGCCATGCGAGCCCGATGACGCCGGGCGCCCCCGAGAATCCCGTGAAGAGAAGTTTGTAGCCCGCGATCGTGAGCATGCCGAGCACCGCGATCCACGTCGCGAAGCGATGGAGGACGGCGACGCCGAGCAGCGTCGCGCCGAACAGCACGAACTCGACCGGGAAGCTCACGCCATCGAGCTCACGTCGGATGCGGACAGTGCGCGGCGATCACGCCGGCGCGCACGGCGTCCGTGATCGCGGCGATGTCGGGCGCGAGGTAGCGGTCGATGTCGTAGTGCGGGACGCGCGCGCGGATCTCGCGCATGACGGCCTGCAGCCTCACGGACGTGAGGATCGGCGCGCGCAGATCGACGCCCTGCGCGGCGGCGAGCAGCTCGATGCCGAGGATCGACGCCGTGTTCGCGGCGAGATCCGAAAGCTTGCGCGCGGCAAATGTGGCCATCGACACGTGGTCTTCCTGGTTGGCGGACGTCGGCAGAGAATCCACGCTCGCGGGATGCGCGAGCAGTTTGTTCTCGGAGGCGAGCGCGGCGGCCGTCACGTGCGCGATCATGAAACCCGAGTTGACGCCGCCGTCCCTGACGAGAAACGGCGGCAGCCCCGAGAGCGTGGCGTCGATGAGCAACGCGATGCGCCGCTCGGACAGCGCGCCGATCTCCGCGACCGCGAGCGCGAGATTGTCCGCCGCGAACGCGACGGGCTCGGCGTGGAAGTTGCCGCCCGAGAGCACGTCGCCCGTGTCGGAGAAGACGAGCGGATTGTCGGTGACGCCGTTCGCCTCGCGCAGCAGCACGGCACGCGCGGCCTCGATCTGGTCGAGGCACGCGCCCATGACCTGCGGCTGGCAGCGCAGCGAGTACGGATCCTGCACCTTGCCGCATTCGCGGTGGCTCGAGTTGATCGGGCTGTCGGCGAGCAGCTCGCGATAGGCGCGCGCGGCGGCGATCTGGCCCGGATGCCCGCGCAGCTCGTGGATGCGCGCATCGAACGGGCTCGCGGAGCCTTCGGCCGCGTCCACGGACAGTGCGCCCGCAACGATGGCGGTCGCGAACAGGTTGTCGATGGCGAAAAGGTTGACGAGCGCGAGCGCCGTCGACGTCTGCGTACCGTTGAGCAGCGCGAGACCTTCCTTCGCGGCGAGCTTCACGCGCGTGAGGCCGGCGCGTTTCAGGCCTTCATCTGCGGACATCACCTGGCCGCCGCACTCCACCTCGCCCACGCCTAACAACACGGCGGAGAGGTGCGCGAGCGGCGCGAGGTCGCCGCTCGCGCCGACCGAGCCCTTCGCGGGAACGCGCGGCAGCACGTCGGCGTTGTAGAGCTTCACGAGCACGTCGATGAGCTCACGGCGCACGCCGGAAAAGCCGCGCGACAGCGCGTGGATCTTGAGCCCGAGCATGAGGCGAACGACCGTGGCGGGCAGTGGATCCCCGACGCCGACGGCGTGCGACAGCACGAGGTTCCGCTGCAGCAGCTCGAGCTGGTCGTTGGGGATGTGGGTCTGCGCGAGGCGGCCGAAGCCCGTGTTGATGCCGTAGGCGGGTTCCCCGCGTTCGACGATGCGCGCGACGGCCGCGGCGCTGCGTTCGATGGCGGCACCGGCGTCGGCGGAAATCGCCACGGAGACACCGCCGCGCGATAAATCGCGCAAGGCCGCGAAATTCAGTGGATGGCCAAGTGTGAGCATGCGCGCATGATGCCCGAAGCGCGGAAGGACTTCGCTAGAATGCCGTCCTCACCCGCGCAAGGTTCCCTACCATGGCATTCCTCCGCACCGGTCTCATCCTCATGGCCGCCACTCTCTCAGCCTGCAGCAACGACATGAAGCCAGCCGCACAAACATCCCCGCCCGCACCGCCCGTCGCCGCGAAGAAGCCCCACCAGGTCGCATCGCCCAATGGCAGCCGCGAGGACGAGTACTACTGGCTGCGCGACGACAAGCGCGCGAACCCGGAGATGCTCGACTACATCAAGGCCGAGAACGCGTACACGGACACGATGCTCGCGCACACCAAGACGCTCGAGAAAAAGGTCTACGACGAGATCGTCGGCCGCATCAAGCAGGATGACTCCACGGTGCCCTATCTCTCGAACGGCTACTGGTACGCGCGCCGCTTCGAGACGGGCCAGGAATACCCGATCTACGCACGCCACAAGGGGATGAGGGACGCGCCCGAGGAAGTCCTGTTCAACGTGCCCGCGATGGCGAAGGGCCACGACTTCTTCGACATCGGCGACATCGCGATCAGTCCCGATAGCTCGCTCGTCGCGTGGGCGGAAGACACCGTGGGCCGGCGCCAGTACACCGTGAAGGTCATGGAGATCGCGACGCGCAAGGTGTACCCGATCGCGCTGCCCAACGTCGAGAACAACGTCGTCTGGGCCAACGACAACAAGACCTTCTTCTACGTCGAGAAGGATCCGGAAACGCTGCTCGGCTATCGCGTGCGCAAGCACACGCTCGACAGCGCCAACACCACCGACGTCTCCAAGGATCCACTCGTCTGGGAGCAGAAGGACACGAGCTTCTACTCGGGCGTCGGCAAGACCAAAGACGAGAAGTACCTCATCATCGGCACCCAGAGCACGGTGTCGTCGGAGACCTGGTACGCCGACGCGAGCGATCCCAAGCTCGAGTTCAAGGTGTTCCTGCCGCGCGAGCGCGACCACGAATACCACGTCGAGCACGCGAACGGCCACTGGATCGTGCGCACGAACTGGAAGGCGAAGAACTTCCGCATCGTCGAGGTCAGGCCCGGCGACGAGGGCAACCGCGACAAGTGGAAAGACATCGTGCCGGTGCGCGACGACGCGTTCGTCGATTCGTACGACGTCTTCAAGGATTTCCTCGCCGTCGAAGAGCATTCCGACGGGCTGCGCAAGCTGCGCATCAAGCCGTGGTCGGGCGGCAAGGACGTCATGGTCACGGCCGACGAGCCCAGCTACACCATGGGCCTCGACGTGAACCGCGAGTTCGACAGCGGCAAGCTGCGCTACACGTACACGTCGATGGTCACGCCGCGCACGACCTACGACTACGACTTCGAGACCGGCGCCCGCGAGCTGCTCAAGCGCGACCCGGTGCTCGGCGGCTACGACCCCGCGAAATACGCCACCGAGTTCGCGTGGGCCATCGCGCGCGACGGCACCAGGGTGCCCGTATCCATCGTGTACGCGAAGACGACGCGTCGCGACGGCTCGGCGCCGCTGCTGCAGATCGGCTATGGCTCGTACGGGCACTCGTACGACCCGGAGTTCTCCTATCTACCGCCGTCGCTGCTCGACCGCGGGTTCGTCGTCGCCATCGCGAACATCCGCGGCGGCCAGGAGATGGGCCGCAACTGGTACGAGAACGGCAAACTGCTGCACAAGGTCAACACGTTCACGGACTTCATCGACGTGACGCGCTGGCTCGCGGCCAACAAATACAGCGATCCCAAGCGCGCGTTCGCCATCGGCCGGTCGGCTGGCGGGCTGCTCATGGGCGCCATCGCCAACATGGCTCCCTCCGACTACGCGGGCATCGTCGCGGGCGTGCCGTTCGTCGACGTCGTGACGACGATGCTCGACGAAACCATCCCGCTCACGTCGAACGAGTTCGACGAGTGGGGCAATCCGAAGCAGAAGCCGTACTACGACTACATGCTTTCCTATTCACCATACGACAACCTCGGCAAGCACGAGTACCCGGCGATGTTCGTGCACTCAGGCCTGTGGGACAGCCAGGTGCAGTACTTCGAGCCGACGAAATACGTGGCGCGCATGCGTGCGCGGAAGACGGGCGACAGCCTGCTCGTGCTCCGCACGAACATGGAGGCCGGCCACGGCGGCAAGTCAGGGCGCTTCGAGCGGTACCACGAATTCGCCGAGCAATACGCGTTCATCCTCGACCAGGCCGGCATCAAGAATTAATGGGGACATTCATCGTTTCCTGGAAAACGGGGACAGGCCTGGGGCTCGCGCTGACAGCTTCCCGGTTCGAAAGGTCTTTCGGCCCGCGTGGAACGGCGAGGAGCGAACGGCCGCGCGCCGCTGTAGTGCGTCGCGACTCGCCGATTTTGAAGATGTAAAGGCGCGCAGTGAGCGACGCGAACGCCAAGAATGTCCGGACATTCTTCAAGCGCGCTCGACCCGCGGGCCGAAAAACCTTTCGAACCGGGAAGCGGCGCCGACAGATTCCCCAGGCCTGTCCCCGTTTGCTAGGAAACGGTGAATGTCCCCATTAACCCATTAGCCCGCGGTTTGCCAGCCGGCGCAGCGGGCGGCTTTGCGCCACTGGCCGTCGACTTTGTCGACGCGCACGAGCGAGCCTTTCTGGCCGTTGAGGTCGACTGACAGCCATGCGCGCGTGCGGTCTTTGTCGAACACGACGCGCGAGAGCGCGACGTACGGGATGCGGGAATTCTTTTTGGTGCCGAGGCGATATCCGACGGCTTCGGCCATTTCGGAGCTCACGACGACGGTCACGGTGCTGACTTCCTTGAGTTGCGCGAACATCGACTTCGCGTCTTCGTAGCTCAGGCCGCAGTAGTCGGGGCGATCCGGATCGGAGATCGCGCTCGAAATGTAAGTGACCGTCGAAAAATCGGATTCGTAGTACCAGACCTTGATCGTGCGCTCGGGTTGTTCCTCCGCGACAGCCGTGACGGCCGCCTGCCACACGGCGAGCTCGTCGCCCGCGACACTGGGCGGCCACGCACGGGCGATTCCGGACGATGCGATGAACAGATAGAAACCGGCGAGCGCGGCGAATCGCGGGGACTTGAGATGATTCATGGGCGCGGACGGTAAGCTAACAACCCGCGTTCGACCATCGGGATTTTGCTACTTTGCGAACTCGATCGGGCTCGCACCCCCACGGCCCCGAAAAAACGCTGACGCACCGCCAGCGCGCGGGAATTTTGTTGCGTTCCCGCTAATCTGGGTTACGAACTGATGACGACGGCAGCCGGGGGGACGGTGCCCGGGTCGCCGCCCACGACGCATCTTTCTCGGATTTGAGCAGCGACACCACGTTCCGCTCCGCCCAACGTGCGAACAGGCCGGCGAGCCGCGAGAGGGAACGCCCGAGCGCCGTCAGCCGGTACTCCACGCGCGGCGGCACCTCGGGGTAACTCTTCCGGCTCACGAGCCCGAAGGCCTCGAGCTTGCGCAGCGTCTGGATGAGCATCTTCTCGGAGACGCCGTCGACGCAGCGGCGGATCTCGGCCGTACGCTTCGGTCCTTCCGCGAGCGTTGCGACCACGAGCAGCGTCCACTTTTCCGCGAGCACGACCATGACGCGGCGCGACGGGCAGGCGGAGCTGAATACGTTGGGAACCGGATGGGGTTTCGGCATGGGCGCGACCCTACCACAGCCATCCGGTTTCTCACACTTACCTCGAGGTACGTACCAACCCAACGCACCCGTAACCACACTTACCACAAGGTAAGTACTTGTGCGCGGGTAGGTCGGACACCAGAATCGCGGCCCACGAGAAAAATCGATCAACCAGGAGTGGAACACATGCAACTCTATTACACGCCCGGCGTCTGCTCGCTCGCCTCGCACATCACGGTGCGCGAGGCCGGGCTCGACGTCGAGCTCAAGCGCACGGACATCAAGGCCAAGAAGCTCGAAGACGGCGGCGATTATTTCGCGGTCAATTCGAAGGGCGCGGTGCCCGCGCTGCGACTCGACGACGGCCAGGTACTCACGGAAGGCCCGGTCATCCTGCAGTACCTCGCGGATCTCAAGCCCGAGTCGCACCTGATCCCGAAGGCCGGCACGCTCGCGCGGAGCCGCGTGCTCGAATGGCTCAACTTCACGACGAGCGAGATCCACAAGACGTTCTCGCCGCTGTTCGACTCGACTGCGCACGACGCCGTGAAGGCGTACGCACGGGCGAAGCTCGACAACAAGTTCGACTGGATCGAGAAACAGCTCGCCGGCAAGACGTATCTCACGGGAGAAACGTTCACCGTGGCCGACGCCTATCTGTTCGTGATGCTGCGCTGGGCGGTCGCCCAGGACATCGCGATCGGCGACAACCTCGAGCGCTTCATGGAGCGCATGTACGACGACCCCGACGTCCAGGTCGCGATCGGAACCGAAGAAGGTCTCGCCGCGGCCTGACACGGCAAACCTGCGCCCGCATCGGCGCGCAGGTTCCGCGATCCTCGCCGGGCCGGTCGGCTACACTGCGGCCGAGGGGGCCGGGTGGACACGACGCAACCGGAATCGACGCCGCCAGTCGCGCACGGCAAGGAGACGCTGCTCTCGTTCGTCGGTGACGTCGTGCATCCGTACCGCGGCACGCTGCTCGTCGTGCTCGCCGCGATGCTCGTCGAAACCGCGATGAGCCTCGCGGCGCCGTGGCCGCTCAAGATCGTCATCGACAGCGTCGTCCATTCGCATCCGCTGCCGGACTGGATGGCGTGGGTGCATCACCTGCCCGGCGGCGCGTCGCGCCTCGGGCTCGCGATCTGGTGCGCGGCGTCGGTCGTCGCGATCGCGCTCGTCGGCGGCATCGCGTCGTACGTCGACAACTACTACACCGAGAC
>Ga0081455_10006965_pt1 | contig 12011 bp, 11 predicted proteins | sample TabmetS3T2R1_FD_70207 | JGI IMG/M metagenome (GOLD analysis project Ga0081455, IMG submission 70207) | Tabebuia heterophylla rhizosphere microbial communities from the University of Puerto Rico - S3T2R1 | ecosystem: Host-associated > Plants > Roots > Rhizosphere ...
AAGCCGTCGGCGAGGGCCTCGGTCGCCCGCCCGGCGACGGTCGGCGCCTGCTCCGCCAGTGCCGACTCGAGGTAGGCGAGCAGCCGGCCCGGCGCCGCGTCGGGGCGGTCGACGGTCAGCCAGGCGACGTCGGAGCCGATCTCTTCCAGCGCCTCGAGCACCGCCGTCGTCTTCCCCGAGCCGGCGGTCGCAGCGACCACGACCACCGCGCTCCGCTCGATCAGCGAGCCGAGCAGAGCGCTGAGGCGCGGCCGCGCGACGACCTTTTCGGCGATCGCGGGCGGCCTGATCTTGCGGCTGATCGTCGCGGCCACGCGGCTTCGCCTCTTCTCGGCTCCCCGGTCCACCTGAATTGAGTTTAGTTGTCCACGGTTGTAGCGCGCCACTTCTCATCCCGATTTCGCCCTGATTAACGCACCCGAGTCAAGGTCAACTCGGGAACTTTCAGGAACGGAGGAGAGCTGTGAGAAATCTGTACCAACGCCTGGTCGTCGCGATTGCCGTCTTGGCGCTCGCCGTCGTCGGCCTCGCCGCCTGCGGTGAGGGCTCGTCGTCGAGCTCCGCGACCGACGCGGGATCGACCGAAGCGGAATCGAAATCGACCACGACCAGTGAGGTCGCGACCGAATCGGTCCCGGCGCCGCCGGAATCCCCGCCGACCGAAGTGCCGATCACCACGCCGCTGAAGGCCAAGCCGCCGACCGGGAAAAAGGTCATCTTCCTGCAGTGCGAACTGCCCGCCTGCCAGCGCTACGTGAAGGGGCTCGAAGACGCCTCCAAGGCACTGGGTTGGAGCCTCGAAAAGCTGGTCTTCAAATCCGAAGACCCGGCCTCCGGGATGCAGGCGGCGATCGCCAAAAAGCCCGACTACATCGCGATCACCGGCGTTCCGACCTCGGTGATGAAGCCGCAGATGGCGGAAGCGGCGAAGGCCGGGATCCCGGTGATCTCCTGTGCCTCGCCGGAACGGCCCGAACCGGGCGGATTCGCCGCCCAATGCGGGGGCTCGCTGGTGCGGATGGCGGAATACGTCGGGGCCTGGATGATCAACGACTCCGGCGGCGAAGCCCACGTGCTCGGCGTGACGATCCCGATCTACCCGGTGCTCGAATCGGAGACCGACTGGCTGAAGGGGAAGTTCACCGAACTGTGCCCCAAGTGCAGCTATGAAGAGCTGGGCATCACCACGGAACACCTCGGCGCGGGCACCGTGCCGCAGGAAGTCGTCGGCTACCTCCAGTCGCATCCGGAAATCAACTACGTCTACAACACCTTCGGCGGCACGCCGGGGATGCCGGCGGCGCTCAACCCCGCAGGCTTCAGCGACGTGAAACTGACCGGCGGCCCCGGCGAAGAAGCGACGATCCAGGAAATCGCCAAGGGTGAACAGGCCGCCTGGACGACCAACGGCAACGAATACGACGCCTGGGTGATGTTCGACGCGATGGCAAGGCTCGCCAACGGCGAAGAAATCACCAAGGAATACGAGGAAACGATCTACGTCGATCCGACCTGGGTCGTCGCCTCGCCCGAATCGGCCGAAAGCCTGAAGCAGTACGGCTGGAGTTGGCCGGGGCCGGGCGACTTCCAGCAGCAGTTCGAAGAACTCTGGAAGGTCAAATAGGGATTTCTCGCTGGTTAACGGGCATGGGCCAAGCTCATGCCCGTTAACGGAGCGGGTCACGGAGGTGTCGGCTTGATCACCTACAGCGCCACTTGGGGCAATCTCGGCCTCGCCCTGCCGCCGCGGAACTTCGTCCAGCAGGAGCTGGAGATGATGATCCTGGCGGAGGAGCTCGGCTTCGACGCGACCTGGACGCCCGAGCACCACTTCGACGCCAACTACGCCGCCTGCCCGGACAACTTCCTGGCGCTCGCCTACGTCGCCGCCCGCACCGAGCGGATCAAGCTGGGGCTGGGCGCGATCATCCTGCCCTGGAACGACCCGGTCCGCGTGGTCGAGAAGCTCTCGATGCTCGACCACGCGAGCGACGGCCGTCTGCTGATCGGCTTCGGACGCGGCCTAGCGAAGATGGAGTACGCCGGCTTCGGGATCGACATGGAAACCTCGCGGGCCCGCTTCGACGAGGCGGCGCGGATGGTCCTCGGGGGGATCAGGACGGCGGTCGTCGAGAACGACGGACCCTTCTACCCGCAGGCGCGGGTGGACATCCATCCCGCTCCCGATCCAGCGCTGGCGGACCGCCTCTACTGCGTCGGCATGAGCCCCGACTCGGCGCTGCACGCGGGCGAGATGGGGGCGACGCTGCTCTGCTTCGTCACCGCCCCGATCGAGGAGATGAAACCGTTGATCGACGGCTACCGGGAGCGCTTCCGCGAGTGCCACGGGAGGCCCGCGCCGCCCGAGGTCCTGGTCGATTTCGCCTACGTCCACGAGGACGCCGAGGAGGCGGCGCGGGTCGGGCGGAGGTACGCGGGCCGCTACTACGAGTCGGTGGTCAGCCACTACAACTTCGACGGCACCCACTTCGCCCGGACCAAGGGCTACGAGGCCTACGCCGACGGCGCCCAGGCGATCCGCGACGCCGGCCTCGAGGCGGCCACCGACGCCTACGTCGCGCCGCAGGCCGGGATCGGCACGCCCGCGCAGGTGATCGAGAACTTCCGCCATCGCCGCGAGGTGATCGGCGAGACGCACGTGATGGCCACCTTCCTCTACGGCGCGATGCCGTACGAGGTCGCCGAGCGCAGCGTGCGCCTCTTCGCGGCCGAGGCGATGCCGGAGCTGCGAGAGATGGAGGCGGCGGCCGAGGCCGCTGCCGTGGGATGACACAGGACAGGAGGAAGCGATGAGTGACGACAGCGCGCTGCGCGCGCGCAACATGGAGATCGTCCGGGAATACCTGGAGGCGATCAACCGCTGGGACTTCGACAAGAAGCGGGAACTGCTCGCCGAGGACGCGGTGCAGGACATGGCCTACGCGCCGGAGCCGTTCGAGCGGGTCTTCGAGGGCCGCGAGACGATCCTCGCGTTCGTCGAAACGATCCCGGCGCTGATCGACTGCGAGAACCTCCACGACATCTGGATGGACACCCTGGCGAGCGACCCCGGGGAGGTCGTCTGCACCTACAAGTCGGACATGGAGATCAAGCCGGAGCGGCGGCCGTACAAGAACCGCTACATCACCCGCTGGACGGTCCGCGACGAAAAGATCACCTACTTCGGTGAGTTCTTCGACCCGATCCCGTTGCTGGTCGCGCTCGGCGGCAGCGTCGAGCCCGGCAAGCTCGAGGCCGGGGAGCCCGCATGAATCCGGCGCTCCCGAACGGACCGACCCGGTTCGGCTGCTTCATGGCTCCCTTCCACAAGATGGGCATCAGCCCGACCGTGCTCTACGAGCGCGATCTCGAGCTGATCGAGCGGGCCGATCAGCTCGGCTTCCAGGAGGCCTGGGTGGGCGAGCACCACTCCGGCGGCCACGAGCCGATCGGCTCGCCGGAGCTCTTCCTCGCCGCCGCCGCGCAGCGGACGAAGACGATCAAGCTCGGCACGGCGGTCAACTCGCTGCCTTACCACAACCCCTTCACGCTGGCCTCGCGTCTGACCATGCTCGACCACCTCTCGCACGGACGGGCGATCATGGGCTTCGGCCCCGGCCAGCTCGCCTCCGACGCGCACATGCTGGCGCTCGACCCGCAGCGCCAGCGCGACATGATGCTCGAGGCCGCCGAGGTCATCGTGCGGTTGATGGAAGGCGAGGTCGTGACCGCGAAGACCGACTGGTTCGAGCTGCGCGACGCCTACCTGCAGGTCCGGCCGTACCAGCTGCCGACCCTCGACATGGTCGTCGCCGCGGTCGCCTCGCCGTCGGGGCCGCGCACCGCCGGCCGCCTCGGGATCGGGATGATCAACCTGGCGGCGACCAGCCCGGAAGCGTTCGAGGCGCTGAACGAGCACTGGGCGATCTGCGAGCGCGAGGCCGCCCAGGCCGGCAAAACGGTCAGCCGCGAGGACTGGCGGCTCTCGGCGATCATGCACCTGGCCGAGACCGAGGAGCAGGCGCGCGCCGACTGCGCCCACGGCTTCGAGCAGATCTGGCGCTACCTCGGCGAGGTCTCGCCGCTGCCGGTCTCCGAGGAGAAGCCGTGGCAGGAGCTGCTCGACGAGGCGATCGCCTCCGGCTTCATCGTCGTCGGCACCCCCGACACGGCGATCGAGTTGATCGAGAAGCTGACCGAGCAGACCGGCGGCTTTGGCTCGTTCGTCATGACGCTGACCGACTTCGGCGACTTCGATGCCCGGCTGCGCTCGATCGAGCTGTTCGCCGAACACGTGATCCCGCGCTTCCGCGGCCAGCTCGCCTCGCTCGAGCACTCGCACCGCTGGGTGCTCGGCGAGAAGGACGAGGTGGGGACGAAATGGAAGACGCAGACGCTCGAGGCGATCGCCTCGACGACCGAGCGCTACGCCGAGGAAACCGGCGCCAGGGCCGGGTCCTGATGGGGGGAGCGGGACCCCTCGCCGTCCCCGACGCGTGCGCGGAGCTGCGCGCTGCCCGGATGGTGTTGCTGCGCGACGGCGAGGGCGCCACTGCCAGTGGCTACCTGCTCGCCGCGGCGGAGGCGGTGAGCGCGGAGGAGGTCAATTTCATGGCCTGCGAGGGGCGCGGGCTGATCTGCCTGGCGCTGAGCGCCGAGCGCTGCGCCGAGCTCGGCCTCGAGCGGATCCCGCCGCGTGGCCTGGCCGAGCCGAGCAAGGAGTTCACCGTCTCGATCGAGGCGCGGGACGGGGTCAGCACCGGGATCTCGGCGGCGGACCGGGCGCGGACGATCGCCGTCGCCGCCGATCCGGCCAGCCGCCCCGATGACCTGCGCACCCCCGGCCACGTCTTCCCGCTGCGGGCCCGGCCGGGGGGCCTGCGCGAGCGGGCCGGCGAGGCCGAGGCGGCGGTCGAGCTGCTGCGGCTGGCCGGGCTGCGGCCGGCCGCCGTCCTCTGCGAGGTCCTCGACGAGGACGGGCGGCTGGCCCGCGGCGCCGCACTCGAGCGCTTCCAGGAGCGCCACGGGATCCGCTCGGTCGCCTTCCCGGCGCTGCTCGCGGCGAGCGGGCGCGAGGCGCTGGCCGGGCGCCTCCGCACCGCCGCGTGAGCAGGCTGGAGCGCCTCGACGGCGAGCGCTTCCGCGAGGTGATCGGCCACTTCGCCAGCGGCGTCACGGTAGTCACGGCGCGCGACGGCGACCGCGCCCACGGGACGACCGCCAGCGCCGTCTCCTCGCTCTCGCTCGAGCCGCCGATGTTGCTGGTTTGCATGAACCGCACGTCCGCTACCGGCGCGGCGATCGACCGCAGCGGCCGCTTCGCGGTCAACATCCTCAGCGCCGAGCAGGCGGCGCTCGCCGTCCGCTTCGCCCGCCCGGGCGGCGACTTCGCCGGCCTCGCGGTCGAGCCGGGGGCGGGGGGCGAACCGCTGCTCGCCGAGGCGCTGGCGGCGATCGAGTGCCGGCTGGTGGAGCGGGCGGCAGGCGGCACCCACCAGGTCTTCATCGCCGCGGCCGAGCGGGCCGAGGCGCGGCCCGGCGCGGCGGCGCTCGCCTACTTCCGCGGCGAGTTCGGTCGGCTCGGACCGCTCGACGATTGCAGCGGTCCCGCCTAGCTGGTCGCGCCACGGCTGCGGGCACGTCCGAGGACGTGCCCGCCCGTGAAGCGTCATCGGTACTCCCACGTTTCCAGTGTTCACCCCGCTACAGGGGGTCCAATTCTGGAAACGCGTGATTCTCGGCGCGTCCCCGCCGGCAAGGCGGCCTCGCAGTGAAACTACTCGCCTACTCGTCGTCCTCCCAGGCGGCGGCCGGGCCGAGCACCGCCGGGGTGATCGCGGTGCGGCCGCCGTCGACCGTGAGCGTCGCCCCGGTCACGTAGGAGGCCTCTTCGGAGGCGAGGAAGAGGGCGACGCGAGCAACCTCCTCGGGGTCGCCGAGGCGCCGCAGCGGGATCTGCCGCTTGGCGTCCTCGCGGACGCTGGCCGGCACCGTCGCGACCATCGGCGTCGCGATGCCGCCGGAGGCGATGCAGTTGACCCGCACCCCGTCGGCGCCGAGCTCGTACGCCAGCGCCCTGGTCATCGCGATCATCCCCGCTTTGGCGATGTCGTAGACCGGCGCGAAGGGGTGGCCGAGCAGGCCGTCGATCGAGGCGTTGTTGACGACGGCGCCCGCCGCGGCTGCGCGCAGGCTCGGCAGCAGCTCCTTGGTCAGCATGAACGCCCCGCGCAGGTTGGCGTCGACGACCTCGTCCCAGCGCCCGTCGGTGGTCTCGGCCGCCGGCTCGAAGACGACCAGGCCGGCGTTGTTGAAGAGCAGGTCGAGGCGGGGATGGCGGCCGCGGATCTCCGAACCGACCGCGCCGACGGCCGTGCGGTCGGTGAGATCGAGCGAGACCGCTTCGGCGCTCAGACCGCCCGCCCGCAGGTTCTCGACGAGGTCACGGTTGGCCGGCTCGTCGCGGTCGAGGGCGAGGACGTGTGCCCCTTCGGCGGCGAACAGCCGAGCGCTCGCCGCGCCGATCCCCGACGCCGAGCCGGTCACCACCGCGATCCGCCCCTCTAGTCGCCCCATCGCGGCGGCCATCAGATCGTCGCCGAGGCGGGAGCGGACCCCGCCTCGACCTCCCGGAACGAGGTGACCGCCACCAGCACCGCGGCGATGACGACCAGGGCGAGCGTGCCGAGGAAGCCGATCCGGTAGCCGGCCGCCAGCGAGCCGCCGTCGCGCCGGCTGGCGGCCGCGGCCAGGGTCGCCAGCACCGCGAGGACGACCGCGGCGCCGACCTGCTGGGCGGTCGGGACGAGCCCGCCCGCGATGCCCCGCTCCTCTGGCGCGAGGTTGCCGGTGATGCCGATCGAGATCGCCGGGAAGAGGAGTCCCATGCCGAACGAGTTGAGCAGCAGGCCGGGTAGCACGGCGGTCGCGTAGGGGGTGCCGGCGTCGATCCGGCTGAAGGTCAGCATCGCGGCGCCGCTCGTCGTCAGGCCGATGATCAGGACGCGCTTCAGGCCGAGCCGGGCGATCAGCCGGTGCGCCAGCAAGGCCGAGGTGACGAACATCGTCAGGCCCGAGGGCAGGATCGCGAGGCCCGCCTCGGCCGGCGTGAAGCCGAGCACGTGCTGCATGGTCAGGGCGATGAAGAAGGTGTAGGCGGTGACGATCCCGCCGACCAGGAACATCGTCAAGGTGGAGATGCGGCGGAGCGGAGCGGCGAGGAACCGGAACGAGATCATCGGCGCCGCGACCCGTCGCTCGGTGGCGACGAAGGCGGCGGCGAGAATGACGAAGAGAGCCAGCGGCAGCCAGGCCTGCGGGCCGCCGAAGCCATGCTGCTCGCCGTTCGTCAACCCGAGGATCATCGCCGCGATCGCCAGCGTGACCAGGGCCGCGCCGAGCGGGTCGAGGGCGACGCCGCGGTCGCCCCGACCCTCCGGTAGGACCCGTCGCGCCCAGATCACGAGGACCGCGATGACCGGCAGGTTGACGAGGAAGATCGAGCGCCAGCCGACGTACTCGGTCAACACACCGCCGACGATCACCCCGGTCGTGCCGCCGACGGCCAGAGCGGCGGCCCAGGCACCGAGCGCCCGCGAGCGCCTGGGCCCGTCGTAGATCGTGGTCAGCAGCGCCAACACAGTCGGCGCGATCATCGCCGCGCCGGCGCCTTGGACGAAGCGGGCGGCGACCAAGGCGCCGGTGCTCTGGGAGAGGCCACAGGCGAGCGAGGCAAGGCCGAAGATCAGCAGCCCGGCGACGAGCAGCCGGCGCCGGCCGAGGTAGTCGCCCAGTTTCCCGCCCAGCATCAGCAGCGAGCCGAAGGTGAGCGCGTAGCTCGTCGCCACCCATTGCAGGCCGGCGGTGGAGAACCCGAGGTCCCCCTGGATCGTCTTCAGCGCGAGGTTGACGATGCTGTAGTCGAGCTGCAGGATCGCCTGCGCGGCACAGAGGACGACGAGCGCCGACCGCCCGGGTTTTTGCAGGATCGCCTCTGCGGGTCGGGATCTCGGTGCCGGGGCCGGTCCCGTAGGGGACGCCCTCGACCACCTCGGGGGGCAGCTCGGCGCTGGGGTCGACGGAGATCGTCTTCGCCTGCAGGAACTCCTGGACCGCGGTGATCCCGTGCTCGCGGCCGATCCCCGACTGCTTGAAGCCGCCGAACGGCGAGCCGAGGTCGGCGGCGAAGGTGTTGACCGAGAAGGTGCCGGCGCGGATCTTCCCCGCCACCTCGAAGCCGTGGACCGGGTCGGCGGTGAAGACGGCGCCGGAGAGGCCGTAGAGGGTCTCGTTGGCGATCCGGATCGCGTCCTCCTCGTCGCGGTAGGAGATCAGCGTCGCCACCGGGCCGAAGGTCTCCTCCTGGGCGATCTCCATCTCGTTGGTGACGTCGGTCAGCAGCGTCGGTTCGACGTACCAGCCGCGCTCGAGATCCGCCGGCCGCCCACCGCCGACGCGTACCGTCGCGCCCTGGTCCACGGCGCGGGCGATGTGGGCGAGGATCCGTTCGCGGTGGTCCTTGGTGACGACCGGGCCGACCGCCGTGTCCTCCTCCATCGGGTCGCCGACCTTCAGCCCTTCGAAGGCGGTGGCGAGCGCGTCGGCGTAGTGGTCGTACTTCGACTCGGGGACCAGGAAGCGGGTCAGGGCGACGCAGCTCTGCCCGGTGTTGGTGCCGGCGCTGCAGCCGACCAGGGTCGGGAGGACGACGTCGTCGTCGGCGTCCTCGAGCACGATCGCCGGCGATTTCCCACCGAGCTCGAGCACGAAGGGCCGCACCAGCTCGCCGCAGGCGGAGCCGATCTTGCGGCCGACCGTGGTCGAGCCGGTGAAGCTGACCATGTCGACGCCCGGATGGCTGACCAGGTAGGAGGACGACTCACCACGGGCGGCGACGATGTTGAGGACGCCTGCCGGGAAGTCGATCTCGCGCATCAGGTCGCCGAGCGCGAAGACGGCGAGGGGGTTCGGTTCCGGCACCTTGAGGACGACCGTGCAGCCGGCGATCAGCGCCGGGCCGGCCTTCTGGCCGACCGCGGCGAGGGCGAAGTTGAAGGCGGGGAAGGCGGCGACGACGCCGATCGGCTCCTTGACGACGAGGCTCTTGCCGGCCATCGGGATGATGCTGCCGCCGCCGGAGCCCCCGGCCAGCGGCGTCATGTCGCTGACCCGGACTTCCTCCAGCTGCAGGTCCTTGGCGAGCTCGGCGTTGTAGTTGAGGCTCATCGTCGGCGCCACTGCCTGGTAGACCTGCGAGAGGAAGAGCGTGCAGCCCTGCTCCTCGCTGATCAGCTCGGCGAGCTCGTCTTTCTTGCGGTTGATCGCGTCGGCGAGCCGGGCGCAGTGCTCGCCTCGTTCGACCGGGGTGAGGCGCGTCCACTCGCCGTTGTCGAAGGCGTCGCGCGCCGCGGCGACGGCGGCGTCGATGTCGGCCTTCGAGGCGGCGGGGACGCCGCCGATCCGCTCCTCCGACCGCGGCGAGATGACGTCGAACGAATCGTCGGACGCGGCTTTGCGCCACTCGCCCGCGATGAAGAAGGCGTCGTAATCGCGACCACTCATAATCCCGGTTCCTCCTCTGGTTTCCCGATTCCCTGAACCAAGTTCATGTTAGCTCACGTGCCTCTTAAAGGCGATTGACAAAGTCCAGCACCCAGCTCTAAGCTAAAAACTGAACTGACTTTGGGAATGCGGAGCGAGGTGGGAAGGTATGTCCAGGGTGGTCGTGTGCGGTGGTGGATCGGCGGGCTGCGTGGTCGCGCATCACTTGGTGGACGGCACCGACGCCACTGTGCTCCTCCTCGAGGCAGGCGGATCGGGCGAAGGCGTCGCCAGCCTCTCGAACCCGCCGCAGTGGGTCGAGAACCTCGGCTCGCCATACGACTGGGCCTACCGTTACGAGCCGAGCCCGCACGTCGCCGGCCGCTCCATCCCCTTGGCGCTGGGCAAGGTGCTCGGCGGCTCGGGCAGCATCAATGCCATGGTCTGGACCCGCGGCCACCGGGCCGACTACGACGACTGGGCGGAGGCCGGCAACGCCGGCTGGGACTTCCACTCCGTACTGCCCCTGTTTAAGAGGTCGGAAGACTGGGAGGGCGGGGCGAGTGCGTTCCGCGGCGCGGGCGGCCCGATCCGCGTCGAGCGCGCCAGGAACCTCCACCCGGTGGCGGCCGCGTTCATCGAGGCAGGCACATCCTACGGGATGCCGTACCTCGACGACGTGAACGTCCCCGAGCCCGAGGGCGTCGGCCCCATGAACCTGAACGTCAAGGGCGGCACGCGCTGCAGCCCGGCGGGCGCGTACCTGCGGCCGGTGATGGGTCACCAGAACCTGACGGTCCTGACCGAGGCGCAAGCGGTCAAGCTGACGCTCACCGGCACGCGCTGCACCGGCGTCGATTTCCTGCTGGACGGCGCGCGGCGTTCCGTCGGTGTGTCCAGGGAGGTGATCCTGTGCGCCGGGGCGATCCACACGCCGCGCCTCCTCTTGCTGTCCGGCATCGGTCCCCATGCCGACCTCGGGCGTCTCGGCATCGCGACCGTCGCCGACCTCCCGGGCGTGGGGCGCAACCTCCAGGACCATTTGTGGATACGGGGCCTCTGCTTCGCGGCGAAGCACCCGCTGCCCGCCCCGAATCACAATCTCGGGGGCAGCACCTGCTTCTGGAAAAGCCGGCCGGGGCTCGGCAGGCCGGACCTGATGGTCCTCCCCGTGCAAGTGCCCCTGGTCTCGGACGAGATCGCTGCCCAATATCCGATCCCGCCGAACACCTTCGCCATCTTTCCGTGCCTCGTGCGGCCCCAGAGCCGAGGCTCCCTGCGCCTGAGGACCGCGGAGCCCAACGGCCCGCTGGAAATCCAGCCCAACTTCCTCGCGGAACCGGCCGACGTCGAGGCCCTGGCGACTTGCGTCGAGCTGGGACTCGACCTCGCCTCGCAGCCGGCATACCGAGCCCTGATCAAGCGCTGGATCGTCCCGCCCAGGCGCATGAGCCGGGGAGACACTGTGGCGTTCGTTCGCCGGTCGTGCTCGAGCTACCTCCACCCGGTGGGCACCTGCGCGATGGGGTCGGGCGAGGCAGCAGTGGTGGACGCCGAGCTGCGCGTCCGCGGCGTCGAGGGCCTGCGGATCGCCGACGCCTCGGTCATGCCGACGATCCCCTCGGCCAACACCAACGCGCCCAGCATCATGATCGGGGAGTTCGCGTCCCAGCTGCTGGTGGCCGGCGGAGCGGGGAGCCTTCCCGTCGCGGTGTCCTCATGAACCTTGCCGATCATCCGACCGTGCGGCGCTTCCCGGCAAACGCTGAGGAGCGTTCGGCCCCACCGTCCATCGTCGATGCGGCGTGGCTGCGGCACCTGTGCCTCGACTGCGGTGCTGACACTGCCGGCCTGGTCGAGATCAGCCGCCCGGCCCTGGACGACCAACGAGACGACATCCTCCGGTACGGCCCGCCCACCAAGCCCTTCCGCAGCTTCGTGAGCCGGATGCACCGGGTGCCGATCCGCAGCCCGGCTCGTTCCGCCACGCACCTGGAGTTCCACGGCACCTACGATCATGCCCACGAGGTCGCCCACCAGGTCGTCGCCCTGGAGGAGAGAGGCGTCAGGGCTATGAACTCCTCTGCGGGCTTGCCGATGGAGCAGGACCGCTGCCCCAATCCAGCAGGACCTGGAAAGCCAGGTGGCGATAAAAGTGCGGGCGACCGGCCTCAAGTACTCCTTGACCGACCATGTCGTCACCACGCACGGTGAGGTCCGGCATGACAACACGCAGCAAACGGGGGTCGACCGCCTCATCGGGTGGGACATTGTTGAGATGCAAGGCGACAAGAACGCGCCTACCCGTAGGCCCCTGTGGGAGCGCACAGATCCGCAGACGGCTCGGTTTGCCGAGCGGCAGCGGGCGCAGCAAGCATCCTGGTGACCGGGGTGGTCCCTGACCACCCCGGCCATCACCAGACCCGGCAATGCTCCTCTGCCCGTGCATGGGTTACCGCAGCCGCAGGCTG
>Ga0081455_10006966_pt1 | contig 12011 bp, 13 predicted proteins | sample TabmetS3T2R1_FD_70207 | JGI IMG/M metagenome (GOLD analysis project Ga0081455, IMG submission 70207) | Tabebuia heterophylla rhizosphere microbial communities from the University of Puerto Rico - S3T2R1 | ecosystem: Host-associated > Plants > Roots > Rhizosphere ...
CTCGATGGCGACGAGCCGGGCGTGTGACGCCATGGCCTGACGGCAATTGCGCAGGATCTTCACGGCGGATCCGTCGTCCCAGTTGTGAAGCACGCTCTTCAGCAGATAGATGTCGCCGCCGTCCGGAACCGCATCGAAGAAGTCGCCGGCTGCGAAAGTCGCTCGGTCAGTGAGACCGGCCCCGCTCAGCAGCTGCCGCGCGCCCGGCGCAGCGAGCTCGACATCCAGGATGACGGCGCGCAAATGCGCGTGCGCGCGAAGCAGCGCCGCGACCAGCGCGCCATGTCCGCCGCCGACGTCGATCACATTGACAAAACCGGAGAAGTCGTAGGCCGCCAGAATGGCCGCCGTCTCCTGCTCCGACAATCCGCTCATCGCCTCGTGAAACAACGATGCGGCCGCCGGATGGGTCTCGAGATAGGCGAACAGCGGCTCGCCGTGGCAGTGATCGAATGCCGGCCGGCCGGTCAGAACGCTGTGCAGCATCCGACCGTAGGTGCTCCAGAACAGATCGTCGCCGTAGATCAGTGCAGTGCTTCGCAGCGATCCGGCCGCGCTGCCTTGCAGCAGCCGGGCGGTCGGCGTGAGCTCGAAGGCTCTCGCCTCGGTCTCGGCAAAGATCCCGATGCTGGCGAGGGCCCGCATCAGGCGATAGAGCGCGCGCGGTTCGGCGCCGACTGCCCGGGCCAGCTCGTCGGCGGTTTGCGCTCGTTCGTTCAGGCGATCGGCGAGCCCGAGCTTGGCCGCGACGTAGATCATCTGACTCGAACGGAACCCCATGATGAGCCGCCGCAAGGCGGCGGCGTCCGCCGCAGAGGGGGAACCGTGCCGGGCGTCTTCGTTCATGGCGTCCTCGCCATCCTTCTGAGCGGGAGCTTTGCGGCAAATCGGCAACTTTCATCCGACCATCCCACGAGAGCTTATTCATCACCGAGGCGCTTCCAGGGCGGCCGCGAACCTTCGGCCGCCGGATGCGTTGCCATCGAGGAACTCCGCGTCCGTCCGGCCCGACTTTCGGTGCGGCACGAGAGAAGGGAGGTCACCCATGATCAAGCTCGGCTACAAGCTCATGTCCGAGGAGCACGGCCCGGCCGGCCTCGTCCGCAACGCCCGCCGCGCCGAGGATGCCGGTTTCGAGTTCGCGGCCATCTCCGATCACTTCTTCCCGTGGATCGAGGAGCAGGGCCATGCGCCGCTGGCCTGGTCCGTGCTGGGAGCGATGGCTCAAGCGACGCAACGGATCGGGCTCATGACCGCCGTCACCTGCCCGATCATGCGCTACCACCCCGCGATCATCGCGCAGGGCGCGGCAACCATGGCGCTGCTCAGCAACGACCGCTTCACCCTGGGTGTGGGCGCCGGCGAACGGCTGAACGAGCACGTGGTCGGCGCGGGCTGGCCGGGCCGCCTCGAGCGGCAGGAGCGCCTGACGGAAGCACTCGAGATCATCCAGGGGCTGCTGGCGGGCACCATGACGAACCATCGCGGTCGCCACTTCGCGCTCGATCATGCCCGCCTGTTCGACCGGCCCGAGCGCAAGCCGCCGGTGATCGTCGCCGCCGGCGGAGTGAAGGCGGCACGGCTCGCCGCCAAGCTGGCCGACGGTCTCATCGCGACCGAGGCGCGCAGCGATCTCGTCGAGGCCTACGCCGCCGCCGGCGGCAACGGCCCGCACTACGCCGAAGTGGCGATGTGCTACGCCGAACGCGAGGAGGAGGCGCGCAGGATCGCGCACCATTATTTCCGCTGGTCGCTCACCGGCTGGCCGGTGATGGCGGAACTGCCCGACACCGAGGGGTTCGCGGCGGCGAGCAAGCATTTGACCCCCGACACCGTCGCCCAGCAGATTTCCTGCGGGCCATCACCCGAGCGGCATCTTCAGGCGATCGATCGCTACGTGAAAGCTGGATACGATCACATCATCCTGACCCAGGTCGGACCGCATCAGGACGCGTTCTGCGATTTCTTCGAACGTCGGCTCGCACCGGCGCTGCGCGCCCGCAAGGCGGCGTAGCGATCACGATCCGTTCAACGATTGCCCACGAGGTTGACAACCCGCCAAGCTCGGACCAATACTTCACCATATGGTGAACTATCACGAGCGGCTGAGCTGGACCTTCGCGGCGGTCGGCGATCCCATCCGGCGGGCGATCCTCGCCCGGCTCGACCGCGAGGACGGCGCAACCGTGAGCGAGCTCGCGCGGCCGTTCGCGATCAAGCTGCCGGCAGTGATGAAGCACCTCGATGTGCTCGACGACGCCGGCCTGATCACGCGATCGAGGACGGGCCGGACCGTGACGGTGCGGCTGGCCTCGGACCCGATGCGGGAAGCGATGAATTGGCTTCGGCGCTACGAGCGCTTCTGGGCGGGCAGCCCCGACCGGCTGGCGGCTTATGCCGAAGCGAAAGAAGCCAAGGCGAGGAAGCGCGGACGATGACCAGCCTCAAGATCGTGCGCCGGATCGCGGCGCGGCCGTCGATCGTGTTCGACGCGCTCACCACGGCCGAGGGCATCGCCTGCTGGTGGGGACCGGACGACGGCCCCGTGCTCGTCGCCGAGACCGACGTGCGCGTCGGCGGCCGCTTCCGGGTGCGCTTCCGCATGCTCGACGGCAGCGAGCATGAAAGCAGCGGCGAATATCTCGAGGTCGTGCGGCCCCAGCGGCTGGCGATGACCTGGCGTTGGGCCGGCGGCGAGGATCCCGGCGAGTCGCTGGTCGAGATCGAGCTTCGCCCCATCGCCGAAGGTACCGAACTCATCTTCACCCATTCGCGCCTGCACGACGAGGACACGCGCCGCAGCCACGAGGAGGGCTGGAACGGGGCGCTCGACAAGCTGGAGCGTCATTTTCTCACGTCATCGAGAGGAGATCGCCATGAGCAAACAGAGCCGCAAGCATGACATCGTCTCGCAGGAGCAATGGCTCAAGGCGCGCCGCGCGCTTCTCGCCGAGGAGAAAACCTGGACGCACGAGCGCGACCGCCTGGCGGAAAAGCGCCGCGCGCTGCCCTGGGTCAAAGTCGAGAAGAACTACGTCTTCGAAGGCGCCGACGGCCGCCTGACGCTCGCCGACCTGTTCGACGGACGCAGCCAGCTCGTCGTCTATCACTTCATGTTCGGTCCCGAATGGGAGGAAGGATGCCCCGGCTGCTCGCTGCTCTCGGATCAGGTCGACGGCGCGCGGCAGCATTTCGAGCACAACGACGTCAGCTTCGTCGCGGTCTCGCGCGCGCCGGTCGCAAAGCTCGAGGCCTATCGCAAGCGGATGGGCTGGACATTCCGCTGGGTCTCTTCCGGCGGAAGCGACTTCAACTTCGACTATCACGTCTCCTTCCCGGAGGGCACGCGCGCGCGGGGCGTGTTCTACAATTTTGAGCAGCAGGACGATCCGGAGATGGACGAGCTTCCGGGCGTCAGCGTGTTCTATGAAGACGACGACGGCACCATCTATCACACCTATTCCACCTACGGGCGCGGCGGGGAGATGTTCCTGCCGGTCTACAGCTGGCTCGACGTGGTGCCCAAGGGCCGCAACGAGACCAAGAACGGCAACCTCATGGACTGGGTGAAGCGCCACGACCGCTACGAGGATGACGGACGAAGGCGGCTGGCCGGTGCGGCGAAGGTCTCCTGAGAGGGATCGTGGGGATCGATTCACGGCGGGGGATTTGTTGATGACAACGGGGTTGCGCACGCTCCTCCAGAACGACATCGCAGCCCGGCGACGGACGCTGAAGGCGTATCAGGAGCGCTGCGAGGCGCGGACGGCATTTCAGAAGGCGATGGCGGACCATCTCAGGCCGTTCCAGACAGGCGCGCCTTGAGCCGTGACGCGCAAACCGTTTCCGTCAATCGGTTCAAGGGAAGCTAGCGATAGCCGCTGACGTCAGCCGGTTTGCCGGCGTCCTGAACTTCGACGACGTACTTCCAGGCGTCCGGCTGGCTGCCGTCGATGTCCGTGAAGCCGTAGACCTTCGCGAGCTGGCCGCTCGACAGCGACTTCCCGTTCCAGCGTGATACGTCCGGATCCTGCGCGAGCGCCGCCACCGCCCGGCCGACGAAGGCAGGGCTTTCCGAGATGGCGAAGTGCGGAGATGCGCTGGTCGCATCCTGCCAGTTCGCCTCGGTCACGCCGTAAGCCTCCAGCATATGCTCGGAGCGTAGCCATCCGGGCGTCAACGCCACGGCCGTGGCCCGATGTTTCTCAAGCTCGTGCGCCAATGCGAACGCCATCCGCAGCACCGCGGCCTTGGCGAGATCGTAGAAGAAGGAGACCCGATAGGTCTCGGCGTTGTATTCGGCCGTTCCGTCGGTGACCTCGACCACCAGCCCTCCCGGCTGCCGGATCAGCAGGGGAAGTGCGAAATGGCTGGTGATAGCGTGCGTGTCCACGCCCAGGCGTAAGGTGCGCAGGCCATAGTCGAGGTCGGATTCCCACACCGTCTTGCCCCACTCCATCTTGGTGGCGCCCCAGATGTCGTTCACCAGGATGTGGAGCGCGGCCTGCTCGGCCTCGATGCGCCGGACCAATTCGCGAACTTCTTCCGGCACCAGATGGTTGACCTCAACGGCGATGCCGCAGCCGCCGGCCCTGTCGACGAGCTCGGCCGTTTCCTCGATCGTCTCGGGCCGATTCATCTCCGATCGATGGGCGCGGGTCGTGCGGCCCGTCACATAGACCGTGGCTCCGGCCGCACCCAATTGCACGGCGATCCCGCGTCCCGCTGCGCGGGTTGCACCCGCGACCAGCGCGACCCTGCCCTCAAGCGGCTTTGCCATTCCCGACTCCACTTTGCCTTGTCGCCAGGTCATACCCGACGGGGACGATCGGTTCCGTGACGCCGGCAGAGACGTCGAGGTTGCCTCTCGCTTCGGATTCCAACTACGATGCACGCGGATCGGCTCGGAATTCTCCGAGAACGGCCGCAACGGGAGAGAATCGTATGTCGGGAGACGTCACCGAGGTGCTGGCCGGCTTTGCAGCGTCGCTGCAATACGACGATCTTCCCGGGCATGTGAAAGACCACTGCAAGAACGTCCTGCTCGATACGTTGGCGTGCGCGGTCGCCGGCCACCGCGGCGAGGAGACGCAACAGCTCGCCGCCCTGGCGGCGGCGCTGGCACAATCCGACGAGAGCAGCGTCATCGGCGGCGACCGGCTGTCGCTCGCCGGCGCGACCATCCTCAACGGCTATCTCGTCACCGCGGTCACCATGTGCGACGTGCACCGCGCGACGCTGACCCACGTGACGCCGGAGGTGATCCCGCCCGCCTTGGCGATCGCCGAGCGCGACGGCCTGTCGGGCCGCGACCTCATGGTCGCCATCGCCGCCGGCTGCGAAGTGACGACGCGGGTCGGGATCGGGCTCGATTACCCGGCGTTCCGCGCCAAGGGCTGGCACGGCCCGGGCGTGCTCGGCCCGTTCGGCGCCGCCGCGGCGGTCGGCCGGCTGCGCCGGTTCGACGCCGAGACGATGGCCAAAGCGTTCGGCCTCGCCGGCAGCCAGGCGGCCGGCACCTTCGCGGCATGGGGAACGCCGACGGTGAAGTTCCACCAGTGCCGCGGCGCGCTCTCCGGTTTGCTGGCGGCGCTCCTGGCCGAGCAGAAGTTTCTGGCGACGCGCGAATTTCTGACCGCCAAGGACGGCGGCCTCTACAACACCTATGCCAATGGGGGCCGCCCCGAGGCGGTCACCGCCGATCTCGGCAAGCGCTGGGAGCTCGAACAGATCGCGCTGCGCCTGTGGCCGTCCGCCTCCTCGATCCAGGGCATGAACACGGCGCTGTTCGATCTCATCGAGCAGCACAAGATCGATCCCGCGCGGGTGAAGAAGGTCCGCGTCGCCCTGAGCCAGCCGGCCTTCGATCTGCACGGCAAGCTTGCGCAGTACAAGGGCAAGTTCGACGCGCTGATTTCCGGTCATTACACCGCCGCGGTGATCCTGCACGACCAAGAGCTTACCCTCGCGCAGTTCGAGTCCGCCCGCTACGACGATCCGAAGATGCGGCGCGCGGCGGCCGAGCAGATCGAGATCCGTCCGGATGCGGCGCTCACCGGCGTGCAGGCGGTGGTGGAGATCGAGACCGACGGCATGACGCTCAAGGCGCGCTGCGAGCATCCGCGCGGCTCGGCCGAGAACCCGCTATCGCGCGCGCAGATCGAGAGCAAATTCCGCACCTATGCCGACGGCGTGCTGAGCGCGTCCGCCATCGCGGGGACGCTCGAGGCCGTCGGCGATCTGGAAAACGTCGGCTCGGTGCGCAAGCTCATGGACATGCTGCGCGCGGCACCGCGGCGCGCGACGCTGGCCGCCGCCCGCGGCTGACGCAGTCCGCGCACGGGCGCCGTCACGAGTGTCTTCGGGACGGCCTCATCGCAACATCGCAAGCGCGACGTGTCATCGCGCGCGGAACGCGCGATCGGCCGCAGCGATCAACTCAAGCACCGTGAGGCCGGATCAGGTCCTAGTCCTGCACGGTGAGTTCGCCGCTCGCGCTTGCGGGCCATCTCAACGGCGGCATTGACGGCGTCTTCGAGATTGTCCGAGTAATACGCCGGGGTCTCGTTTCCTTCGCGAAAGCTCACGCGATAGTCGCCCGAGCGCACTTTGCGCAAAGTGAGCCCGAGATGGCGTGCGATCGATTTGGCCTCCTCGAGTGTCATCGGCCGTGAATCGTCGAGGGCGTTACGACCAAGATCGCCGGTCTCGGTGGCCGCGGCGGACAGGATACGCTTCATTTCCGGCAATCTCCCTGATCTAAGGCGGCGACCTCCGATCGATGGACGCGCGCATTGATGGAGCTGCCTCTTAGTCGCTTTGCTCCCCGTGCGGGACTTGTTACTCTTTGCCAAAGATTTGTTCGTCGCAGCCACCGTGGCGATTGCCCCTGCCGGGCAGGTCAATAATGCGCAATGGAACCGCTCTGAACTCCGAAGAGGATCTGGCCTCGATCCCGATGGCGCAGGGTGGCCTGACCCGCCTGGCGATCGCGCGCCTCGAAAGTGCCGGCGTGCCGGTGGCACCTCTGCTCAAGCGTGCGGGCCTGCCGCCGGAGGTAACCGCCGCCGGACCTGACGAGCGACTGAGCGTGCGAAGCCAGATTGTATTCCTGCACGAGGCGGCAAAGGCTCTGAAGGATGACTGTCTCGGCTTCACGCTGGCGCGCGATTTCGATCTGCGCAAACTCGGGCTCTTGTATTACGTCATGGCGTCCTCGCACACCCTGGGCCACGCCCTGAAGCGGGTTGCTCGATACAGCAAGATTACCAACGAGGCCCTCGTGATCGGATATCGAGAAGGAAACAGGCTCATTATCAACCCGAGTTACTCCGGCGTTCCACGACACTCGGACAGGCATCAGATCGAATTTTGCATGTTTGCCGTATTACGAATTTGCCGCGTGCTGACCGGGCAGAACCTCGTGCCGCAACACTTCTCGATTTCTCATCATCGATCGGAACCCGCCCCCGAAATGGCGCGCTTCGTGGGAGGGAATGTGACGTTCGGCGCCGACTCGGACGAGTTTGCCCTGAATGTCGATGCACGTGGATTGCCGCTCGTTCACTCCGATCCTTATCTCAGTGATCTGCTCCTGAAATATTGCGAGGCGGCGCTGGCCGGTAGAAGAACCAGTATGCCCCAGTTGCGCACGAGAGTTGAGAACGCGATCTCGTCGTTGCTTCCTCATGGACGGGTGCTCGCGGAAGACGTCGCTCGCAATCTGGGAATGAGCAAGAGGACGCTTGCACGAAGACTTTCGGCGGAAGGGTTGAACTTCAATGAGATATTTCAGGAGCTGCGGCGCGATCTGGCGGTTCGCTACCTTGACGAACGCAAGCTGCATGTGTCGAAGATCGCGTGGCTGCTCGGTTTTCGCGAGGTCAGCGCCTTCACGCATGCATGCAAGCGCTGGACCGGGAAGACCCCGAGCGAGATGAGGCCAGTAAGCGCCTCTTGAGCAAGTGCCCGGGCGCGCTCTAGGCTGCGTCCGAAGGCGCTGCTACGCTGACGCAACCCGTCGCGGCCAACGACCGGGCGGGCAAGAAAAGCATGGGGAGGAACGGCGATGACGAGACGCGCGCTTTTTGCCGCGTTGGCGAGCCTGGCGACGTTCGCCGTCGCCACCGGCGTCGCAGCGCAGACGACCGACGATTTTCCCAACCGTCCGATCCGCATCATCGTGCCGCAGGCGGCGGGCTCCGGGGTCGACCTGCAGGCGCGCGTGCTCGCGCAGAAGATGGGCGAGCTCTGGGGCCAGCAGGGCGTGGTCGACAACCGTGCCGGCGCCAACGCCATCATCGGAATGGAGGCCGGCGCCAACGCCAAGCCCGACGGCTACACGCTGATCTATGCGCCGGTAAGCGCGGTGACGACCAACGCCTTCATCTACAAGAAGCTGCCCTACGACACGTTCCGCGATTTCGTCCCGATCACCCAGACCACCGCCAACCCGCTGGGCGCCGTGGTCAATCCCTCCTCCGGCATCAAGTCGATCAAGGATCTTATCGAGCGGGCAAAGGCGAACCCCGGCGGGATCAACTACGGCTCGTTCGGCATCGGCAACATGACCCACCTCATGGGCGTGCTGCTGTCGATTGCCGCCGACATCAAGATGACGCACGTGCCGTACCGGGGACAGACGCCGGCGATCACCGACGTGGTGTCAGGACAGATACCGATTGCATTCACCACGACGGCCGGCGTGGCGGATCTGGTGGAAACGGGCAAGCTCAATCTGCTCGCCACGTTCGGCGAGCAGCGCGACGAGCAGTTCCCCAACACACCGACCGTGGTCGAATCCGGATATCCGAGCGTCATCGTGGTGGGTTGGAGTGGGCTGTTCGCGCCCGCCGGCGTGCCGCCGGCGATCATCAGCCGGCTGCACAGCGGCATGGCCAAGGCGCTGGCCATGCCCGACATCAAGGACGCGATCCTGCGCCAGGGCTCGAAGGCAGTGATCAGCGCCAGCCCGGAGGCATTCGCGCGCTACATCAAATCGGAAGCGGAGAAGTTCTACCCCGTCATCAAGGCCGCCGGCCTCGAAGGCTCGCAGTGAAGGGATGTCCTACGTCAAGAAGACGCATCGCTTCGGCCTGCTGACGCCTTCCTCCAATACGGTGCAGGAGCCGGAGTTCTCCGCGGTGCTGCCGCAAACCGTCTCGCTGCATACCGGCCGCGTGGCCTATCGCGACATCACCCCGCAAGAGCAGATGCGCTGCGTGCTGGAGCTCGAGAGCGAGAGCCGCAAGCTCGCCGACGCCGAGGTCGACGTCATCGTATTCGCGGCCACCGCGCCGACCTTGGCCAAGGGCAAGGGCTACGACCGCGAGCTGATCAAGCGCATGGAGGATGCCTCGCGCCGGCCGGCCACTACGGCGGCGACCGCGTTCGTCGACGCGCTCGCGCGGCTCGGAGCTGAGAGGATCGCGATCGGTGCGCCCTGGAGCAAGACCATGGACAAGCCCATGGTGAGCTTCATGCAGGCGAGCGGCTTCAAGGTGGTCAACAGCGAGGTCGCCGGATACGTCGCCGGGGTCGAGCTCGGGCGCACCGGTCCGGAGGCGGCCTACGAGCTCGGACGCCGGGTCGACCGGCCGGACGCCGACGCCGTCATCATGCCCGGCGGCAATTGGCCCGCCATGAGCATCGTCGAACGGCTGGAGCGCGAGCTCGGCAAACCGGTGCTCGCCAACAACGCGGTGAGCCTGTGGGCGGGGCTGCGCCTGCTCGAGACATGCAACGGCATCCAGGGCTACGGCACGCTGCTGCGCGACCATCTCGCTCCGTGAACGAGCGCAAGCGCGGCAAGTCTGTATCGCTGTGTCCTGATCAGGAGGTGGACATGACGGACTCCCAGGTTCGTGCGGCATTGGAGAGGTTGAGCCAAACGATCGCCGACCAGCCGGAAAAGGCGAAAGCCAAGCACGCGCAGGCGACGGCCGTTCTCGAGAGCGGAGTGAGATGCCGCGTCACGGGGCCTGCGGGCGAGCAGATCGCGACCGACATGCCGCCCGCGATGGGGGGCAATGCCTCGGGTCCCAATCCGGGATGGTTCTTCCGGGCCTCGCTCGCGTCCTGCTGCGCCACCGTGATTGCCATGCGCGCCGCACGCCTCGGGGTAAATCTCACGACGCTCGAGGTCACCGTCGAAAGCGACGGCGATCACCGCGGGATCCTCGGGCTCGACGAGCGGATCTCGGCGGGGATGTCGTCGCTTCGCACCACCGTTCGGATCGGCGCCGACAACGCCAATTCCGAGCAGCTCGCCGATCTGGTCAGATGGGCCGACGGGCATTCTCCGGTCGGATGTACCGTGCAAGGCGCGCCGACGAACACGCTCGACATTCGCATCGTATGAAGCTCGGGGGGCGAACCATGATCACGCTTTATTCCCGCCCGCGCCTGCGGCCGCCGACGTCGACCACCGCCGTCCTGGCATCCGAGGCCGTTGTGGCCGGTGGCCGGAAAGTCGCACAATCGCCTGGCAAGGCGGCGCCGCTGAAGGAACGCCGTTACGTCGAGCTTCAGGGAGGATATCCATGCCGACGCGACGCAGCTTCGTCACCGGTACGCTCGGCGCCGGCGCGGTCCTGGCGGCGCAAGGCGCGCGCGACGCATCAGCCCAGGCCGACCGACGCATGATCGTCGACGCGCAGGTCCATCTGTGGAAGGCGGAGTCGCCGGACTGGAAATGGGTCCCCGGCCTCCGGCCCCAGCTGCCGGAGCCTTTCACCATCGAGCGGCTCGTGCCGATGATGGACGAGGCCGGCGTGGACCGCGCGGTGATCGTGCCGCCGTCCTGGCCCGGCGACCGCAACGACTATGGGCTCGAGGCGGTGAAGCGCTATCCCACCCGCTTCCGCGTGATGGGGCGGATCCCGCTGCAGGATCCCAAGTCGGCCGATCTGCTTCCCAAATGGAAGGAGCAACAGGGGATGCTGGGCGTGCGCGTGACCTTCAACAACGCGCAGACCATCCCCTGGCTGACCGACGGCACCGCGAGCTGGTTCTGGCCGGCGGCGGAGAAGGCCGGGGTTCCGGTCATGTGCTTCGCGCCCGGCCGCGTATCGCTGCTCGCCCCGATCGCGGAAAGACACCCAGGGCTGACCTTGATCCTCGACCATATGGGCGTCTCGGCAGCGATCGTGAAAGACAACAAGATCGAGGACGCGATCGGGCAGACGGCCGCGCTGGCAAAGTATCCCAACGTCAGCGTCAAGATGTCGGCCTCGCCCGGAATGTCGCGCGAGCCCTATCCGTTCCGCGACGTCGCGGGGCACCTCAAGCGCGTGTTCGACGCCTACGGCCCGCAGCGCAGCTATTGGGGCACGGATCTCACCAATTCCTACGCCAAGGCAAGCTATCGCCAGCGCATCAGCCATTTCACCGAGGAGCTGAGCTTCCTCAGCGAGAGCGACAAGGATTGGGTGATGGGCCGCGCGATCGTGCAGCGGCTGAACTGGACGTGACCCGCGCGTCGTCGGAGCAGTCCGTGGGAGGGTCGGATCTCCACGCACCTCAAGCCTGCGGCGCCGATTCTCCCGCCACGGTGATGCGTTGCGGCTGCAGCAATTTGAGGCACCGGTCGGCGCCCACCGCCACGGTGTGGATGTAGAAGCACGTGGCCATGTCGTCGGTCGCCTCCATGACCGGTGACGGCGCGGAGAGGATGGGAAGGCCGCCGCATTCCCCGATCCAGTCGATGTGACGGTGACCGTGCAGCAGGACGGCCCGACCGACGAGCGGCTTGAGCCGGCGCACGAACCAGTTGCCGTTGACCAGCGCGGTGCCGACGCGCACGGACAGCGTCTTGGCGGGGCGCGGATATTCGACGACGTGATGGTGGAGGACGACGACCCAGCAGGCGCGCGGATACTGCGCGCAGGCGATGTCCAGCGCGCGTGCCTGATCCGCCGAGATCATCCCGAGCGCGTTGGTGAACGAGAAGTGCGTATCGGCATTCGAGTCGAGCAGGATGATCCCCAGCCCGTCGTCGGTCTCCGGCGGCA
>Ga0081455_10006967_pt1 | contig 12010 bp, 13 predicted proteins | sample TabmetS3T2R1_FD_70207 | JGI IMG/M metagenome (GOLD analysis project Ga0081455, IMG submission 70207) | Tabebuia heterophylla rhizosphere microbial communities from the University of Puerto Rico - S3T2R1 | ecosystem: Host-associated > Plants > Roots > Rhizosphere ...
TCACCTTCGGAACTATGGCTAGTGTCCTAAGCGAGCAAGGGCTGTTAAAAACCCCAGGTGACGGTTCTATTGTTCGACAGATGGACAGGTGAAGGGCCTACGCTACCATGATGTCATGTGCGAGGCGTGGAATTGATACGCTCGATCGTCGCCACTATTACTTGCCCCCGGAACAGACTGTTTCGAGCTTCTATAAAGGTGTTACTCAGCAGCTTCTCACCTCGCGGGTACCACCCCATTCAACCGTGGTGAATGGTCAGTGACTTGAAAAAAAGCGGGTCCCTCGGGCATCCTTCTCGACGTGATTGCGCGTGACGGCATGATCACGTCGAGAGGAGGCCAACGATGCACACGCAGACTGAATTCGGCCACAATCTGGCCTACCCGGCGAGGGGACGCCTGGGGCAGGGGAACATCGCCGGGCATAGCTACATGGAGAAACGCTATCGGTGCAAGCACGATCGCCAGACGTCCGCAGCCACCAAGGGCACGCCCTTCTATCGCTTGCAGAGGGCGGCCGACGTGGTAACGCTCGTCCTCACCCTGCTGTGCCACGGCTGTCCCCTCCAAGCTATCGTTGCCGCTTTTGGCTGCGATGAACGCACCGTAGCGGTCCGGCTGACAGGGGCGGGCCAGCATTGCCCTCAGGTGCACCAATATCTGGTGAAACAGGGGACCGTCGACTTGCAGCATGTCCAGGCGGACGAACTGTGGGTGAAGATGATCGGACCTCATGTGAAGATACGATACATTTTAGAGTATTTTAAAACACAGCATGAGAAACATTGGTTTTCCCATAAGTTGTTCTTGGCGATCTTTAGACTACATGGTATGGAGGCAAATGGCACAAGTGGATATGCCGAAGCATTCCATTGCCGCAAGCTTCTGCTGGAACGAGGTCTCTCGATGAAGATGGAACCAACCAGCTTGTGTTTGGACCAGACATAAAGCCGACGAGGAGAACGCATGAAAGTACTGGTTACGGGCCATAATGGCTATATAGGCGCAGTCATGGTACCTATGCTCCAGGATGCAGGCCATCAGGTGGTGGGTCTAGATAGTTACCTGTTTGATGACTGTTTGTTCGAAGACTGGACTCCTAATATCTCAGCGTTTGCAAAGGATATTCGAGATGTCCAAACCTCTGACCTTAAAGGGCTCGATGCAATTATCCATCTGGCTGCCTTATCCAATGATCCGCTGAGTAATCTGAATCCCGATATCACCTACGATATCAACCATTACGGTACTGTCCGCCTGGCGGAATTGGCGCGAGATGTCGGCGTGCCGCGCTTTCTCTTTTCGTCGTCCTGCAGCACGTATGGCGCTGCCGGTGACAATCTGTTAGACGAAGAGGCAACGTTTAACCCGGTGACCCCATACGGCATGTCGAAAGTGCGGGCGGAACACGATGTCGCCCAATTGGCCAATGATCATTTCTCGCCAACGTTTCTCCGCAATGCAACGGCCTACGGCATCTCTCCCCATTTACGCTGTGATTTAGTGCTCAATGACCTGACGGGCTGGGCGTTTACTACGGGGAAGGTTGTCCTCAAAAGTGACGGGACCCCCTGGCGACCACTGGTGCACGTCGAGGATATCGCACGCGCCTTTCTCACCGTGCTCCAGGCCCCGCGCGAGCTCGTGCATAACCAGGCATTCAATGTGGGCCAAACGGCGGAGAATTATCGCATCGGCGAACTCGCTGAGATCGTGGCTCAGACGGTTCCGAACTGTGAGATTATCTTTGCGCCGGGGGCCGGACCAGATACAAGGTGTTACCGGGTCGATTGCAGTAAGCTGACCACCACATTGCCGGCCTATCAGCCTCGGTGGACGGCGCGTAAAGGGGTGGAGCAGTTATACAGGGTGTATCAACAGGTCGGATTGACGCTGGAGCAGCTGGAGGGCCCAAAATACAAGCGGATTGATCGGATCAAACAACTGGTCAGCGCTGGACGATTGGATCAGACGCTCCGCTGGAGCGCGGGACACTTGGCAATGGCAACTGCAACATGAGGATAATACCCATATGAATTGTCGATTTTGTGGTTCCACTTCCCTCCATACTTTTATCGAGCTGGGCATGTCACCCTTGTGTGAAAGCTATGTCAGCGCCTCTCAGCTCAATGATATGGAGCCTTTCTATCCGCTGCATGTGTACGTATGCGAGGATTGCTTCCTCGTGCAATTGGATGAATATGTGAGCGGAGAAGAGATTTTTACAGAATATGCGTACTTTTCATCTTACGCTGACAGTTGGGTGCAACACGCCAGAAACTATACGGACATGGTTATAGAACGTTTCCAATTGCATGATAAAAGCCATGTTGTAGAAATCGCGAGTAATGATGGATATTTACTACAACACTTCGTCGCTAGAGGTATCCCTGTACTTGGCATAGAGCCCGCTGCCAATGTTGCCCAGGCAGCAGTCGCCAAGGATGTACCGACTCTGGTGAAGTTTTTTGCGGAAAAGACCGCGTATGAACTCATCGCCGAAAGCAAGCAGGCCGATCTCATCGTGGGGAACAACGTGCTGGCACAAGTTCCAGACTTGAATGATTTTGTCAGGGGCATGCAGATACTCCTCAAACCGCAAGGCGTGATCACCATAGAATTTCCTCATCTCATGCAATTGATGAGGCAGAATCAGCTCGATACGATCTATCACGAACACTTCTCCTATTTTTCCTTTCTGACGGCACAACGCATCTTTGCCAAGCACGACTTGGAGGTCTTCGACGTCGATGAGTTGCCCACGCATGGAGGCTCTTTAAGGATCTATGTGCGTCATCGGGACGATATGTCAAAACCGGTGAGCCAAAACGTCATCGAGCTTGTCTCTAGAGAAGAGGCTGCTGGCTTTACTATGTTGGAGCACTACTCTACGTTTAAGGAAAGGGTCGAGCAAACCAAACGCAAGCTCTTGAGCTTTTTGATTCATGCCAAGCAAGAGGGCAAATCCATCGCGGGCTATGGTGCGCCTGGAAAAGGCAATACACTACTGAATTATTGTGGTATACGCACGGATTTCCTTGATTATACGGTTGATCGCAATCCGTACAAACATGGGAAGTTTCTCCCCGGCACTCATATTCCGATTTATCCTCCCGAACACATCAAGCAGACCCACCCCGATTACGTCCTCATTCTTCCGTGGAATTTTAGGGACGAAATCATGGAGCAGATGTCCTGCATTCGCGAGTGGGGCGGACAATTTCTCGTAGCCATCCCTGAAGTCCAAGTCTACTCATGACTTTTACTGAGACCAGCATACCCAGGGCGTTTGTCGTTGCGCCGGAGCGACATGAGGACGAGCGTGGTTTCTTTGCCCGCGTCTGGTGTCAGAGAGAGTGCGAGGCGCGGGAGATGAACCCACACCTCGTGCAGTGTAATATTTCCTTCAACACGCGGCAAGGCACCCTCCGAGGCATGCATTGGCAAGCTGCTCCTTATGCAGAGGCGAAGCTGGTGCGCTGTACGCGGGGTGCGATCTATGACGTCATTATCGACCTGCGTCCCAATTCCGCCACGTTTAAGCACCACTATGCTGTGATCCTCACGGCCGAGAACCACACCATGTTGTATGTCCCTGAGGGATGTGCTCACGGTTTTCTGACTCTGGCCGATGACACCGAGGTGTTCTATCAGATGTCCCAGTTTTATCATCCCGAAAGTCAACGTGGCGTCCGGTGGAACGATCCGGCCTTTGGCATCCACTGGATCGCCGACGTCCAAGTGATGTCGAGCCGGGACAATAGCTACCGGAATTTTGAGGGGTAAAGGTATGGGAAGGACGATGGCGAGCAGCATGCCTACCGCAGCTGTATGCGCCGCCGATATCAGGCAGCAGATGTATGCCTTGATCGAGTTATTGTATCCGATCTGTCGAAGCATTACCGGCAACGGTGTACGGCAAACGCTGCAGGTGATCGGACAGTATGTCCCGTTGGACGTGCACGAAGTCGCCAGTGGTAAGCAGGTGTTCGACTGGACGGTGCCGAAAGAATGGAACGTCAGGGATGCTTATATCAAAGCCCCGAGTGGCGAAAAGATCGGCGACTTCCACAGCTGCAATCTGCATCTGTTAAACTACAGTCTCCCGATACAGGCCACGCTGTCGCTCAGTGCCTTGAAGGAACACCTCTTCAGTCTGTCCGACCAGCCTGACTGGATCCCCTATCGCACGTCGTATTACCACGAAACCTGGGGCTTCTGTCTGCCCCATAAGCAGCTGGAGAGCTTGCGCGATGGAGACTATGAGGTACTCATTGACACGGCGCTGGAGCCAGGACACTTAACCTACGGGGAATGCTATCTCCCTGGCGAGACGACCGACGAGGTGCTGTTCTCTTGTCACGTGTGTCATCCCTCTCTGTGTAACGACAATCTTTCCGGCGTGTCTCTCGTAACGCACTTAGCCAGGTATCTACAATCAGTACCACGTCGCTACTCATATCGGTTTGTATTTATCCCTGGTACCATTGGGGCGATCACATGGTTGAGCTGTAATCAGAGTCGCGTGGCCAACATCAAGCACGGGTTGGTGGTGGCATGTGTTGGTGATCCGGGCCGTATGCATTATAAAAAGAGCCGGCGAGGTGACGCTGAGATCGACCGAGCGGTAATCCATACCTTGCAGTATTCGGGGCAGAATCATGAGATTCTCGATTTTGTTCCATACGGCTACGATGAACGGCAGTACTGCTCGCCAGGCTTCAACCTTCCAATCGGCAGCTTAACCCGTACGCCCCACGGTCGTTATCCCGAATATCATACTTCGGCGGATAATCTCGATTTCGTCCGACCCGAGGCGTTGGCCGACTCGTTCATGACATATCTGGCGGTGGTCGAACTCTTAGAAACAAACCGGAAGTATGTGAATAGCCAGCCCTATGGTGAGCCACAACTGGGCAAGCGCGGCCTCTATCGCACCCTCGGCGGCATCAGTGACGCGAAGGCCGAAGAAATGGCCATGCTGTGGGTGTTGAATTTGTCGGACGGGACGCACACGTTGCTTGATATTGCCGACCACGCCAGGCTGCCATATCGACTTATCAAACAGGCGGCGGTGAGGCTGCAGGAGCACGGCTTGCTCGAAGAAGTCAGGGAAGAATAGGGTGTATAGGTTCGCTTCGACAAGACTCGGCCATCGACACCTATCTTGTTCACATCAACAGTACCTTTGATATTGAGTATACAAATAACACTAAAGGAAGGAAGTGAGGTATGAAAGTCGTATTGTTTTGCGGTGGACTGGGTATGAGGTTAAGAGATTACTCGGAATCTATCCCCAAGCCCATGGTCAATATTGGGTACAGACCTATACTATGGCATGTGATGAGATATTACGCCCATTATGGCCATAAAGATTTTATTCTATGTCTCGGTTATAAGGCAGATGTAATAAAGAATTATTTTATAAACTATAACGAATACATATCAAACGACTTTTCTATGTCAAGTGGTGGAAAAGATCTAAAATTGATGAAAAGCGATATTGAAGACTGGAAAATAACTTTTGTAGATACTGGAATGAAATCAAATATTGGACAAAGATTAATGACTGTGGAAAAGTACCTAGAAGATGAAGAAGTATTTTTAGCCAATTACAGTGATGGTTTGACGGATTTCCATCTCCCGAAGTTAATCGATAGTGTATGTGCACAGAAAAAAGTTGCTGGCATGTTATGTGTAAGGCCTAATCAGAGTTATCATATCGTTTTGACGAAAGAAGATGGGATAGTAGAAGACATTCAGGGTGTAGATTGGGCTGACCTCTGGATCAATGGTGGGTTTTTTGTCTTCAGAAAAAATATATTCCAATACATGAAATGCGGTGAGGAACTAGTTGGAGAGCCCTTCAAAAGGCTCATACAGGACGGTACACTAGTGGCTCAGAAGTATGATGGATTTTGGATTAGCATGGACACATTTAAAGATAAGCAGCGCATAGACGATATGTACTACCATGGGGAAACTCCATGGGAAGTCTGGAAATCAGAACAGGAATAAGAAAAAGGGTGGACATGTCTACCTTGAAATGCAAAGGCAGTCTGCAGTTCAAAGGGAAAGACCCTCTGAACGCATACAAGATAGCTCTCTTGACCCCATATACTGGCGGTAATCTCGGCGATGCGGCAATCCAGGAAGCAGTCATTACGAACATAAAGCGGCGCTACCCGGACGCAGATATATATCTTATTACCTTGTGTCCCGAAGTCACTGCCAAATTGCATGGCGTTTCGTCCTTCCCAATTACCTCTTGGGCTATCACAGACTATTCACTAGGTCTTTCGAGCAGGAGCCGGCATGACAATGATGCTGATATACCTCCAACGGTCAAGTACGATCTGTTGAGCCGAGTCAAAGCAGCGACAAAATGGTGCTCTTTGCTTTATTCAGTCCTAATGCATGTGTATAAATCGCTTGCCATAGTTTGTAAAGAGATACTTCATATCGCTAGAGCTTATAAGTTCATAAAAGGGGTCAGCCTGTTACTTATTTCTGGCGGGGGACAACTCGATGATTATTGGGGGGGCCCCTGGGGGCATCCTTATGCTCTTTTCAAATGGGGACTCCTTGCAAGCGCAGTAGGCGCTCGATATGTCTTTCTCAGCGTAGGCACCTGTGCCCTCGAAAAGAGGTTGAGTAACTTCTTCATTTGTCACGCTCTTCGGCTTGCGACCTACCGGTCATATCGTGACCAAACCTCGAAAAGCCTTTTGGAGCACATGGTCTTTACCCGCAAAGACTTGATATATCCGGACTTAGCCTTCAGCTATGTGAATGAGACGGGAATGCATCGTGCGGGCAGCAGCAATGTCGGGCGGGTCGTAGGGTTGAGCCCGATAGCCTACCTCTCACGATACGGCTGGCCGAAGGAGGATCCCTCCGTCTATGACCGTTACTTTGGACATTTAGTCCGTTTTATGACTGACCTTATTCGGCAGGGATACTCGATTGTCCTCTTCTCGACAGACCCGCCAGACCGTAAGGTTATTCATGACGTTGTTAAGAGCTTTGCCAAGGACGTCAGTTTCAATATCAACGGCAAAATACGTCAGCCGTGCACAGACACCCTTAACGAACTCTTCGCGCAGCTCCGCACTGTCGACTGTGTGGTGGCCAGTAGACTGCACGGCGTGTTATTGTCGCAGCTCCTCTGCATACCAGTGCTAGCGGTATCCTATGACCGCAAAGTGGATACCCACATGGCAGACATGGGCTTGTCAGAATACTGTTTGGATATCCATAGTCTAGAAACGGTCTCACTTCTCGCAAGCTTTGAATCGCTGACCACGAATGCCGATCGCATTAAGGCAAGTATGAAGGAGAAGACTGCTGACTTTGCACGCGCTCTGGAGAGTCAATATGAGTTTTTACTTGGAACTTAGATGAATATGAATACAGCTCCATTAGTCAGTGTCGTCACTCCGTTTTACAATACTGAGGCTTATTTGGCCGAATGTATCGAGAGTGTTCTGGCACAAATGTACCAGAATTGGGAATATATCCTTTTAAACAATTGTAGTACCGATCAGTCTCCTGAGATCGCACAGCAGTATATAGAAAAGGATCGGAGGCTCCGACTGATCCATAATGAGCAATTTTTAACGCAAGTGCAAAATTATAATCACGCGTTGTGTCAGATTTCACCCGAGAGTAAGTACTGTAAAATCGTGCAGGCAGACGATTGGATTTTTCCAAACTGCCTTGAAGAGATGGTGCGTGCAGCTGAATCTACTTCTAACGTTGCCTTAGTTGGTTCCTATACGCTTGTTGAAACGAGGTTATCTCATGGTAGCCGTCTGCCATATACTTGTCACGTGATTCCTGGCCGGCAGATGCTCCGTCGTTATCTCGCCGAGGACCTTGCTGTGTTCGGATCTCCCACGTGCGTAATGTATAGGACAAGTGACGTCCTTGCGCGATGCCCTTTTTTTGACTTAGAGAGTCCAGTCGATGATATTGAAGCTTGCTTTCATGTGCTGCAGAAAGGCGACTTCGCTTTTGTGCATCAAGTTCTCACCTTCAATCGACGAGAGAATGAGTCAATCTGGTCGAAAATTTCGCGGTATAATCCACAGCTACTGTACAGCCTGATCCTAACCTACCGTTACGGACCGAAACTTTTTACGCCCGCCGAGTACAAGGAATTACTGCACCGAATCGAGTCGGCGTATTACTGGTTTCTTGGGCATGCGGTATTTGAAGGCCACCCAAGAGTGTTTTGGGAGTATCATGCCCAAGGTCTTGCGACGGTCAGACAGAAGATTCAGAGGTTGCGCTTTGCGTGGTACCTCTTAAAGGCATTACTGGATTTATTGGGAAATCCGAAAGCGACTCTCGGACATCTGTTGCGGGGGTATGCACGGAATAATTTCTGAACTGTCTCCCCCATGACCTCATCTGCATATGTGTGTACTTACTGACCCGGACGCTGAAATCTTAAAGCTCTGACGTCACGTGATACTTTCCATGGGTGCCGTTTCGCGGGTCACTAAACTCTAGATCTTTATGTCCGAATCAGTAGGGCTTTTCGGAGCATCCGGAGCTCGTAGGCTCCGTTACAAAACTGAGGGATAACGGGGGACCCGGATTTCCCACTACCTGACCTCCTGGCTCAAAAACGCTTAAGTGGACAGCTATGGGTCCAAGCGGTTTTACGTTGGCCGGGCTCGGAAATTCGAGGTATCCAGGTGTTTTTGTAATGGCAGCGAGGCAGATGTATCACCAAGTTTTTAACCGCCTTATCGTCGATCGTTTTCCAGGCTCTCTCAATGGCAAACACGAAGTGTCAGCTTCGGGAGCGATCCGCCTTGTCCAGCTGTTTGACCAAGTTGATGTTGGCCTTGAAGCCATAGGCCGCATCGCCCAACACGATCACCTGCTTGGCGCAAGCCGGCGGCTGAAACTGCTACTCCATGTCGCGAAACAGCGCATTTTCCGGGCGGTAATCCTGATGGGTTTTTGGGCAAAAATGATCCGGAAGGCCACCGGGATGCGATAGACATCCTAGCTCAGGAACGGCAGGGCGAAGCGGAAACCGAAAAACCACGGATGATGCTGGCTTTGTCGGTCTTTTTGGGCGACGGGATTTTTCACACCCCGTTTGGGTTTGTGGCTGCCATCGCCAATTTCATAGCGCATGTCGTATTCAGGCGGCGGCAAGGTGTGGATCACATCATGAGCCAACCATTCAACGCACAGACCAACACTTCAGTCGCGCCCCTTGAGGCGCCATGTCAAGCGCCGTGCCGTGAGACATTTGGGAGTCCAAGGGGTCAATTCTGCCAGGTTTTTACGGCCCGGATAGAGCACTTGCAGGACAATGAGCCAATACAGCAGGAGGCGATGTTGGCTGTTCCGAACTCCTGGCATGCCCTGAAAAACCGTGCTGATGAAGGATGGCAAGTAAGTCAAGATAGTCATCGCCTGAGACCTAATGAGGGTTATAAGATGGAAGACGACCGCACGAGATGGAATCGTCTCATCTTCATGCCGTCATTCATAACTGATTTGCAAGGACTTCAAGGATTAGGATGTCGGGTTTGAGTAAACAGGTCATATTAGCTATGTCAAACTGAAATATACTTGAGGTCTTGAAGGATATGAGAAAGTATCGCGATCTGTTGTATATGCTAACACGGCGCGACATTGTGATTAAGTACAAGCAGTCAATTATGGGCTTCATGTGGGCGATATTCATGCCTATACTGATTGTGTCGGCAGGAATGTTTGTACGGTATGCATTCTCGAAACTGTCTGGGCAACCCATTACAACGAAGGACATTACTGCTGTTTCGGTGAAGGCGGTTCCCTGGGCTTTTTTTGTTGCCAGCATTCGTTTCGCAACTGTAAGCCTCATATCGAATGTGAATCTTATTACCAAAATCTATTTTCCACGACAACTCTTCCCTATTGCAGCGATTCTTTCGCAATTCTTTGATTTTTTGGTTGCCTCGGTAACGCTATCCATTATACTAGGAATAGCTGGAATTGGCATAAGTGTACAGATTTTCTGGGTGCCTGTGCTCGTGAGTATCCTTTTTATGTTTGTGCTAAGCCTTGGGATTCTTTTGTCAGCACTGGCGCTTTTTTTTAGAGATGTGAAATACCTGGTGGAGGTTGTGTTAACGTTTGGGATCTTTTTTACACCAGTTTTCTACGAAGTCGGGATGTTTAAGGAGTGGGCACCGATACTATTGCTGAATCCCATTGCGCCAATCTTGGAAGGGTTTCATGCCTCTGTTGTAGGCCATGAGGTACCAGCTGGATGGTGGGTAGTATACAGTGCTGTTTGCTCGATTGTAGCTTTTTTCCTATCTTTGCAAGTTTTCAAGAAATTAGAGCCGGCTTTTGCGGAAAGTATTTGAGAGAAGGAGTATGTCAAACATTGCTGTAGAGGTCGATCACGTATTCAAGAAGTTTAAGAGGGGAGAGCTTTATGACTCCCTTAGAGATCTCGTGCCAGCACTAGCCAGCAGATTTATAAAAGGTCAGAACAAGCAGGTGATAGAAGAGCGTGAATTCTGGGCGTTACACGACGTTTGCTTTCAAGTGGAACGTGGTGAGGCATTCGGAATTATTGGCTCGAATGGCTCAGGTAAAAGCACGATATTGAAGCTCCTCTGTGGCATCATCAAGCCAACCAAGGGGACGATTAAGGCAAACGGAACACTCTCGGCGCTTATTGAAGTCAGCGCTGGTTTCCATCCCGACCTGACTGGCCGGGAGAACATCTTCTTGAATGGCGCTATTCTGGGCATGAGTCGCAAGGAGATCCAGAAGCGCTTCGATGCAATTGTCGCCTTCTCGGGTCTCGTGGAGTTCATCGACACGCCGGTCAAGCGGTATTCATCGGGCATGTTTGCCCGACTTGGCTTTGCAGTGGCCGCACATGTAGATCCCAATATTCTCATTGTGGACGAGGTGCTCAGTGTCGGAGACTTTGCCTTCCAGAAAAAATGCATGGAACGGATGACCCAGGTGATGCACAATGGAGCCACCGTGTTGTTTGTATCGCATAATCTGCGGGCAGTTGCGGATCTTTGCCCCCGGAGCCTCCTGCTCGACCGTGGTCGTGTCTTGACAGTCGGCCCAACCGATGAGGTAATCCGAAAATATCTCGTAGGGGCTCAAGAGCGCCAAACTCGAAAACTAGATCGAGAGCTATGCATTTCGGATATCCAGGTGCGGGGATTGGGGGGCCCACGAAATCATTTTCAGTCGGGCGATAGAGCGTACGTTGATGTGGAAGTATATAGCCGCGGCAATTACGAGCGGCTCGCTGTAGTCATTACAATCAAGACCCCTGAGCTTGTCGAAGTTTTCAACACCTCTACAGAAAGGCTGGGTGCAAGTAGCTTTTCTCTACATGAGGGTGAGGGGCTGACCTGCAGCTTCGCTCTTGACCTGCATCTTGCTCCGGGGACCTACTATGTGTCCGTATGGCTTCACAGATATGACATACAAAAGGAATACGATCATTGGGAGTCTGCAGAGACTTTCTTTGTCAGTGCTGAGCATGATGTGAAGGGTGTGGCAAACCTCTATCCCGCCGTGAGAATTGGTGAGGTGAAGGAGTATGAGCCCCTCGTGGTTCAGGCGGAATCGGAAGATCGAGTAGTAACCAATCTCGGGACTTATGTTGGCTCGAGAAAGGAGTAAAGGGCACTCCGTCAAAGCGCATAAAATTCCTGCAGAAAGAACATACTGCGAAAGCATTAAAATATGGGAGAAACAGTATGATGAATTTTGCGAAATCTCAAGGGTTACAAGAGAGATTCCATGCACTCATTCCCGGTGGGTCTCATACGTATGCAAAGGGGGACGATCAGTATCCTGAAGGTGCTGCCCCTTATATCGTCAGGGGTGATGGATGTCACGTCTGGGATCTCGATGGCAATGAATTTATTGAGTATGGCATGGGGCTTCGTTCGGTGACCTTAGGCCATGCCTATAAGCCCGTCGTTGACGCCGCCCATAAGCAGATGCTATTGGG
>Ga0081455_10006968_pt1 | contig 12010 bp, 14 predicted proteins | sample TabmetS3T2R1_FD_70207 | JGI IMG/M metagenome (GOLD analysis project Ga0081455, IMG submission 70207) | Tabebuia heterophylla rhizosphere microbial communities from the University of Puerto Rico - S3T2R1 | ecosystem: Host-associated > Plants > Roots > Rhizosphere ...
TGATCCATGGCTGCTGAGATTTTACCTTAGTTCTATTAAGGTATTCAATCCTATTTTCTCTTGGAATGAATAATTCTACTACGACAAACCTTTCTCTCTAAGTACCTCTACTTGACGAGCCTTTAATATATGCTCCAGTCCGTCCAAAACGAGCATTCCTGCATAAGTTTCCTTAAGGTTCATTTGACGTATCCTATCGAGGACATTTGCAAGAAGAGGATGCTTTGCTCTTATTTCATTAGCCTTGCTTTGAATCATCTCGTCAGTAACTGTCTTATCTTCCATGCTCAAAAGGCGAAGGGCATGCATTTTCCCTAGCCACCTGACGCCATCAACCAGTAACACAAGAGTCCCAGCTTCTTCCAAATCCATTTCGGGTACTTTGTCCAAAATAGCAGAGACCAGAGGATAATTCGTTCTTAATTCATCTATTAGCTCTGGAATGTCATATTCGTCATCAGCTGAGCTCCTATTCATTAACAAAGAAGGATTCCAAAGAGAATCTGCCCATTGGTTATTTAATTTCTGAAAATGATCAACGTACTCTTTGTATAGAGTATTAGCATTTTCATCACCCTTAAATAATTCTCTATATTGCTCATTAATTCTGATGAAGTTTTGGAATGATTCGACATATAGCTCATTCAGTGCTTTCATCCTCTCTATATAGAACTTGTTCATGTTTTCGTAATTTCGCAGAAATTGGTTATACATTTCAGGCCATGACGATGTCGACATCCCCAATATACACCTACAATGGCGATAGATAATGGATTACATAAACTTATGCCCCAATAGATTCGGTACATTGTCTATTAACTGATAATTTTATACATAGCCGACTAAAAGGGCATTTCAACAAACTTCTAATACGGGATATCACATCGAGGATTCTTACATGATACCTAGCCCGGATGGAAATGACATTCAGGTCTATGTGTATACTCAGAAATCGGGTAGGGATTCTACATTAATTGATAGGACAGGATTGAAGTCGGAATTCGTAAGTGAACATACAGGGGCGGATTAGGAGTAACTTCAGATAGGAATAGATCCGATAACTTTTCTCTCCGACAGCCTTGCTTACAATTATGCAAATCGACAATTTGGCTTTGTCATTGAATCAAATGATGTTATGGTATTGAGATGTATTGGCTTGGGTTCTTTCTTTTTAGAGGCAATATACAGATTGAGATTTCATGTTTTGAGATAAAGGATTTTGATACAGCATTAGATTTCCAGATGAGAAAACATTTATAATTCACATACAATTCCATTGTAAGGATTTATCCTTGAAAAGAAATGGAAAATTAACTTTACCCATTGTCTTGGGTGTAATCTCTCTTCTGGCCTTGTCGCTGTCTTTTTCGCCAATTTCGAATATGGCAGTTAAGGCACAAAGTCAGAATCAATCAACAGAAAAATCGCAAGGAGTACAGCAAGATCTCAAGGAGCTTGCACAAAAATTTAGAGAACTAGTCAATAGCTCAGGCGCAAATCTCTCGTTACCACAAGGTGGTAATCTTTCAGAACAGCTGCAAACGCTCGCAGATTCAGCTCAATTCAAGAACCTGACGCAACAATTATCGGAGCAGTTATCACAACTCGGCATCAACGGATCAAATCTACAGACTTTGCAGCAAGAGGGAGGCGCTGATTTTTCAAGCCTTGTACAGAAGCTTCAAAATTTGACGAGTAGCAGAGGAGGAGGACAGTGATCGGAATGCAAAACAGTAGAATAATCGCTACTTTTGTAATAATTGCTGCTGCTATGAGTTTGGTGGGTACATCATCCTTTATAACGGAGACCTATGCCCAGTCAGGAAGGACACAATGCCAGACTGGTGCTCTCATCGGCTATGGAGGGACGATTTTTGGAGTAGCAAATGTCTGCACGAACGGTTATACAATAAATGTTGATCTTGCGACAAATTATCAGCCAAAGGAAGGATGGGTGTTTAATGCGTGGCTTGTTGACGACAGCTATGAGGGTTCAGGCTATCCACTTGTGATGGGCAAGATCCTGGATTCTGGAACACTGTCATTCGATGAGATACAGACCAATGCCAGAACTTGGACCGATATCGTAGTGACACAACAACCAGCTAATTCTCTTAGCCCATTACCGTCCTGGTCAAATTCTGTTGCACAGACTTGGCTAATACCGCCATTCGGACAATAACCCAATAAATCTACCATTTTTTTATTTTTTTTGTATTTTTAATATATATGGTACCACTTTGACAGTGAACCATTAAAGAGAAGTCTAGAGAGATTCGCAAAATTTCCAATAGCTACGACTTTCGATGAGAAATCTTCGTCTCCTCAACCAAGGCTCATCCTCATGAGCGTTGACGTAGCAGAAGGAGCTGCTGTAGCATTTGATAGTTACGAGACTGAAGAAGGTTCTAGGAAATCTGAATATGGAAAATATATTACTCAAGACGGTAAAGAAGTACGACGACATCAACATGTCATGTGGTATAATGACGGGATTACATCATAGCAACCAGCAATTTCTTCAGTTATCTTATCATCCTTTTATCAAGTATTACAACTACCACATTATCCTTTGTTAATAGTGAAAATATTGCATTAGCTCAATCTCAGTCTGGCGCATCAGTATCTCCAAATTCAAATGATACAGTTGGAATCAATAATACTATGGCCATTAACATATCAGAGCAACAACAACAGCAGCCAGAATGGATTGTCAGTGTAAGGCATCCGATACTTCAATCGGATTAAAGGGGAAAGGAGTAAGGTACTAGAAAAACAACAACAAAAACCGAATAAAATTAAAAAAGATGAAGGTAGGGATTTCTCTTTGATCTATCCCCTAAAACACATTCTTTTATCGCAATTCTAGGTTGGCAACTACGCACTGGGTATCTGGATCTGTCATCGACGGTTCGCAGGAGATTATAAACATTTTCTTATTGTCTATGAGTTCTGCTACGGCAGCGGCTGACTTTAACTGCTGTACTATGTCCCCGCCACCTGCAGTCATGTTCCCACCGCCACCTGCAGTCATGTTCCCTTGCGCTGATACCGCTGTAAGGGTGCTACCTGTTATGACAACGCCCAAAGCCATGGCAACAACTATTCCTATTACAATATTGTTTTTCATCGTGTGCCTATTGATAACATAATATATAAACAAGAGTTGGGAAAGTTGGCACCTATTTGAGAAGTAATATTACACAGGGCTCAAAACTAATCATCAAATTATAAGCGCTCTCATAAAGGACATCCGTGTTTCTATTATACGCCAGTTATCTGAAGAAGAGTCACGCAAGGACATACATACGAAATTTCCCATTGAAAAGCGAATGATTGGAACTCGAGTCAAACATAAGGCCATTTCATCACCAATTGTATTTTGTTTACTCCCACCCATCGATAGTCAGTAGTTTGTACCAATACTCACTCATCTGCGTCTTTTCAGAAAATACCGATTGAAAAGATAAGTCCCCGTTGTTGAAGCGATTGTAATAGCTATTCTTCTTTTGATAGTCTATTTCATATTTAGTCTATACATTTACAAAAATGATTCGTACCCCTGGACAAAAGTCCAAGTTTGCTGCGGATACCCTAACATTGGCTGCTTCATTCACCAAAATATCCTGGATGCTCCCTCTTATATTTTGAGTTTAGCTCTTGCTCAGTAATCCTTAATTTTACTTTTCCGTCTAGACAGAGTAAAAAGAGAGACCAGTAAAAAATAATCAATCAATACGAAAGGTCTTCCAGGCTAATCATGGATCACTAAAATATAGCGATTGAAGCATTATGGCTTTGCTTGATATTTTACCCGACGATATTGAATAATCTGCTTCCGCTATCGACCATGTGTCACTGCTCTGGAGGAGCTGGATCGAGGAGTGGTTTCGTATTTGCGCTCCAAAATGGATCTGCAAGCTATACATCTTCTTAATTTCCCTTCCAATCTTGCTACGCAGTGCAATCATTTGTCTTCTGGATTGTTGAATTATTGAGGAACGGTATACTTATGTTTAAGAAGTTTAGCTATATCAACCCTATTTCATAGAAGGAATATGATGAAGTCCCATTCCTAAGATTGCCCCAATATATCATGTCTGCTCTTAACTATCATCAAGACATATGAAGCTGTAACGGGAATTATCAGCAGAAGCGCCACCAGGAGAACTGGATCGTCTAATGAACCTGACGACAGAGCGATAGCTATGTACCGCACAAGAATAACTGTGATAGGCACGATGAGTGCAAAGTAAGCAATCAAGTAGAGTCTCCTAGTAAAGGAAGAAAGTTTGTGCTCCTGACCTATGTAAAGTCCAAAGATTACGAAAGCCAATCCCATCATGAAGACGATAATGGTCAGGTATAGCTGAATGATGTTTCCTTGCTTCCCTTGCTCTAAAAGCTCAATAATGGTATCAAGACGCTTTGTTGTTTTGTCGGTAATGTTTTCTGATGATTCCTGACCCAATGCTTTTTGCTGGGCCCAAATTATGTAATCAGAGTATATTGGATTTATCAAAAGCAGCAAGGAAGCCAATGTTACTAGAGTCGCCCAAGAGATTGATAACAAACACAGATTTGTTGGTCAGAAGACTATTAAATCTAACCGTTGTCAAGGAAGATATAGTTGAGTTATCTCTTTAGCTATTGAACACGTAGTAATAACAGGAAAACCCTATATAGTGGAGTTAAATTTCATATAATAATGAATAGACCTATTTTTGTAGTACTAACCTATGTAATAGCTGCACTCTCGATAGCAAGCATTACAATGCTGTTACCTGTTGAAAACGTCATTGCTCAAGCTAACACTACAGATACTAATACTACAGCACCAACACCAGCTGGCAGTGCTACTGGAGCACAGGAATCTGGTGCACAGTTCTCTGCAAATCTCACTGGAGAATTGGCGTCTCCGCCAGTCGTCACCAATGCTACTGGAACAGGAGAATTCACGGTTGTGGGTGATGGAAATACGATGAAATATGTTATAGATGCAAATAATATCGACAAGGTTACAGACGTATATGTTGCAGCCTCAAGTGGAGGAAGATATGCTGATTTAGTCCAACTCAGAAGCGGAGTCAATGAAGGCGTAAGCGGTCCTATCAGTGGGACACTCGTAGAAGGTAACTTTACATCCGCGGATTTCACTGGAAGATTGAACGTGGATCAGATGTCTGACTTATTGAAATTAATAATTGACGGAAATGCATACGTTCGAGTCCAGACTACAGATGAGCCCTTAGGTAAGATTGTAGGAAAGATAACACCAAATCTTCCCCCCTAAACATGTTTTAATGAAAATAGTGTATTAGCCAATTACGGATACAACACCTTCTGTGCCGGTAAGTGTGCCGGCTACATAAACACCATTGTTAGAAGGGTTGTATTCTAGCGCTAGGGGTAAACTATTTACATCGATTGTATCAGCTACGGTATTATTAGTACTATTTAAGATAGTTACAGAATTTGACACGACGTTAGCCACATACATATTGTTATTTGCTGGATTGAATAGTAAATCGACAGGCTCGGTACCAACCTCGACATTACTTAATAATGTGCTGTTCAAACCATCAATCACAGATACAGTTCGTGAACCACGATTAGATACGTAGATATCGTTGTTCGAAGGGTTGTTTTCTATTATAGTAGGTTCATTATTAACTTGAACAGTACTTAGTAGCGTATTATTGCTAGTATCTACAACAGAAACTGTTCCTGAGTCACGATTGGCTACGTAAATGTTGTTATTGGAGGGCTGAAGAGCTAATGAAATGGGTGAGGATCCTACCATTATGTCCCCGATGACCTCGTTATCGGTGCCATTAATTACCGATAGTGTTTCAGACCCACTATTGGCTACGTAAATATTATTATTGGAAGGGTTATATTCTAAGTCAACAGGGTCATAGCCTACGTCGATTTCATCAGTAACTTCATTCGTCTGACCATCTATCACTGAAATACTGTTTGAAATTTGGTTAGCTACGTAGATGTTTTTATTGGAAGGGTTATAGAGTAGTTGTTGTGGGAAACTGCCGACTGTTACATTCTTGATTAATGTGTTGTTTGTGCTGTCAATCACTGAGACTGTTTCGGAATCACGATTGGCTACGTAAATGTTGTTATTGGAAGGGTTAAAAATTAGTGCCTGTGGAAATACACCTACCGGTATGGATGAAATCACTGAGTCTCCCAAGATATCTTCCACTCCTGATGACGAGGTGACAAGTATGAGTACCATAATTACTCCTATGCATAGAGCTGCGATCACGATTTACTCATCTGAATGCAGGGAAGCTGCATATAAGAATTTATGGAGGAGGTAAAGAGCTGGCAGGCATTGCAAAGAGTTAGTAACACTTGAGAAAAATGCTAGCATATGAAAGCTGCTCGCTTTTCAGGTTATTATCCAAACGCGCGGACAAAAGCTCAAGTGATCACATTGATGGTTCCATTGGAAGCAAGATTAGCCACTGACTCAAAAGTTTGACCGTTATCTGCACTGATTCTAGCGACAGGCTCTTCGCTAGTAGCGTTCATTTGCCACCAAAGTACAGCTACATTCTCAGCACCTGCAGCAATTTGTATATCTTGTAAGGTTGCATTTGTCGTATTACTTAGAATTATTTTGTCGTTAAATGTCGCGCCCGCATCATTAGATGCTCTAAATACTACATCGTCATTACCTGTCTTGTTAGTAATCCATGCAATATAGATATCGTCACCTGATACGGCCAATGCGACATTGCGCTCGGGCCCTTGTACGGCAATTGTGCCGAAACTTAATTGAGGCATTAGTTCGACCATCAAAAATCCTGGTATCGCCGATGTTCCAATAGCAACTATTATGATTACCAATGTAATAAGTCGCCACCTCTTGTTCATTAAATAATTATAGGACTAGGTAAAGGTATAAAAGTTCTGGTTCCAATGACTAATGCTATAAATGTGATCAACCAAGCACCTTTAGACTGATAGAAAATTATTGCGGGATAGAAATTTAATACCGCAAAAAAAAGAGTCTAGCTCAGAAATACTCTCAGGTGATCGCTGTTTCCGGTTTGCGATATCCATGGATAATTGCTTGTGCTCTAATCTAGAGTCTGTTCACGATTTCTTACCAGTTTCGCATTACCTGTGTCCTTCTAAATTAAGCATTTTGGTCTTTTGCATATTCCATGTAAGAATTACGACCCTTGTCATAAGCGGTCTCAATTCTTCTCCATTCTGAGACCAAATGTAAGTTCTCCGGAACACTCTGCCACCCAATCCAACGACTTAGAATCAAGTTCATGGCTAACAGCCGATAGGGAGGGAATTGCCATATCGCGTACAGTTCTTTATCTTTTTCATAGCGGATTCCTGTCTCTGCTTGAAGTTCTTTGGCGTATTCTGCTGATAACTGATCAAGTCTTTCTAACACTTCATTCCAACGTTCGTCAATTCCGCCGGCAGAATTTGTGTCTTTAATGACCTTTTGTAATTCATTGAAATATCTCTCTTCCTCAATCATGTTTTCTCAAATGAGACTATTTCGGATCACATATTTAAGGGTCAAAGCTAAGCCAAACAGTTACACCTCATTTCATAATCATAATGAATCGTTTAATTCACTATAAGAAACTATATTTACTTCTTGCATTAATTGGAAGGCTATGAGAGGGAGATGGGCGTCAGCAGCCCTAGGAGCGGGCATGGCCAGAAGGCAAGCTAGTTATGAAATGGACCAACAAGCCCAGGCATACGAAGCTCAACAACAACAAGCACAGCAACAAATAGAAGCACAGCAAAGGCAAATCGAAGCATTACAGCGACAACAAGTACAGCATCATTCTCAACCTCAGCAACAAGAAGACCTCACTCAAAAGCTGATAAAATTTGCCGAACTTAAAAAGCAGGGGATAATAACAGAAGAAGAATTTCAGAAGCTCAAGTTAGACCTGTTATCAAAGTTGTAAATGTTTCATATTATTACATGAGCAATACAGACATGTCACTTACAGTCCATGCCTCCTTTATCTTGTCTCCTTCAAAATGGAGGATTTCGACTCCTCGAGTCTCAAACTTCTTATGAGTAGCGGGAAAGTCGGCAAAGTCCTTTTCAGGAGTAGCTCTCAAGGTCCACGTAATTGCAATCCTGTTTTGATCCCCAAAATCATCTATTATTGTGATCTTCATATCTGGAAAGGCTGAGAGATCTTCAGACACCCACTTTTTGAATTCCTCTATGCCACTAACCTCTTCACCCATCCCATGGTAAACTATGTCTGGAGTAACGAAGTTCTTTGCTGCCTCGGTATTTCGAGCATTAAATATCTCTGCAACAAAATTTCGAGCTATTGTGCTATTTTGTGTGCTCGACATGTAATTTAGTGATTCGATGTGGTCATTAAGGTTTACTATCCATGCACCAAGACTTTGATCTTATTTCGCCTCAAAAATGCTAACAAGACTGAATTTAGGAAACGAGATAATATTTCCATATACCATCGATTGTAAAAATTGGCATATTTGGTATGAATGCGTTGCCACAGTAAAGTGAAGTTGTAGTTAATCACCATCTCAAGATCCCGCGCCATATCAGGATTCCTACGATAAAGGCTATTACGAGACCTACGATACCAGCAATTATGAGCCAGTTTCCACCACCCGAGCCCCTCCGCATATTCTACAACCACATTCGCTTGTATTTAAAGTTCATTCCCAGTGATAACTAAATAAACGAGTGTTAAAGATTTAGAAATAAATTTGACGCCTATTTATTTATCCGAGTAATCCCACTTCGTATATATCTAGTTTCATCTGCGATTGTGAATAGTTTGACTTGGGCACTTGATTTCGGAAGACGGAATGCAATGTTTATAGTGTTACCCCCTTTTAGATCAGAAGTAGAAATCCCACGAATAATGCCATCGCTATGGTTGCCATTCTTACCTCCGGGATTCATTCCAGATCAGTATTTTTGAAGATAAATTCTTCTGACTCAGGAAATTAAAAACATCTATCCATAATGGAAGCTTGAAAATAAGTTCGGATAGAGAACGTTGCTTTAATCAATTATCTTTTCATGTCCAAGGAATAACGTAAGATAAGTATACCTCTTGTCCGTCTGGCCCAGGCATTATGGGAGTAGGGATCATAAAGAAAAGGTGAAAGAAGAAGGAGAACGTCGCGAACATTACAATAATGAAAACCGCGACAATGATCAAGATTAAAACCTGGACAGTTTTCATGACCTGACTATTAAAAGGCCTAAATATATAAGCTTCTGAGAGGTGATGAGTGGTATTCGGTTAAAAACAGTAAGGCCGATTTCATCGTCCAAAATGCCTATCCATCCAAATAATTTTTAAACTACATACACTCTTATAATCACAGAAGAGGAGATAATAGTTCAGAGATGCAATGTCCAAATTGTTCAACTCAAATGTTACTAATGCAAAAGTACGAAGTCAACATTGATTACTGTCCTTCCTGCAAGGGAGTATGGTTAGATAGAGGTGAGATAGATAAGATAGCCAATATCCAAAGCAGCTACGACGACCAACACATTAACCAGTATCATTATAGAAATGGAGAGTATGATGACTATTATTATAATAAAGGACATAGAAGGCGAGGACTTTTCGATGACTTGTTTTACTTTTAAGAATACATTGTATAGAGTGATGCAAACTTGAATTATGTAATCGAATTATGATAGATGAGGACATAATTTGCTTTTGTTTAAAACCATTATGATAGTTTATTGTATATTCTTGTATTCCTGTTTGATGAACTTGAGCAATTTATTTAAGGTTGCAGGTTCTCTGTCAGAGCTCATGACATATAATGCTGAATAAGCATTTGAGAATAACAATCTCTCAGTGGGTCCTAAGTCTAACAGGTGCGCCAAGATATTTGCAGCATCCCAGGAATCTCCTGCACCAGTTAGTGTCTTAGCATTGACCTTTATAGACCTAACAAAAGAAGTCTCTAATCCATCAGACCATGACGCTCCCTTGCTTGTGTGGATTTCAACAGACATTCTGAATTTAGACGCAAGTTTCTTTGCAGCGTTTTCCAAGTCGTTACCATTATAACTATTTGGGGGCAATAAAGAAGAGAACCCCAAGGCCTTTCCCAATGACCTACACTCATTTTCGTTTAAACTTAAAACATCAATTAAATGAGCAAGTTTTAATAGATCATTCTTAAATTCATCTCTTCTGCTATCGATATCAGCAGGATCCACGAAATGGATAGCATTTGGCGACTTTCTAAATGCATGTTTTGCCAGTTGCGTTCCCTTTAAGTTACTTGCCCAATTGACAACCATAACACCATCGCACTTTTTCAGGGTCTCCAAATCACTTTGAGAATTAACATGATGTGGACCGAAATTTATGTTGTCTCCTACATCACTTATCAGCAGATTTATTCTTGGTTCATTCTTACCCCCAACAAATTCTAATGCAGTTGTACGACAATGACTACCTCTTACAACTCTAAGATCTACTTTATTACCAAATCTTGAGAAAATCTTGTTAAGAGTTAAGGACCCAATTTCATCTGCAATTGTAAATAGTTTGACATGAGCCCCTAATTTTGCAAGGCAGTATGCCACATTTATTGCATTACCTCCTTTTACATCTGTAGCTGAAATTCCTCGAAGAGCGCCACCGCCATGTTTTGATTTCTCAGATAAAGCATCAAGTAACTGACTTTGAGTTGTAAAAGTCAAAATCCTGTCCATAGAAAAGTCTGGCATTACTGCAATGGTCTTGCTGATGCTCTCTTTGTTTAGGCTGTCAAGCGTCTTCAAGGTCAGCCAAATATTTGATATGGAACGTATATATGGTTTCTCAAATCTACGATTTGGATCAACGATGTGGAAGGTGCAAAGGCTGCACCGGATAATCAGGATTCTGCCTTATGAATGCCAACACTGTCTTGAACGATTTGCAAGTCTAGAGGGTTATAGGGTTCACATGGATGAAAAACACGATAATAAGGAAGGCGCATAAGGAACGGTTTCAAAGCACGATAGAATTGTTAGCGAAGGAATTGAAATCGGTATGTATAAATACAAATTTCTACTCCAATCAAACCAAGAAGAAAGCAGTCAAGAATATTTTATTTTAATACAGAGACAAACAAACACGAAGCCAGGAACATGAGAAAAAGTATGGTTAGGATTTGAGTACTGAAATGGTATCTGCAGTTACTACAGTTTCAAAAACAGGACTTTGATTTTGACAATATTCTGTATCACCGACAAATGGTGAAGGAAAAATAGGCTAACTGGTATCGTTGTGGAGAATGGATATTCTTCGATAACAAGTATATATCCAAATCAGGCAAGAAGATATCGCTAGAGTGTGGCATTGGAGAAGAAGCAATCAAACTTCACGAGCGCCCAAAGTGGCAGCGGCGTCATCCTTGAAGATTAATGCGGTTGAGGTCCAGGTTTAGCATTGGGATCACCAAGCATCTTCATATAGATAGGAGATAACTTATCCTCAAATCTCTTTATTTCTTTATTTAGCAACTCAATTTCTCTTTTCTGTTTGTTAATTATGTTTTCATTTTCATCGATAGTTTTCCTATCTTTCTGAATTAAGTTAGTGAACTGCTGAAATGTTTATGCTGCCTGCCCTATTTGAGCTTGAAGTCTTGCTTGATCAGCATCCAGATTCATTATCTGCTGTTCAAGTGTTATAATTCTATTGATTACTTTGCTGATTTGCTCCATTCCAATGTTCTCTGCTTTTCTTTTTCTATTTAGTTCTGAAAGTATCCAGATATCATTACCTAGTTCTCGATGAACTTGAACTGTTTCCCACCATCCAGTGAGATTCAAATATTCTAGATGCAATTTGCTAACCTCTGGGTCTCGAAGATTCAACGCAATTGCAACATCAATAGGACGCTTACCTTGCTCGAACATCATATAGGCCTGTGATGATATTGACGTAGCAGCAGCAACGGATGATTGACCTGGATTGTTATGCTTGTC
>Ga0081455_10006969_pt1 | contig 12009 bp, 13 predicted proteins | sample TabmetS3T2R1_FD_70207 | JGI IMG/M metagenome (GOLD analysis project Ga0081455, IMG submission 70207) | Tabebuia heterophylla rhizosphere microbial communities from the University of Puerto Rico - S3T2R1 | ecosystem: Host-associated > Plants > Roots > Rhizosphere ...
GAGAGACGGGTTGAGGACGAGCTCGCCGTCGATGCGGCCCACTCGCACGGCCCCGACCGGGCCGAGGAACGGCAGCGGCGAGATCATCAGCGCCGCCGAAGCGCCGTTGATGCAGAGGATGTCGTGCGGGGTCACGAGGTCGGCCGAGAGGACCGTGCAGATGACCTGCACCTCGTTGCGGAAGCCCTTCGGCCAGAGCGGCCGGATCGGGCGGTCGATCATGCGTGCGGTGAGCGTCGCGCGCTCGCTCGCTCGCCCCTCGCGCTTGAAGAAACCGCCGGGGATCTTCCCGGCGGCGTACATCCGCTCCTCGACGTCGATCGTCAGCGGGAAGAAGTCCGCGTCCTGCCGTGCGTCCGGCCGTCCCACGGCCGTCGCGAGGATCATGGTGTCGCCCGAGCGGACGGAGACGGCCCCGTCTGCCTGCTTGGCGAGCCTGCCCGTCTCGAAGACGATCTCCTGACCGCCCACGTCGACGGACACCTGGGCGGTGCGCCCGGTAACTGTGCTCATGTGAGGTATCCCTTCACCTTTCCGTTGTGGTTGGAAGGTGGAGGTTTGAGTCAGCCCTGGCGCCCGTTACCGGCGCCGGAGCTCGCTCAAACTTCCACCTTCCCCAATCGAGGCTCTACCTACCTTCGCAGGCCGAGCTCGCTGATGAGGGCGCGGTAGCCCTCGATGTCCTTGCGTTGGAGGTAATTGAGAAACCGCCTCCGCCGGCCGACGAGCTTCAGGAGCCCGCGCCGCGAGTAGTGGTCCTTCGGATGGGTGCGCAGGTGCTCGGTGAGATCGTTGATCCGCCGGGTAAGGAGGGCGATCTGCACCTGCGGCGATCCCGTGTCGACCGGGCTTGAACCGTGCTTCTCGATGACTTCCAGCTTCACTTCCTTGGTGAGGCTCATGCGACTCCTCTCGTAGACATCTCCGTAGTCCCCGCTCCGCGTGAGGAAGTGCACGTCGGAGCCGCGACCGCGGTCTCGCGGGATGGTACCTGCCGCCGCGCGCTCCCGTCCCGGCTCGCGGCTGCTCGCGCCCCGCGGGGATCTCGTGACGCCAGCTGTGCGGAACATGCAACACAATTGGCGCGCTCTCGTGCACCACGCGTAACGGCTTCCCCGATAGCGTTCGTGTAGGGACACGGGAGTGCCCCTGGGGGCGCGTGGGGGCGGCGTTTGTGGGCAGCATTCGCGCCACGATGCGAGCGGGAGTCGCAGCCGGGCACCCGGCGACCGCCGAGGTCGGCGCCGAGATCCTGGCCGAGGGCGGCACGGCTGCCGACGCCGTCGTCGCGATGGCCTTGGCTTCCAGCGTCGCGGAGACAGTGATGAGCGGCCTCCTCGCCGGCTGCCACGCGATCGTGTTCGACGGGTCGCGGGTCATGAACCTCGATGGCTTCGCGGCCGTCCCAGCAGTGCGCGGTGACATGGTCGAGGTGCCGGTGCCGTTCGGCGACGAGATCGTCGTGTACGAGATCGGAGCGGCCTCATGCGCAGTTCCCGGCCTGCCCGCCGCACTCGGTGAGCTGTGGGAGCGGCTCGGGAGGCTCCCCTGGAAGCGACTCGTGGAGCCGGCGCTCGGCCTCGCGCGCACGGGAGTCGCTCTCCCGGAGATGCACGCGCGCTCGCTGGAGATGCTCGAGCCAGTCTTCTCACTCGAGCGCGGCGAGGCGCTGTTCACGACAGAGGGCCGTACCCTGCGCGTGGGCGAGATCCTTCTCCAGCCCGGGCTCGTCGACTGCCTCGAGGCGCTCGCCGAGGAAGGCGCCGCCAGTGTCTACCGAGGCTCGCTTGCCGAGGCGCTCCTCGCGGTCGACGGAGTCGTGCTCACCGCGGAGGAGCTGCGGGACTACCGCGCCGCATGGAACGAGCCGGTCCTCGCCGAGTACCGCGGGCGGCGGGTAGCCACACGCGGAGGCCTCTCCGGAGTGCCCGAGCTTCTCCCCACGCTCCCAGCGCTCGCCGGGCTCTCTGAGACCGACCGCGTGCTCGCCCTCGTCTCCGCCCTCGAGACCGCGGACGAGGGCGGCGAGCACACGACGAACATGGTCGCGGTGGACGGGCACGGCCGCGCCTGCGTCCTCACGCACTCGCTCGGAGTCGGCGCTGGCGTGTGGATCCCCGGCTTCGACGTCCAGCTGAACAACCTGCTCGGGGAGTCGGACATCGCCTCCGGCGAGCCCGCGCCCGGCGATCACCTCCAGAGCCGCATGGCGCCCGCGCTCGCGTTCGACGCGGATGGGCTCGAGCTCGCGATCGGATCCGCAGGCGCAACGCGGCTCCGCACCGCGCTCTCGACGGTCCTCGGCGGCATCCTCGACGAGGGGCTCGACGCGGAGGAGGCGGTCTCGCGCCCTCGCGTCCACCCCACCGCCACGCTCGTCGACGCGGAACCGGGTATCGACGAGGACGCGCTCACGGAGCTCGAGGCGCGCGGCCGCACGGTGCGCCGCTGGGACCGGATCCACCACTACTTCGGCGGCGTCGGCTGCGTCGGTCGCGCGGGAGCCGCCGGCGACCCGCGCCGAAGCGGCGCCGCGACCCTCCTCTGACGCTTACTTGAGCAGCAACCCGTCGATGCGCTTCGAGGCGAGGCGCATCCCGACGAGCCCCATCGAGAGTAGATAGGCGACGTTGACGAGCTGGAACGCGGCGACCGTCCCGGTCGCGAGCGCCCGCACGAGCTCGATTCCGTGGTAGAGCGGCAGGCAGCGCACGACCCACTCGAGCACTTCGGGGTAGACCGAGATCGGATAGAAGGTCGCGGAGAAGAGGAACATCGGGAGCACGAGCAGCTGGAGCAGGTCGAAGTCCTTCCAGTTCCGCATCCAGGTCACCGCCGCGATCCCGGCTCCGGCGAAGCCGAACCCGATGACGAAGCACGCGGGCAGCACGAGCACCGCCCACCACGACTCGATCAGCCCGAGCGCGAGGATGACGAGCAGGAACGCGGCCGAGTAGAGCATTGCGCGCACGACCGCCCACAACGTCTCGCCGACGGCGACGTCCTTCGGGCTGACCGGCGTCGCGAGCATCGCCTCGTAGACCTTCCCGTAGCGCAGCTTCCAGAACACGTTCGTCGCGTCGTAGAAGGCGCCGTTCATTGCCGACGCTGCGAGGAGCGCCGGCGCGACGAAGGCGGCGTACTCGATGATCTCGCCCTCGTAGGTGATCGTCCCGACGAACGACTCGAGCGGATAGACGAAGAAGAAGAGATAGAAGAGCGGCTCGAAGAATCCGGAGAAGAGGATCATCCACGTGCGGCGGTACACGAGCACGTTCCGCTCGATGATCAGAAAGCCGCCGATCCAGGGCCTCGCGTCGGCGGCGATCGGCGCGCGGACGACGTACTCGGTCACAGCACGAGCCTCTTCCGATACGTGTAGTGCGCTGCGGCGAGCCCGGCGCCCACCACCGCGAGGAGGTACGCGAGATGGCCGAGCGCGGGCAGTAGCTCCGCGGTGCCGAGCGTGAGCGATCGACAGAGCTCGACGCCGTGGTAGAGGGGCGTGAAGTACGCGATGACCTCGAGCGGCTTCGGCAGCTCCTCCACCGGGAAGAACGTGCCCGAGAACAGGAACATCGGCAGGACGATGAACCGGAAGATCGCGATGAACGAGACCTCCGACTCCGTGTGCGCGGCCCACGCGGCGAGCGCGCACGAGAAGCACAGGCCCACGAGAACGGCCACCGGGATCGCGAGGATCCCGAGCGGCGAGCTCACGGCGCCGAAGGCGGCGATGACGATCAGGTAGATCGTCGACGTGCTCAGCAGGCGCGCCGCGAAGTACGCCTGGTGCCCGATGACGATGTCCGTCACCCGCAGGGGCGTCGCAAGCATCGCGTGGTACTGGCGGTCCCACTTGATCGCCGCGAGCACGGGGAACGAGGCCTCGAAGGTCGCGAGTTGCATCGCCGTCGCGGCCAGCAGCCCAGGGGCGACGAACTCGAGGAACGTGATGTCGCCCGGCAGCTCGGTCGACCGGTCGACGAACACCCCGAGCCCCACCCCGAGCGCGAGCAGGTAGACGACCGGCGTCACGACGCTCGTCACCGCCGTGCCGCGCCACACGCGGCGGTACTGCGTGAAGAAGAACTCGAGCGGGCGGAGCGCGAGGGCGAAGGAGCCCATCAGTCGATCAGGCTCCGGCCGGTCAGGTGCAGGAAGACGTCCTCGAGCGAGCTCCTGCGCACGAGCACGCTCTCCGGGATCAGGCCGCGCTCGTGGAGGGCGTGCGCGGCTGCATCGCCGTCGTCGGAGTAAAGAAGGACACGGTCGGGCAACTCCTCGACGCGCGTCACGTGCCCGTCAGTCCAGTGGCCGAAGTCGGCTGGGCGGTCCGACTCGAATCGAAGCTCCACGACCTCGCGCGTCGAGTAGCGCTGAATCAGCTCGCGCGGCGAGCCCTCGGCGACGATCTTGCCCTTGTCCATGACCACGAGCCGGTCGCAGAGCTGCTCGGCCTCGTCCATGTAGTGCGTCGTGAGCACGAGCGTGACGCCCGACTGCTTCAGCCGGTAGAGGCGGTCCCACACGACGTGGCGCGCCTGCGGGTCGAGGCCGGTCGTCGGCTCGTCGAGGAGCATCACGTCGGGGTCGTTGACGAGCGAGCGCGCGATCGTGAGCCGGCGCTTCATCCCGCCCGAGAGCGGCTCGACCTTGTCGTCAGCCCGCTCGTTCAGCTGGACGAACTCGAGCAGCTCGTCCGCGCGCTTCCGGAGCTCGCGGCGCGGAAGGCCGAAGTACCGCCCGTAGATCACGATGTTCTCGCGGACGGTCAGCTCCATGTCGAGCGTGTCGAGCTGGGGGACGACGCCGAGCCGTTCGCGGATCTTCACGCCGTCTTTCGCCGGGTCGAGGCCGAAGACTCGGAGCGTGCCGTCCGTCACGGGCGACACGCAGCCGATCATGCGCATCGTCGAGGTCTTCCCGGCCCCATTCGGTCCGAGGAAGCCGAAGGCCTCGCCCCGTCTGAGGTCGAAATCGACGCCGTCCACCGCCCGCAGCTCGCCGAAGGACTTCACGAGCCCGCGCGCGTGGATCAGCGAGTTCCCGTTCTCGCTCGCCACCGTCGGAACGCTAGCTACGCGACCTCGCCGGCTGCGGCCCGCCGTCACGTCTGCCAGACATGTCCGAAACGGACAGTAGGTTCAGCGTATGCGCCTGATCGTCGCGCGCTGCGAGGTCGTGTACACCGGCCGCCTCTCCGCCTTCCTGCCGGAGTCGACGCGGCTCGTGCTGGTGAAGGCCGACGGGTCCGTGCTCGTCCACGCCGATGCCGGCGGCTACAAGCCTCTCAATTGGATGACGCCCAAGACCGTGATCGAGGAAGAGCCAGGCCTCCTCGTCGTGCGCAAGCGGGCCGGCAAGACGGAGGACCGGCTGGAGATCCGCCTGCTCGAGGTCCTGAGCGACGTCCAGCACGAGATGGGCGAGGCGGCGCCGCTCGAGAAGGACGGCGTCGAGGCTCACCTCCAGGAGCTGCTCGCGGAGAACCCGGACGCGCTCGGCGAGCCGCTTCGCCTCGTGCGCCGCGAGTGGCCGACCGACGTCGGCCCCGTCGACCTCATGTGCCGCGACGAAGAGGACGGCTGGGTCGCGGTCGAGGTCAAGCGCGTGGCGGAGATCGACTCGGTCGAGCAGCTCACCCGTTACCTGGAGCGCATCCGCCTCGACCCCGCACACGCCGAGTGCCGAGGTGTCCTGGCGGCACGGCGGGTGAAGCCGCAGGCCGCCACGCTCGCGGAGGCGCGCGGCATCCGCTGCATCGAGGTCGACCTCGAAGTCCTCCGCGGCGAACGCGAGCCCGAGCTCACGCTCTTCGGGGCCTGACCGCAGCCCGCGTCGCCTCGACGTCACGCGCAATCTGGGCGATCAGTTCGTCCTCGGACGCGAACGCCGCCTCGTCGCGGAGGCGCTCCCAGAGCTCGACGACGAGGCGCTTGCCGTAGAGATCGCCCTCGAAATCGAGGAGATACGGCTCGATGCGGCGCTCGGTGCCGCCGTAATGCGGGTTCGTCCCGATCGAGACCGCCGCCTGGTGGCCGAGCGCCTCGCCGGCGTAGATGCCGTAGCGCGGGACCGCGAGATCGGCGTCGAGCATGAGGTTCGCGGTCGGGTAGCCGAGCGTTCCGCCGCGCTGGTCACCCGCGACGACCACGCCGTCGAGCTCGAACGGCCTACCGAGCATCCTGGCGGCACCGTCGACGTCACCCTCCCCGAGTGCGGCGCGGATCGCGGTCGACGAGACGCCCTCGATCTCGTCCTGGACGACGATCTCGAACCCGAGCCGCTCGAGGAGCGCCAGATCCCCGGAACGACGGACGCCGAACCGGAAGTCCTCACCGGCGACGACGGTCTCGGCGCCGATCGCGCGCAGGTAGCGCTCGGCGAACGTCTCGGGCTCGAGCCGCTGGAGCTCAGGCGTGAACGCCGCGACGAGCGTGGTCTCGACCTCGGCCTCACCGAGCAGCTCGAGACGCCGCTCGAGCGTCGTGAGGAGGTCGACCTTGTTCCCGAGTGCGATCCGCGGGTGCGGGTCGAACGTGATCACCGTCGGCGCCAGGCCCGTCGCCCGGGTCGCCGCCAGCACGGCCTGGTGCCCGCGGTGGACGCCGTCGAAGCTGCCGACCGCGACCGCGCGCGGCTTGCACTCGACCTCCTCCGGCTTCGCGGCGACGTTCACGAGAGCCTCGCGAGGGCGTCCTCGGGCGGGATGAGCCGCTCCGGGTCGACCTCGTCGACGGAGAACGGCCCGATCTCGCTGCGCCGGAGCGACGAGCAGTGCCCCCCGAGCGCCTCGGCGATCGCGCGCACGTACGTCCCCGACGAGACGAGCAGCTCGAACTTCGCGATCCCGTCCTCGTAGCCGTCGAGCCGCAACTCGTGCACGGTCATCCGCCGCACCGGCATCTCGACCGCGACCCCACGCCGATGCAGCTCGTACGCGCGACGACCGCCGATCTTCACCGCAGAGGCAGCCGGGATCGGAAGCTCTACGACGCCGCGCAAGGCGTCGAGCCGCTCCTCGAGCTCGGCCGCGCCGGGCGGTTCGTGCTCCTCGACGACCTCGCCTTCGGGATCTCCCGTGGACGTCCGCGCTCGCAGGTCGATCTCCGTCTCGTAGCGCTTGTCGAGCCCGACGAAGCGCCCCTGCAGCCGTGTCGCCGCGCCGGAGAGGAGCAAGAGCAGCCCGCTCGCGAACGGGTCGAGCGTCCCCGCGTGCCCGGTTTTCGCCCCGGTCCGTCTCCGCACGGCGGCGACGATGTCGAACGAGGTCGGCCCGACGGGCTTGTCGACGAGGAAGACCCCGCTAGGCGAGAGCGCCCGAGGCGGCATGCTCGAACTCCTCGACGATGAACGCCTTGAGGTCTTCGAGGGAGAGCTCGCTCGAGAATCCGGCGGCCTGGCGGTGGCCCCCTCCCCCGCTCTTCCGCGCGATCACCGAGACGTCGATCTCGTCCACCGATGCGCGCAGCGACACCCGGTGCCGCGGCCCGTCGCCCCGGGGCGGCTGCCTGATGAGCGCGGCGACCATCGCGCCCTCGACCGCGCGCAGGTAGTCGATGATCCCCTCCGAGTAGGGCTCTGACGCGCCCACCTCCGCGAAGTCGTCCTTGCGGAGATGCGAGATGACCAGCCGCCCGCCCGCGTGCACCTCGGCCCGCTCGAGCGCGCGGGCGAGGAGCTTCAGCTTCGCGAACTGCACGGTCTCGTACACGGTCTGGAACACCTTGTGCCAGTCCGCGCCCGCCTCGATGAGGTCGGCGGCCAGCCGCAGCGCCTTCGGGCTCGTGTTCGCGTACTGGAAGCGGCCGGTGTCGGTGACGAGCGCGACGTACAGCGGCTCCGCGATCTCGGGCTTGATCTCGACGCCGAGCTCGCGGAAGACGTCCGCGAGGATCTCGCCCGTCGAGGAGGCGTCCGGGACGATGAGGTTGACGTCGCCGAAGCGCGTGTTGTCGTGGTGGTGGTCGATGTCGAGCGTGAACGGCGCCTCGGCGAGCAGCGAGGGATCCGGGCCGAGCCGTTCCTCCTTCGCGCAGTCGACGGCGACGAGCACGCGCTGCGCGTGGTCGGCCGGCGGCTCGCGGTGGATGCCATCGAGCTCCATGAACGTGTACTCGCCCGGAAGCGGCGCCTGGCCGGGGATGAACATCGCGCTCTCCTTGCCGAGCTGCTCGAGCGCGAGGTGCATCGCGAGGAGCGACCCGAGCGCGTCGCCATCGGGGTTCTCGTGCGATGCGACGAGAAAGCGCTCGTTCTCGCGGAGCGCGGCCACGACCGCGTTCATGTCAGTCTGGGTCATTCGGGGACTCCTCGGGTGCGAGATCGTCGATCAGCTTTCCGAGGCGCACGCCCCGTTCGACCGTCGGATCGTATTCGAACGTGAGAACCGGGGTCCGTCGCAGCTGGAGCTCGCGCGCGACCTGTGCCTGAAGCACACCGCGAGCGGCATCGAGCCCCTCGAGCGTTCGCTCTTGCTCGCTCTCGGACCCGAACACGCTCACGTAGACGGTGGCGTAGGCGAAGTCCTTCGTCGCCTTCACGCCGGTCACGGTCACGAACCCGATCCGCGGGTCCTTGAGCGTCGGCAGCGCGTCCGAGAGCACCTGCCGGATCGCCTCGTCGACCCGCCTTCGGCGCTCACTCACCCGGGACCACCACTTCTCGCTCCGCGCGCACGAGGTCGTACTCCTGGGCGCCCAGGTAGCGGACGACGGCGTCGAGCAGCTGCTGCAGCTCGCGATGGCCCCTCGACGCGCACACGACGGTCAGCGCGGAGCGCTGCCAGAGGTCGTGGTGGTCGGCCTCCGCGACCGAGGCCCCGAACCGCTCGTGGAGCTGCGCCTTCGCGGACTTCAGATACTTGCGCTTCCCCTTCAGCGAGCCGGACTCCGGGAAGTGGAGCTCGACCGAGAGGATGCCCACGTAGCCGGTCGCCATCCTGGGCATCGTAGGGGCGAGGCTCGCCTCGCCCGGCTCTACGAGTCTTCGTCGGCCGGGGCCGAGGCGGCGACGGGCGCGGGCTGCTCGTCGAGGTCGGTGCGCTCGACCTCGCGCGTCTCGAAGACCTCGAGGACGTCGCCTTCCTTCACGTCGTTGAAGCCGTCGAGCAGGATCCCGCACTCGAAGCCCTCGGCCACCTCGCGCGCGTCCTCCTTGAAGCGCTTGAGCTGCGCGATCGACGTCTCGTGGACGACCGTTCCGTCGCGCACGACGCGCACGTGGGCGCCGCGGCGGACGACGCCGTTCGTGACCATGCAGCCGGCGATCGTCCCGAGCCGCGAGACCTTGAACAGCGCGCGCACCTCGGCCTCACCCAGGATCTCCTCGGTCGTGACCGGGGAGAGCATCCCGACGAGCGCCTGCTCGATGTCCTCGGTGAGCTTGTAGATCACGCGGTACGTGCGGATGTCGACGCCCTCGCGCTCCGCGAGCTGCTTCGCCTCGGCGCTCGGCCGGACGTTGAAGCCGATCACGAGCGCGTTCGAGGCGGACGCGAGGTTCACGTCGTTCTCGGTGATCCCGCCGACGCCGTTGTGGATCACGTTCACGCGCACCTCGGGGTGCTGGATCTTGCCGAGCTCACCCTCGACCGCCTCGACCGAGCCCTGGACGTCGCCCTTGAGGACGATGTTGAGCTCCTGCACCCCACCGGCCTGCATCTGCTCGAAGAGCGTCTCGAGCGTGACGCCGCTCGTGGCGGAGCGCTGCGCGAGCTGCTCGCGGCGGAGCCGCTCGGCGCGCTTCTCGGCGAGGTCCTTCGCCTGCCGCTCGTGCTCGACGACGCGCCCGAGCTCGCCGGCCGCGGGTGGGCGGTCGAAGCCCAGGATCTCGACGGGCTCGCCGGGCCGGGCCTCCTTCACGCGCTCGCCGCGGTAGTCGTACAACGCACGCACCTTGCCCGCCGCGTCGCCCGCCACGATCGCGTCGCCGACGCGGAGCGTGCCCCGCTGGACGAGCATCGTCGCGACGGGGCCGCGACCGACGTCGAGACGCGACTCGACGATCGGGCCGGACGCCTCCGCCTTCGCGTTCGCGCGGAGGTCGAGCTCGGCGTCCGCGACGAGGAGGATCTTCTCGAGGAGCTCGTCGAGCCCGGTCTGCTGCTTCGCCGAGACGGCCGCGAACTGCGTCGTGCCGCCCCAGTCCTCCGGCTGCAGCCCCTCCGAGGCAAGCTCGGTCTTCACGCGGTCGGTGTTCGCGTCGGGGACGTCGATCTTGTTGATCGCGACGACGATCGGCACCTCGGCCGCGCGCGCGTGGCTGATCGACTCCTTCGTCTGCGGCATCACGCCGTCGTCTGCGGCGACGACGAGCACCGCGATGTCCGTGACCTTCGCGCCGCGGGCGCGCATCGCCGTGAACGCCTCGTGGCCCGGCGTGTCGAGGAACGTCAGCTTCCGCCCGTCGACCTCGGCCTGGTACGCGCCGATGTGCTGCGTGATCCCGCCCGCCTCGGTGTCGACGACCGACGTCGAGCGGATCGCGTCGAGCAGCGTCGTCTTTCCGTGGTCGACGTGCCCCATGATCGTCACGACCGGCGGCCGCGCCGTGAGGTCGGCCTCGGCGTCCTCGACGATCTCGGGCTCCTCGTCGTCGGCGGCGTGCTTGACGGTCACCTCGCGGCCGACCTCGGCCGCGATCAGCTCCACCTCGTCGTCGGACAGGGACTGGGTCGCGGTGCGCATCTGCCCGAGGCCCATGAGGATCTTGATGATCTGGGACATCGGCACGCCGAGCGCGCCGGAGAGGTCCTTGACGGTGACGCCGGACTCGACGGTGACGGGCCCGGTGGGCGGCGCGGGCGCCTGCTGGCGCGGCGGCGCCTGCTGCGAGCGGTCGCGCGCCGCGCGCGCGTCGCGCCCGCGGGCGGCCCCGCCCTCGATCACGACGCGGCGCCGTCTGCCCGCGGCGCCGCCTCCGCGAGGGCGGATCGGGCGGTTCGGCCTGTTCGGTCCGTCAGCCATGCGACACCTCAGTGTAGAGACGCGCGAGCTCCGGCTCGACGCGGACGGACGAGCGCAGCGTGCGTCCGAACGCGCCACGGCGCGTCGCCAGCTCGAAGCAGCGGCCGTCGCGGCAGGTGTAGGCGCCGCGCCCCGGGGCGTCCGCGCCCGGCGTCACCACGCCGTCGACCGCCGTGAAGCGGACGAGCTGGCCCTTCGGCGCGCGCCGGCCGCACCCCACACACGTCCTGAGAGGCAGACGGCGCTCACGCGTCGTCGCGAGCCTCCTCGCCTGCCTCGCTCTCGGGTGCCTCCTCCGCGAGCGCGACCTCCGCCGCCTCGGCGACCGCCTCTTCCGCCGCGCCCGCCTCCTCGGCGGACAGCTCGCCTACGGCGAGAACGTCCTCGACCTCCTCGAGCGCCTCCTCGGCCACCGCGACCTCGGTCGCGACGCCGCCGCCCTCCGCCTCGAGCTCGTCGTCGGCGTCGCCGACGGCGCCCTCACCGCCGAGCGGCACCGCAGCCCCGCGCGCGGCGGCGGTCGGGTCCTCGGCGAGCGCCTGGTGGGCGGGGACGCCGCAGTAGCGCGAGCCCGGGAGCGCCGCGTTCGGGCAGCGCTTCCCGTTCGAGAGAAGCGCCGCACAGCGGCCCGAGAAGTCGCCGTCGCCCTCGTCCTCGCCCGCGAACGCGGCCTCGGCCTCCTGCTGGGCGAACTCCGTGTCGGACTTGATGTCGACCTTCCACCCGGTCAGGCGGGCGGCGAGCCTGGCGTTCAGGCCTTCCTTGCCGATCGCGAGCGCGAGCTGGTCGTCGGGCACGACGACGGTGGCGTCGCGGCTCTCGTCGTCGATGTAGACCTCGCGGACGCGTGCCGGCGAGAGCGCCTTCGCGACGAACCGCGCGGGCTCCGTGTTCCAAGGGATGATGTCGATCTTCTCGCCTCGGAGCTCCGAGACGACCATGCGGACGCGCGACCCGCGCGGGCCGACGCACGCGCCGACCGGGTCGACGCCCTGGACGTGCGACTCGACCGCGATCTTCGAGCGGTAGCCCGGCTCGC
>Ga0081455_10006971_pt1 | contig 12007 bp, 9 predicted proteins | sample TabmetS3T2R1_FD_70207 | JGI IMG/M metagenome (GOLD analysis project Ga0081455, IMG submission 70207) | Tabebuia heterophylla rhizosphere microbial communities from the University of Puerto Rico - S3T2R1 | ecosystem: Host-associated > Plants > Roots > Rhizosphere ...
TTCTGGATCTTTTCCTCGCTGTCGACTTCGCCGCGCCAGCCATTGATCTGGGCCCAGCCGGTAATGCCGGGTTTGACGCGATGCCGCGCAAAATAGCCGTCGACCGCCTCGTCGAACAGCCGGTTTTGCAGCTTGCCTTGCACCGCATGAGGGCGCGGTCCGACCAGCGAGAGGTTGCCTTTCAGCACGACGTTGAAGAGCTGCGGCAGTTCGTCGAGGCTCGTCTTGCGAATGAAGCGTCCGACGCGGGTGACGCGCGGATCGTCCTTGGTGACGACCTTCGAGGCGTGCGGATCGGCCTGCTCGTGATACAGCGAGCGGAACTTGAACACCTCGATCCGTTCGTTGTTGAAGCCGAAACGCTTCTGCCTGAACAGCACCGGCCCCTTGCTGTCGAGCTTGACGGCCAGCGCGATCAGCGCCAGCAGCGGCGAGACCAGAGCCAGGATGATGCCGCCGACGAAACGGTCGAAGCACCACTTCATGACCAGATCCCAATCGGTGATCGGACGCTCGAACACATCGAGCGTCGGCACATCGCCGAGATAGGAATAGGAGCGTGGCCGGAACCTCAGCTTGTTGGTATGGGCCGACAGTCGGACATCCACCGGCAACACCCAGAGCTTCTTCAGCATTTCCAGGATGCGGTTCTCGGCCGAGATCGGCAGCGCAAACAGCACGAGATCGACGCGGGTGCGGCGGGCGAATTCGACGATATCATCGATCCGGCCGAGCCTGGGATAACCGCCGCAGGTCGGACGCGACCGGTCATCGCCGCGGTCGTCGAACACGCCGAGAATGCGGATGTCTGAATCGTCCTGCTCGCCGAGCGCTTCGATCAGCTGTTCGCCATTCTCGTCGGCGCCGATGATGATCGTGCGGCGGTCGAGACGACCCTGTCGTGCCCAGGAGCGCACCAGCGCGCGCAGCACCAGCCGTTCTGTGACCAACAGCGCAAGGCCCGCGAAGAAGAACGTCGACAGCCATAGTCGCGAGATCACGTCGCCGCTTTTGGCGAAGAACGACCCCGCCGTGAACAGCAGGAACACCACCGACCAGGCCGAGATCATGCGTGTGATCTGGCGCAGCCGGCCCCGGAAAGCGTCGATGTCATAAATGTCCGCGGCCTGGAAGCTGACCACCGAAATGGCGGCGATCGCGACGATCGCTCCGATATAGCTCCAGCTGAAACTATCGAGCGGCACCACATAAGCGGCATACAGCGCGATGCCGACAGCGGTGATGATCAGAAAATCGGCGGCGCGCACCGCGCCTGCGATGACGACCGGAGAGTAGGCGCGTGCGACCTTCTCGTTGGTGACGGCCAGCGCGGCCGGCGACAGCCGCCGACGCCGTTCGATCCGAGGCGCGTCGCCGAGCGCGGAAGCGGGCCCGCCGATCATGGAGCGGGCACTAATCGGTTCCATCTTGACGTCCCTGCATAGGGTCCGACATTCCGTCTACACCGAGGGATCGCCGAACGCCGTTCGATAGCGAAAAAATCGAAAGATTTGGTTAGCGGAGGTAAATGAATATTAAGCTTTGGTTCCTGCGTAACACGCGTGAGCCGAGGGGAACTGACGGGCTGCGCTAGAGCTCGCGGAAGGCCTCGCCATAGGCCCGGAGCACGCCCTCGACCATGGCGTTTTGCGAGAAGTGCTGGAACACCCGGTCGCGCAGCGCTTTGGCGCGCTCGCGCATGACGGCGGTATTCTCGGTGGCTGCGGCCACCGCGTCTGCCAGTGCGCCGACATCCCCGGGCGGAATCAAATTCGGATGATCGGCGCCGAAGATTTCCGGAATGCCGCCGATCTTTGACGCCAGCATCGGAATGCCGGCGGCCGCGGCTTCAAGCACGACATACGGCATGGAATCGCCGCGCGACGGCACCACCAGCAGGCGACCTTTGGAAAATCCCTGTCGCGCCGGAACGTGGCCGATAAAGCGCGCCGCGGGCCCGAGGTTCAGCCTATCGCACTGCGCCTGCAGCGCGGTCATCTCTTCGCCATCGCCGGCCAGCGTCAGGGTAATGGGTTTGCCGGCGGCGCGAAGCCGGGCGATCGCGTCGACCAGAAGGTCTGCACCCTTGATGTGACGGAATTCGCCCACATACACCACGTCGGTGGCGTCATCGGCGGTCACCAGAGGATCGAATTCCTTGGCTGTCACGCCATTGAACACGCATTGAACCAGACTTTTCGGCGTGCCGATCATGCGCTGATAGGTGTTTCTCGCGAACCCGCTCTCGAACAGGAACAGGTCGGTGCGGTTCATGAGCGCGCGCTCGAGCCGGCCGTAGAACTGGCCTTTGGCCGTGTTGAGCGGATAGTGCAGCGAGCCGCCATGAGGCGTGTAGACGCGGATGGATTTGTCGCTGTAGCGACGCAACCGCACGAACGCGCCGGCTTTCGCGCCATGGCCGTGCAGCACCTGCGGCCTGAGCCGTTTGATCAACCGTCCGAAAGTGAGATAGGCGAGGATATCGAGCGGGTGCGGCTCGCGCCGGATTGGAATGCGGTGGACGCCGAGTGCGAGCTTTGGGCCGATTTCGGCGAAGGCCGCTTCGGCCCGTGCGCCGCCGGTCAGGCTGTCGGCGACAATGCCGACCAGGTGGCCCCGTTCGATCTGGCCATTGGCGAGATCGAGAATGTGGCGGATGATTCCTCCGACCGGTGCCCTGACGGCGTGGAGGATTCGAAGGGGCTGCTCGGGTGTCACGGTTGCATCACTGGGCGGCGGCCGGGGAATCCGACCGCTAAAATATCAGCACCAATAAACACTTGCTCTCTTAAGAAACGATAATGGATCGGCTGCGCCGAATGACCTCACCCCGGTCGCAACGGTGGCGTGGTTAACGCGTCGGCAACCATAATCGGCTGTAATCACCCCATCTCGTCGTTGTTGAGTCCGTGGAGTGACCGATGCGTCTGAAGTTTTGGCGGGGCCAGCCGGAAGCCGCGAGGGCTGCGCCGCAAACCGCGTCGCCGTCCGCTCCACCCAGCGATTTCGATGTCCGCGCCATCGGCCGGGCGGTGCTGCGCCGCAAGGCGTGGATCATCATCCCGACGATCCTGGCGGCAGCGCTGTCCTTCGCCATCGTGAACATGATCGCGCCGCGCTACCAATCCGAGGCGCGTATCCTGATCGATGGGCGCGAGAATATCTTTCTGCGTCCCAATGCCGATCGGATCGATGAGCGCGGCACGCTCGATCTGGAGGCCGTAACCAGCCAGGTGCAGCTCGTGTTGTCACGCGATCTGGCCCGCGAGATCATCAAGAAGAACAAGCTGTATGAGCGGCCGGAATTCGATCCGGCGCTGAAGGGCGTTTCACCGCTCAAAGCCCTGCTTGGGCTGATCGGGATCGGGCGCAGCCCGCTGACCATGACCGCCGAAGAGCGTGTGCTTGAGGCATATTATAACCGGCTGACCGCCTACGCGGTCGAAAAGTCGCGCGTCATTGTCATCGAATTTCAATCGAGTGATCCGGAGCTCGCCGCACAGGTCGCCAACTCGATCGCGCAAGGCTATCTGGTGCTGCAGCAATCGGCGCGGCAACAGCAGGCGCGGGTGGCCGGCCAGTGGCTGTCCGGCGAAATCGACAGTCTTCGCCGCAAGGTGGCCGATGCGGAATCCCGCGTGGAGGAATTCCGTTCGAAGGCCAGCCTGTTTGTCGGCACCAACAACACGACGCTGTCGAACCAGCAGATGGGCGAATTCAACACCCAGCTCAACAATTCGCGCGCGCTGAAGTCGGATGCGGAAACCAAGGCCCGGCTGATCCGCGAGATGCTGCAGTCCGGACGGCCGATCGAGGTCACCGACGTCACCAATTCCGAACTGCTCCGCCGGCTGACCGAACAGCGCGTGACCTTGCGTGCGCAGCTCGCTGAACAATCTTCGACGCTGTTGGATTCTCATCCGCGCATCAAGGAATTGAAGGCGCAGATCAACGATCTGGATCGGCAGATTCGCGAGGAAGCCGGCCGCGTGGCGCGCTCGCTTGAAAACGACGCGCGCATTGCCGGCGCGCGTGTCGAAGCGCTGAACGCCAATCTCGAACAGTTGAAGAAGCAGGCCGGCTCGACCAATGAGCAGGACGTGCACCTGCGTGCGCTGGAGCGCGAGGCCAAGGCGCAGCGCGATCTCCTGGAGTCCTATCTCGCCAAATATCGCGAGGCCACCACTCGTGAGACCATCGACACCGGTCCCTCGGATGGCCGCGTCATTTCCGCGGCGATCGTCTCCAACACGCCAGCTTATCCGAAAAAGCTGCCGATTGTCCTGATCGCAACGCTCGCGACCATGATGATGTCGGCAGGCTTCATCGTGACCGGCGAATTGCTGCGGATCACCGCGCCGCGGTCACTGCCGGTCGAGCCCGCCCCGATCCGCGTGGCGACGCGCCCCGTTACGGGGCGGCTCCCGCGCGTCGCTCCGGTCTCGCAACAGGACGAGATTGCACGGCTGGCGGATGACTTCCTGGCCGCCGGGACGGAAGCCAGGAAAATCACCGTGATCAGCGCGGAGACAACGTCCGGTACCTCGCTCACCGCTCTGAAACTGGCGCGGCTGATGTCGCGCAAGGCCGACATTGTCCTGGTCGATCTGTCGCTGGAATCCGCGGCGCTCGCCGCGGCCTCGATCGATCAAGCGGCGCCTGGTCTCACCGATCTGGCCAGCGGCACGGCTTCATTCGGCGAGATCATCACGCGGGACAAGATGTCGCGCGTGCAGATCGTCGGTGCCGGCCAGGCGCGGGCAGGGCGGGACGTGCTGAATTCGCCGCAACTCGCGATCGTGATCGACGCACTGGCGCAGGTCTACGATCATGTCATTCTCGATGCCGGCATGCTCGAGGACCTGCCGGACGAGGTCGCGCGCAGCAATGCGCAGGCCGTGCTGGTAACCCAGTCGACATTCGATGCCTCGATCCGCGAGGCCGTCGAGGTCGAGTTGATCAAGGCCGGCTTCAATGGCGTGAGCGTGTTGCACAGCGCCAACGACAACGTGCCGCCGGAGCCCGACGACAGCGCCCGCACGGCTGCGTAAGCGAGCGGGCAGGGTTGGCAGGCCTGCCTGGGATTAAAGCCGCAAGGTGCGCCGCAGACGGTTGAAGGCGCCCATGGCGAGTGGCGAACGCTTGATCAAGCGCTTGGCGCGGGCTTCGGTCGATTGCCACAAGGCCACGGCCTGGCCGCGGGCCGTGATCGGCAGGAAGCTGTCGAACAATGGCTCGCGCTCCTTGCAGAACAGAAGTTTGTACTCGTCGGCGCCGGTCCCGATATCGATGGCATTGAAGCCAAGGTCTGCGCAGCGATCGACGATGTTGCGGATCAGGATCAGCCCCGGCGAGTAACGCGCGCGCGACGACATGGTGTAGGAGTTGAACATCATCGAGAAATGGCGGCTGTCGCCGGCGCCTGCGAAGATCGCCAGCACCTCGTCATCGCATTCAAGGGCATGGATCTCGATCAGCGGACGCTGCTCGGTGAGGCCTTTCACCGCGGCGTCGCGCAGGAATTGTTCGGTGCCGGGCTCGGAGAACACGTTGGCGAGGCCGAGCGCCGCGAGCCGCTGCGGCTTCGTCAGATAAAAGTCATCAAGCAGTCGCTTGGCGTCCGCAGCCGACGCTGCAACCGTGTAGCGCAGGCCGGGAGCTTCTGCCTCGAGGCGCCGCTCTTTTTGATTGAGCCGCTTGCGGAACGATTTGCCGATGCGTTTGGCCGCGGGCCGTGTCGAGAGGCGCAGCACAGGGCATTCGTCGACCGCCGCCTGTCGCGGCAGCATCGCCATGGGATTGCTGAGGCCATCCCATTGTTCCGGCTGACGCGTCAGCGCGAGCGCATCGATCGACGGATCAGCCTGCGCGATCAGTTGCGGCAGGGTCTGCATGCACTCCGCGGTCGCGCTGGCGGCGAAGTCCCGCCGCCAGACCGGCATGTTGAAAGTGACGTGCTTGCCGCCGGGAAAGCTCGCAACCGTGGCGCCGCCGACGGATCTGAGCACCAGCGGCAACAAGCCGACGGCGCGCTCCTTGTCGTCGCAAACGACGATCGGGCAGGGCTTGACCCCGATCCGCGCGCCGACATGGCGTTGCCACGCGGCGATGAAATCATAGCGTTGAAACGGTGTCGCCAGTTCGCCTGCCGCTTCCAGGCCGCGCCAGATCGCCTCGGTCTCGGCGAAACTGTCAAAAATTCTGACATGCGCCAGCGGCGCCCCCGGCGACGCGGCAACAATCCGCCCAAAATCTTGGTCGATGGCGGCGACTGGGCCCATCGTGTGCACTGGTGTCCCGATTCCGAAGTTCGCAACACTTCGCGGCGGCCTCTGATGCGAACTTCGGATCAAAGGGACGCCAGGAAACTCATCAATCCGGCGTGGTTTTGGTTCAGGCGATCTCTCGGAGGACTCGGCCATATCAAGAGGACGTCTGAGCCAAAACCATAGACAAAACCATGGCGATGGCTGGATTCCGGCGGCTTCCAGACCCCGGACGATGGCAAACAATTCTCAACAAAGGGTAATGATAGTGTAACCATTTGAGCCCTTTCGCCCGGACGCCGATTTGCCCCGATGGTTGACGAGACTGCTGGTCGAATTCCTGTATTTCACGGGAGGAACCCGCTTTGCGTTATGGCGGGGCCTTGGCGTCATCCTCAAATTCGAACGGGTCCGGCCGCGACAGCAGGGCGGGTTTCAGCCGCTGCGGGCCCGGGACATCACGCCGGAATTCCTCGACCGGCTGCTCGGCGCGCTGCGGCGCTGGAACTATGACATCATCTCGATCGCTCAGGTGCACGAGCGGCTGGTGGATCCGCCGGGCCGGCCGCGCCGCTTCGTCTGCCTGACATTCGACATCGGCTATCGCGACTTCCTGGACCACGCCTGGCCGATTTTGAAGCGGCACCAGGTTCCGGTCGCGCTTTACCTGCCGGCGAGTTTTCCCGACCATCTCGGCGAGGTGTGGTGGCTCGCTTTGCAGGAGGTGATCGCGCGGCAGGACAGGATCGGTTTCGTCATCGGCGGCATCGATCATCGCGAGCACTGCCGCACGGTGCGTGAAAAGGAGCTGCTGTTCGATTATCTCTACAAGGCGCTGCGCGCGATGAAACCCGCCGAGCGCTCGCATGCGATCCAGGATCTGTGCCGCCGCTACGGCGTCGATCTCGAGGCGGTGTCCTCGCAGGCAATCCTCAACTGGCGCGATCTCGCCGCGATCCTCGATGATCCCCTGCTGACGATCGGCAGCGCAACCGCGAGCTATGCGACGCTGGCCTGCCTCGACCGGCAGCTCGCCGAACGGGAACTGAAGATGGGACGCGCCGTAGTCGAGGCGGCGATCGGCCGCAAGGCGCCGCATCTGGCCTATCCGTTCGGCACGTCGGACACCTTCACCAGCCGTGAGCAGGTGACGGCGTTCGAAATCGGATGTCTCACCGCTGTGACGACGGAGCCCGGGACCATCGAGGCCAAGCACCGTGACCGGCTGCTCGCGCTGCCGCGCATCAGTTGGGATGGCCGGCTATCCTTGCGGGCCATGCGCGTGATGCTCGCAGGGCTGATGCCGGATGCCGCGCGGCGGGACTGACGACATCCGGCACCGTTTACGCGGGCGAACCGGACATCCATTTGATCAGCGGCATTGCCGGCAGTACCCAGCCCAGACCCACGACCACATAATAGATGGCCTGAAGCCAACCGGACGAGGCGATCAGCGGCGCCTGGGCGACGGCCATTCCAACCAGCGACCAGACCGCGGCGAGCAGCAGCAGCAAAATTGTTCCGATCAGCTTGCGGGTCCGGATCGCCATGCACCTGGCCTGTCTGAGAGGGCTCTCGCGCCGAAATCTTGCACCGGCGCGCGCGGCGACTATAAAGGCCGCGACGCACCAATCAACCGCGCCGATGACCGATCCTGCGGTCGTTGCGGCAGAGAGGATTGCGGCAGAGATGATCGAGGCTAGTTTGACGGTATTACCGCAGCAATCCCGCGCACCCGCCGCGCGGCGCGACGTCCAGATCTGGCTTGTGATCGTGGCGCTGATGATTGCCGCGATGGTAATCGTCGGTGGCGCGACGCGGCTCACCGAATCCGGCCTGTCGATCGTCGAGTGGAAGCCGATCACCGGCACGCTTCCGCCGCTCTCGGATGCGCAATGGGCGGCGGCGTTCGAGGGTTACAAGGCGATCCCGCAATATCAGGCGATGAATGCGGGGATGAGCCTTGCAGAGTTCAAGACCATTTACTGGTGGGAATGGAGCCATCGCCTGCTCGGGCGAACCATCGGCATCGTGTTCTTCCTTCCCTTTCTCTACTTTCTCTGGCGCGGCGGTCTGAGCGCTGATCTCAAGCGGCGCCTCTGGGCCATCTTCGGGCTCGGGGCCCTGCAGGGTGCTGTGGGCTGGTGGATGGTCGCCTCCGGATTGAGCGAGCGCACCGAAGTCTCGCAATATCGCCTGGCTGTCCATCTCGTGCTCGCGGTGGCAATTCTTTGCGCGGTGATCTGGACGATCCGCCGCCTGTCGCCGCAGGGACGGACCATCGCGCCGCGACCGGGGCCGCGCGTCACGGCAGCGCTGCTCGCAGGCCTGGTGATGCTGCAGCTTTATTTCGGCGCGCTGGTCGCGGGCTTGCGGGCGGGGCGCATCTTCAACACCTGGCCGCAGATTGATGGCGCCTGGTTCCCTTCGGCCGACAGGCTGTTCTTCAACGAACCGTGGTGGCGCAACCTGTTCGAGAACACGCTGACGGTGCAGTTCGAACATCGCATGCTGGCCTATGCGCTGTTTATTCTGGCCTGGTGCCATCTGCTCGCCTGCGTCCGCACCCGCGCCCGGCCTGCAGCGCTGCAGGGCGCGTTCTGGCTTGCGATCGCGATCTCCGCACAGGCCGGTCTTGGCATTGCGACCTTGCTCAACCAGGCGCCGCTTGATCTGGCTTTGGCGCACCAAGCGCTGGCGCTGGTCGTGGTCACGTTGGCGGTCATTCAGCTCGAGCGGCTGACACCGCCGCTGAAGCAGGTCGCGGCCGACCTCGTGCCGGACGCAGCGGCGCTTCGAGCCGAACGGACTTAATCTCAGCCGCCCAGCGCCTGATCGAGATCAGCGATCAGGTCGTCCTTGTCCTCGATGCCGACCGACAGCCGCACCACGTCAGGTCCGGCTCCGGCAAGCGTCTTCTGCGCGTCGTCGAGCTGGCTGTGCGTGGTCGAGGCAGGGTGAATGATGAGCGATCGCGTGTCGCCGACATTGGCGAGATGCGAAAACAGCTTGACGCCCGAGACAAGCTTCAGCCCGGCCTCATAGCCGCCCTTGAGTCCGAAGGTGAAAACCGCGCCAGCGCCCTTCGGCGTGTATTTGTGGGCGAGATTGTAATTGCGGTCTCCCGGCAGACCCGCGTAGCGCACCCAGCCAACGGCCTTGTGACCCGACAGCCACTCGGCGACGGCCTTCGCGTTGTCGCAATGCTTCTGCATCCGCAAGCCCAGCGTCTCGACGCCGGTCAGGATCAGGAAGGCGTTGAACGGCGACAGTGACGGTCCGATGTCGCGCAAGCCGAGCACCCGGCAGGCGATCGCGAAGGCGAAATTGCCGAAGGTCTCATGCAGCTTGATGCCGTGATATTCCGGCCGAGGCTCGCTCAGCATCGCATATCTGCCGCTCTTCGACCAGTCGAAGGTGCCGGCGTCGACAATGATGCCGCCGATCGAATTGCCGTGGCCGCCAAGGAATTTGGTCAGCGAATGCACGACGATGTCGGCGCCGTGCTCGATCGGCTTGCACAGATAGGGTGAGGCCAGCGTGTTGTCGACGATCAGGGGCACGCCGGCCTTGCGGGCCACCGCCGCGATCGCCTCGATGTCGGTGACGGTGCCGCCGGGATTGGCGATCGATTCGATGAAGATCGCCTTGGTCTTAGCGCTCACGGCCTTCTCGAAACTCGAGACGTCGTCGGTGTCGGCCCACACGACGTTCCAGCCGAAGCTCTTGAAGGCATGATTGAACTGGTTGATCGAGCCGCCATAGAGCGTGCGCGCGGCGATGAATTCATCGCCAGGCTGCAGCAGCGAGTGGAACACGAGCACCTGCGCGGCATGGCCGGACGCCACCGCAAGCGCTGCGGTGCCGCCCTCCAGCGCGGCGACGCGCTCCTCCAGCACCGCATTGGTCGGATTGCCGATGCGGGTATAGATGTTGCCGAAAGCCTGCAGGCCGAACAGCGCCGCGGCGTGTTCGGCATCATTGAAGACGAACGAGGTGGTTTGATAGATCGGCGTCGCACGCGCGCCGGTGGTCGGATCGGGTTGGGCGCCGGCATGAACTGACAAAGTGGCAAATCCCGGAATGCGTTCGGCGGCCATGGAAGAATCCTCTGCTTGAAAAGCGTTGGCGTAATGCTGGTGAAAGCGTGCGACCGGGTCAAGGCAGGAAGATGTCGCGGGTTAAACGCAGGCGGGTTTTGTCAGGGGACGGAGGGCAGGGAGGTTTCGCCTGCTGTCGTGCCGGCCTTGCGGGTGAAATTTCTCTCGCGCGTCGCGAGGATCGGCTGCGTCGACCGGGCGTCGCGCTGTCCACCGTGCTTTGGTTGAACTGCCTTAGCGCGAGCCGCGTGTTAGGTTTGTTTGCGACGCGCAAGGCGAACGGGCTGCTCCGCACGGAATGAGGTCTGAGATCAAATGAGTTCGGCAAGCACGCTCGAGGCGAAGATGACGGCCGGCGAGCTCGACGCGTTTCTGCGTCGTGAATTTCCGCAAATGTACGTCACGACCGACACCATCATCGAGCGTGTCGATGGCCGCGCCTGCCGCATCCGGCAGACTTTTCACGAGAGCATGCTGCGGCCCGGCGGCACCGTCTCCGGTCCGACGCTGATGGCTCTGGCCGACTGCGCGATGTATGTGTCGCTTCTTGCTGCGATCGGCCCGCAGGCGCTGGCGGTGACGACCAGCCTCAACGTCAATTTTCTGAACAAGGGAGCGGCCGGCGTCGACCTGGTCGCCGCGGCGCGGTTGTTGAAGCTCGGCAAGCGGCTTGCCGTCGGCGAAGTTTCGCTATTTTCGGGGACATCCGAGGAGCTCCTGGCCCACGCGACAATGACCTATTCCATTCCACCAAAACGCGATGTCTGACGGTTATATTATACCGTTATTTTAAATCATTGATTTCGCTGGCGTAATTTAAGCCAAAGGGTCTTGACCGCGTGCGCATGCGACTCTAGAAGTCGCGGCATCCGCAGCGCTCCGCGTTGCGTCGTCTCAGCGGAACAGAAAACCATGAAAACCTATTCGGCCAAGCCAGCCGAAATCCAGAAGAAGTGGATTTTGATCGACGCCAAAGGTCTGGTTGTCGGCCGGCTCGCAACCCTGGTTGCCATGCGCCTGCGCGGCAAGCATCTGCCAACCTATACGCCGCATGTCGATTGCGGCGACAACGTCATCATCATCAACGCTGCGAAAGTGGTCCTGACCGGCCGCAAGCGTGAGCGCAAGGTCTATCACAACCACACCGGCTTCATCGGCGGCATCAAGGAGAAGACTGCAAAGTCGATCCTGGAAGGTCGTTTCCCGGAGCGCGTCGTCGAAAAGGCGATCGAGCGGATGTTGCCCCGCGGTCCACTAGGTCGCCAGCAACTCGGCAATCTCCGCGTCTATGGCGGCACCGACCATCCGCATGAAGCGCAACAGCCGGAAGCCCTGGACGTTGCCTCGATGAACCGCAAGAACATGAGGGCCGCATAACATGGCCGAGAACCTGCAATCGCTCGATCAATTGTCGTCGCTGAAGCCGGCGGCTCCGGAAGCGCCGAAATATATCAAGAAGGTCGACAAGAACGGTCGCGCCTACGCCACCGGCAAGCGCAAGGACGCCGTCGCGCGCGTCTGGGTCAAGCCCGGCAGCGGCACGATCACCGTCAATACCCGCACCTTCGAGGTGTATTTCGCCCGTCCGGTTCTGCGCATGCTGATCCAGCAGCCGCTGGTCGCCGCCAATCGCAACGGTCA
>Ga0081455_10006972_pt1 | contig 12007 bp, 11 predicted proteins | sample TabmetS3T2R1_FD_70207 | JGI IMG/M metagenome (GOLD analysis project Ga0081455, IMG submission 70207) | Tabebuia heterophylla rhizosphere microbial communities from the University of Puerto Rico - S3T2R1 | ecosystem: Host-associated > Plants > Roots > Rhizosphere ...
GCGTGGCGGGCCAGCTGATCCGCAGCGTGCCTTCGATGGTGGTGATCGCCGCCCCGTAGTCGAGGTTGGTACAGAATGTGCCGAGCTTGAGCTTGCGGTCGTTGAACAGCGGGTTCGTCCCGCGACGGAGCTCTGCGGTCCTGCTGCTCGCGCTCATGCGATATCCCCCTCTCGGGCCTTCGATCTGCACCCGAGCCAGCTCTACTCATCCGGCTGGTCGGGGCAAGGCCTACGGCCGACTTCCCAAGCTCCCTACATGCTAGAAGATAGAGCGGAGCAGCATGAGCACGCGCCTCTATACGATAGGGCATTCCCGACACTCGTCGGAGGAATTCGTCCGCTTGCTCGAGGCTTGGCGCGTGAGCGAGGTGGTGGACGTGCGGAGGATCCCGTTCTCGCGGCGCAATCCGCAATTCAACCGCGACCGGCTCGCGGGCGATCTGCGCCAACACGGGATTGGCTATCGGCACCTCGAGGATCTGGGCGGATTGCGTGATCCGGTCGCGGCGGCGAGCTCCCGCCACATTGCCTGGAGAAATCCGTTCTTCAGAAGTTACGCGGATCATGCGCAGACGAAGCCGTTTCTCGATGCCTTGCACGCACTCTCCCTCGCCGCCGCGCAATGCGCCTGCGCCATCATGTGCGCGGAAGGCGACTGGCGGCAATGCCACCGCCAGATCATTTCCGATTATCTGATCCTGCGGAAGTTCGACGTGCTGCACATTCTTCCCGACGGCTCCGGCGAGCAAGCGCGGCTCACGCCATCCGCATCGGTCGCGCCGGATGGAACGCTGCTCTATGGCAATGCCCCCGGGGGGCAATTGCCGCTAGACCTCGCCTAGGTCGCCATGCATCGGATGTCCTGACACTCAAGCCTGGAACAGCGCGTCTGGGGCACGCTCGCAGCTGCCGACGCGGCATCTGCGACGGTTCGTCGCCTCCGCCGATCGGCACAACGGGTAGGCGGCGTTGCCGCTGCCGCACTAGTTCGCGGTGATGTTGCGTTGCCGGATCAGGTCTCGCCAAACCGCCGTTTCACGCCGGATACGCTCCGCGAATGCATCGGGCGTCTCGATTTTCACCGCGAGGCCTTGGGCATCGAGTTTCTCCCGCACCTGCTGTGACTGGAGGATATCGCGCGTGAGCGCGAAGATGGCTTCGACCACTGGCCTCGGAGTGGCGCGCGGCGCGAGCAAGCCGTACCAGGACGTCACATCGATGCCCGGCACGCCCACTTCGGCGAGCGTGGGCACATCGGGCAGGAGCGGACTGCGCTCCGCCGTGGTCATCGCCAAGGCAACCACCCGCCCCTCCTTGATGACCGGCAGGACGACTGGAACATTGCTGACGAGCAGATCGATGTGGCCGCCGAGCAGGTCTGTCAGCGCCGGCGGCGTTCCGCGATACGGCACGTGTGTAATCTCGACGCCGGTCTTCTGCTTGAACAACTCCATCGCCAGATGAAGCTGGCTGCCAACGCCGGGCGTGCCGTACGATAGCGTTGTCTGCTTCGCCCTCGCGATCAATTCCGGGATCGTCTTGATTGCGAGCTTGGGCGATGCAACAAAGAGGTTCGCCGCGGTCGCCAGAATGGTGATGGGCGCGAAGTCGCGCTCCACGTCGAAGGTCAGGTCGGGCATCAGCGTCGGATTGATGGTGAGATTGCCCGCGGGTATCACCAGCAATGTGGTGCCGTCGGGCGTCGACCGGCGCACGGCCTCGATGCCGATGTTCCCTGCCCCGCCGGTCCGGTTTTCCACGCTGGCGGGATGTCCGGACCGCGCCTGAAATTCCTGCGCCAGCAAGCGGCCGAGAACGTCGACCGGACCGCCAGGCGCCAACGGCAGGATCAAGGTCATCGGCCGCTTCGGAAAATCCGCCGGCACTGCAGATTGCGCCATTGTCCGATGCGGGGCCAGCAGCGCGCCCAAGGCGGTGGTCAACACGGTGCGGCGGCCGATGCGCGATGCCTGCGGCATGAAAATTCCTCGCAAGACTGGGTGTTGGGGGCAGCGACGGTGTGCGATGTTGCAGCGATAGCACACGCAATCTCATCCCGCTGCAGCGATATGCCACGGACGCCGGGCAGATCATACTCGCCGGCGTCGAGCGCCCCTGGGGATCAGACGCGGATATGGTCGGCGCGCGCGGCGGGAGCGAGATTGTACCCCGCCGGCTGCGCGCGCTCGAACGCCGCCGCCGCGCGCACCACATCATGTTCGCCCATGGCCTTGCCGACGATCTGCAGCCCGATCGGCATGCCGTCGGATCCCACTCCCGCACAAACCGTCGCCGCGGGCTGACCGGTGAGATTGAACGGATAGGTGTAGTACACCCAGGAGACCAGATTGCGGTCCGATAGGTGATCCGGGATGTTCTTCCCGACGTCCAGGGAAGGCACCGGCAACACCGGCGAAACCAGCAGATCATAGTTCGCGAAGAGGGCGCGCACCTTGTCGCGAAAGGCGTAGCGCTCGAACACCTTCTCGTAATAGCCGCGCATGTCCTGGCCGAGAGCCGCTTCCAGCACCTCGGCGACGGCGGGATCGAGCAGATCGCGCTGCCTCTCCACGAAGCCGCGCAACCGCGTGCCGACGCCGGCATAGAATTCCGCCGTCCACAAGTCGGCGGGATCCTTCTCGAACACGCTATCCACCTGCTCGACGATGCAGCCGAAGCCCTCGAATTGCCGCACTGCCTTCCCCACGACGCGCACGACTTCGGCGTCCGGCCGCGCATAGCCCAATGTCGGGCTGTAGGCGATCTTGACCCGTTTCGCGTCGCTCTTGCCGGCGGCGACCACGTCCGGAACCGGCCCCGCCACCGCGAAAGGATCGCGCGGGTCGTAGCCCGCGATCGCGCTGAACAGCAGCGCCGCGTCCTCAATGTTGCGGGCGATCGGGCCGACATGCGCGAGCGTCGGCGTCGCCGACGTCGGCCACACGGGCACGCGCCCGAATTGGCCCTTGATCCCCGCGAGCCCGGTGAAGCAGCAGGGAATGCGGATCGAGCCGCCGCCGTCGGTACCGAGCGCAAACGGCGTGATCCCCGCCGCAACGGAGGCGACGGCGCCCGCGCTCGAGCCGCCCGGCGTCTTGCCGAGATTCCACGGATTGCGGGTGATGCCGGTGAGCGGACTGTCGCCCACCGGCTTGCAGCCGAATTCGCTCGTCGTCGTCTTACCAATCAGGATGGCGCCGGCGGCGCGCGCGCGTTCGACTGCCGGCGCGTCCACCGCCGCCACGTTGCCGGCCATCGTGCGCGACCCCGACGCGTAGGATACGCCGGCCACCGCCATGAGGTCCTTGGCCGAGAACGGGATCCCGTGTAGCAGCCCGAGCGGGCGGCCCTTGACGACGGCCTCCTCGGCTTCCCTCGCCGCGTCGAGCGCCCGCTCGGGCATCAGCAGAAAAAACGCGTTGAGGCTTGCCTGGGTGGCCGCGGCCTTGTCGAGCGCGCGCCTGGTCAGAGCGACGGGCGAGATCTCCCGGCGGGCGATCCGCTGCCGCAACTCAGTAGCAGTCATGAAGTCGAATTCGGCGGACATGGCAATCTCCCCATCAGCCGCCTGAGTGTGGCCCGGCTGCCTCCCCGATCTACTCGTTCACGACCGCAAAGGCGCGCACAGGCGAACCGGAACCGCCCTTGAACTTCAAGGGCACGCCGAAGAACTGGAACTCGCCCTTGCCCAGCAGCTCCTCGAGGTTCACCAGCCACTCCCAATGGCTGATGCCCAGGTCGCGGCAAAGCCGATGCTGCGCGAACACGTTGTCGCTCGGCTTGTCGGTGGACGGGCCTTCGACACCGTGCATCTTCGATCCGCGATCGTAGAGCCAACGCGTCGCCTCCGCCGTGAGCTGCGGATTCTTCCAAACCGAGTCCAAAGTCGGATATGTGCGCTTGTGGAATCCGGAGCAGATAAGCACGATGTGTCCGTCCACCTTGACGCCACACTTCTTCTCCGCCTTTTCCATCTCCTCGACCGTGATGTCGCCAAGATCGGGAATATGCCGCAGGTCGAAGCACAGGGCCTTGCCCATGAACAGCTCGAGCGGCATCTCGTCGACTGACTTACCCTTCGGATTGACGTGGCGGAACGCATCGACATGCGTGCCGACGTGATCGAGCGTCGCGATGAAATTGGTCTGAAACGTCATCGCGTCGCCCGGCACGCCGAGATTGAAAGCCTTCGCCGATTCGTGGCTCATATGCACGGCGATGACCGGCCGCTGAAACAGCTTGTGTGCCGGCATATTGTCCTCGATGAGGAGACTGAGATCGATAACGCGCTGTGCCATTGGGTTTCTCCTTTGTGCAGCTAGCAGAGAGAGCGTTTCTTCCCGAGGAAGGCTTCCATCACTTCCGGCGCGCGCGCGAGCTCGTCGGCCGCGCCTTCCAGATCGATCTTGCCGTTGGCAACGACATAGGCGCGGTGCGCGATCGCAAGCGCGTGCGACGCCAGCTGCTCGACGAGGAGGATGGTCAGGCCCTGGCTGTTGAGCTCGCGCAACAGCGCCATGAGCTGCTCGACGATCTTGGGCGCCAGTCCGAGCGAGAGCTCGTCAATGATCAGGAGATCGGGCTTGCCCAGCAGACCGCGGGCGATCGCCAGCATCTGCTGCTCGCCGCCGGACAGGCTGCCGGCGCGCTGGTGCAGCCGCTCCCGCAGGCGCGGAAACAACACGAACATGCGGGCGAAGTCGGCTTCGACCGCGCTGCGGTCGCGCTGCCAGCGCCCGTAGGCGCCGAGGACCATGTTGTCCTCGACGCTCTGGTCGGCAAAAATGAGGCGGCCCTCCGGGATCATCGCGATCCCGAGCGCCACCTTGCGATGCGGCGCCAGGCGCACGGTCTCTTCGCCCTTGAAAATGATTTCTCCGGCGCTCGGCCGAACCAGCCCGGAAATGCCGCGCAGGATCGACGTCTTTCCGGCGCCGTTGTTGCCGATGATCGCGACAAGCTCGCCGCGGCGGACATGCAGGTTGACCCCGCGGACGGCCGTCGCGGCGCCGTAGCGGATCTCGAGGTCTCGCACGTCGAGCAACGGTTCTGGCATCGGCGCCTTCATGCCTGCGCCCCGATCGTTGCCGGCGGCGTGCCGAAATAGGCTTCGACCACGCGCGGATCGTTCTGCACCGCGTCCGGCGTGTCGCTTGCGATCACCTGTCCGTAGTCCAGCACGGTGACGCGATCAGCCACCGCCATGATCAGCTCGACGTGATGCTCGATCAGCAGGATCGAGATGCCGAGCGCGGCGATACGGCGGATCATTTGATCGAGCGCGGCGATCTCCTGGTTCGTCAGTCCCGCGGCCGGTTCATCGAGCAGAAGAAGGCGCGGCGAGGACGCCAGCGCCCGGGCAATCTCGAGACGGCGCTGCAAGCCGAACGGAAGAAAGCGCGCGGCTTCGTGGGCATAGTCGGCGAGGCCGACGAAATCGAGCAGGCCCATCGCAGTCCGCCGGCAGACGTCCTCCTCGCGGCGAAACCGCGGCGTGCGCAGCGCGGCCTCGATCAGCGTGTAGCGGAAACGCTGCTGATAGCCGACCATCACGTTGTCGATCACCGTCTGATCGCCGAACAGCTCGGTGTTCTGGAAGGTGCGCGCGAGGCCGCGGCGGGCAATGGCGTGCGGTGCCTCCCCCGCGAGCACAACGCCGTCGAGCCGAAATCGCCCTTCCGCCGGCTGATAGAATCCCGTCACCGTATTGACGAAGGTTGACTTGCCGGCACCGTTCGGACCGATGAGCGCGTGAATCTCGCTGGGCTTCACGCGCAGAGAGACCTCGCCGAGCGCGGTCAAGCCGCCGAAACGCACCGTCAGCCTTTCCGCGACGAGGTCGGCGCCAGGCGATGCCCCCGCCCCGCGCGCCAGCGCCTGCGTCACGTCGAGGCCGCCCGACGGATCGGCTGGACGGGCGAGCATCCGGAAACGTCTGAGCCACTGCATCGCGGTGCCGAAAATGCCGGCCGGCAAGACGAACATGACGACCGCGAGCAGGAGGCCGTAGGCGAAGCTCTGCCAGTATTGCAGCTGCTGCAGGTATTCCGGCAGATAGGTGAGAATGAACGCCCCGATCAGCGGACCGCTGGTCGTGCCTGCCCCGCCGAAGATCACCATCAGCAGGAAGCGGATCGAGTCGGAAAAGGTGAAGATATCCGGCGAGATGTAGGAGTTCAGGGAGGCGTAGAGGGCGCCTGCGAGGCCGGCGGTCACCGCCGAGACAACGAAAGCAAGCGTGCGCACCGCGGTCACGTTGATGCCGAGGCTGCGGGCGGCGGTCTCGCTCTGCGACACCGCCAGCATCGCGCGGCCGAAGCGCGAGCGCTTCAAGTTGTGTGTGATCGCGGCAACCAGGAACAGCACGCAAGCCAGCACGGCGTAGTAGGCGTAGCCGGAAAGCTGGATGCCGAGGATCGAGGGTTTAGGAATGCCGGTAATGCCCATCGGGCCGCCGGTGAGCGTCTGCCATTCGATTGCGACGTTCTCCACGATCAAACCGAACGCGATGGTGATGACGGCGAGGTAGACGCCGCGCACGCGCACGGTCGGATAAGCCAAGAGAACACCGAACAGGCCCGGCCAGCACCATCGCCGCGAGACCGCCCGAGACGAGGTTGAAGCCGGCTTTGGTGGCGAGAATGGCGCTCGCATAGGCGCCGAGCGCGAACAGCCCGGCCTGGCCGAGCGAGACCAGACCGGCCAGGCCGACGAGCACGTTGAGCCCGAGGGCGATGACCGCGTAGATCAGGAAAAGCATGAACAGCCGCAGCTCGTACTCGTTGGCGACGGTCAGCGGCAGAATCGTCAATGCGAGCGCGAGGAGCGTGAAACCGGCGATGGTTGCGCGCACGCTCATACCTTGAGAACCTCGCGCTTGCCGAACAATCCCTGTGGGCAGAGGATCAGCACCAAGATGGTCAGGCTGAAACCGACGATCTCGCGCGCGGCGGTGGAGATGTAGCCTTCGACGAACTTCTCCACTACTCCGAAGGCCAGGCCCGCGATCACCACCCCTGGTGCGCTGGTGATCCCACCGATGATCGCGACGGCGAAGCCCTTCAAGCCGATGATCAAGCCCATGGTGGAGGAGGCCTGCGTCACCGGAGCAATCAGGATACCGGCAGCTCCGCCGAGCGTGGCCGCCAGGGCGAAGGAGAAAGCCACGACGCCATCGACATTGATGCCCATGAGTGCGGCGGCCTGCCGGTTGAAGGCTACCGCCTCCATGGCGCGGCCGATCAGCGTCCTGCGGCGCAGGATGCCGAGGCCGATCGTGATCAGGATCGCGAAGGCGGGAATCAGAAGCTCCTGCGGGTAGACGCCTGCACCGAAGACTGAGATCGAATGCGCGACACCCGGCGACGGTAGTGCGCGGGAGAATCCACCGAAGCGCATCGTCACCAGCGCTTCGAGCATGATGCCGACCGCGATCGTGGTCAGCATCCAGCCGATCGAGGTCGGAGTGCCGGCGAACGGACGCACGGCGAAGCGCTCGAGCAGCAGGCCGAACAAGCAGGACGCCGCAACCGACAGGACGCAGGCCAGAGCGAGCGGCAGTCCGGCATCGACGCCCATGATGGCCAGCACGGCGCCGAGCATCAGGGTGTCGCCGTGCGCAAAGTTCACCGCCCGCGCCGCCGACCACATGATGTGAAAGCCGAGCGCGACCAGGGCGTAGATGCCGCCGATTGCGAGACCGGACAAGACGTATTGGAGGGCAGCCTGCATCAACCGGACCTGAGGGGCGCGCCGCGAGCGCGCCCGCCGCGCGATGATTCACACGAGCGGATAATCGCGGCTGACCGGTGCAGCCGCGACCCCGCGAGCGAGCTCAGTGACTCACCCCGTACGGCGTCTGCGCGATCGGCAGGAGCTTGCCGTTGTGCCAGGCGGTCAGCTTGTAGAACTGCGGCAGGATGGCGTCCTGGCGCTCGGGGTTGGAAGCGTCGAAGGCCGGCTTGTAGACGGCGACGAGCCCGGTGTGCTCGACCGCGTAGAGCGCCTCGCGCACCTTCTTCCAATCGTACGAGCCGGCCTTCGCGATCGCCTGGGCGAGAATATGCGTCGCGTCGTATGCGTTGGCCGTGCCCGAGCCCATCTTGAGATCGGACGGATCCTTGAGGCTGTATTTCTTCTGTACCTTGTCCCAGACAACCTTGGTCTTGCCGTCCATGTCGCCCATCCAGGAGAACGTCTGCATCACGCGGACGCCGTTGGCGAGCGGACCAGCGAGCTCGCCGAGGTTGCCCGCGAGCCCCCAGGCGGCAATGACCGTCGGCTTATAGCCGACCTTGTCCATGCTGCGGAGGATCTGATTGCCTTCGCGATCGAGACCCCACACCAGCAGCGTGTCCGCACCGGCGTCGCGGATGCGAATCACCTGCGCGCTCATGTCCTGATCGTTCCAGTTGAAAGTCTCGGCGGCGACCAGCTCCTTGCCCTTGGCGTGCAATGCATTCTTCACGTCGGGAACCGCGCCGTTGCCCCAGCCGGTGTTCTCGTAGATGAAGGCGATCTTGCCGTTCTTGGTCGACTTGAGCGCCTGATCCACGAGATAGTGCGCGACCCACTTGTCCTTCGCCGAGACCCTGAACATGAAGTTCGGCTGTTTGCCGTTCTCGATGATCTTCGTATTGGCGGCGATGACGCCGATATACGGAATGCCGATCTCATTGATGGGGTCGACCTGGGCGAGACCGACGGTCGAATGGTAGCCGCCGAAGATGGCGATGCACTTGTCGGCCACCGCGATGCGGCGCGTATTGTCGACGCCGCGCGGCGGCGCTCCCGCATCATCGTACTGCACGAAACGCAGCTTCTTGCCGAGTACGCCGCCCTTTTCATTGATTTCGTCAATGGCAACCTCGGCGCCGTACTTGATCGCCGCGCCGCCGAAGGCGGCGGGCCCGGTGAGCGGGCCGCTGTTGCCGATGCATGGCTCCTGATCGGCCAATGTGGCGCCTGCAGACAGCAGGATGACTGGGACAACGATGGTCAGTTGGCGAAAAATTCCGCAGAGCGTCATGTGGAGTCTCCGACTGTTTCTGAGCGCATCCCGGCCGTGAGGCAGTTCGATTTCAATTACGAATGATCGGGCGACGCCTGCACAAAGACAAAATTCCAATCCGAGCCATAGGAAATACTTATGTCTCTTCACCTATAGGTTGGTGCACGCCGGTTGATCCCGTCTAATCAGTCGAGCTCGCGAACATTTCGGGCATGTGCTGAGCGAAATTCGATCAATTGACCATCGCCTATGCATTTGACTCAGCAGCCGGAGTCCAGATCAATGTCGAGGTCGTTTCCCGACCTTGCGGGCGCAAGATGGATCTGAAGCAGCTTCGGTATTTCGTGCAGATCGTGGACTGTGGAAGCCTGTCGAAGGCGGCGGAGATCCTCAGGATCTCGCAGCCCTCGCTCAGCCTGCAGGTCAAGGGGCTCGAGGACGAACTCGGCGTCGAGTTGTTCAACCGTCACGCGCGTGGTGTCACGACCACCGAGCTGGGCCGGTTGTTCTGCGAGCACGCCCGCTCGATATTGAAGGACGTCGAGCGCGCAAAGGACATGATAGCCTCGCAGGTGGCCAGCCCGACCGGACGGGTCTCGGTCGGCCTTCCAACCTCCGCCTGCCGAGGCGTCTCCGCCCAGCTCACCCGCACCGTCGCCGAGCGCTATCCCAACGTCTCGCTGCACATCGTCGAGGCGATGACCGGCACGCTCGACGAATGGATCCAAGTCGGGCGCCTGGATGTCGCCCTGCTGTACGACCACAAGGCGTTCGAACACGTGGCCTGGACCGAGATGATGGTCGAGGACCTGATGCTGGTGGTTGCCGCGGATCATCCGCTGGCGGATGCCGCGCAACTGCCGTTCGCGGAGCTGTCCAGGCTGCCGCTCGTGCTGCCCGGCACGCTGCACGTGTTGCGCACCGTCATCAATCAGATGGCGGCGCGCGCCAACGTGGTCCCGAACGTAGTGATCGACAGCGATTCGCTCACCGCCATCGCACAGCTCGTCCGCATGGGCTACGTCACGGTGATGCCGCACTTCGCCATGGCCGACGAGATCGCGCGCAACGAGATGGTCGCAATTCCCCTCGTCGAGCCGACCCCGTCCTGGCGGTTGTCGGTCGTCGTTTCCCAGCGCACCATCAACACGCGGGCGAGCGAGGCAGCCGCCGAGGCGCTCGCCACCGTCATCAAGTCGATGGTGCAAAGCGGCGCCTGGAAGGCGCGGCTGCGCGCGCAGGCCGCCTGAGCGCGCAGACACCGAGCACACCGGTTTCAGAATCGCCCGCCGTAGCGCCGTTCGTACTACGCGTAGCGGCACGCGCCGCTGCTGACCGCAGCACGGCCACGGAGCCGCCAGCGACGTCAGCAGGCCGTCCCGGCACGGCGTGCGCGAGCAGCCAGGCCTGACCTCACCGCATCGTGACGCGATCAAGGAAACCGCGAGCAACACGGCGCAAGGCGGCCCAAGCCGACATCTATCGCGCCATTACTTAACGTTCAGGATGATTAATGGCGACATGGAGGCTGCGATGAAAACGCGCGCTGCTCGAATGGTACTCGCAACTTCGGTGGCGCTTGCGACGCTGGCAGCCGCCGAGACCGCCTACGCACAGGATTATCAGTCCTACGAAGCCGCCTATGTCCATAGACGCCACGCGGCACCCCCCTACGCCTACGACACGCAGGCAAATCCGAACTACGGGTTCGGTCCGCTCGTCCCCGTCGATCCGAACGACGTGATTTCCGGTAACCGGATTATCGGCCGCGATCCCGACCCGTTCATCCGCGGCGAGATCCTACGCCACTACGACTCGGGCTGGCCAGATTGAGCGCTGCGCCGGCCGGGACCCGAGCGCGGCCGGCGATCCCGGAGACTCAAATCTCAGGCGGCCCGCGCCCCGAGCAGCGCCTGGCGGAAGCGCGACTTCAGCAGCGCGCCGTCCCAAGGCGGCAAGACGAGCGGGTCGCGAGCCGAGGAGACCTTCAGGACGACGAGCACCGGGCCCTTGCCCGTGCGCAGCAATGACACCGCATCGTCGAGCTCGCCGGCCCGCCGCACGGTCGCCGTACTGCGGAAGCCGGAGGATTGCGCCACGCCTGCAAGGTCGACGCCCGCGCTGGTATGGGTGGGCTGCATTCCGGTTTCGCCGTAACGCTCGTTGTCGACGACCACGACCGCCAGGTTGTCCGGGTTCTTCGCCCCTGCGGTGGCCAGCGCCCCCAAGCCCATCAGCATTTCGCCGTCGCCGGTGATCACCAGCACGCGACGCTTCGGCTGCGCCAATGCCAGTCCCAATCCGACAGTGACTGCGCTCCCCATCGCGCCCCAGAGATAGAAATTGAGCGGATGGTCGCCCGCCGCCGCGCAGTCATAGGTCGGCGACCCGAGACCCGTCACCACCAGCATGTCGCCACGATCGGCCAGAATCCGGGCGACGGTAGCGCGGCGCAGGAGCTTGTCCTGTTCTTCCATCGGCTCAGTCCTTGAACAGCTTGGTGCCGAGCATGCGCTGCGAGAGCAGCACCGCGGCCGCCAGTCCGCCGTTAAAAGCGATCCGCGCAGCCGCTTCCACCGCGGGAGCCGCCGCTTCCGGCTCGGTCACTTCGTAGACGATGGCGCCCGCGAGCCGCAGGTTGTCGGCCGCGATCTGGCCCATCGGCACCTGCCAGGGATTGGCCTCGCCCCATTCGCCGCGCATGGTCACGATCATCAGCAAGGGGAAGCCGCACACCTTGGCGAGTGACAGCGTGTTGATGCAATTGCCGACGCCACTGCTTTGCATCAGCAGGACGCCGCGCTCGCCGCCGAGCCAGGCGCCAGCCAGAATGCCGATCCCCTCCTCCTCGGTCGTGAGGACCGTCGGCTCCATGTCGCCTGCGGTGTGGCAGAGCTCGATCAGCCGCGCGTGCCCCGCGTCGGGCACATAGGTGACGTGGCGGACATCGAATTCGCGCAGCGTCTGGAAAATCCGGTTCGCCCAGTCCTGCGCACC
>Ga0081455_10006973_pt1 | contig 12007 bp, 13 predicted proteins | sample TabmetS3T2R1_FD_70207 | JGI IMG/M metagenome (GOLD analysis project Ga0081455, IMG submission 70207) | Tabebuia heterophylla rhizosphere microbial communities from the University of Puerto Rico - S3T2R1 | ecosystem: Host-associated > Plants > Roots > Rhizosphere ...
ATTCGGCCACCAGTTCGGGACCAGCTGCTCGGTGAATTGCGCCATCTACTCCTCCGCCGCCGAGAAGCGTTGTGTTCGCCGCGTTCACGATCGCGTCTACGTCGAGCTTGGTGATGTCGCCGCGAATGATTTCAATCTCGGCCCCCATACTAACTTCTAATGGCTTCGCATTGCACGTGCGACGCCAAACTGGAGTAGTGGAGTATTGGACTGTTGTCGAAAAAACATCATTACTCCATTACTCCAACACTCCATGTCTTCCGTCGCTTAAGGCGCGAGCCGTTCGATCAGCCAGCTGCGGTCCGCCTCCTGTGTGTAGCGAAACCGGTCGTGCAAACGGTTGGGGCGGCCTTGCCAAAATTCAATCTTATCGGGCTTGAGTCGGTAGCCGCCCCAGTGCGGCGGCAATGGAATCCGTTTGTTTCGGAAGCGTTCCGTCATTTCCGCCATACGGGCATCGAGCACACGCCGCCCGTCGATGATTTCGCTCTGGCGCGAAGCCCAGGCGCCCAACTGGCTTCCCACAGGACGCGAATGGAAATAAGCTTGCGATTCTTCGCGCGAGGTCTTTTCCACTTTTCCGCTGATCCGAACTTGTCGGTCGAGTTCGATCCAGTAAAAACCAAGTGCGGCGTAGGGATTGGCATCGAGCTGTTTCCCCTTCGCGCTCTCGTAATTGCTAAAGAAGACGAAGCCCTCCTGATCAAAACTTTTCAGCAGAACGATTCGCACTGACGGTCTGGCATCACTGCAAGCGGTGGCGAGGCTCATCGCGTTCACGTCCCGAATGCCGGCCTCAATCGCCGCGGTGAACCAGTTCGCAAATTGCCTGATCGGATTCGGATCGAGATCGCTCCGGCGCAGACCTTTCCCGACGTGATCGTAACGTGAAGCAGCAGGATCGTGTGGGACCTCCATGGCGATAAAAAACTCGGCGGTAGATCACGCCGCAAGGAAATTATCAATGAGCGCCAGAGTCTAATCCGCTTCGCCCAGCTACCTGATGCAATACGTGGAGGCGGCGCATGGCACGCCGCGTGCACCCAAGATGCTGGCTGTGTTTTCGACCGATCCCGACGTTTTGAACCGACGCAGCAACGAACAATAGGAGCAAGAACAACAAAAAAGAGATTGGTTGGAAACGCTCGAGGTTCCCTTTACTCTCTGGCGCATGACTTCGGTCTGGGATCTCGCGAATCCACAACTGCGAGATCTCGCTGTTTACGAACCAGGCAAACCAATCGAGGAAACGGCGCGCGAATTAGGTGTCGATCCCAGCGTAATCATCAAACTGGCGTCGAATGAAAATCCGCTTGGCCCTTCACCAAAGGCACTTCAGGCTATGCACGCCGCGCTGGAGAATGCGCATCTGTATCCCGACGGAAGCGGTTTTTATCTAATCAAGGCGATCGCAGCAAAACTTGCCGTCGCGCCCGCGAACGTGATTCTCGGGAACGGGTCGAATGAAGTGATCGAATTTCTCGGCCACGCATTTCTGAATCCCGGCGATGACATAATCACCTGTCAGTATGCCTTTATTGTCTACAAACTGCTAGCCACCGCTTTCGGCGTGCGCACGATCGAGACGCCGAGCCCTGATTATCAGCAGAATTTGGATGCAACTCTGGAAGCGATCACGCCAAAAACCCGGCTTATCTTCATTCCGAACCCCAACAACCCCACGGGCACATTGATTTCCCAAAGCGCGATTGCCGATTTCATGTCGAGAGTCCCGGACAGCATCCCTGTCATTTTCGACGAGGCGTATTTCGAATTCCTCGATGAACCACCCGACACGCTTCCGTTCGTTCGCGAAGGACGAAACGTTGTTGTGTTGCGGACGTTCTCGAAAATTCATGGCCTTGCCGGCTTACGCCTCGGTTACGCCATCGCGCCGCCAGAGATAATCGAAGTGCTTCACAAGACGAGACAGCCATTCAACGTGAATAGCATCGCGCTGACCGGCGCGCTCACCGCGCTCGATGACGAAGCGCATCTGCGTCAGACGAAAGAGGTTGTGGACGAAGGCCGCGCTTATTTGCAGGAACAATTTGCCGAGATGCAAATTGCGTTCGTGCCAGCCGTGGCCAATTTCTTAATGGTAAATGTCGGCGACGGTTGTGCTGTGTTTGAGAAACTCCTGCAACGAAAAATCATCGTGCGCCCTCTCAAAGGCTACGCCCTGCCTGAGTGGGTCCGCATTTCTGTCGGCACAATGGAGGAGAACAAGAAATTAATCGCTGTGCTGAAGGACGTGATTCAGCCGCAATAACACGTGTCGCTTGGTTTCGAGAGTGCGCATCGACGCAAAAAAAGCGCTCCGCATTTTCAGCGAAGCGCTTTTCTGTCGCGCAAACCACGCGCTACTCAACAATTGCTATAAACTCAGGATCGCCCTGGCATATCACTCGCTCCGTATATACGAAGCCGTCCACGTCAACGGAGGCCCAGCAACCGTCCACATACACGAAGTACGTGTTCCCGATTAACCGGAAATGGTTCGCCCCGAATCTTTGAACGAAGAACTCTTTCGGGTGCCGGCCAAGACTGAACACCTCGCTGTGACGCGACCTGAACTCTTGCTTGTTAACTGTGGTCGTCGTCTGATTCGTTCCCGTCACGTTCGTCTGGCTCTGACTCGTGCCCGTGTTGGTGCTCGAACGCGCGCCAGTTTCAGTTGTGTTTACGTCCGGAGCGCGACCCTTAATTTTTGTTTGTCCGCGTACGTTTGTACTGGTTTCAGGTTTTGCCTGCGGTTTAGTCGCCTCCTGCTCCTGCGCAGGACGCATTTTCTTTCCCTTCGCCGGCGCAGTAGTCTGCGTACCCTTCGTCTGCGTATCGGTCTGTTGTGGCTCCGTCGTTGTCTGGCCCAACGCCATGAGCGGTAGCCCCACTATCGCTGTCAGTACAAGGATCTTCATATTTATTTTCCTTTCAGTACGATTCGTATCTCATCGAATTTTGGACCCTTCCGCAGGCGATAAAATCACAGCCAAACGCGCGCCACAACGCCGGCAAAATCGCATCATCGCTTTCTTAATTTTTCCTTACTAATTTTTCCTTCAGCCTTTTAATTCTTCCTTTTCCTTCTTGCTTGAAACTCGCTCGGCTTCCGCTTGCTCTGCTACCCGTCGTCGCTTTTACCGTCTAGTCAGTAATCCCTTTCCTGTTTTGAAACTCGCTCCTCTCCCCCGAGTCGCTCCTCGCTACCCTCGCGCCTTTGCCTTCTGTCTCGGCGATCCCCTTCGCTCGGCTCCTGGCTTCCTGATTAGTTTTGCTCTTTTCGCGAATCCGGAACTTCGGCGTTGGGCATTGGACGTTGAGCGTTTGCTTCCTTCCTGCTTTTTGAATCTTCCTTCTTCCTTCTTACTTTCACGCGTAGACTTCCGCGTGAAGCCCTCGCTCACCGGAATCATTCTGGAAGAACTGGCGGATTCTCTCCGCGAGCGCGGCGCGGCTTCCTATCGCGCGAAGCAGATTACCGACTGGATTTACAAAAAACGCGTCGGCTCATTCGATGCGATGACCGATTTGCCTCACAAGTTGCGCGCTGAGTTGGCAACGGAATTTGACGCACCGATGATGGACGTCGTCCGCGTCCTTGGCTCGAAAGACACGACGCAGAAAATTCTTTTCCGCTTACGCGACCAAAATTTGATCGAGTCGGTACTCATCCCCGCGTCGCCCGCACTTTATGGGCAACCCTCGGATCGCCGGACTATTTGCGTCTCGAGCCAGGTTGGCTGCGCCTATGGTTGCAAATTTTGCGCCAGCGGATTGGAAGGCTGGACGCGCAATCTCGATGGAGCCGAGATGGTGCAACAGCTCATCGAGATAGAAAAGAAGAGCGGAGAAAAAATCGATAACGTCGTCTTCATGGGCATGGGCGAGCCGCTCGCCAACCTGAAAAATCTTCTGCGCGCGATTCGCATTATCAATGCGCCATGGGGCCTCGGCATCGGCGCCCGCCACATCACTGTTTCGACCAGCGGGCTGGCGCCGCAAATTCGCGAGCTGGCCAACCAGTCCATGCAGTTTCGTCTCGCCCTTTCGCTACACGGCGCAACCGACGAAGTGCGCGGTCAGATCATGCCGGTGAATAGGAGGTATCCGCTGAAGGTTTTGCTCGAAGCCTGCGATTATTACGTGGCGAAAAAACGAAGGATGACGTTCGAGTACATTCTTATCGCCGGCGTCAACGACACCGACGAGCAGGCCCGCGAGCTGGCCAAGATCGCGCGCCGTCTCTCGGCCAAGATCAATCTCATTCCATACAACACCGTTGAAGGCCTGGAATGGTCACGTCCGTCGCGCGCGCGGCAGGAAAAATTTCAATCCATCCTGCGGAAGCACGGTGTGATCGCCACCCTGCGCCGCGAGAAAGGCCACGACATCGCCGCCGCCTGCGGTCAGTTACGATTGCAGACCAGCCGTTCGATGAAAGCCCCAGCGATCAGTAAGACATAGCGCGCGCGATGAGCACCAGGCGGAAAACGAAGGCCTCGCCAATTGTGCACCAGGCTTGTGCACAATTCTATGAGCGCTTTGTCGAGGACATCAAACAGCGTATTCGCACCGCGCAAATCAAGGCTGCGCTGGCGGCCAATACCCAGCTTATCTTGCACTATTGGGAAAATTGGGCGCGACATCCTCGCTAGTCAGAAACGCGAAGGCTGGGGCGCGAAAGTGATCGATCGCCTCGCAGGCGACCTTCAGCGGGAATTTCCGAAACTTTCTGGTTACTCTGCCCGCAATCTCAAATACATGCGCGCGTTCGCCGAAGCGTGGCCGGATCGTGAAATTGTGCAACAGCTTGGTGCACAAATTCCTTGGAAACATAATTGCGTCCTGCTCGACCGCCTGAAGGACAACGAGACACGTGCGTTTTACATCCGCAAAACAGTGGAGCACGGCTGGTCGCGCAGTGTTCTAATTCACCAGCTCGATACCAACTTGCACAAGCGGCTCGGCAAAGCTCCATCAAACTTCGCACTTACGCTGCCATCCCGCAATCGGATCTGGCACGTGAGATCCTCAAGGACCCTTACATCTTTAAGCCCGCGCCGCTCGATGAATCAGCCACCGAACGCGCCTTGGAAAAAGCTTTGCTCGACCGGCTCAAGGACTTCCTGATTGAGATGGGCGCCGGTTTTGCTTTTGTCGGCAACCAATACCGCCTCGAAGTAGACGGCGAGGAATTTTTCCTCGACATGCTCTTCTATCACACCCGCCTCCACTGCTACGTCGTAATCGATTTGAAAATTGGCGATTTCGAGCCGGAGTTCGCTGGGAAAATGAGTTTTTATCAAGCGGCAGTGGACAATCTTATTAAGACTCCGCAAGACACACCGACTATTGGAATCATTCTTTGCCGAGGAAAGAATAAGACTATCGTGGAATATACTCTTCGCGATGCCAAAAGCCCGATGGGCGTAGCCGAATACCGTTTATTGCCGCTAAAGCTGAAGGCAAAACTACCACCGGTGAGCCAACTCAAAGATGCGGTCACAGGATTGGACGTCCCGGGTGCGTGATATGAACAGCGCCTTGTTGAGTTACGTCCTGATCGCCGGCGTCACCGATCAACGACTGGTTGGGGACCACGGCGGGGGACTTCTTGGCAGTTTCGCCGCCTCCCTTCTTTCGGAAAGCACAATTTCTTAATCGTGATTTTCTTGTCTTCCCGGTTTGAACTCCGTCGTCGCCCAAGCTCCGTCACCGCTAGCTCGCGGCTTTGCCTTCTATCTCGGCGATCCCCTTTCCTCGATTCCTCGTTAACTTACAAACAAAAAGAGCCGCATGATGGAACACATCACACGGCTCTCAAATACCTCGGATTTAATTGCTGCGACTTTCTCTTTCTTACCTTCGGAATTACACCAGGCCCAGTGTGGCAAGCGTCGGCTCATCGATCGCCGATGTGATCGCCAATCCGTTGTCAGCCTGGTAGGCTGCGATGGCTTCCCGTGTCATCGGCCCAAGGATCCCATCGATCGGTCCATCGTAGTAACCGACAGCCGCCAGTTGTTCCTGAACATTGACGGTCACCTGGTCAGGCGGCAATCCGTTGTAGCCGTAGATCGGTCCATCGAATACAAAACTCACGTACGGCGCATAACCCCAGGCTGGGAACCAGTAGCCCGCGTTCCAATACCACCAGCCGCTGTTCACGAAGATGATCCGATTGTAGTGCGCTCTCCACCAACTACGATCGTGCCATTGCCTGTTGTAATTACGGAAGACCGTATACTGCTGGCCGTGGAACGCGTCGCCGCGCCAGTTATTAGTAATTCTCACGTTGCCTCCGCGGTAATAGGCGGCGTTGCTTGTCCGGTTGACCGCGAAGTTTCGATTCCGAACTGTGGCTGGTGGCGCTGACGTCGCTGTTCGGCCGCGAAACTCATTCGCGTTGCGAAAACGATTAACGTCGGCGTTCCTTGTCCGGTTCGCTGCGACGTTTCGTTCACGATTCACGTCGAAATTTCTGGTCCGCTCCACCGCAGCATTCCTATCGCGATTCTCCGCTAAGTTTCTGTTGCGATTGACCGAGGAATTTCGCTCGCGAGCTGTAGCTGTCGTCGTTGACGCTGGCCGGGCTGCCGGAGTCTTAACCGCAACGCCACGTCGCGCGCGAAACTCTTGCGAGTTTCGCTCACGAGCGGAAGCTGCCGTCGCTGACGTCGGCCGGGTTGTCCGGTTAGATACGGAACTGGTGCGCGGCGTTGCGTAGGACCGCTGCCGAGACTGCGTGGCCGAAACGTTACGGTGCGCGCTCATGCTCCTGCCGGTGTTCGCAGGTCGCGTCGCCTGAACATTCGCTGTTCTATGCTGCGGCCTGGCTCTCTCAGGCTTTTTCTTGTTGTCTTGTGCGGCCCCCGCTGTGAGCGCCAGCGCAAGGCTTCCAATGCATACTGAATACAGAATTGATTTCATATTTTTCCCTCATTTTCCATTTTGCAGCTTAGACCAGGCTGCGTAACCAATTATTCAACACCGTTAACTATTCCGAGTTTCAGGTTGATCCTGTTTTGTTTAGCTCTGCGCAATCCGAATTCGGTAATTGGGTGCTACCCTCTTTCCGGTATTGGCTACCCGCGATGCAAAATTGAATCGTTCCCCCTTCCCTGGTCCGTCGGAGCCTGGGCAAACGATTCAATGTCCAATGATTCAACAGTTTAACGCTCCATCGCTGACCGCTTTTAACATCATTCGAATTTGTCTCTGTCTTTCTCTCCTTTAATGTTCGCACTTACACTTTGCTAATGATCAACAGAGGCCTTTTGGTTTTGCGCACAACCGGATTCCTCCTCGCGTCAACGTTCGGTATACAAAAGATCGGATGGTATCTGACAGCGATCCATGCTGGGAAACCATTCTCATCCATCGGCCTGGCCCCGCTGATTGCACGTGTGGGCTTCCCGTTACCGGTCATTCTCGCGTTGTGGATCACGCTGAATGAATCGATTGGCGCTTTGTTCGTCGGCATCGGTTTTCTCAGCCGATTCGCAGCCGCGAGTATTGCCCTGGGAATGATCGGCGCGCTTTATACCAGTGTGCGTTTAGGCGAAGATTGGCTCCGGGCAGCGCTTTATCTCATCATCTTTACCGGTTTAACCTTCACCGGCCCTGGCAGATTCTCAGTCGACCAGCTACTGAAGAGGAGAAAGACAAATCGCACCGCGCGCCTGAACCGCATTCCGCTTTCTTCTCTTTTTAGCTGAAACCCGCTCGCTCCTGCCCTCGTCGCATTACGTTGATCACTTGCGCAGCTCCGTGCTTGCCAGGCTATCTGGGTGCGCTCATTCACTCGCCAGGCTCCTACGTCTTCCTTCTGCCCTCTTACTTTCCCGTCGTGACTAACAAACAAAAAAGCCGCCGAGGCATTCCTGCGCCCGGCGGCTTTTGGTTGATAATCTGACTTACGCTAATCCAAGCGAATCGAGCGTCGGCTCGTCGATTGCCGCTGTTACGGTGAGCCCGTTGTCCGCCTGATAAGCGGTGAGCGCTTCCCGAGTCAACGGTCCGAGCAACCCATCCACCTCACCTGTGTAATAGCCCATTTGCTGTAGCAAGGCCTGAGTGTCCGCAATCACCTGGTCTGGCGGCACAGCACGTTGACCAACATAGATCGGGCCATCGTAGGCATAATACTGAGCCGAAGGACTGTAGCCCCATGCCGGAAACCAGTAGCCATTATTGAAGAAGTAATAACCGCCGGCGATCAGGGTCACATTTGGGTAATGCGAATGATACCAGCCCGCATCGTGCCATTCCGGATGATACGAACGGAACACTTCATAGTGCGTACCCTGCCACTGTTCGCTTCCTTCGATCCGATGGCCCTGGTTGAAAGTAACCGGTTGAACCTGCTGCGGCTTCGGCTGTGCACGGAAGCTCGTGTGCTGCGATTTGACTTGTTGCACCTGCTGCGGATCCGGCTTCTTCGCCTTGGCTCCCGCATTAGCCTGCATCTTTTGCTGGCCAGTTGCCGAAGTCGCCGAAGTTGCGCCGGTTTCAGTCATAGGCTGCTTCACACCTTGACCTTGTTTGCGCTTAACCTGGTCATCTCCGCGGTGCGTCGGCATTCCCGCCGCACGACCGGAAACATCCGTTCCTGTCGCGGGAGCATTTGCAGATTCCTGCTGAGCCCGAGCCTTTCGGCCTTTTCCAGCACCAGGTTCATTCGCCGTTTCACCGGTCGATTTAGAGCGGGCATTCGTTTCTGGAGCGTTCGCAGACTCGTGGCCTGCATGAGCTTTTTGCCCTCTGTCGGCGCCAGGCTGATTCGTGGCCGCGTGCTCATTAGTCGCGCCGCGTTCCTTCATCGCTCCGGCTTGTTTCGCCGGCCTCTCCTGAGGCTTCGCTGCATTCGCGCCCGGTTGTGTTTGAGTCGCGCGCTCTTTTTCCGGGGCACGCTTGCCCTTTGATGGTGACTGCTGTTCGACTGGCTGTTGTGCCAACGCGGCTCCAGCCAATGCCAGTGAACACCCTATTAACAAACTAGTAACTTTTTTCATAATAATCATGTTTAGTCGTTCAATGTCCGCGATCTATTCAGACGCTTTCTGAAATTCCGCCTAGCTGCCTGAAACAAACGCCCTTACACGGCGTCGATCACGCACCAACGATTCGTGCAATCGCCGACATTTGGTTCCCTCGCGCGCGCGAATTCGAAAATGGCCGACAGAAAGAGTTAATCAGGAAAGCAGGAAACCAGGAAGGAACGAAGGAAACTCTTAATCCTTTTTCTTAAATTTAACGCACTCAATCTTCCGTACACGCGGCGTTCTCAATAGAATTGACCCGTGCCCGACTATCAGTTCACGACATACTTTGAGAATCAGATTATGCGCAAGCGACCTTACCCGACTAAAGGTATGTGCATTCGAGTCGTTCGGTTCCCCATTCGTGCGGAGTTACGATGGACGAAGTCTTTACGTCGCGTTCAATCATGCTTTACCTGATCCACCACGGTAATCATCCCGATCTAACCTACCGCGGAGGACAAGAACCGATCATTCACCTTGAAGCCGATCTTCAAGCGACGGTTGCCTGGGCAGACTCTGAACGAAAGCGTTGGGCCTTTACGCTCTCGAATGCTGGCTCGCGTTACTTCGAGGACCGGTGCAATCTTGATCAGTTGAACGAGTTGAACTGGGATGCCATCAGAACCAACCGGTGGAGCGGCGCCGGAATCGCGACGACCGTCAAAGAAGGCAAGCAAGCTGAGTTTCTGGTTGAGGAGTTTTTCCCCTGGAAGTTAATCGAACGGATTGGTGTCCGTTCGCAACGAGTCTATCAACAGGTCAGCAATAAGCTGTCCAGACTGGAACACCGGCCCAAGCTGGAACTGCGATCGGAATGGTATTATTAAAAGAACGCCCATGATCAAGTTCACGGAAGGAGATATCCTGCACGATGAGTCGGAGGTGCTCGTCAACACCGTCAATTGTGTCGGGGTGATGGGCCGGGGAATCGCCCTGCAATTCCGCAATGCGTTTCCGGACAATTTCAAAGCGTACGAAAAGGCGTGTCAGCGTGAAGAAGTCCAGCCAGGTAGACTATTTGTGTTTGAAACGGGACGGCTGAATCCGCGCTACGTCGTTAACTTTCCAACCAAGCGTCATTGGCGCGGGAAAAGCAGACTCGAAGACATCGAGGCAGGACTGCGCGCGTTGGCGCAGTTTATTGAAGAACGAGGAATTCGGTCCATAGCCATTCCGCCGCTGGGCAGTGGCCTTGGGGGATTGCGATGGGGAGACGTAAGGAAACGAATCGAAAAGGCGTTGGCTCATTTGCCGAATGTTCGAATTACGGTTTACGAGCCTACCGGCGCTCCAGCAACTGAACGGATGGTCTATAACCGGGAAGTGCCGAAAATGACAGCGGGCCGTGCCGCGTTGGTAGAGCTGATGCATCAGTATCTTAGTGGTCTCCTCGATCCGGTCGTTAGCTTACTTGAGGTACATAAGCTGATGTATCTCATGCAAGAGGTCGGAGAACCTTTAAAACTCCGTTACAAGCAAGCTTACTATGGTCCGTTCGCTGAGAATCTAGCTCATGTCCTCAAGGCGGTAGAGGGCCATTTGATTTCAGGATACGCCGATGGTGGAGATACGCCTGATAAGCCGCTAAAACTTGTTCCCGGAGCGCACGATGAGGCGAAGCAGTTTTTGCAGAAGAAGGAAACAACGCGTCAGCGCTCGGCCAAGGTTTCGGAGGTTGTCGAGGGATTCGAATCGCCTGCAGGACTTGAGCTTCTGACGACAGTACATTGGATTGAAAAGAATGAGCGGGTAAAGTCGCTCAGCGATTTGGTGAAGCGAACACACGCATGGAGTGAACGTAAGAGTCATTTTACTCCCCGACAGGTTAAGCTGGCGGCACAAAGGCTGGAGAAGCACGGCCTCGGATCGCTTCCTTTAGAGGCGCTGGAAGAAGCAGTTGCTTAGCGCCATCGCGTCCAGTCCGAATGACGACTGACATTTCGGAGAAGGGTCTGGAGACGCTGATCATGGAGGCTATGACCGGCGAGGACGGATTTTTTTTCGAAACTACCGGCGTCGCAGCAAAGGAAACTCCCGATCAACTCGCAGCGAAGAAAGCAAAAGGCAGTGGCTGGATCGCAGGTAACCCGAAGGAGTTCGATCGGGCGCACGCGATCGATGTGCCGCAACTGTTTCAATTCCTGCTCGGCACGCAGCCGGATGAATTAAAGAAGCTCGGCGTCGCTGATTATACCGACAGCAAAGACATTAACCGGCAGAAATTTCTCGCCCGGGTTTCGAGTGAGATCAGCAAACGCGGAGTGATCGATTTGCTACGGAAAGGCATAGATCACGGGCCGCTGCATTTTACGTTGTTCTACGGCACACCCTCACCCGAGAATGCGAAGGCGGTAGAGCTGTTTTCGAAAAACCGGTTCAGCATCACGCGACAGCTGCGCTATAGCATGGACGAGACGCAACGCGCGCTCGATCTTTGTTTGTTCATCAACGGCCTGCCGATCGCAACATTCGAGCTCAAAAACAGCCTTACGAAGCAAACGGTCGAGGATGCGGTGGAGCAATACCGGCGCGACCGTGACCCGCGCGAGAAGTTGTTCGAGTTCGGACGTTGTGTCGTTCATTTCGCAGTCGATGATGCGGAAGCACGCATGTGCACGCATCTGCGCGGAAAAGCTTCCTGGTTTTTGCCTTTCAACAAAGGGTGGAACGACGGCGCCGGGAACCCGCCGAATCCCGCGGGATTGAAGACGGATTACTTGTGGAAAGAGGTTCTGACGCCCGCAGGTCTGACGAACATTCTCGAGAAGTACGCGCAGGTGGTTGAGTTCGAGACTAGGCGCAAAGATCCGAGAACTGGCAGATCGACGACAAGAAAGACGCGGGTCCAAATTTTCCCGCGTTATCACCAGCTCGATTGCGTGCGGAAGCTTTTGGCTGATGTGCCGAAGAGCGGCGTCGGGCGGCGTTATCTGATCCAACACTCGGCCGGCAGCGGCAAA
>Ga0081455_10006974_pt1 | contig 12006 bp, 5 predicted proteins | sample TabmetS3T2R1_FD_70207 | JGI IMG/M metagenome (GOLD analysis project Ga0081455, IMG submission 70207) | Tabebuia heterophylla rhizosphere microbial communities from the University of Puerto Rico - S3T2R1 | ecosystem: Host-associated > Plants > Roots > Rhizosphere ...
CGACTTCGGCAGCTGTTGTCAGGATGCCTGGCACGTGCTCTTGCAAAACGATGGTAAAATTATTACCATTGGTTTCCCGCAGAGCGAACAATCCGATTCCGATTTTTTGCTGGCACGTTTAAATTCGACAGGCTCTCTCGACACCACTTTCGGCATCGGCGGCAAGGTGCGCACATCTTTCGGCAATCTGAGTGGTGGAGCCTTCGGGGCTGCTCTTCAATCAGATGGAAAAATTGTGGCGGTTGGATTTCAGGCCTCGGATTTTGCTCTGGCCCGCTATCTTAGCCAGTAATTTCCCCACAGCTTGAACTGAGACATATGCGCCTAGTCGGCCATTTCTGGCGCCCGGGGAATTTCGAGCGGCTCTGATCTCTAACTGTGTGAGCTTCCACGGATTAAGCCGCATCCGGGTAGTATTGATTATAGTCTCTGATGGCACTGGTGATTCGCTATGTGACTCTCGTGAAAAACGTTCGGAGGTCTCACGGAGGAGGTAACTGGACTGTTACTATTCTTTCGTGGGAGCCAACGACTTCTTGTGCTACGCCTCAGCCGAAAGGATAGTGCAGGCCTGCTTTTGGCGTCACTTTTGCCTGGACCGCAGCGTGCCTGCTGATGGGGACGTGACTTCACCAAGCGCGATTACGGGAACTTCGGAACGGCGAATCCATCCTGCAGCGGACGGACAAAACGGCGCGGTCGCATTTGCCACCACTCATTGGAGCGTGGTGCTGACCGCACAAGGTGAATCGCCGGCGGCAGAAGAGGCGCTCGAAAAGCTTTGCCGAATTTACTGGCGACCTCTTTACGCTTTTGCGCTGCGGCAAGAATTGGACTCCGAAGAGGCGCGGGATCTAACCCAGGGGTTCTTTCAGCTCCTGCTGGCGCGCCGCGATTTGGAGACTGTTCGCAAGGAAAAAGGACGCCTGCGTTCTTATCTGCTTGTGTCGTTCAAACATTTTCTGACAAGCGAACGACGCCGGGAGATGAGGATCAAGCGCGGCCACGGACAATGGCCGATCTCATTGGAGGAGCTCCGCGGAACAGAGCGCGCCAATCCTTTGTCCGACAAGCTAGTTGATTCGCTGAGCGCTGATCGGCTATATGAGCGCCGATGGGCTTTGACTCTCATCGAACAAGTGCTGAAAAGATTAAAGGAAGAGTACCGCGCAACGGGTAACGCACTTCTGTTTGATTCCCTGAAGCAATTGTTGCCGGACGAACCAGGGGCGCCGTCCCGGCCAGAGATTGCTGCAACATTGGGTATGACGGACAACGCGCTCAGACAAGCTTTTCACCGGTTCCGCCACCATTACCGACTTTTACTACGAGAGGAGATTAGCCATACCGTTGCCGATCCCAACGAAATCGAAGACGAGTTGCGGCATTTAATTACTGTGTTGCGCTCGTAGAGATCAAGTTGAGCGAATTGATACGAAATTTCATTCTGGTTTGATAGCCGCGAATCATGAAATTCGTGTTTAGAGTCTGCTCAAAGTGCGGTGCGGAAATTTTTGCCGACGCTGCGGAAGGACTCTGCACTGCCTGTCTGCTCGAGACAGGTCTCGGACTTTTTTCTGATGCCGCGGACCGGGTCAATGAACCCTGCCGTGGAGATCAGCTCCCGCCTATCGCTACTCCTGGTGCAAACGGGAGTAGAGTAGCAGCGCTTGATCCGGAGACGCCAGAGACGCTGGGCGATTACGAATTGCTCGAGGAAATCGGTAGCGGAGGTCAGGGTGTGGTGTACCGCGCACGACAGAAAAGTCTCAACCGCGTAGTCGCGTTAAAGGTTGTGAGAAGCGGCGAGCGGACCACACCAGCGCGCCTTAAGCGGTTCCGGCTGGAAGCGGAAGCTGCGGCAAGTTTGGATAATCCCAACATCGTTCCCATTTACGAAGTCGGCGAGCGCGGTGGGTCGTGTTACTTCAGCATGAAACTCATTGAGGGCGGCGCGCTCGACCGACTCGCTAAGCGGCAGCCGATGCAGATCCGCTGCGCAGCGGAAGTGATTGCCAAGGTCGCCCGCGCAGTTCATTACGCGCATCAGAGCGGCATTCTCCATCGAGACATAAAGCCTGGAAACATTTTGCTCGATGCAAATGGCGAACCACATCTTACCGATTTCGGCCTAGCACGGTTGACTGAAACAGGGAGCACCGTCACCCGCACAATTGAAACGCTGGGAACGCCGAGCTACATGGCCCCTGAACAGGCGCTAGGCCATAATAATCAGCTTACGAACGCGACGGATGTCTATGGATTGGGCGCGGTGCTTTATCATTTGCTTACTGGTTGTCCCCCGTTTGCAGGAGGAACAACCTACGAGACAATCCGCCTTCTCTTGGAAACCGAGCCACGGCAACCGCGCCTGTGGAATCCAAAAATAGACCGCGACCTGACAACCATCTGTCTCAAGTGCCTCGAAAAAGATCCGCAGCGACGATATTCATCCGCCCTCGCACTCGCAGAAGACCTCGAGCACTGGCTCCGGCACGAGCCGATTCGCGCGCGTCGCACAGGAGTGTTTGGCCGTGGAAGAAAATGGGTTCGCCGCAATCCGACAAGAGCGTTGTTGCTCGTCTCATTAACCGCTTTGGCAGCGGCTATCGGGTGGAACCTTTCGGAGAACGTCCGCTCCGGCCAGCCGACCGTAACCGGGGTTGCTGTGTTGCCCTTTGAAAACCTCAGCTATGAGAGAGAGGACGCGTTTTTCGCCGATGGAGTCCAAGACGACATCCTGACCAAGCTGGCAAAAATTCGCGATCTGAAGGTGATCAGCCGCACCAGCGTAATGCAATATCGCGGTAAACGAAATCTGCGGGAGATTGGCGCCGCGCTGGGAGTATCTCACACACTGCAGGGCAGTGTTCGCAAAAGCGGAACACAGCTTCATCTAAACGCGCAATTAATCGATACGCGCACCGACAGCCATGTGTGGGCGGAGCAATACGACTGCGATTCAAACGGGCTCTTCGCGGCGCAGAGTGCGATTGCGCTCGGGGTTGCAGAGCAGCTTCATGCCAAATTGTCTACTGCCGAGAAACTGGACATGGCGCGTCCCCCAACCGCCAACCTTACCGCCTTCAAATCCTATACTGAAGCCAAGAATCTTATCTTAACGACGAGCTTTACTACTAACGCGAAGGCGAATTTGCTCAAGGCGGCCGACTTTCTGGACCAGGCTGTCGCGAATGATCCTTCATTTTTCCAAGCGTATTGCCTGCTCTCTCACACCCATGACCTACTTTATTTCTTTGGCTTCGATCGCACGCCTGCGCGCCTGGTGTCGGCCGAGTCAGCCATCCATGAGGCATTCCGCCTCCGGCCCGATTCGGGCGAAACGCACCTCGCACGTGCAGAAAACCTTTACCGAGGATATCTCGATTATAATGGGGCTTTGGCTGAACTGGAAGCCTCCCGCCATACTCTACCTAACGATCCTATGCTGTTTGAGCTGAAAGGCTACATCGAGAGACGCCGAGGGAATCAACAAAAAGCCCTACAGAACCTGGAGCGTGCCGTTGATCTTGACCCGCGCAACTTCTTTATCCTGCAACAAATTGCAGCGAGTTACGACCTTCTCGGACGTTATGCCGACGAAGCAATCATGTTAGAGCGCGCTCTGGCCGTCAAACCGGACGATCTCGATACGATGGTCGCGCGCGTATTGATGGAAGTGGACTGGAAAGCTGATACTCGGCTCTTGCATCGATTGATTGATGAAATCCGTGCGAAGCGTCCTGCTGACGTCGAGAATGTGGCCGATGCCTGGCTCACCTGCGCACTCGCCGAACGGAATCCTACTGAAGCGAGAACTGCGTTAAACGCGTCGGGCGAAAACCCCATGAGTGACGACGTTATTCAACTCAATCGTCCATTTGTAGAAGGCGTCATCGCTCGCATGACAAAGGACAGTGACAATGCACGCGCTGCTTTCATTGCGGCACGTACGGCGCAGGAGAAAGTTGTTCAAGCTCAACCAAATTACGGCCCAGCGCTGTGCGTGCTTGGTTTGATTGATGCTGCTCTAGGACGAACAGAAGAGGCGTTGCGCGAAGGCCGGCGCGCAGTTCAGCTTCTTCCGGTGGAAAAGGATGCAATCAATGGTCCGCGCATGATCGCGCACTTAGCGATGATCGCTGCTTGGGTCGGCGAGAAAGACCTAGCCTGCGAGCAGCTAGCGATTGCCATTCGTCCACCAAGTACCGTTACCTACGGCCAGCTGAAATTGCTGCCCTTCTGGGACCCGCTTCGAGGCGATCCGCGTTTCGAGAAAATCGTCGCCTCCCTCGCGCCGAAATAAGATTTCGCCACGGATTCCGTCGATAACGTGGCTATCCGTGGTTGAGACTGCATAGGAAAGTTTTCTGGGCACAACGGAGCTTTTGCTGCCTCCATTTTCTGCTGTTTGAAAAAATTCTGGCTTTCCGCGTAACGGCCGGCGGAATTTGGCGCAGTACAATGGTGAGCCGTCTGATTCGTCTGGCAAGTGGGTTGGCACGAGTTCCGGCCCGAAACAACAAAAAGCAAAGAGCTAAAACATATGAACATTGTGAGAGAAAATATTAGAAGAGTTCGATGCAGTATTTTCAGACTAGGAAGCAAGAGGGCCGCGATAAGAAGGATCCCGTTCAACCGGCCGGTCAGGATCTGCGCGGTGCTTTGCGCGGCAATCGCGGCGACTGTGTCGGTGGCCGTCGGAGATTGGACACACTTCCGATTCGACCCCGCGCATCACGGAGTAAATCCCAATGAGACAATCCTCTCCACCGCAAACGTGGGAAACCTGACAGTGAAGTGGCGGACCAACATCGGCGGGGGCTGCTTTGCTTCTGCAAGCGTTGTTGACGGTAAGTTGTACACGGCCGATACCGGCAGCGCTAACGGCAAGCTGCATGCCTTGGATGCCGCTACCGGTCAGGAGCTTTGGACCTTCCCGTCGGATGCACTCGCCGGCGACCACGCTTGGACGTCGCCACCAGTCGCGAACGGCGTCGTTTATTTCGGAGTGAATCGTCCCATACCGGTCGTATATGCCGTCAACGCCGCCACTGGGCAGGAGATTTGGCACCACACTGGCCCGATCGCTAACATCGTCTCTTCGCCGGCTTTGAAGAGCGACCGCCTCTATGTGGCGTTCACTGATGGAACGATCCGGGCACTGAACGCGACTACCGGGCAAGTGATCTGGAGCGTTATTCACCCAGGCGGTGCTTTTAATTCCTCGCCAGCTGTCGCCGGCGGCCGACTTTATATCGCGGCCAGCAACCAGGGTCTGCTCGCTCTTGACGCGAATAATGGCTCTGAACTCTGGCTAGCTCCAATGCCTGGACCGCAATGGTCTTCGCCCGCCGTAGAAAACGGACGGGTTTTCGTCGGCTCCCAAGATGATCACAAGTTGTACGCCTTCGATGCAGTGACCGGGAATACGCTCTGGACGGCAACTACCAGCGACTGGGTGCAGACGTCCCCTGCTGTGGCCAACGGTGTCGTTTATATCGCTAACAATTCCGGCAACCTTTACGCCTTCAACGCCCAGACCGGCGGCCTTATCTGGCAGAGTGCGGTCTCACCGGGCTTCTTCATTGGGAGTTCACCGACCGTAGCCAACGGGGTTGTTTACGTCGCTTCAGCGCTGGACGCTTCAGCCACACACTTCGATGGAAAACTCTATGCAGTGGATGCCGCTAATGGCCAGGTGCTGTTTAGCAGCGTTGTCAGCGAGGGACAGGGTGCGGCAAGGTGGGTGCAAGCATCGCCGACAGTTGACAACGGGGTCGTGTACATTCCCAACTACGGTGACGGAACAGTCGCTGCCTTTTCGCTAAACGCTCCTACAATCACGCTCAGTGCCCGGGGAAAAAAGGTGGGAGGAACAAACACATCGCGTCTCACCTGGAGCGGGGCGGGGTCGGCCAACATCGACGTCAACCGCGACGGTGTTGTGATCGCGACAACGGCGAACGATGGTTCCTATACCGATTCCACCGGAACTACCGGCCAGGCTAGCTTTACGTATAAGGTGTGTGAAGCTGGCACCCAGACCTGCTCCAACGAAGCGACAGTGAGGTTCCGACGCTAGGAACTAATCGAAGCGAGGACGTGCCATTGCTCTTCGGACCCTTGCCAGTTATGCGACTGCTCGCTTTCAGTGACACGCGAACAGCACAGGAGAAAACCAGTGATTCTCACTATAACAGGGCCAGATGCTTTGGGGTGTATGTTCAAACAAACCACACGAAATGGTCGGACACCAATCCTTTCCTTTGGCTCCAATAACTATGAAAAACACCCTGTATTATGAAACCAACCAATTATAACATCGCGCAGGCTAGCGCGCTTCCGCGACGGTTCCTGCTTTCACTCAGCTTTGTCATTACGGCGTTGTGCATCGTCAACTCGGCCCAGGCAGCCTGCAACCAGCCGCCAGTGCCCGGTCCGGGCCAGACCGTTACCTGGTTGGCGGCCAACAGCCCGTTTCAGCTTTGCTCTGATCTTAGCATTCCTGCCACCGGAACAGTAATTGTTGAACCGGGCGTCACGATCGCGTTACAAGCTCATACGATCACGGTCAACGGAACCTTTAACGTTCAGGGATCGAGCGCGAGCCACGTGATTTTTTCGGACACAACTGTCTTTCCGCCTGCTGTGGAACTCAACGGCGGTACCATCGTCATGACGTTCGCCGATTTTACGGGCCAGCTTCGCCCCGGGCCCGGCAGCATGACTCTCGCGGACTGCACCTTCGCCGGACCGAATGGACTTATCTTTACGCTCGATATTTTATTCCCGAATGTGCCGCCGGTCATCAAGCTGACGCGTTGCAGTTTCATTAATTCACAAATGCAGATCACGGACAGCTATCTAGTCCTGCAAAATTGCAGCTTCACCAATACATTCACGCAGGTGCTACGCGGGTACGCTCGGCTGGTAGGCACTAATACGGTTCAAGGGCAGCCACTCTCCATTCTGCGCGAAACCTTTCAAGCCATCCAACCGCTCTTTGTGGACGGTGTCCGCGCTTCGAATGTGTCTACAGCTGGCGGGATCAGCCTCACCGGAGGAAGTTTTCTACTCGGACCCCGGAACAGGCTGCAAGGAAACCTTTACCCGGTGGATGTAGAAGGTGGGCTGTTGCCGGGGTCATTCGTCCCACTCAGCGGCAACACAAATAACATGATCTGGGCGCACGATGGAGGGAGTCAGGGCGTGATGCGGTGGGCGAACCTCGGTTTGCCTTATCTGGTTACTGCTCTGATAAATGGGGGCGGGCCTTTAACGATCGATCCCGGCGTGACAGTCAAATTCGATCCGACCAGCACAGGTTTCGCCGGTTTGACTATCGTCTCCACACGGCGGCTTATCGCCAATGGGTTACCGGATCAATTGATCACTTTTGACGCGCTTAATCCTGGTGCGCCATGGGACGGACTGCTCTTCGAGACAAATCAAACGGAGGGTTCGCACCTGGACTACACGGTCGTGAGCAATGCCGATTTTGGAGTCATTAGCACGGACAATTTCCTTCAGGTTTCAAATTCCCTTATCCAGAACAATGAGATTGGAGTAAACACAAATACATTTGGTATTCTTACGCTAAGTAAGACTCGTTTTTTCGATAACACCACGGGCGCTCAGGCCACGCCCCAGGGAAGTCTCGTCGCGAGCGCTCCCAATTTGCTGGGGAGTTGGTTTGAGGGTAACGGCACTGCCATGGAGAATCAGGCGGCCACCTCGGTTCCGGCCCAACGCAGTTTTTGGGGTGATCCAACCGGACCCACGACACCACAAAACCCGGGTGGCCAGGGCGATCCTATCAGCGGACCGATCACGTTTCAACCCTTTCTGACCGCACCCCCGAATATCGCCAACAATCCGCCAGTTGTAGGCATGGTTCCCTTTGGTTTCAGCTGGTATGGTATTACGACCATTCTCCGGCCGCCCGAGTTTGTCGCAGAGAGGGGCGAGAAGCTAATCCTGCGCTGGAACGTATCTAACAGTACAACTGTGGACAGCCAGCGGATTCTACTCTCTCCCTCAGGATCCAACTTTGATGTCTTTGCTGCCAATCCTATTGTGCTGGCGGACAATCTTCCTCCCGGTGCCATCTCGGCGGAAGTGACTATTCCATCAGTCCCCTTCCAAGCAACCAACATTAACCAGTTCCTACGCATCGTGGCGACCGACGCTTCAGGACAACAAGGCTGGGACCAGACTCCGTTGATTGTACCCAGCGGGCGCATTACTGGAAACATTCAAATTACCTCAGATTATTCCGGTCAAACCTTCATCGGAGGCCACCTAGCCCCTGAGATTACATGGAGAGGAAGCGCCAATGGTGGCACCACCGAAGGATTTATCTTTCTCGAGTCCGACGGAGGACTCATCAGTCTCTTCGGAGGAAATGTAACGCTGCCTATCCTAAGTACTGACACCGCGCGATTGGCTGTTTTGTCTTACAGCAATTCGAATGACATCAAGTGGTTCTTCGCTAACACCTATTTTTCCATTCGACCGGATCCCGCCGTGGGCTTGAAAGCTCCCCGGGTCCAGCTCACTTCACCTACACCGGGATCGACTTTCACGGGTGGCAGCGTGGTTCCGATTACCTGGACGGCCTCGGCCCAACAAGGCCTGCGATCGTTTGACATACAGGTTTCGACCAATGGGGGTAAGACCTTTCATTTAATCACCACCGATCTTCCCGCTACCGCGCGAAGCTTTGACTGGCAACTGCCTGCAAGCAGCGGGATCCCCGACGTCCGCATACGGGTAATTGCGCGAGATAAACTATTCCAAAATAGCTCGAATGGGGCAAACGTCATCTTCTCCATTATCCCCTGAGTCGATTGAACAGTGCTACTTTGGAAGTTCGGCAAGCGTTCACGATCGGAGGCCGCTTATTCAAGGCGGCGTACCCTCTCATCAAGCGTTAATACCCAGCCACAAAGACAAGTGAATTATGACCGAAATTCATGCGCGAATCCCATTTGCAATTTCAGGCGCCTGCCGCGAAGTGGAACTTTCAAGGTCAAAGAGCGACCGCCCACTTGGATCCTCAGTCAAAAATAATGAGATCCGGTGGAATAAACAAACGCGATCCACCTCTCATCAAACGACGGACTGTAATTTCAGTGATGGAGTTGTTTTCAAGCTGGACACCAAAACCCGTCGAAGATCTGAGGTGGGATTGTGCTCGGCCTGAAAGCGAGAATCTAAGGCAATGGAGGAATAATAGGATGAGAGAGACGAAAATAAGTACGGGCGACGTCATTCGAACAAAGAACTCAAATCTGGGACGCAGATCGGCGACCCGCGCAATACGAACAGTCAGGAGCACGCTCGCAATTGTACTGGCAAGCGCAGGGTTGCTCTTTCTACTGCTTGCCGCCGGGGTGATGGGGTCGAGCCGCAGCGCACAGATCACCGCCCCGGAGGCACGTTCTGGCCCGTTTGTCACCGCATATGGGAACACGTTGAGGCAGGTCGAATACGGGCTCACCCCCGAAAGCGTGGGAGTCACCTCTGATGGAGGCTACATTGCGCTCGCCCACACCGACTCCCCCAGGGGTACTAGCGTCAACTGGCTCCTGAAACTCAACGCCTCGGGTCGTCCGCAATGGCAGAGACAATTCGAGTGCACGAGCAGTGCGGAGGGCGACTATGCCTTGGGACTCTCTGCCCAGCAGACATCCGACGGAGGCTATATCATGGGCGGAGGTATTGAGGGGTGCGGGTACTCCTTCCGTGCCTTGGTGGAGCGGGTCGACGCGCAAGGCCAAGTCGTCTGGGCCTTCGCCTACCCTGCGGGAACGGCAGGCAGCACCATCAACCAAATTAGACAGACGGCTGACGGCGGCTACATCGCCGTTGGGAGCGTGGTCGGCGCCGATGTGCACCTTGGCGCCCTTATCCTTAAGCTCGACAGTGCTGGTATGGTCCAGTGGCAGCGGCGACTAGATCCGACCGGATCGGCCGGGGCCTACTTCAACGCGGTGCAACAGACTGTCGATGGCGGCTATGTGGCGATCGGAGAGTCCTATGTCGTCGGCCAGAGTTATCCCTATCCCAACAGCGTTGTCGTCGCAACGTTCGGCCCCAACGGCAACGTTCGATGGCAAAAAGGGTTCAACAATGTTGACGAGCGCGGTTCGCCGAGCGGCTTCGAGCATGCGCTCGCCGGCATTCAAACTTCCGACGGCGGCTATCTCGTTGCCGGCAACTGGAGCAGCGTACCACCTAGTCCGTTCCCTCAAGAAGACACGGCGGGCGCGCTGCTCATCAAACTCGACTCCAGCGGAAACATCGCGTGGCAGAAGGCATACAACGGCGGAGTCTATTGCTACTTCGACGGCTTTAGCACAGTCTGCACGATCATTACTGCACTCCCTTACTCAGTGCATCAAACTGCCGACGGAGGCTATGTCCTCTCCGGACTCGGACAACTGGAACTTTTAGATAGCGTTCCGCAGGTACCGTGGCTAGCGAAGGTCGATTCGGGAGGGAATCTTCTGTGGCAATATTTCTATTACGATCTGTCACCGGCGGGAAGAACCATCAGCCAGTATTTCGCCTCCTCCACTTCGACGAACGACGGCGGCTTTATGAATCTCGGTTTCACCGAGAAAAACGATCCTACCAGTATTGGGGAGTTGTACGCGGTGAAGACCGACAGCGCGGGACTCGTTGGGATCTGCGATCAGCAGCACGATGCCACCCCACTGCACTCGGTCGATCCCACGCTGGCCACTCTATCCTCATCTCTCCCGGTCCTTACGACGGTCACCCCGGGGAGCGCTGTATCGATTCGTGCGCGAACCACGTCGGTCGTCAAGATTGACAAGTGCCCATCTAACTAGGGCACTTCGAGAGTCAAACTGAATGCGACGGGGCGAGATGCCGGCGCGTCGGGGCCCTCTCTAGAATATTGAACTAACAGGTACCTTGAAGTCAGTTCTCCGACGTCGCCGTTTTACTTCAGCGTTGCATCCTAAAGTTTATGGCGTCAGTCTGAACCCGCAACGTGGCGGGACGGATCATAATTCATGCGGGTTTTGCCAAGTGCGGGAGCGCAAGCATTCGCACCGCGCTTTTCCAGAATTTCAGGAGCCTACAGAAACATAACGTTTTTGTTTTTGATAAAGATTTGGAGATTGCGCGAACGGCTGCCGATCTTATCGGCACACCGATTTGGTCTCTTGAGCAGGCGAGAAAACGTTCCGAAAACCTCACGCAAAGACTCATTGCGAAAATTGCGCCGCTGTTGAAGCGAACGCCGGATCACCTTGCGATCCTTAGCGCTGAAAATCTGGCTAATCCCGGAATGGCAGACCTGTTCGCTGGAATCGACAGCCAACGTGACGTTTCGGTATTTTTTTACCTCCGCCCTCAACTGCAATGGATACCATCAGCGTGGAAGCAATGGGGCCTGAAAACAGGCACGTCGCTCAGCGATTTTGTTGCTCAGTGCATCGATATCCGGACTCCGGCGTTCCGTCGCGACATCGAGAGTTGGAAGGCCATGCTTCCCGCGGCAAACTTTCACGTCCGATTTTTGATCCCGGAACTACTGGCCGGTGGGAATCCTGTTCAAGATTTTTTCAACCTGCTTGGCCTTTCAGAGAAGCGGTATGAGTTTGAAAACGAAGCCCGAAATCCCAGTCTCGACGTCTCCGTCCTCCACGTGCTATCGAAAAATCCGCATCTTTTCTCTGACATTCACGACAACCGGCTAATGCTCGCCTTAACGCGCGCGCTCCCGAAGGAATTTCGATCAACGAACATTGAAATGCTTTCTCAAGAGGAAGAAGCCAGGATCGAAGAATGTTTCCGCGACGAAAACCGATGGCTCTTGAATAAATATTGCAGCGATGCGGACGTGGATCGAATTTACCACCAGCATTTCACGGCGGGCAAGGCGTACGCCAGATATTCAGATATGACTGAGTCTAAGCTGATTTACCGGTGCCTCGGGATCATCCTGCAATCGTTAGCATTCGGTGG
>Ga0081455_10006975_pt1 | contig 12005 bp, 10 predicted proteins | sample TabmetS3T2R1_FD_70207 | JGI IMG/M metagenome (GOLD analysis project Ga0081455, IMG submission 70207) | Tabebuia heterophylla rhizosphere microbial communities from the University of Puerto Rico - S3T2R1 | ecosystem: Host-associated > Plants > Roots > Rhizosphere ...
GGCCTAATGTCTCTGCGTCAACTTCACCTTCCAGCCGTGCACCAAGAAATGGGGAACCCATGACTACCGCTAAATCCAGTGCTGCGGCTACCTCTGCAGCCGAGAATGGCGGTCGCACCACCACAAATCGGAAGACCTCCAAGGCCGCACCAACGGTGCATGCGGTACCAGTCGAACATCAAGACAAGCCTGGGAAACCGATGAATCCCAAGTCGTTGCCAGTCCGACCCGGTGAAGATCCCTGGACGAAGGCTGAGCTCAACGAGGTCAAGCAGGCGCTGACCGATGATATCGCCCGCTTCGAGAGCCAGATCGAGATCTCCACCGCTGAGCTGGTGGGGCTGCTTCGTGACGGCAGTGAGGGCGCCGGGCGGGACCCAGCTGATGTTGGTTCTGCCAATTTCGAGCGTGATGCTGAAATGTCGCTCGCCAACAATGCCCGCGAGATGCTGGAGCAATCCCGCCTCGCGCTTCGGCACATCGAACTCGGCACCTACGGTAGCTGCGACAACTGCGGGCAGCCCATTGGCAAGGGCCGGTTGCAAGCTTTTCCGCGCGCCACCCTGTGTGTCACGTGCAAGCAGCGCGAGGAACGGCGATAAGCCCAATCGGCGGCGCTCGCCTGGTCGAGCGACGGCGGTGGCGCCTCCTGGTCGCTGTCATCGCTGTTGCCGGGCTGACGGCTGATGTCGTCAGCAAGATCATTGCGGTAGCACACCTCGAGCCCCTCACCCCAGTTCGGCTGCTCGGTGGGTTGCTGACGTTGCGGCTCATTCGGAACCCCGGCGCTGCTTTCAGTCAGGGCCAGCGCTTCACCTACGTCTTCGCAATCGCGGGAATCGCGGTCCTGCTCTTCGTGATCATCAAGCTGGTGCCGCGGATCGGCCATCCCGCCTGGGCCGTGGCCATCGGGCTGTTGTGCGCTGGTGTCGCGGGAAATCTCACAGACCGGTTGTTTCGCTCCCCAGGGGTGCTCCGCGGCCATGTCATCGACTTTCTCGAGCTGCCATACTGGCCGGTCTTCAACGTCGCCGACATATGCATTACAGCTGCCGCGATCTTGATCATCTTCCTATCGATCGTGAAGGGCATTGCCCTTACCGGCGAACGCCACGTCCGCACAGGGCGCCGTGAAACTGGCGGCGATGATGATCATGATCGGAGTCCGATCGCTCGTGGCTGAGCGCAAAGTGCTGCTGGTCCCTGACGGATTGGACGGCGAGCGCGTTGATGCTGCCGTGGCGCGCATGCTGGGGCTGTCGCGGAGCCAGGTTGTGGAGTTGATCGGGGCCGGGCGTGTTCTGCTCGACGGCGGCGCGATCAGCAAGTCTGACCGCGTCAATGTCGGGTCAATGCTCGAGGTAGAGCTCGCTGATCAGTCGCGAGTTGCGTCCGTACGTCCGGAGCAGGTCGAAGGCGTTGTCATCGTGTACGACGATGAGGACATCGTGGTGATCGACAAGCCTGTTGGCGTTGCTGCTCATCCCAGCCTTGGTTGGAGCGGACCTGATGTTCTCAGCCATCTCTCCGGCGCCGGCTTTCGGATCTCAACCTCTGGTGTTCCTGAGCGGCGCGGCATCGTGCAGCGCTTGGATGTCGGGACCTCCGGGTTGATGGTGGTTGCCAAGAGCGAGCGTGCGTACACGATCTTGAAACGAGCATTCCGCTCGCGGAGTGTTGACAAGATCTACCATGCGCTGGTGCAAGGGCATCCAGATCCGTTCACCGGCACCATCGAGGCTCCCATCGGAAGGCACCCTGGCGCGGACTACAAGATGGCGGTCATTGACAAGGGCCGGCACAGCGTTACCCACTACTCGACTCTGGAAGCCTTCGTCGCCGCGACCCTGCTCGAGATCAAGTTGGAAACCGGCCGAACGCATCAGATCCGGGTACACATGGCCGCGATTCGGCATCCGTGCATCGGCGATCCGATGTATGGGGCTGACCCAGTTCTTGCTGCCAAGCTCGGTCTGGAACGGCAGTGGTTACACGCCGTCCGCCTCAGTTTCGCGCACCCCACGTCGGGCGAGGCGATGCAGTTCGGATCCCCGTATCCACCTGATCTTCAGCATGCATTGGACGTCGTCAGAGAGTGGTAAGACCAGTGCTTGATCGGTCTCCCGCTGGTCACATAACTTCGCTATGGTCAACTGCGTGCGAAGAGCCAAGATTGTGTGCACGCTGGGGCCTGCCTCCTCGAGTCCCGAGCGTCTTGCGGAGATGGTCGCCGCAGGAATGGATGTCGCCCGGCTCAACATGAGTCATGGAGACTATGCCGACCATGAGAGGAATTTGCGCGGCGTCCGGGACGCGGCGGAAGGTGCCGGACGCCCGGTCGGTGTACTGGCCGACCTTCAAGGCCCCAAGATCAGGCTCGGCCGCTTTGCCAACGGCAAGGAAAGGCTGCATGTCGGCGCCGAGTTTGCGATCACTGTGGAAGACATCGAGGGCAGCGTCGAGCGCTGCTCCACCACGTACAAAGGCTTGCCTGGTGACGTCCGGGCCGGAGACCTGATCTTGATCGATGACGGGCGGATTGCCTTGCGGGCGACCCAGGTGACCGTCACGGACGTGATCACAGAGGTGACGGTCGGCGGACCGGTCAGCAACAACAAGGGCATCAACCTCCCAGGAGTCGGTGTCAGCGTCCCGGCTATGAGTGACAAAGACACCGAGGACCTGCGTTGGGCCCTTCGCAATGGCGTCGACATGGTGGCCCTGTCATTCGTTCGCACGGCCGACGACGTCAAGCAGGTCCACGAGATCATGGATGCCGAAGGCCGCCGCATCCCGGTGATCGCCAAGATGGAGAAACCGCAGGCGGTTGAGAACCTGAGCGAGATCATCGACGCCTTCGACGCATTCATGGTCGCGCGTGGCGATCTTGGTGTGGAGCTGCCGCTGGAGGAGGTGCCGCTGGTTCAGAAGCGGATCGTCACAGCTGCGCGGCGCTGGGCAAAGCCGGTGATCGTGGCCACTCAGATGCTGGAGTCAATGATCTCTTCGCCACGTCCGACCCGTGCCGAGGCTTCGGACGTCGCCAATGCGATCCTCGATGGCGCCGACGCCGTCATGCTGTCCGGAGAAACCAGCGTCGGCGAGTATCCGGTGCTGGCCGTCGAAACCATGGCACGAATCGTCGAGAACACCGAGGCCCATGGCATGGACCAGATGCACGGCATCGACTGGGATCCGCACACCACCAGTGGCGTGATCACGAAGGCTGCCGAGGAGGTCGCTCAGCGAATCGGTGCCAAGTTCTTGGTCACCTTCACGACCTCCGGCGACTCAGCGCGCCGCCTTACCCGGCTTCGCTCGACCATCCCGGTGCTGGCGTTCACGCCCTATGAGGCAACGCGTGCGGCCTTGACCCTGAACTGGGGCGTCGAGACGTTCATAGCTCCGATGGTCGGTCACACCGATGAGATGATCCGCGAGGTCGACAAAGCCCTGGCCGAAGGGGGGCGCGTCGCGGACGGTGACCGCGTCGTCATAGTGGCAGGATCACCTCCCGGCGTCGCCGGCCAGACCAACATGATTCGCGTACGCCGCATCGGCGCGCCGCTTTGAATTGCTCGCTCCGCTCGTGGCAGAGCGTCCCGACTATTCGCCTTCGCGGCACTCCGCACCAGTTACATGGACGTGGCACTGGCTGCAGCTAGAGCAACGTCCAAGTAACAGATGCCAAGTGATCTTGGCCAGTGTGAGTGGGCCGTTTTCGGCCCGCTGGGCGGCACCCTCACGCGGGAACCGAAAGTGCCGGAGAGGGGAGTCGAACCCCTATGTCCTTTCGGACAGACGGGTTTGAGCCGTCCGCGTATACCATTCCGCCACCCCGGCCCGAGTCATGATCAACACGGGCGCCGCCCAGCGCGGGCCCGGATCATTCTGCCACAGCCATTGTGTGGCCAGTCGATCCGCTACGCCCTCGCTGCAACGCGCATCTGGCTAGAGTGTCCCCCGTGACTGGAGATGACAGCCAGGTCAGGAACGGAGCCAAGACGCGGGTAGTTGTCGCCGAGGACGAAGTCCTGATCCGTCTGGATCTCGTGGAAATGCTGACCGAGGAGGGCTATGACGTGGTCGGCCAGGCCGGCGACGGAGAAATGGCGGTAGCGCTGGCTACTGATCTGAGGCCGGACTTGGTGGTGATGGACGTCAAGATGCCAAAGCTCGATGGGATCAGTGCGGCCGAGCAGATCGCGAGTGACCGGATCGCGCCGGTGGTCATGCTGACCGCGTTCAGCCAGCGAGATCTTGTTGATCGCGCGAGCCAGGCAGGCGCCATGGCGTACGTGGTGAAGCCTTTCAACAAGGCCGACCTCATCCCCGCGATCGAGATCGCACGGGCACGGTTCGCCGAGATTCAAGCGGTGGAAGCCGAGGTTGGCGACCTGACCGAGCGGCTGGAGTCACGCAAAGCAGTGGAGCGCGCCAAAGGCTTGCTCCAAAGTGGGCTGGGGCTGAGTGAGCCCGAGGCCTTTCGGTGGATCCAGAAGACTGCAATGGATTTGCGAAAGTCGATGCGAGAAGTCGCAGAGGGAGTGATCGAGCACGGTTCAGTGGCAAAGAAAAAATAGAGTATCGGCATCTATGTGCTCTCAATCGTGTAACGAAGGTGCCTAAGGACGCAAAGTAGGCGCCATTACACAGCTTCAGTCGTAGGTTCGAAAATGCTCGCGAAGTTGCGCTTCCGCGCTGCCTCGCAAACCGAAACAACAGGAGGAAATGTGCGAAAGCATAAGCTCGCGATTGCGGGGGTAACCCTGCTGGCGGCCGCCTTGGCAGTGTCTGGGTGCGGCACCCGCAGCGCTGAAACCGGCGGCGGTGGCGGCGGCGAGGCCAAGACGGCCAAGATCGGCGTGATAGCGCCGCTGTCCGGCCCATTGTCAGCTCTCGGCCTCGGGATCAGGAATTCAGTTGACCTCGCGGTCAAGCAGGCCAACGACACAAACGCGATCCCTGGTTGGAAGTTGGAACTCGCGGCCGAGGACGACGAAGGAAAGCCCGACGTGGGCAAGAACGCGGGCACCAAGCTTGTTGGAGACGACGCGGTAGTCGGCATGGTCGGCGCGCTGAACTCGTCGGTGTCGCTCTCCATCCAGCCGGTGATGGCCGCCGCAAACGTGACGCAGGTTTCACCGGCCAACACCGGGCCAGCTCTGACCCAAGGCCCGGATCCCGCGAACAAGAAGCGGCCGTACGCCACCTTCTTCCGGACCTGCACAACCGACATTCTTCAGGGATCGTTCGCCGCCCAATACCTGTACACCACAGCAGGTATCAAGAAGGTCGCGACGATCCACGACAAGAAGATCTACGGTCAGGGCTTGGTCACCTACTTCACCGAGGAATACAAGCGGCTGGGTGGCGAGATCGTTGCAGCGGAGACCATCAACCCCGATGAGACCGACTACTCCGCCGTCATCACCAAGGTGAAGGGCGCGAATCCAGATGCGATCTATTACGGCGGCGAGTACCCGCAGGCTGGGCCCCTAAGTCAGCAGGCCAAGGCAGCCGGGCTCAACGTGCCCCTGATGGGTGGCGACGGTATCTTCGACCCGGCCTTCATCGAGCTTGCCGGAAAGACCTCCAACGGTGACTTGGCAACCAGCGTGGGCGCACCTACTGAAACACTCGCCTCCGCCAAGGCGTTTGTCGACGCATACGAGGCGGCTGGGTTCAAGGAGCCGTACGCGGCCTATGGCGCCCAGTCATACGATGCCGCCAACGCCATCATCAACGCGCTCAAAACCTCGCTTCCCAACGCAGCTGATGCCAAGTCGGCCAGGCAGCCCACCGTCGAGGCAATGAGTAAGGTCTCCTTCGACGGTGCTACTGGGCCGGTTGCCTTCGATGAGTTCGGCGACACGACGACCAAGATCCTGACGGCCTACAAGGTCGCCGACGGCAAATGGAAGGCGGACAAGACCGCGGACCTCTCCTCGTCGTAAAACAGGTCTGAGGGGCCGTCCACGCCGTAGTGTGCTGGGAGACAGGTGCGCGCCTGTCTCCCAGCACCGGTCAGGCACCAAGGAGGTTTGAGTGGAGTTCCTGCAGCAGCTGGTGAATGGGCTCTCGCTGGGCGCTCTGTATGCGCTGATTGCGGTGGGCTATACCGTCGTGTACGGCATCATCCAGTTGATTAACTTCGCGCACGGCGAAGTCTTCATGATCGGCGCCTTTGGCGCCTTGTCTACCTGGCTCATCATCGGATCGGCCAACGACAACCTGTCGCTGTGGTTGCTTCCGGTAATGCTCTTGGGTGGCGCCATCGCCTCTGTCGGGGTTGCCTTGCTGATGGAACGGTACGCCTACCGACCGCTACGCAACGCGCCGCGGCTCGCACCATTGATCACCGCGATCGGCGTTTCGATCTTCCTACAGGAGCTGGTGCGGCTCTTCTATGGAGAGGTCCCTGGATTCCCGGACGCCAAGCGCGCCATACCGTTCCCTCAGATTGACTACGTCACTGGGCCAGCGATCAATGTCGGAGGGTTGGTGATCCAACGCGCAGCGCTGTTCACTCTGATTGCCTTGGTCATCTGCTCAATCATTCTGTTCATCTTCATCAACCGGAGTCGGTTAGGTCGCGCCATGCAGGCGACCTCTCAGGACCCCGACACCTCTCGGTTGATGGGTATCAATGTTGACCGGATCATTATGTTGGCGTTCGCGATCGGCGCAGCACTTGCCGCAGTGGCTGGTTTGGCATGGGGTCTGCGTTACACCAACATCGACTTCAGGATGGGATTCGTGGCCGGCCTCAAGGCCTTCACGGCAGCTGTATTGGGGGGAATTGGCAATATTGCCGGCGCTGTTGTTGGCGGGCTCGTCATAGGAGTCGTAGAAGCAATGGCAACCGCATACATTCCGGGCCGATTCGGCGGTTCGGCCTGGAAGGACGTGTGGGCCTTCGTGATATTGATCTTGGTCCTAGTGTTCCGGCCCCAGGGGTTGCTGGGCTCACGGGTGGTTGATCGGGCATGACACCACAGTCCCGCTTGCTCAACCCAGAGACGCAACATCGCCTCCACCCGACCGGACGGCTGATCGCTTTGCTCGGCGGCCTGCTTCTCGTGGTGTCGCCATTCCTTGCGTGGGCGTACAGTTCGGCCGCGCTGGACGATATGACCGTTTATGGGTATCCCTCTCCGATCCAATTCTTCTGCCTCGCACTCGGTGTCATCTTGTTAGGTCTCGTTGCGGCCTCCTGGAGAGTGAAGGGCGGTCGGTTCCAGGTTGGTTGGGTGCGAGGTGCAAAGGCAGCCGGGACCGGCGTGTTGATCTTCATGATTTTGATCATCGGCGTCATCGCGCTTGAGCTCGGCGGTTTGGTCAACGTGCTCTGGGGCGGCTGGATCGCCTTCTTGGGCGCAATCGCCGCGTTCATCGGAACCAGGCTCATGGCCGCGGAGGACCGGCTGCCCACGCTAGAGCGTGCAACGCTGCCCGCTTGGCTGGAAATTCTTGCTATTGCCGTCGTGATGGGGGCTGTGCTGTTCGCCGCCGCATACGCCCTCAACCTGGACGATGGCGGTGGCTTTGTGATCTTCCTGACATTTGTCGGGACGGTGATCGCGGTGATGCTGCGGATCGGAGCGATGGGCTGGTTCTCAGCCGTCTCCAGACGACACCGCCAGGTGCTCATCCTTGCGGCATTCGTGGTTGCCTTCGCCTTCCCTTTCACACAGCAAGGGTCCGATGCGAATATGTCCATCGCCACCCAGGTGATCATCTTCGCCGCGACGGCAATGGGTCTCAACATTGTTGTCGGCCTCGCCGGCTTGCTGGACCTTGGTTATATCGCCTTTCTCGGCGCTGGTGCCTTCACTGCCGCCATTTTGTCGGAATCCGCTTTCTCAACCGTGGACTGGCACCCACCCTTCATCGTCACTATCTTGATCAGCGGTGGGGTCGCAGCGACGCTCGGCTTGATCATCGGATCTCCGACTCTTCGCGTGTCGGGGGACTATCTTGCGATTGTCACCCTGGCCTTCGGGGAGATCTTCCGGATCACCATGAACAACCTGGACGGCACGGACGGACCGCTGCTCACCAACGGCTCGAACGGCATCCCGGGCATCCCCGGTTTCAATCTGTTCGGCTTCGAGTTCGACGATCCGCACACCGTTCTTGGCATCCCTCTCGGCCGGTTCTCGAACTACTACTTCCTGCTGCTGATATTTCTCGCCTTCGTGATCTTGGTCTTCACACGACTCAACAACAGCCGGATCGGTCGCGGCTGGGTGGCTATCCGCGAGGACGAAAAGGCTGCCGAGGCAATGGGTGTGAACACCTTCGGCCTGAAGTTGTTCGCCTTCGCCAGCGGTGCCTTCCTCGCTGGTATGGCCGGAGCGATCAAGGCCCACGCCGACATCTCCGTCACGCCTGACCAGTTCGTCTTCCTGGAATCAGCGTTCTTGCTGGCGGCAATCGTGCTCGGCGGTATGGGTACTGTCCTCGGCGTGCTGGTAGGCGCCACGCTGCTGAAGTTGCTGCCAGAAAAGCTGCGCTTCGTCAGCGAATATCGGCTGTTGGCGTTCGGTCTGCTGTTAATCCTCATGATGCGCTTCAGGCCGGAAGGGCTGATCCCAAGCCAGCGCAGGCAACTGGAATTCCACGAGGAGGACGAGGAGCTTGCCGAGCGGATCGAAGAGGAAGTTGAGGAGACCGGCGCATTGAAGGGAGCAGGGGCGCTATGACGACTGCGGCCGATGCGCCTGCTGTGAGCGCGCAGCACGACGGCTCGACCATTCTGGTCGCTGAGAACGTAACAATGCGGTTCGGCGGCCTGGTCGCGGTGGACTCTGTGGATTTTCAGGTCAGCAAGGGCGAGATCATGGGCCTGATCGGCCCGAACGGCGCCGGCAAGACGACTTTTTTCAACTGTCTGACCGGCCTCTACATTCCCACAGAAGGAAGGGTGGTTTTCGATGGCGCCGTGCTGCCACCCAAGCCTCGCAAAGTAGTAATAGCGGGTATGGCTCGGACCTTCCAGAACATCCGGCTGTTCGGCAACATGACCGCTCTCGAAAACGTGATGGTGGGCCGCTATTGCCGGACGACCACAGGGCCCTTGACTTCGATCCTTCGTGGGCCCAAATTCCGTCGCGATGAGAAAGCAACTGCAGAACGCTCGCAAGAGTTGCTCGACTTCGTGGGCCTCGGCGGCACCGCAGAACACCTAGCGCGCAACCTCTCCTACGGCGATCAACGACGGCTCGAGATTGCCCGCGCACTCGGTACTGATCCCAAATTGTTGCTGCTCGATGAACCGACAGCAGGGATGAACCCGCAGGAGACCCGGCAGGCTGAGGAGTTGATCTTCAAGATCCGTGATCTTGGTCTGGCGATCGTCGTCATCGAGCACGACATGAGGTTCATCTTCAACCTCTGCGACCGCGTGCTGTGTCTGGTCCAGGGAAGGGCTTTGATCGAGGGCACGCCAGCCGAGGTCCAGTCTGACCCGCGGGTCATCGAGGCCTACATCGGCACCGGTCCCGAGGACGCCGCCGAACTCGAGGCGTTCGAGGAGGAGGGTCAGGGCAATGCTTGAGGTGAAGGACCTGAAGGTGGCGTATGGCCGGGTCATGGCCGTTAAGGGGATAACCTTCAAGGTCGATCAAGGCCAGGTCGTGACGCTGCTCGGCACCAACGGGGCTGGCAAGACCACCACGCTTCGTACCATCTCCGGCTTGATCAGGCCCGAGTCCGGCGAAATCTGGTTCGAGGGAGACCGAATTGACTCGACTCCCGCACATCAAGTGCTTACCCGTGGCTTGGCGCATTCGCCAGAGGGGCGCAAGATCTTCCCGCGACTGACTGTCGAGGAAAATCTGATGCTCGGCGCCTTCGCGCGCAAGGACAAGAGTGGCGTGGCGCAGGATCTGGAACGAGTCTTCAATCTCTTCGACATCTTGCGGGAGAGGCGTTCCCAGCCGGCCGGTACGTTCTCTGGTGGTGAGCAGCAAATGCTGGCAATCGGGCGGGCAATGATGAGCCGGCCCAAGCTGCTGATGCTCGACGAGCCATCGATGGGCCTCTCGCCGCTGATGATGCAGCGCATTATGTCGACAATCGTCGAACTGCAGTCAGAAGGTGTGACGATCCTGCTCGTCGAGCAGAACGCTCCCGCAGCGCTTTCCCTCGCCAACTACGGCTATGTACTCGAAGTCGGCAAGATCGTGTTGGAGAACACTGGCGAGGCGCTGCTCGGCGATGAGAACGTCCGGAAGGCGTATCTCGGCGAGGACTGAGCAAGGGCAGTTTGTTGTCCGGCCCTTGCATGGCGAACTAGCGTGCAAAGAAAGCCGACAGATGATCGGCGAGGCAGGAGCATGGCCCCGTGACAACGTCGTCCGCACCGGATCGCGCCCCGCGGCGTGCCGAGGAGGAGGGAGGGGACATGCTTTCGTCCCCGATCGACGACGAAGCCGCGCTCCAAAGGCGCGATCCGCGCGGAGCGAGCGCAGCGAGCGGAGCAATCCCGCTCGGTTCAGATGCCGCACTTCCGCATGCCCTCGGAGCGGCGGCTGCAAGTGTCTGGGGCGACGAGACCGAGATCGCCGCTGCGGCCGTGGCGCTGGCCAGCCGCCGCATCAGTAAGCCTTCCGACCCGAAAACGACAGCACGGCCTGCCTCGGAGCTGCTGGCGGACGCCGGACTGACGATTACGCCCGAGGGTCTCGGGGCCGATGAGGCATTGCGAATCTTCGAAGACGTGATCGCCCCCGCGACGCGGGCCCAGGACGATCCGATGAATCTCGCCTACATCCCAGCCGCGCCAACCCGCGCTGCGTTGGCCTTTGACGCCGTCGTCAGCAGCTACAACATTTTTGCCGGCACCTGGGAGTCCGGAGCCGGTGCGGTGTTCGCGGAGAATCAGGCACTTGCTTGGCTTGTCGAGCTGCTCAGCTGGCCCAAAACGGCCGGCGGTTGCTTCATCGCGGGCGGCACCACCGGCAACCTGTCGGCCCTGGTCACCGCCCGGCAGTTCGCCCGGAACCAACGCGGCCGGCATCCCGTGGGCCAATGGCGCCTGGCGTGTACGGCCCAGGCCCACTCGTCGGTACGGGCCGCTGCCGCCGTACTTGATGCCGAAGTGGTCATCGTGCCGGAAAACGATCGCGGTCAGTTGACCGGGGAGGCCCTTCGCAGCGCACTGATCAATTCCCAGGACGTGTTCGCGGTGGTCGCATCCGCCGGCACCACGAACGCCGGCATTGTCGACGACCTGGCCGGTATCGCTGCCGTCTGCGAGCGGTTCGGAGTCTGGCTGCATGTCGATGGCGCGTACGGCGGTGCGGCGCTCGCCGCCCCCAGCGTCCGTCACCTCTTCAAGGGCATCGAGCGCGCTGACAGCTTCATCGTGGACCCACATAAGTGGCTGTTCGCGACCTACGACTGCTGCGCCTTGCTCTACCGGCAACCAGAGCTGGCACGCGCCGCCCATGCGCAACGGGCCGGCTATCTCGACGCGATCGATCGGGAGGTCTGGAACCCGTGGGATTACGGCGTGCACCTCACCCGGCGAGCTCGAGGCTTGCCGTTCTGGTTCAGTCTGGCCACCCATGGCACTGACCGGTACGCGACGGCGATCGAGCAAACCCTGGCAACCGCCCGCGCGGTTGCGAACGGGATTCGAGCCATTCCGCAGCTATCGCTCCTGGTGCAGCCGACGCTGTCGGTCGTGTTGTTCGAACGGCCGGGATGGGACGACGCGGCGTATGCACGCTGGTCGCGGCGACTTGCCCTGGAAGGCCGGATCCTTTGTATTCCGACGCAGTGGCAGGGTCGGACTGCACTTCGGCTGGCCTTTGTGAATCCGGCGACGGAGGCTGATCACGTGCTCGAGGTGCTCGCCGAGACTACGGCGGATCCCACCGGCAGCGCGTAGTGGTTTCGCAGCGCCCTGAGCTCTCGCATCTTCCTGGCGGTTACGTCGTGCGCGGGGTGATCAGCTGGCAGGTGACTCGTGCCGTGCAGACTCTCTCGCCATC
>Ga0081455_10006976_pt1 | contig 12004 bp, 12 predicted proteins | sample TabmetS3T2R1_FD_70207 | JGI IMG/M metagenome (GOLD analysis project Ga0081455, IMG submission 70207) | Tabebuia heterophylla rhizosphere microbial communities from the University of Puerto Rico - S3T2R1 | ecosystem: Host-associated > Plants > Roots > Rhizosphere ...
GTCGATCCGGAGCGCGACACGAAAAGCGTTTCGGCCGAAACGACTTTTGAGCGCGATATCGGCGAATTTCGGCCACTCGAACAATACCTCTGGGAATTGACCGAGCGTGTCTCGATGCGGCTCAAAGCCAACGCACTTGCCGGTTCAACCGTGACGCTCAAGCTGAAAAGTGCCGACTTCAAGATTCGCACCCGGGCGCGGGCGCTCGGCACACCGACCCAGCTCGCGTCCCGGATCTTTGCCGCAGGCCGCGACCTGCTCAAGCACGAAGTCGGAACCACGCGTTTCCGGCTGATCGGCATCGGCGTCAGCAATCTGGAAGACGCCGAGGGCGACGATTACGCGGATCTGATAGATCGCCGCGCGGCGGAAGCTGAACACGCGGTGGACCGGCTGCGTTCGAAGTTCGGCCGCAACGCGGTGGTCAAAGGCCTGGCACTGGATGAGAACTAGGCTGCCTTTACGGGCACGGTTTCTCGGCTTTCATCTCCAATGAGGTCATCTCGCCGTTGATTATGAAATCCGGATAGGCGAGCACCAGCGCCCGCGAAACGCCGTTCTCGTAAAGCTCGAAACCGATGGAATAGACCGGCGTTTGCTCGCCACCTTGCTCGGACTTCGCGTCCAATTTGTCGAAGTAGCTGATCGTAACGGGCCACCGCGTGAGGTTAGCCAAGGTCTTTGCCGCCGCATCGGTTGGGGTTTTTTCGCCGGGCGCGATCGAATGCCCTATAACTGTGAGCGTGTTGTAGAGCTTGTCGCCCGTTTCCGAACCGTCATAGACGGGAAATTCCAGGACAGACTTGCCCTCACGTGCAGCGGCAATAATTCGCCGCATGTGTTCGGTTGGAAAAACTGCTCCACTGGGGACGGTAAAATTCTTTTGCTTCGGCTTGCTCAGCCGTACCGCAACTGCCTGAGCATTGCGCTCGGCCAGACCGTCGACAACATCGGTGGAGCGCTCATTGAACAGGTTCTCCGAACTGAAACGAAACTTTTTGGCGTCCCCGTCTTCCCATGTGGTCGAGCGCAGGTCGCTCAGTGCCGCCTTGCCTTCTCCGGAATCGATTTCAGAGACCTGCCGGAATTTCAGCTCGAAGCCCTCGCAGGCGTTTCCGGAAAAATCATAAAGAATACGACCGCGAATTGCCTCAATGCCACGGCTGCCGTGGGACTTGGCCAATTTGAGATCATAGATTGCCCGATGAGGCGCGAGCAGCACGCGGTCGGCAGGCGGAGCTGCCGGCGAACGCTCGACCGCAGCAGCGCTCAGTACAACCGTTATCATGGAGAGACAGAAAAATCTGACTCTGGCGACGGTGTTCATGATTCTGACCTCTCCCCCGCGGCCCAAACGCCGCCTCCTGGAGCAGAAAGATGCAGGATCTGGGCAGGATAGAGGCGGTGGCGGATTCCGGCAACCATTCCGGTGGACGCCTTGCGTGCCGCCATTCAATCGGCCAAGGATCGCATCCAGTCTCACGCCGCGGAGGATCGCATGGCCGGATCGATTGACACGAAGCTCGCAAGCCTTGGCATCACCCTGCCCGCTCCCGCAAGTCCGATTGCGAACTACGTGCCGTTCGTCCGCAGCGGTAAAATGCTGGTCGTATCCGGACAGATCTGCTTCGGGGACGACGGGAAACTTGTCGCCAAAGGTCAACTTGGCGCCGGCGTCTCGGTCGAGGACGGGCAAATGGCCGCGCGCGCCTGCGCCATCAACCTGCTCGCACAGCTGAAAGGCGCTCTGGGCGATCTCGACAAAGTGGTGCGGGTGGTCCGGTTAGGCGGCTTCATCAATTCGGCGTCGGGGTTCACCGACGGTCCGAAAGTGATGAATGGCGCCTCCGACCTCATGGTCGAGGTTTTTGGCGATAAGGGCCGGCACGCACGCACCACTGTCGGAGTCTCGGCACTACCGGCGGATGCCGCGGTCGAAGTTGAAGGTCTTTTTGAAGTCAACGACGTATGATGCCGGAAACGAGCCGTTTTCGACGCGATCAATTTCGCCAACCGAATCATATTCCATGTCCGATCCCGATTGGCTTACCGCGCAACCGATCGCACACCGTGGCCTGCATGACGCCTCCGCGGGCGTGATCGAAAACACTGCCGCGGCTTTTTCAGCGGCAGTGGCTGCGGGTTACGGCATTGAGACCGACCTGCAGGTGAGCGCCGACGGCGAAGCGATGGTGCATCATGATGATGCCCTTGGCCGCCTGACAGGCGGCGACGGCTTGCTTGCCGATCTGAACGCGGCCCAAATCAAAAAGGTCCGATTCAAGGCCAGCTCCGCGCACATTCTTACTCTGGGTGAATTGTGTGACCTCGTTGCGGGTCGCGTCACGTTGTTGCTGGAACTCAAAAGCCGTTTTGACGGCGATGCGCGGCTTGCCGAGCGAACGGTTGCCGTGCTCGCCAGCTATGGCGGCCCGGTTGCGGTGATGTCATTTGATCCTGATCTGATTGCTGCAGTTCGCCATGCAGCGCCAGACTTGAGACGCGGAATTGTCAGCGAGCGTGAGTATTCGCATCCGGAGTGGGACAAATTGTCGGCCGCCCGCAAGCGCGACATGGCCTGGCTGCTGCACGCGCCGCGAAGCCGGCCTCAATTCATCGCCTACTCGGTCAATGATCTACCGGCGGCCGCGCCCCTGCTCGCTCGCACGGTATTCGGGCTCCCGCTCCTGACCTGGACCGTACGCACCGAAAATAACCGCAGGGTGGCCGCGCGCTGGGCCGATCAGATCATATTCGAGGGTTGGAGGCCGTAATTTATGCCATTGCGGAACCCGCCGCGACTTTGCCCGTTTTGCTTGCAAAAGTAATCCAAAGCCATTGAGCTGAAAATGAAACCGCTTTTGCTCGGTGCGGGTTTGGCGATCGCGCTTGGTTTGGCGAGCCTCGCAGAACCGGCCGCCCCACAAACAATGAAAATCGAGGCACAAGAGCTGTCGGCCGCCACCAAGAAATCGACGGCTGCGCGTCAGCGCCGCGAGCCCGGTAAAATCGCTTGCACCGTCGCCGGCTGTCATGAAATTCCGCCCGGCTGCCAACCTCAAATGGGTTACAACTGGGACGGAATCCCCACCGGCTTCGATATTGTGGTCTGCAGGCCCTACCGTGGCCGCCGCGGCTAAATCCGGCATGAACATTGAGCGACTTCAGGCGTAAAGTCGGTTAGAAGCTTTGCCTGATGAACAGTCTCGAATTTCGCATCCGCATTATTCAGTCGCTCGCGGACGTTTCCGCTGCGGCATGGAATAGCTGTGCGTCCGAATCTGCACCGACCAGAGAACAAACTGAAGTTAAACTAACATCTGAGGATAACCGATCCCCGAAGTTATCAACGCAAGGACAAGCCAATAATCCATTCGTTACGCACGAGTTTTTATCCTCGCTTGAGGAATCAAGATCGGTCGGTGGGCGAACGGGTTGGGAGCCGCGCCATCTGCTTGCCGAGGACCAGGTAGGCGCGCTCGTCGGCGCCGCGCCCTGCTACGTAAAGGGCCATTCGCGCGGCGAATATGTGTTCGATCATGGTTGGGCCGATGCCTTCGAGCGAGCGGGCGGCGAATATTATCCCAAGCTTCAAATCGCAGTACCGTTCACGCCCGTCACCGGGCCTCGCCTCCTGGCGGCATCCGGCCCACTCGAAGACGCCGTCCGCGGCGCGCTCGCCGACGCCGCCGCCGAGATAACCGCTGCCAATGAGTTGTCGTCGATCCACCTCACATTTCTGACCGAACGCGAATGGCGGCTGCTTGGCAGGCGAGGCTTTCTGCAACGCACAGACCGCCAATTTCACTGGGACAATGCCGGCTATGCGAGCTTCGACCATTTTCTAAATCAGCTGGCCTCTCGCAAACGCAAGACCATCAGGCGCGAGCGCAAGGAGGCCTTGAGGGCAGGCATTGAGGTGCACTGGCTGACCGGCAGCGATCTGACCGAAGCAGTCTGGGATGCCTTCTTTGCGTTCTACATGGAAACCGGATCACGCAAATGGGGGCGGCCCTATCTGACACGCGAGTTTTTTTCCATCGTTGGCCACAAGATGCGCGATCGCATCCTCCTTGTGATGGCGCGCCGCGCAGGGCGTTGGATTGCAGGAGCTATCAATTTCATTGGTTGCCAGGCGCTCTATGGCCGAAATTGGGGAGCGATCGAGCACCATCCGTTTCTCCATTTCGAGCTCTGCTATTATCAGGCCATCGACTACGCGATCGCGAATAAACTCGAGCGGGTTGAAGCCGGCGCCCAGGGCGAGCACAAGCTGGCGCGAGGCTACCTGCCGCACGCCACCTATTCTGCGCATTTTATTGCCAACCCCGGCCTGCGCCGGGCGGTCGCCGACTATCTCTCGCGCGAGCGCCTTTATGTCCAGGCCGCCGCCGAAGAGCTTGCAGCGGCGACGCCATTCCGCAAGGATTTGGTTGAACAGGAGTGACAGCGCAGTCCCTGATCAGAGGGACCGATTTTCAGCCACGATTGTGCGCCAGGAAGCTTGGGGAGCCCGATGCCGAGCTACGATCCAAACAACATCTTTGCCAAAATTTTGCGTGGCGAACTGCCTTGCTACAAGGTTTACGAGGACGACAAGGCGCTCGCTTTCCTCGACATCATGCCCCGCTCGCCGGGCCATACGCTGGTATTGCCCAAGGCCCCCGCCCGCAACATCCTCGATATTGGCGCAGAGGATCTCACGCACGTCATCGCGGTTGCACAAAAAGTTGCCAAGGCCGCAATGAAGGTATTCTCGGCAGACGGAATCACCATCCAGCAATTCAACGAGGGTGCCGGAGGTCAGGTTGTTTTCCACCTGCATGTTCATGTCATACCGCGCAAGACCGGCGTTGGGCTGAAACCGCCAGCCAGCGAAAAAGAAAAGCCGGAGGTCCTGGCCGAGCAAGCCAAAAAACTTGCCGCCGCGATCCAATCGGAATGACCTAGCGCGCGAACACAAAGCCCCCCAGCAGCAAAACGGCTTCGCCGACCGCAACGCCGGCGAAGGCCGAGCGCCGTATCGCAAGGAAAGCCGCAAAGCCGCATACGGCCGCCGCGACACGCACGAACAAGGGAATATTGGTGAGGGCGCCGCTGGGAAAGAGAATCAGCTTGGCGATGACACCCGCCAGAATGGCCGTGGCAACCGCGCGCGACCAGACCACGATCTCCGAATCTTCATCGAGTCCGCGCGCCAGCAGCAACCCCAACGCACGCCAGATTTCGTTCGGTAGAAAGCCAACCAGGACGAGGGCCACATAGGGCCACAATTCGAGCGCGGTCATGTGGTCGCCTCGCGCCAGCGATGAAACGCATAGGCAGCCGTGCCGCCGACAACGCCCGTCCACATAAGATCGAGGCCGATGTCAAAACCCGCAAGGAGCGGTCCGAGACCAAGGCCTAACAGCAGCGCAACGCGATCGACCATCATGCGGGCATTGCGCGCGGTCGAGATCAGGAACGACATCGGCGTGAGAAACAAGAGCGCGCCAGCGAGAAGCGGTGGCAGGCCGGCGGCGAGATAGAAGCCCACAAAACCGGATGCCGTTGCCGTGCCCATGTAGGTAGTCGACAGACCATTGCAGAATGCAATGCGGCGTTCCGGGGCTACGGCGGGCAGCAGCCGCAGCGACTCGACCCACATGCTCACCGCAGTGAAGTGCACGGGCAGGAGCAGCTGGCGCAGGCGTGTACCCTTTCGACGCACCAGCGGCAGCAATGCGACCACCATCGGAAGCAAACGAATCCCGCTCAGAGAAACCGCAACAGCGGCTTCAATGAGGGCCGAACCGGTGCCGAGCGCGGAGATCAGAATGACCTGGGCGGGCGCGGCCCAAACCAGCACCGTGGACAGCGCCAGCCACCACGATGGGAATGAAAAGTCGTGAGCGAGCGCCCCGATGCCAACATACGTGCCCGCGATAACGGGGAAAAAGACCGATGCGAGCGCCGATTTAACGCCGCCAAAAAAAGCGGCTCCCGCGGATGGAAATGTCGCCGGTGGTGGCATGGGCGCCGCAAACCTGTCTCATAGCACCGCCACCTTCGCAACCATCGCAGGCCGCATGCGCCGTCTGCAAAATGCGAAGGCCGGGCCTGGGCTCGGCCTCTCTGTCGATCGGCAGAAATCATCTGTTCCACAGCGCCGTTACGCCTGCAACACTGCGGCTCCATAAACCCCGTACCTCTGGGACTGTCACATTTACTACAACCTGTTGTAGGGCAAGACGTTATGCTTGCCACCTTACTGTGGCTTGGGGGTATGAATGACGACGGAGTCCGCAAAAGGATCGCGCGACCGGTTTATTGATCGCACAATTTCTCCTCCGATCAAGAAAGTTGGGCAGACGGATTCAGCTAGGAGACTGCGCGATCAGTCTTCCATCACGGATACTGCAAAAGAAACGCGATCGAACAAGGGCTGAGACTCTCTTTATGAGGAAGGGCAATTGAGGAACAAAATAAGCGAGATTAACAAGCTTGCCATTGTCACCTTTGTTACACCACGGTCCGTAGACTTGTGGAAAATTAGAATCGAGTTTTTTCACAAAGAGGGTCAAGTGGGTGAAGTCATGAAATTCGTTTGGATTGCATTTATTGCCCTGACTTTGGGAGGTTGCTTCGGGCCTCAATACGCAACAGACGACGGAATTTGTCGTGAGCAAGCTCGACAAAAAATTCGCACGTATGCTGAGTGCCGAAACATGCTCGCAGAGGGGCATCGCATGGCCGGCCTTTATGCTCTAAGAGACTTGCAATTCCAGCAGATGCAGTTGATGCAACTCAATCAAGGGAACCGTATGATACATATGCGGTAACACCCACAGCGCGGTGCACAGGTGTTGACCAGCCCATAGGCAGCGCGCAGGAGCCTGCCATGGGGCCTCGCTTTGCGCGGAGCCAGTGGGGCCAACGAGTAATCCGCCATCCATTTTCTGTCATCGCCAAACGAATCGCGGGTTACGCCTTCGGCTAACCCGCACTCAAAGCCTCGTCGAATTCACTCCCTCGCTTCCACATCACCCGCCTAATCCTGCCGCACGCATGCGGCATCCGCGAGGAAATGCCAAGGCCGGGCAGAACGCCCGGCCTCGCTCTCAATCCACGGCACAGTTCAGACCTTTGCCAGCGGCACCTTCGGCACCGAGCCGCGCTTTGGCTTGGGACGCGGCGATGCTCGCCGCTTCTTCGGGCGGACTACCGGCAACTTCTCCGGCTTCGGCGTGACGGGTCCCTCCAGGAACTGGAAGCCAAGCTTGTCGCGCCCCTCCTCGTCCTTGTCGACGATCACGCGCACGTGGCCTCCGCGCTTCAGATGCCCGAACAGCACCTCGTCCGCGAGCGGCTTCTTGATATGCTCCTGGATCACGCGGGCCATCGGCCGGGCACCCATCAGCTCGTCGTATCCGTTGGCGATCAGCCAGCGGCTCGCCTCTTCGGAAAGCTCGATGGTTACGTTGCGGTCGCCCAGCTGCGCCTCGAGCTGGAGCACGAATTTCTCCACGACCTTTGCGATAATCTCCTGCGACAGGTGGGCGAAAGTAATGGTCGCGTCGAGCCGGTTACGGAACTCGGGCGCGAACATCTTGTTGATCGCTTCCTGGTCGTCGCCTTCCCGCTTGCTGCGCGTGAAGCCGTAGGCCTGCCGCGCAAGATCGGACGCTCCCGCATTCGTTGTCATAATCAGGATTACGTTGCGGAAATCGACCTGCTTGCCATTGTGGTCGGTGAGCTTGCCGTGATCCATCACCTGCAACAGCACGTTGAACAGATCCGGGTGCGCTTTCTCGATTTCGTCGAGCAGCAGGACGCAATGCGGATGCTGATCGACGCCATCGGTCAGGAGCCCGCCTTGATCGAAGCCGACGTAGCCGGGAGGCGCGCCAATCAGCCGCGAAACCGTGTGCCGCTCCATGTATTCAGACATGTCAAAGCGGATAAGCTCGACACCGAGGCTGATAGCGAGCTGCTTCGCCACTTCGGTCTTGCCGACGCCAGTCGGTCCGGAAAACAGATAGCAGCCGATCGGCTTTTCCGGCTCGCGCAAGCCGGCGCGCGCGAGCTTGATCGATGCGGAGAGCGATTCAATCGCCCTGTCCTGACCGTAGACGACCGTCTTCAAGGTGTGCTCGAGATGCTGGAGCACCTCGGCATCATCCTTGGACACCGTCTTCGGCGGAATTCGCGCCATGGTCGAGATCGTCGTCTCGATCTCCTTAAGGCCGATCGTCTTCTTGCGCCGGCTCTCCGGAAGCAGCATCTGCGCTGCGCCCGACTCATCAATCACATCGATTGCCTTGTCAGGCAGCTTGCGATCGTGGATGTATCGCGACGATAGCTCGACGGCGGCCTTGATGGCCTCGTTCGTGTACTTGAGCTTGTGATAGTTCTCGAAATAGGGCTTGAGGCCTTTCAGGATCTCGATCGCATCGAGGACCGACGGCTCGTTGACGTCGATCTTCTGGAACCTGCGCACCAGTGCGCGGTCCTTCTCGAAATACTGTCTGTATTCCTTGTAGGTCGTCGAGCCGATGCAACGGATCGTGCCCGAGGCAAGGGCAGGCTTCAGCAAATTCGAAGCGTCCATGGCGCCGCCGGACGTGGCGCCGGCGCCGATGACCGTATGGATCTCATCGATGAACATGATCGCGCCCGGATAGGCCTCGATCTCCTTGATCACCTGCTTGAGACGTTCTTCGAAATCGCCTCGGTAACGCGTGCCGGCAAGCAGCGTGCCCATGTCGAGCGCGAAAACGGTTGCGCCCTTGAGCACGTCCGGCACTTCGCCATGAACAATTCGCCGGGCAAGGCCTTCCGCTATCGCGGTCTTGCCGACGCCGGCATCGCCGACAAACAACGGATTGTTCTTCTGCCTTCGGCAAAGCACCTGGATGGTGCGGTTGATTTCGGAGTCGCGACCGATCAACGGATCGATCTTGCCGTCCTTGGCCTTCTTGTTCAGGTTGATGCAGTAGGCTTCGAGCGCGTCGCCCTTTTTCTTGGGCTCGTCGCTGCCTTTCGCGTCGGCTTCTTCCTCGACGCCCCGCACCGGGCGGGACTCCGACAGACCTGGCCGCTTCGCAATGCCGTGACTAATGTAGTTGACCGCATCGTAGCGGGTCATGTCCTGCTCTTGCAGGAAATAGGCCGCATGACTTTCGCGCTCTGCGAAGATCGCCACCAGCACGTTAGCGCCGGTCACCTCCTCGCGTCCGGAGGACTGCACATGAATGACTGCGCGTTGGATCACACGCTGAAATCCGGCCGTGGGTTTTGAGTCCTCCGCACCATCGGTAATCAGGTTTTCGAGTTCCGATTCAAGATACGCAGTGAGGCTTCGCCGGAGCTTGTCGAGATCCACGTTGCAAGCGCGCATGACCGCGGAGGCATCCTGATCGTCGATCAGGGCGAGCAGCAGGTGCTCAAGCGTTGCGTACTCGTGATGCCGCTCGTTTGCGATTGCAAGCGCGCGATGTAACGATTGTTCAAGGCTGCGGGAGAACGTCGGCATCAAATTTTCCAGTTCATGTCCATTCGTGTTTCACGACTCACTTCTTCTCCATCACGCATTGCAAAGGATGCTGATGTTTGCGCGCAAAGTCCATCACCTGCGTGACCTTGGTTTCCGCAACCTCGTACGTGTAGATGCCGCATTCGCCTATTCCGTGGTGATGCACATGCAACATAATTCTTGTGGCGGCTTCATGGTCCTTGCCGAAGAACCGCTCCAGCACGTGCACGACGAACTCCATGGGAGTGTAGTCGTCGTTGAGAATAAGGACGCGGTACATGTTCGGCCGCTTGGTTTGCGGCTTGGTCTTGGTAATGACCCCGGTGCCCGGCCCGCCCTGCTCGTTGCGGCGCTTGCGGTCATCGTCCGCCATTGAGGGCGCAGAACCGCGCGACATGGCCGTGTGACTTGGAGGATATTTCCTGGCTGGGAACGTCATGGTTTGGCCGAGGCAGTAAAGATCCTGGGGTTTGCAGCGTGGCCGCGACGGCGCGTGGCCAAGCACCATCATAGTGACCCGGGCGCAGCTATTCCAACTCGGCAATTCGCTTGAGGCTGCCCCGTTCCGGGACAATTCGCGATTCTTGCGCGATTTTCTGCGGTGAAACGCAGATAATTATTGCTTAAGCGATCGCAACCCGTTTGCGGGCAAATTGAGGCGACTTTCCCCCAAATTCACGGCCTTCCTCTCACGGTTTTTCAAGGGGGGTACCCCCATATGGAGGAACTTTGGAAGGGTTTGTGTCCACAACATTGGGTGAAGCCATGTTAGCCCGTTTTCTCACCAACACCCGGGGCGGTGTTGTCCCGCTGATGGCGGTCGTTGCCGTCCCACTCATGGCCTCGGTTGGCATCGCCGTCGACTACTCGCGAATCAATGCGGCCCGAACGGCATTCCAGGTTGCTCTCGACGCAACCGCGCTGATGATGTCAAAAAACGCGGCGACGGAAACCGACGCCCAACGTCAGACCGAGGCTACGAACACTTTTAATTCGCTGTTCAGCCGGCCCGAGGTCACCGACATCGCCATCTCGCCGAATTTCACCTCCACCGGCGGATCGAAGCTGACCCTCAACGGCACCGCGGTCGTCCACACCAATTTTCTCGGCATAATCGGCGTCAGCCAGGTCGAGATCAGTGCCTTGTCGGTTTCGACGTGGGGCAATACGCGCCTTCGTGTCGCCCTTGCGCTCGACAACACAGGCTCTATGGCCAGTGACGGCAAAATGGATGCTCTCAAGACCGCATCTCACAATCTGCTGACCCAGCTGAAAAACGCCGCCGTTCATGCTGAAGACGTTTATGTCTCGATTGTCCCGTTCAGCAAGGACGTGAACTTCGGCCCGGATAACTATGCCGAAAGCTGGCTGCGATGGGACTTGTGGGACGCGGTCAACGGGACCTGCAGCAGCACGAAATATCACAAGCAAAGCAGCTGTGTCTCGAATGGCAAGATCTGGACCCCGGCCGCCCACAGCACCTGGAATGGCTGCGTGACGGACCGCGACCAGAACTACGACACCAAGAACGATGCACCTGTGTCAGGCGCCACGTTGTATCCCGCCGAACAGTACTCTTCGTGCTCGGCTCCCCTGATCGGCCTGACCAACGATTGGACCAAGCTGAACGAAAAAATCGATGCCATGACCCCGGTTGGCAACACCAACCAGGCGATCGGGCTGCAGGTCGGCTGGCAGAGCCTGACAGCCGCCCCCTTCACGATCCCGGCGATCGACACAGACTACAAGTATCAGACGGTCATTATCCTGCTGACCGACGGTCTCAACACAGAGGACCGCTGGTACACGAGCCAGTCATCGATCAACGCGCGGCAACAGAAGACCTGCGACAACATCAAGGCCGCCGGCATTACTCTCTACACGGTGCAGGTCAACACCGGTGGCGACCCTGTCTCGACGCTGCTGCAGAATTGCGCAAGCGATGGCGGAAAGTTCTTCCACCTTACGACCGCAGGGCAGATCGTCTCCACCTTCGGTCAGATCGGCACGTCGCTTTCCAAGCTGCGCCTGGCGATGTAATGCGCCCCCTCCCGCGGCGTTGCGGATGGCTACTCACACTGCCATCCGCGCGCCGCGGGCTTTTCCTGCCGATTTCCGCGATCGCACCAACCGAGTGTTAACGACGGCTCAGAACAATGTTCGGCATTTGCGCGATCTGGGGCAAACAGCGTTTACCAACCAAGCCGTTGAAAAAAGTCGAACAAATCCAAACAGGCAACCGCAAATCTTACCGTCAGCGCCGAATTCAGTCCCTGCTCATATACCTGCCCTTTAGTACCGACCTTTATTACGGCAGACGGATTCAACCATTTCTTGGTGCGTCGTCATGATGATCGCCTGGAAGAAGTTTTGCCGCGTGTTGTCTGCCTTTAAGGCCGACCGCCGAGCCAACGTCGCCATCACCTTCGCCTTCGCCTCACTGCCAATCCTCGGCTTTGTGGCGGCTGCAGTCGATTACAGCCGCGCGAA
>Ga0081455_10006977_pt1 | contig 12004 bp, 8 predicted proteins | sample TabmetS3T2R1_FD_70207 | JGI IMG/M metagenome (GOLD analysis project Ga0081455, IMG submission 70207) | Tabebuia heterophylla rhizosphere microbial communities from the University of Puerto Rico - S3T2R1 | ecosystem: Host-associated > Plants > Roots > Rhizosphere ...
ACCCCGGCGGGAATGGTTCTTGAGGAGCATGCCCGCGCCATGCTGCGTCAAGTGGAAAATTGTCTCGAAGAATTAAGTCGAGGCCCCGGGCAGCTGCAGGGTGTGCTCAACGTCGGCATCGTGCCGTTTCTTGATGTGGCCTTGCTGCCCAAATTGCTTGGCGTGTTTGTCTCCGCTCACCCGGGAATTAGGTTGACGGTACAGGAATTTTCGTCACCCGATATCGAGACGGCGTTGGAAGAAGGGCGGGTGCACGTAGGCCTTGGTTTTCTCACACGTCACTCGCCAAACCTGCGCTACGATCCTCTTTGGCCTGACGAAATCAGCTTGATTGTTCCGACGTCGCATCCGTGGGCAAAGCGATCTGTCGTCAACTTGCGCGAGATACACCAACTGCGGCTGTTGCAGTTGCCCGATACTTTTGTGATCCGGCGGATGACCGACGACATTTGCCGCATACACCTGGTGCGGCCAAGAACGGTGGCTGAGATCAGCTCGATCGAAGCATTGCTCCGCTCTCTCGCGACGGCGAACGCCGCCGCGCTTCTTCCGAAGATTGCGCTTCATGGCATCACGGGATTAAAAGCGGTTCGCTTGCGCGGCAAAAACCTCTCGGTTGAAATCGGATTGCTGCGGCTGAGCGACGGGGACAAGAACGGCGCAGTTGTCGCTTTCAGCAAGATCGCGAAAGCCGCTGTTCTGAAGATGATCGGGGAGTGACGCCTGCCAGATCCGAACAGAAGATTTGAGAAAAGCCAATAGCCAAGTTTTAGAGGAAGAGAGTTTTTTGCAGCCATTGATTCGTTGCGTTTGCATAGCACGCGAGGTCATACTGGAGCCGCGATGACACCTGATCCGCTCGAGATTCGCCATCTGCGGTACTTCCTGGCAGTGGCCGAGGCGGGCAGCTTTAGCCGCGCGGCCGATCGGCTTGGAATTTCTCAGCCCGCCATTTCCCAACAGATGCGCGATTTGGAAGCGGGTCTACGAGTTTCTTTATTCCAACGTCGAGGCAAACGGATTCTGCTCACCGCTGCCGGCTTGGTCTTCCAAGAACACGCGCGCACAATCCTACGCCAGCTCGAGAATTTTCTCGACGAACTCAGTCGCGACTCAGTACAGCTGCGCGGGGCTTTGCATCTTGGGATCGTGCCGTGGCTTGATGTGGCGCTGGTGCCGCAGTTATTGGGGCGGTTCACCGCCAAGCATCCGAATGTCAATCTCACTGTGACCGAAATTTCGTCGGATGACATTGAAACAGCGTTGGAAGAGGGTCGATTGGATGTGGGCTTGGGGTTTCTCACGCGTCACTCGCCCAACCTGCATTATGAACGTCTCTCCAGCGATGAATTTGCATTGATCGTGCCCGCCGGACACCCATGGTGGAACCGCCGGATGGTTCGTCTTTCCGAGTTGCACCAACAACGGCTGCTTCAGTTGCCACGCAGCTTCGTCGTGCGAAGGACGAGCGATGCCATTTGCCGAACCCATCAGGTCCGCCCACGAACGGTCGCGGAAATAAGTGCAATCGAAACCCTGCTTCGGTCGCTGGCGCCCTTAAAGGCGGCTGCTCTCTTACCAAACGTTGCACAGCGAGGCTCGACGGACCTAAAAGCCATTCGGCTTCGGGGAAAGAGCCTTGTGTTAGAAATGGGAATATTGCGTCTTAAGGATTCTTCCGCCAACAGCATGGTTGCGGCATTTACCGAACTCGCCAAGTCCGCCGTTCCGGAGATTCTTGGTAAGAGATTGAAAACGACGAGGGCGAGCAACGACTAGGGCAAGCGGGAGTCGTACGGGGGTGGCATAACCTGCTGTTGTCGGAAGAGCGAGTTGTTCGACGTTGCTGACGCACAACGCCGAAATTGCTTTTGCGCACTTTCGTTTTCCGGTTTGTATAGCAGCTCCGCATGTACAGGAAACCCAAGCGCATTCTCCTAAAGTTCGGCTCCGGCATTCTCACTCGGCCGCGTGCCAACGCACTCGATGACAAACAGTTTCGCCGCCTCACTGCCGATGTGGCGCAACTCATTCGCGGCGGATGCCAATGCATCATCGTCTCTAGCGGTGCGGTCGCCGCCGGAATGCGTGTTGTCGGGCTCAAGGAGCGTCCATTGAACTTGACGACAGGACAGGCATGCGCCGCCGTCGGTCAATCAAAGCTAATGCATCGCTATGCCTCGACGTTCGCAAAACATCGCCTCAACGTTGCGCAGCTCCTGCTCACACACAGCGACCTGGATAGTCGCACCCGCCATCAAAATGCGAAAAACACGCTTCGGCGCCTGCTCGAATGCAAGAACGTCGTGCCAGTTATAAACGAAAACGACTCAGTGGCGGTGGAAGAACTGCGCTTTGGGGATAACGACCGGCTCTCCGCCGAGGTCGCGGTGCTGGCAGAAGCCGAATTGCTCATCCTGCTTACAAGTGTTGACGGGCTGATGGATCATGCCGGCAAACGAATTCCGACGATCGTTAATGTCGCAGACGCCGCTCGTTTCGTTCGTACGGAAAAAAGCAGGTTCTCGGTTGGCGGCATGGTCTCGAAACTAGAGGCAGTAAAACTTGCGACCGCAGCTGGCATCCCAACAGTGATCGCAAACGGTCGGCGCGCCAGAATCATTCCGCGGATTGCGGCCGGCGAGCGGGTGGGAACATTATTTCCTGTGGAAGCTGAGAAATCTCTTACGCAGCAAGAATGAGATCTGGGAGTGGTTACTCTTTGCCTGCGTCGATATGAATACGGACGATTTGAGAAACGAGGTTCTCAGTTGCGGTAGACGCGCTCGCGCCGCCGCGCGCTCTCTCGCGGGAATCAGCTCCGAAAGGAAGAATGGCGCCTTGCTCGCCATGGCAGATCAACTTTGCGCCAGTGGCGGCACAATCCTGAAAGAGAATCGCGAAGACGTCGAAAAAGCCACAGCTGACCAGCTTTCGTTAGCGATGATCGATCGGCTGAGACTCGACGAAAAGCGCATTCAGACGATCGCAGACGGAATTCGTCAGGTTGCTGCTCTCGAGGACCCGGTGAGAAAGGTCATCGCCGAATGGACCCGTCCCAACGGATTGCATATTTCCAAGGTGCGTGTCCCCATCGGGGTTATCGGAATTATCTACGAGTCGCGCCCCAACGTCACGAGTGATGCCGCGGTGCTTTGCACAAAGACGGGAAACGCAGTCATTCTCCGCGGCGGATCCGAATCGATTCGCTCCAACATCGCCATTGTCGAAGCGCTTCGTGCCGGCGCGGTCAGCGCCGGGTTACCGGAGGACAGTATCTTGCTCATTTCAAAAACTGGTCGCGATGCCGTGCGGCAAATGGCCGAGATGGATCAATACATTGACCTCATTGTTCCGCGTGGCGGTCGGGCATTGATCGAAACGGTCGTTAATTACGCGCGGATGCCTGTGATCAAACACTACCTCGGGCTCTGCATCGCATATGTAGATAGGGAAGCCGATCTCGATATGGCGGCGCGAATAGTCGTTAACGCAAAGACGCAGCGGCCCGGTGTGTGCAATGCCATCGAGACCGTGCTTGTGCACCGTGAAATCGCCGCTGCTTTTTTCAAAAGAATCGTACCGACACTAGCCGAAAAGAAAGTGGAAATACGCGCCGATGCCGAGAGCTTCCATCAGCTCTCAGCTCTCGGCTATCAGCCACTCCACTCCGCACGAGACGAAGACTGGACAACGGAATACCTCGATCTAGTTCTCGCTGCCCGTACCGTGGAAAAGCTCGAAGACGCGATTGCGCATGTGGAAAAATGTGGTTCACATCACAGCGATGTCATTATTACCCGCGATGCCGAGCGCGCTGAGAGATTCCTTAACGAAGTCGATTCTGCCACAGTCTACTGGAACGCATCGACTCGATTTACTGATGGCGGCGAATTTGGATTCGGTGCGGAAATTGGTATCAGCACGGACAAGCTTCACGCGCGTGGCCCGATGGCACTCGAAGAGCTAACCACGTATAAGTACGTCATTCGCGGCGACGGCCAAATTCGCGAATAAACAGTTCTTGCGCCAAGATTTCTGGAGAGAAGCAACAGGGCGCTCGGCAGACTGACGCGTTATCAATTCGCAAGGAACTGCTCGCGCTGGGGAAGTAGCCTCACTCTTTGGACCGCTTTTGTGGCACGGATAAGGCTTGATGCGTTTAAGATTTGAAGCGGGGAAAATGTAACAGCGGCGTAACTATTCTGCGGTTTTCAGCCTTCAGGAGTGGTCGATTATTACCGGATGAAACAATTTGCTCAATCTCACTGGTTCAAAGGGATCTGTTCTGGCTGCCGTGCCAAATTTCTTTCGCTGGTCGTCGCTGCCGCCGGTCTCTTAGCTTTGTCGATCGGCGCGCCAATGGCGCAGGCGCAAACGCGATCATTCCCGATCCGGAACGGCAGCGGCCCATTCGACATTACGCAGGCGCCGGATGGCAAGTTCTGGTTCACGCTTTCAAACAGCAGCAAAGTGGCACGGATCACGCTGGGCGGCCAGATCAACTACGTTCGCACCCCGAGCCTGAGCCAGCCAGCATTCATCACCGTGGGTCCAGATGGCAACCTGTGGTTCGGCGAAGGATCGACCGGTAGGATTGCGTCGGTCAATCCGGTCTCGCGGATTGTAACCGAGTTTCAGTTTTCTTTCTTTGGCGTAAGTGTCGGGATCACTACCGGCGCGGATGGTAACATCTGGTTCAGCGATCAGACCGATCATGCGATCTGGCGCTTTGACCTTTCGACTGGGACTTTCACTGAGTTCGTTACCCCGACGCCGAATTCATTCCCCGGAGACATGACTCTCGGCTCGGATGGGAATGTCTGGTTCACCGAACAGGCGGTAGACAAGTTCGGCCGGATCACGCCGAGCGGACAGATCACCGAGTTTACCGGAGTGGATGCACCGACCTCGATTGCAGCCGGTCCCGACGGGAACCTCTGGATTGCGAGCGCATTCGCGCCGATGATCTCGAGAGTCACGACGACAGGTCAGATCACATCCTTTCCAACGCCGCACACTCCGTCAATCATCCGGCCGGGCAACAGGAATAACCTTCTCTTCACTTCATTCACAGGAAATACGATTGCCTCGATCGATACCGACGGTGTGGTGACTGAGTCGCGCGAGTTTCCCAATAGTGCGCCGCTCGGGATCGCGGCCGGGGAGGGGGCGGAGGTGTGGTTTCTTGGAGTGGGAACGAACAGGGTTTATCAGACGAAATTTACGCAGCAATAATCTGGCAAGATTCGCCACGGGACACGCGCGAGTCGGCACGCCTTCAATGGCGCTGCTGAGGGACGTTACACGTGGCAATGAGCTAAGTCCGAACCTTTCTGCCGTCTAGTTTTTGCCGGGTGGTCGTCGAACTACCGATTGCGGCGAGCATCGTTAGGGAGACAAGCGCACCACGCTGGAGCCGCGGGCCAGCAAATACGCCCCGGCTTTCGTGTTGCTCCAGACAGCATCCGCGTAGGTCAACCTCTTTTCTCCCCAACAGTGCTTGGAGAAGGGGAATCTCTGCTTTCACGGTTTCTCTTACCAAAGAGTCTGCGTGCGCGTTCGATCTTGTGCTCGATATTCCGGATCGGCAGTACGACGCAATGTTCCTCTTGTCAGCTCCGTGGTGGCTATCTCACCGTGTCTGTATCGGTTGCGGTGTTATTACTAGCTTTGTTATCTGTAACGCCGTTTGGAGCCGTCACAGTCGCTGTGTCCGAGACCGTGCCGGTTGCCTGTAAACTGATCGTCACGGTCGCCGTATAGGTGATAACACTGAGCGATGGCATCGTGACAGTATCGTTGATATTGCCGGTCCCGCTCGCGGTGAATCCTGAGGCGCCGCCGGTCTGCGTCGCGGTGAAGGCCACGTTGATAAAATCGGTCGGGAAAACATCGGTTATCCTCGCGCCGGTAATACTACCCGGACCCGCGTTGGTCACTACAATTGTGTAGGTGTAGCTCTGGCCAGGAGTGACCTTACTTACTCCATCAGTTACTGTAACCTTGAGGTCAGCCTGTAACGTGAGTGTATCGGTATCGGTTGCGGTGTTGTTGGTTAGAATTGGATCTGTCAAGCCGCCCGGAGCGGTAACCGTCGCTGTATCGGCGAGTGTTCCGCTTGGTGTCGCTGGAGGGATTGTCCCCATCGCTGTATACGTAATAACGCTGCCGGATGGCATGGTTACAGTATCGTTGATATTGCCACTTCCACTCGCGGTGAATCCTGTAGCGCCGCCGGTCTGCGCCGCGGTGAAAGTAACGCCGGTAAGAACGGCCGGGAATGTGTCGCGTACGATCGCGCCGGTAGCAGTACCCGGTCCGTTGTTCGTCACCACAATTGTGTAGGTATCGCTCTGTCCGGAAAGGACGCTATTCTTTCCGTCCGTTACCGTAACACTGAGGTTCGCCTGCAACGTGAGTGTATCAGAATCGGTTGCGCTGTTGTTGGTGAGATTTGGATCTGTCACGCCGCTCGGGGCGGTTACCGTCACTGTGTCCGAAACTGTTCCGCTTGGTGCCGTTGGAGGGATCGCCCCGATCGCCGTGTAGGTGATAACGCTAAGGGATGGCATGGTTACAGTATCGTTGATATTGCCACTTCCACTCGCGGTGAATCCTGAAGCGCCGCCGGTTTGTGCCGCGGTGAAGGTGACGCCGGTAAGAATGGCCGGGAATGTGTCGCGTACGATCGCGCCTGTAACATTCCCCGGTCCGTTGTTGGTCACCACAATTGTGTAGGTGCTGCTCTGGCCGGAAAGGACGCTGGTCTTTCCGTCAGTTATCGTAACACTGAGGTTCGCTTGTAACGTGAGTGTATCGGTATCGGTTGCGGTGTTGTTGGTGAGATTTGGATCTGTCACGCCGCCCGGGGCGGTTACCGTTGCTGTGTTCGAAAGTGTTCCGTTTGGTGTTGTTGGAGGGATTGCCCCGGTCGCTGTATAGGTAATAACGCTGCCGGATGGCATGGTTACGGTATCGTTGATATCACCATTTCCACTCGCGGTGAACCCTGAAGCGCCGCCAGTCTGCGCCGCGCTGAAGGTGACGCCGGTAAGAACGGACGGGAAAGTGTCGCGTACCGCCGCTCCGGTAACATTACCCGACCCGTTGTTGGTCACCACAATGGTGTAGGTGACAGACGTACCAGCGTTTACCGTAGTCTTTCCGTCAGTTACGGTAACCTTGAGGTCAGCCTGTAACGTCAGTGTATCGGTATCGGTCGCGGTGTTGTTGGTAAGATTTGGGTCCGTCACGCCACCTGGAACGGTTACCGTTGCTGTGTTCGAAAGTGTTCCGTTTGGTGTTGTTGGAGGGATCGTCCCGGTCGCGGTGTAGGTGATAGCGCTGCCGGATGGCATGGTTACAGTGTTGTTGATATTGCCATTCCCACTCGCGGTGAATCCTGAAGCGCCGCCGGTCTGTGTCGCGGTGAAGGTCACGCCGGTAAGAACGGACGGGAAAGTGTCGCTCACGGTGGCACCGGTAACATTACCCAGCCCGTTGTTGGTCACCACAATGGTGTAGGTGACAGACGTACCGGCGTTTACCGTAGTCTTTCCGTCAGTTACGGTAACCTTGAGGTCAGCCTGTAAAGTGAGTGTATCGGTATCGGTTACGCTGTTGTTGGTAAGATTGTTATCTGTAACCCCCCCTGGGGCGGCTACCGTCGCTGTGTTCAAAAGTGTTCCGCTTGGTGCCGAAGGGTTGATGGTCCCGGTCGCTGTATATGTGATAGTGCTACCGGATGGCATCGTTACAGTATCGTTGATATTGCTGTTCCCACTCGCGGTGAATCCTGAAGCGCCGCCGGTCTGCGTCGCGGTGAAGATCATGCTGTTAAAAACGGCAGGGAAAATGTCGCTCACCGTGGCACCAGTAACATTGCTCGGCCCGCCGTTCGTCACTGCAATTGTGTAGGTGACGCTCTGGCCTGAAACGACGCTAGTCTTTCCGTTAGTTAGAGTAACTCTGAGGTCAGCCGACGTCACGATCGTGTCAGTATCGGCTGCGACGTTGTTGGCGGGATTTGGATCCGGAACGTCGCCTGGAGCGGTTATCGTCGCTGTGTCCAGAAGTGTGCCGTTTGCCGACGCGTTGAGCGTCCCGGTAGCGCGGTAGGTGATAGTGCTGCCGGATGGCATCGTGACATTATTGTTGATATTGCCACTTCCGCTCGCGCTGAATCCTGAAGCGCCGCCGGTCTGCGTTGCGGTGAAGGTCACGCCGGTAAGAACGGCCGGGAAAGTGTCGCTTACCCCCGCGCCCTCAACGTCACCCGGTCCGTTGTTGGTCACAACAATGGTGTAGGTGACCGACGCGCCAGCATTTACCGTAGTCACCCCGTTAGTTATAGTAACGTTGAGATCTGCCGTCGGCGTTTCCGCCGCCCTTGCCTCAAGAGCGGCTCCCTGAATCGCCAACATGGTTTGATATAGCGGGTTCTCGACATCTCCCTCATACACCTCGACAAACTTGCAGCCAAAACCCACCGCTGCGGTAAGTGAATTATTCACAGCATCGAAAGGCAGCAGGAGCGGGTCGGGGCCCCATGGTGGAGCATTACAAAGGCGGGCAATGTCAGCAGCACTGGAACAGAGAAACTGAATGCCGGTAGGCTGATACAAATAATTGTTGAAGATCGCTTTGTTAAGAAAATAACCGGTGGTGGATGTTGCGTGTAACTGGGAGTTCATGATCCCGAACCTGCCAGGATACGTCGCTACGCCCCAGTCAAAGATATCACTCATCGCTATCTGGCCGACTTCTTGTGAATCTCCGCCGTAAACATACGCGCCGGTGATGAACAACGGCGTACTCGGGAATGCAATCATGTATTGCGCAATCATTTCCTGCGCTGTGGCTTCCCATGCCACCAATCCAGCAGGCAACTCAGGAGTTGCCTCGTAACCGGCAGCAACGGCACTGGCGTCAAAGAAATCAGTATCGGCCTGCTCTCTGGCCAGATAACACTCCGCGACTTGTTGAAAGCCGGTCATCACTACGTATCCAAGTTGCGGATTGTCGTCATACCGGGCTCCAAACGCGGCGATAAATTCCAGCCATTTAGTTTTGTAAAGAGGATCCCATGGCACCGGCATCACCCCCTCATCGGGCGCTGTGAGCACACGAAATTCGGCTCCTCCTGCGTTACGCGCCAGGATGGAAAAGGTGACCGGTGTTCTTGTTTTGGTCGCAGCAGCGGAGGTTCGCACAACTGTTGGGCTGATAATGGAAACGATGGTCGTGCCTCCTGGAAAGACGGTGTCACAGTCGATCGGTCTTCCGACATCCGCAGTGACGAAGCGGGCGGTGGCTGAGGTAAGGGTTGCCACATCGACTGTGGTCGAGCCGTCGGTGAAAGTGACCCCACCCATAAGCCACGGCGGGCTATTGATGCCAGCAGTCACCCCGAGGCCAATAAATTTTCCGCTGGCAACAGCGTTATCTAAACATTCGTCGATCTGTACCCAGTTATAAACCTCATCATCCAGTTCGGTGTTGCTCCAAGGCGTCCTGATCCGCACCCCGTCTACGTTTGGATTTAGCCAGGGATGATCGTCGAGTCCTCCGATAGGCTCGTCCGCCGTGATGGATCCCGGCAGGTCGATGATGCCAGTGGGGTCAGGTTTGAGGCCTTGGGAAAAGGTTTTTCCCGGGGCAAGCAGCCCGGCAGCGCAAAACAGCGCACCGAGTAAAGCCGGCATGGTGTAACGTCGCCCTATTAAAACGCGCGGATTAAAGACGTCTAATGCTGAAGCGGATACCTTTTTCATAGAAGGGTTTACGTGGGTTTCAAGTGGCCTCGTTGTTCGACTCATTTTCCAAAAACTTTACATAGAACAGAGTCTTCTAAGAAAAACGACTAACACTCGTCAATCTTTTTTATTAAGGTTATTACAGCCTTTTACCTAAGGAATAAACCTTAAGGGTTACTATTTGACGAAGAAATCGCCCGATCTCGCCCTTCTGACTTGCGTAAGCAGGAATGCAAACAAGCAGTCAGTCATCTACGCCCAACGAACTGCCATGCAAAACCTTCGCTCTGAGGCTGCCACTTCGCGCTGTTCGGCAGAGGCGTCCAAGATGAGTTCGCAGCTTGAATTGGCGAACCCACACCGCAAACCCTTGTGAATCACTAGAAGGCAAGCGGCTCTCTGAAGGACTATGGCAACCGCAGAAACTCTCCGTCCGATACGTTTGCTGCAAAACATAAGAGTTGTCGAAAAGGCTGCTTCTGTACTATGATGCTCGTACTAAAGCTTTTCTCTGTATGAGCTTTTCTGATAAGAATGATTGCGAGCTTTCGGAGGAAAAGGCGTGCTCCGCCTTCTTCATAAAGCGATGGCGACATCAGTTACTTATCCACGAAACCCAAGGGGATGCTGACGCGATCGAATTGGACAGGAGGATGCTGGACTACTACCTCGATTGGTACAATCAACTCGCCAAACGGCAACAGCAATTCCAAGAAGCGCACGCTGCGTCGCTACGTAACTTAAGTATAGCCGACAGCGCGCAGCCCGGAATTGCTGGTGCTCCCGGCTGACCTGTGCACCTGTGCGCCGATGAGATGCTAACTCCGCTTTTGGAATTGGAAGCGGCGATTCAAACCGCCGTAGTTTGGATCACATAACCAACACAAAGCGAATCAAAGAGGCCTAATGTTCATTGGCCGCAGTCGCTAGGGCGTGCGCGTGGTGATGACACATAGCCCGGTCCAACACTCGCCGACGATGACAAATTATGACATCATCCGGTCGCCTGGTTTTATTGTACTACCGATCAGTCATCACAACTCATTCGAATCTCCGCCACGCAGTTCGCGGAAACCTCAGAACGTCACCGTCACTGCATTCGAACAGGTTTGAGTGCCCACTTCGCAAACTCTATACGTGAAGCGTGCAGGGCCTCGGGTACCGGTCGAATCGGTGTAGGAATTGCCGTTCGGAACCGTGGCAATCACGCCGCTGCCGTTGCGGCGAATGTTCACATTCGTCGCGCCTTCCCAGGAGAGGTCCACAGTATTATGTCCGTGGTCTTTGCGTCCGTCTGCGGTGAGTGTGATTCCTGTCGGGGTAGGTGTCGGAGTCGATGTTGCAGTTGCCGTAGGCGTGGGGCTCGGCCTTGGCGTACGCGTGGCGGTTGGCGTCGATGTAGCGGTTGGAGTAAACGTAGCCGTCGCAGTAGCTGTAGGGGTCGGGGTTGAGCTTGGCGTGGGACTTGGCCTTGGTGTACGCGTGGGGCTCGGAGTCGCTGTAGGTGTAGGGCTCGCGCTAGGTGTAGGCGTTGGCGTCGGCGTTGCCGTAGGCGGGGGAAGCTCGAAGACGTCGTCTTGTATCTCCGTTGTGATGGTCGTGTTACGACGGATGATGTCCGCAAGAGTTGTGTTTTGGACCGTGGCCAGTGTGGCCGGATCCAAGTAGGCTTCGTACCAGAAGCGGTCCCCGTCGCGCAGACGTTCGAACTGATCGGTTAAAACCGTTACGGCAGTACTTCCCATCAAAGGAAAAACTCGTGTGCCGTGGTCCTCGACAATCATGCCTACCCAGGCGTCAATGTCGTCGACGGTGGCATAGGCAGAGGCGAGTTTTGCTTGCATGGCGGTATCCGAGGTTATTTGGGAAAATGACGTGAACGCCGGCAAACCGTAGTCGAGCCGAACCTGGTTAAACCGTGGCAGCCCATGATCGCGCCCGCGTTGCATGTTAAGCGCGGGCAAGTCGAAGCCGCGTGCGGTGCCAGGAGAGAAGTTGCGCACGGCGTCAACAATCAACCCGTCGATTTCCTCCGGTCGCTGGCGGGCCAGGCCGCGCAGAAAGGGTTCGATCCCGACGCTGGTAATTTGGGTTGGTTTGAAAAAGTCCTTGGCCAGGAGAACGTCGCCGATCGACTGATTATTGGAATCCAGCCGTGATACTGTCGAGTTCAGTAAACTGTGACCAAAGCGGAAGGCGGCGGAGGCGAACACATTGGCAATACTTGGGTCGACGGTGTCATTGTA
>Ga0081455_10006978_pt1 | contig 12003 bp, 8 predicted proteins | sample TabmetS3T2R1_FD_70207 | JGI IMG/M metagenome (GOLD analysis project Ga0081455, IMG submission 70207) | Tabebuia heterophylla rhizosphere microbial communities from the University of Puerto Rico - S3T2R1 | ecosystem: Host-associated > Plants > Roots > Rhizosphere ...
GGGCGTGTCTCCCTATCCCGCAGCCTGCTGCGCGGTCCCTGGCGGGCGCCTTGTTGCGTTGTCGTCGCTCGACGCACAAACCCAGTGCGCCTTCGCTCCTCCGCCTTGCGAGGCATCCCGCCAGAAACCGCTCGCGACGGCCGGGGATAGGGAGACACGCCCTAGTTCTCGACCGAGACGAGCAATTCTCCGAGTCGCTCGGACCGTGCGGTCGTCCGGCGTCGACTCCGCCAGAGGGAGGCCGGCAGCCATCGGGCCAGGAACCGGCGGCCGGAGGTCTGCCGGCTCGCCAGGGCCTCGGCGACGGTCACCTGAGCGCTGCGCAGGTCACTGGCGTCGCGGATCGTCCTGGCATACCTGGCCTGCTCGATCGCGAGGACCAGGCGATTCAGCGCGGCGACGACCTGTCCGCCGCTGGCGCGATCGTCGGGCAGCCGCTCGCGTAGAGATCGGCCGATGGCACGCGGTGTCGCTCCGGCATCCCAGGTCATGCGCAGGTCGACGACGCGATCGCGCAACTCCGCCCAGGCCGCCTCGGCCATCGCCACCGATCCCCGGGCGCGAGACCACCGCCGCCGCCGGACGACCGCCCGGGTCAGACGGGGCAGGCTGAGCAGGAGGGCGAGTCCGAGAATGATCGACGGCCCGATCCACCAGATGTCCGAACCGCCTGCTGCGGAGCCGCTGCTGTCGTCGCTGGTGGAGTTGTCCAGCTTATCTCCGGGGCCTTGCGTGGCACGGCTCGGACCCGTTTGACCCGCACTGTTCGGCGTGCTCGGCAACGTGCCACTGCCACTGGTGAATCTGAGCGGCTCGCTGCCCACGGATTCGTCGGTGTTCGGGGTGGGCTCGAACCGCACCCACCCGATCTCAGAGAAGTGCAGCTCGGGCCAGGCATGCATGTCGGTGCCCCTGAACTCCCAGTTGTTGCCTTCGACATGCTCTGGCTGGAGGAAGCCCACGACCACGCGAGAGGGGATGTCGAGGGTACGCGCCATGATCGCCATCGCAGTCGCGAACTGTTCGCAGTAGCCGTCTCGGCTCGTGGTCAGGAAGTCCACGAGATCCTCGATGTTGGCACCAGAGGTCTCTGCTGCGTTGATGTCGTAGGTGAATTCGTCGCTGCGGAACCAGCTCTCCAGGGCGCGGGCCTTGTCGAAGCTCGTCGACTCACCGCGGGTGTGTTTCTTCGCGAGATCGGCGAACACGCTGGGGGGGTTCCCAGGAAGCTCGAGGTACCTGTCGTAATCGGGCGTCGGGGAAGTGGACTGGCGCATCTGGCGGGTCGTGGGTTCGGTGAGGTCGGAGCTGAACTCGTAGGTCTGTCCCGCCGTGTCCTCGTCGGAGTCGATGTAGACGTCCATACTCGTACGGTCGAGCTGCCACGGCTGTTCGCTCTCGACGCTCGTCGGGAAGTAGCGAAGCGGTAGCCAGCTGGTGTCGAAGGAGTCGGAGATGGTGACCGTGTAGGTCTGCAGCGTCGGCAAGATGTACGACGCTCTGTCAGTCTGCACCGGCCACGTCTCGCCGATGGATTGGGAGCTTTCCTCACTCGGCTCGCTGACCTTCCAAGCGTCGCCGGTGAAGTCGTCCAGGACGGCGAGCTGGAAGTACTCAGGGTCCGGATCGGTGGTGTTGACGTGCAGCAGGACCTCGTCGCTTTGCTTCGACAGGTTGCGCCGGAGATCGAGAACCAGATCCTGGTCGATGGAGACTGAGCCGCCGGAACCGCCGGGCCCGCCGGAACCGCTGTGGCCGAAGTAGTGCGGCGACAGCGTCGGCACCAGGATGGGCACCACAGCCGCCATGGCGATGGCGCCGAGGCCGACGCGGGTTCCGTTGCGCCGCAGCCCGCCCTCGTCGACCTCGTTCGGCCGATCCCACAGCGAGCCGGCCGTGGAGATCTGGCGACCCCAATGGGTCAGGCGTTCTCGCTCGTCGGCGGCGAGCAGGAAGATGTAGCCGGCGGCGCCGATCAGGAAGGCGGCGACCGAGATCTCGCCGCCCAGGATCGACACCGGCGTCATGTAGACGGCGAGGAAGACCAGTCCGAGCAGCGAGGCCCGCCGCCAGGATGCGGCGACCACGTCGACGACCACGGCCAGGCCGACCAGGACGGTCGCCATCGCCATGGTGACGTTGGGGTTCTCGGGCAACGGAGCGGCGTACTGGTTGGCGAAGTCGGCGTAGTCCGACCAGCGCTGCCGCAGCTCGGAGATCGCGTCCGGGCCGGGCAGGAAACCGAGGAACGCCTCGTGCCTGGCGAAGGCCAGGACCAGCCACTCGACCGCGACGACGAGCTCGGCGAGCAGGACGACGAGCGGATGGGCGCGGCGGGACCGCAGCAGGGCGCCGGTGATCGCGACCGTGGCCGCCCCCACCGCGCCGACCACGAGGTAGCGCTTGGAGGCCGTGAGCGGGGCAAGCATCGCGGCGGCGCACAGCGTCGCGACCCACGCCCAGAACGTCACGCGGACCTGCTCGGACCAGGCTCGGCGGATCATGAGCCCGTACTCGCTTCCGGTACCGCACCCGCCCAGGTGTCGAGATGAGCCGTGCTCGGGGCCGGCGCCGCCGGACCGTGCTTGATCAGCGCCCCCAGCCGCTGCCACACCACGGTCGGTGACTGGTCGGGTCGGGCCGTCGTCACGCACCAGTTGCCGCTGCCGAACGCGGCGGTGAGCTGCTCGAGCCGGCCCTCGGGGTCGGTCATCGCCGCCGACGCGCCCCAGCTCGCTGTGTCGAGCACGATCGCCATGACCGGTGCGCCGAGCGCCGACATGCGGGACAGCTCGGCGACGTCGCCGGATCCCAGGCTGCCGAGGATCGCGATGACCAGACCGGGACTGCCGACCACGGCGTCGACCGCGTCGGACAGTGACGTGTTGGTCGAGTGCGTCATCACGGCGAGCTCGTCGAGGATCGGGCCGGACTGCTCGGCGTCCTTGGTCGTCTTGTCGTGCCAGGCGTGCGCCTCGACGTCGTGGCGGTCGGTGACCAGCCGTACCGAGAATCCCGCCTGGGTGAGATGCACGGCGATCGACGCCGCGGCTGAGATCGCCCACTCGAGCGACGACGCGAGGCCGCTGCCGCGGTGGGCGATGGACCGGGAGTCCAGCAGCACGGTGGCCCGGCTCTGCCACGGCTGCTCCTCGCGCCGGACCATCAGCTCGCCGGTCTTGGCGGTCGAGCGCCAGTGGACCCGGCGCAGGTCATCGCCGTGGCGGTACTCCCGGACCGTGACGTCCTCGGCACTGCCGACCGCGAACGCCCGCGGCCGATTCTCCCCGGCCCCCGTCCAGTCGCCGGTGATGCCGATGGACGGCAGTGCGTAGACCTGCGGCACGACCACGAGGGACGCGGTGTTGTGGAACGAGCGGACCAGCTCGATCAGGCCGAAGGGGTCGGAGACCCGGATCGTGAGCGGCCCGATGTCGTAGCGACCGCGCACCTCCGAACGGACCGCGTAGGTCACGTCCTCGTGCCATCGCGGACCCGCGTGGTCGAGGATGAACCGAGCCCGGGTGCCGAGGACGTAGGGCACCTGGTCCTCGAGGAGCAGCAGACCCATCGGCATGGCGCCGTCGTTGGCCAGGGAGAGTGTCACGGTGGCCGGCTGCCCGGCGGTCACCCGGGTCGGCGTGACATAGCGGCTGGCCATCAGCCGATAGCGGGCCCGGCTCACCAGCAAGGCGGTGAGCAACGGGAGGGCGACCGCGAGCACCCCGACGCGGAGCAAGGCGTCGAATCCCGCGATGAACGCGCACAGCGAGATCGTGATGCCGGCCGCGAAGAACGCGCGTCCTCGCGTTGTGAGCGCTGCCAGTGCCTCTCGCATGGTCAGGCGAGGCGTGGTCGGCCGGGGACCTCACCGCCGCCGTCCGGCACCGGGACGGACGCCAGGATCGCCTCGATGACGCGATCTGCCGTGCGACCTCCCATGGCGGCGTCGGCAGTGAGCAGAAGACGGTGCCCGAGTACGGGCTGTAGCAGCCGCTGGACGTCGTCTGGAAGGACGTACTCGCGGCGGTCCAGTGCGGCCGCGGCCTTGGCGGCCCGCACCAGGTGCAGGGTCGCGCGCGGCGACGCGCCGAGGCGGAGGTCGACCGAGCGTCGCGTGGCGGTCGTCAAGGCGACGGCGTAACGCTGCACCGCGGGTGAGACGAAGACCATCCGGACGGTCTGGATCAGCTTGGCGATCTCGGCGGCGTCTGTGACGGCGGCCAGCGTCGCGAGCGGATCGGAGTCGGCGTGGGAGTCCAGCATGGCCAGCTCCGACGTCTCGACGGGATAGCCCATCGACACCCGGGCCATGAACCGGTCGCGCTGCGCCTCGGGGAGCGGGTAGGTGCCCTCCATCTCGATCGGGTTCTGCGTCGAGATGACCATGAACGGGTCTTCGAGCTGGTACGTCGTGTTGTCGACGGTGACCTGGCGCTCCTCCATGCACTCGAGCAACGCCGACTGCGTCTTGGGCGAGGCGCGGTTGATCTCGTCGCCGACCACGATGTTGGCGAACACGCCGCCGGGGCGGAACTCGAAGCTGCGCAGCTCCTGGTTGTAGATGGAGACGCCGGTGACGTCGCTCGGCAGCAGGTCCGGCGTGAACTGAATACGGCGGACGGTGCCGTCGATCGACCGGGCGAGGGACTTGGCCAGCATGGTCTTGCCGACGCCGGGTACGTCCTCGATCAGCAGATGTCCGCCGGCGAGCAGCACGGTGATCGTGGTGCGGATGACGTCGGTCTTGCCCTCGATGACGGTCTCGATGTTGCGCTGGACGCGCTGCACCACATCGGTCAGCACCTCGAAGTCGCCTCCGGGCCCGATGGCGCTTGGCTGTGTGGTGGTCACCCGATGCCTCCCTCTGCGTCGTCAGCGACGCACTCCCATCATCTATCGACCGGGCGCCGCCCGCCCGCTAGATCTTCTCAACCGACGGCAGGGTGTACGCAACGGTCACCCATAACGATGCCGTACCACCTATACGTCGCCAAGGAATCGGTGACATCCGTATCCACCGACGCCCGAACGCCGCAACCCGGCGACCGACGTATCGATCTTCCCCCACCGCTCCCCACGTCGGATCAGAGGGGTCTTGACCTGCGTGTTCGCCAGGCGGCCTGACCCTCCGGCGCTCTGATTCGGCCGCAACATGCCGCGATCCACGATTGAGGATGGGGGAGAGTGGGGTAAAGTGGCGCGCAGTGGTGAATGCGGTGTGGGAGGTGGGTGCATGTTTCTCGGCACACACACCCCACGCCTGGACGACAAGGGCCGGCTCTTCCTGCCGGCGAAGTTCCGTGACGACCTGCAGGGAGGGCTCGTGATCACCAAGGGCCAGGACCGCTGCCTGTTCGTCTGGTCGCGCAACGACTTCGAGGCGCTCACCGAGCGGGTGCGGCAAGCCCCGTTCACCAACAAGTCCTCGCGGGACTTCCTGCGGGTGCTCTTCTCCGGCGCCTCCGACGAGATTCCGGACAAGCAGGGACGGATCACGATCCCCCCGGTGCTGCGGGAGTACGCCCGGCTGCGGCGGGACTGCGTGGTGATCGGCGCGATGGACCGGGTGGAGATCTGGGACTCCGAGGCCTGGGCGAGCTACAGCGCCGAGCACGAGGAGAGCTTCGCCTCGATGTCCGAGGAGGTGATCGACGGAGTCTTCTAATGCCACGCACGAGGGTCATGAGTTCGGACGTTCGGCGAGGTCTCCGCTCCGCTTCACCCGCCAGCTGGCGCTACTTCCCCGGTGCCAGACGGCGACTTCCCGGTCGAGCGGACGGAGACCTGGCCGAACGAACAGCACGCCGACGAGACACACGAGGGGAGCACGATGAGCGACGTCCATGTGCCCGTGCTGTTGCGGCGAGTCGTCGAGCTCGTCGCACCGGCGCTGCAGCACGACGGCGCGGTGCTGGTCGACGCCACTCTCGGTCTCGGCGGGCACACCGAGGCGGTGCTGCGCGAGTGTCCCTCGGCCCGGGCGATCGGCGTCGACCGGGACCCGCAGGCCATCGACACCGCGCGCGAGCGGCTCGGATCGCTCGCGGAGCGCGTGACCTTCGTGCACTCCGGCTTCGACGAGCTCGGCCGGGTCCTGGCAGAGCTCCGGCTGGACCGGATCGACTCGGTGCTCTTCGACCTCGGAGTGTCGTCCCTGCAGCTCGACCGGGTGGAGCGCGGCTTCTCGTACTCCGTCGACGCCCCCTTGGACATGCGCATGAACCCGGGTGACGAGCTGGATGCCGCCGAGGTGCTCCGTACGTACTCCGAGGCCGACCTGACCCGGATCCTGCGGGAGTACGGCGAGGAACGCTTCGCCAAGCGGATCGCGGCCGCCATCGTCCAGGCCCGCCGGACCGCCCCCCTCGAACGCACCGGCCAGCTGGTCGAGATCGTGCGCTCCACGGTCCCGGCGCCGGCCCGCCGGCGAGGCGGACATCCGGCCAAGCGGACCTTCCAGGCCCTCCGGATCGAGGTCAACGGCGAGCTGGCGGCGCTGCGGCGGGCGCTGCCGGAGGCGATCGACGCCGTCGCCGTGGGAGGACGCGTCGTCGTCTTGTCCTACCACTCGCTTGAGGACCGGATGGTCAAGCGCGTGCTCGCCGCCAAGGCACGGGTCGAGCTGCCCGAGGGACTGCCGGTGCGCGCCGACCAGGCCGAGCCGGAGTTCCGCCTGCTGACCCGCGGCGCAGATCGGGCCGACGACGCTGAGGTCGCCGCCAACCCGCGCGCCCGATCGGTCCGGCTCCGGGCGGCCGAACGGCTTCGGGAGGCGGCATGAGCTTGCCCACCGGTACGGCCCGCGCCCGCGCCGGCCGCCCCCGACCGGCCGCACGGCCCCGTTCTCGTCTCACCGTCGTTCCGCCACGGGCCACGACCGCTCGAAGCGGCCCCTTCGTCCTGCTCATCGCGACGATTCTCGTGGTGGGACTGATCGGCCTGCTGATGCTCAACCTGTCGATGCAGAAGGCGTCGTTCCGGCTGGCATCGCTGCAGGACCGGGCGGAGGCGCTGCAGACCCGGGAGCAGAGCCTCGACCTCAAGGTCGACCGGCTCGCTAGCAGCGATCGGCTGGTCGATGAGGCGAATCGGCTGGGCATGGTGCCCAACCCCAACCCGGTCTTCCTCGACCTGTCCAACGGCTCGGTCATCGGCGACCCCGCGGTCGCCGTGCCGCGAGCCGTGCCGGTCGACCCGCTCGTCGAGGCGTCCAGCAACGCGACCGACGAAGACAAGCCCGCGGCCGATGACAAGCCGTCGGGAGACGAGGAGCCGAGCGGTCCGACAGCTCATGAGCCCGCGGCAGATGACCGTGGCGCGGCGGCCGACGACAGTCGCGGCGCGACCGACGACACTGACACGGCGACTGACGACAGTCGCGGCGCGAGCAACCATCGGGACTCGACGAGCAACGACCGGGACACGGCGAGAAGCGACCGTGACTCGACGAGCGACGGTCGCGACTCCACCGATGCCCGGCCGGACCGGCGCGACCGGCAGCCCGACGCCACGGGACGCGACTGATGAGCGGCGCCCGGCCACGGCCGCGATCCGGGCGGTCGCGGCGATCGTTCTTCCGGCTGCGGCTGTCCATCCTGTGCATCGGCTTCGTGCTGTCGCTGTTCGCGGCCCGGCTGTTCCAACTGCAGGGCGTCGACGCCAACGCGTACGCCTCGATGGCTGAGGACGAGGGCACCCAGACCGTCGAGCTCCATGCCAGCCGAGGAGCGATCCTGGACCGCTACGGTGTCGAGCTGGCGACGACGGTCGACGCGGTCGCGCTGACCGCCGACCCGACGATGACCGAGGACAACGCGACCCGGATCGCAGCGATCCTGCAGCGCCAGATCGGACTCGACTACTTCGACACGGTCAACCGGCTTCGAGCCCCCGACACCCGGTTCGTCTACCTCGCACGCCGGGTCCCGGTCTGGAAGTCCAACCAGGTGATGTCCGCGCTGGACCGAGCGAACCTGGTCGGTGTCTTCACCGAACGTGATCCGCTGCGCACCTACCCCGACGGTGATGCGGCCTCGTCCCTCGTGGGCGTCGTCGGTGCGGACGGCGAGGGCCTGTCCGGACTGGAGTACGAGTACGACAACCTGCTGGCCGGTGACGACGGACATGCGACCTACCTCCTCGCGCCGTCGGGCGAACGCATCCCGCTGTCGGACGAGAACGTCGACGAGCCCGAGCCCGGCGTCGGCCTGCAGACCACGATCGACCGCGACGTGCAGTGGATGGCCGAACGGCGGCTGACCCATGCCGTCCGCGACACCGGCTCGGACTGGGGAACCGCGATCACCATCGACGTGCGCACCGGCGAGATCGTCCAGTTCTCGCAGTACCCCGGCTTCGATCCGAACCAGGTCGGCTCGCTCGACGAGGACGACATGGTCAACCGCGGAGTGCAGTACGTCTACGAGCCCGGCAGCGTCGAGAAGGTGCTGACGTACTCCGCTGTGGCCGACGCAGGAGCGGTCACCCCGCGTACCCGGATCGAGGTTCCGGGTTCCTACCACGTGGACGGCTACGAGATCAACGACGACTGGTCGCACGGCACCATCCGACTGACCGCCACCGGCGCGATCGCGAAGTCGTCGAACCTGGCGGCGATCCTCGTGTCGCAGCGGATCACGGCCCGGAAGCTGCACAGCTACCTGCAGTCCTTCGGGCTCGGATCGACGACCGGCGTCGGGCTGCCGGGGGAGTCGGCCGGCATCCTCGCCGACTACCGCGACTGGAGCCGCTCGCAGCGCGCCACGATCGCCTTCGGGCAGGGGTTGTCGGTGACCGCGGTCCAGATGGCCGGGGCGCTCGCCGCGGTCGCCAACGACGGCGTCTACATCGAGCCGACGCTGATCACCGGGTACGTCGAGCCCGACGGCAGCGTCGAGCCCACGGACGACCCGGAGTCCCATCGCGTGATCAGCAAGAAAGCGGCCCGGATGGTCGCCACGATGATGACCGCCACGACCCAGGACGACGGGACCGCTCCGCTCGCGGCGATCCCGGGCTATCGGGTCGCCGGCAAGACTGGGACTGCGCAGCGTGTTGATCAGGACACGCTCGGTTACGTCCCGGGGCAGCGGACGATCTCGTTCGCCGGTTTCGCCCCCGCCGACGATCCGCGCTTCATGACCTATGTCGTCCTGGACAACCCCAAGGACGGCAGCTTCGGCGGCACCGGGGCGGGCCCGGTCTTCCACGACATCATGTCGACGGCGCTGCAGCGCTACGGCATCGCGCCGACCGGAGCCAAGCCGGTACGGATCCCGTTGGAATGGTGACGACGGGCTCCGACGGCGCCTTTAGTAGCCTCAGCCGGTGCCCTCCGAACCAGCGACACAGGACCGGCGTGTCCTGGGGGACCGACCGCAACGGGTCCGCCCGGTCCCGCTCGCGACGGTCGTACAGGTCGTCGACGCGACCGGTGGCGACCACGTCGAGATCACCGGCGTGACCCTGCGGTCCCAGGCGGTACGGCCCGGCGACCTCTACGCCGCGCTGCCCGGCGCCAAGACGCACGGTGCCCGGTTCGCCGAGGACGCCGCTGGGCGTGGGGCGGTCGCCTTTCTCACCGATCCGGACGGCGAGGCGGAGTGCCGCGAGACCGGGCACCCGGTGCTGACAGTGCCGCGGCCGCGCGAACGGCTCGGCGCCGCCGCCGCGGAGATCTACGGCCGACCGGGCGAGCGGCTCACCACGATCGGCGTCACCGGCACCCAGGGTAAGACGACGGTGACGTTCCTGGCCGAGTCCGGTCTCCGGGGCGCCGGCAAGATAGCGGCGGTCGTCGGCACGACGGGCACCCAGATCGCCGGCGACCCTGTCAAGTCGGCGCTCACGACCCCGGAGGCGCCCGACCTCCATGCTCTCCTCGCGGTGATGGTCGAACAAGGCGTCGACGTCTGTGCGATGGAGGTGTCGAGCCACTCGCTCGTCCAGCGCCGGGTCGACGGTGTCGTCTTCGATGTCGCGACGTTTCTGAACCTCGGTCGGGATCACCTCGACTTCCACGGCGACATGGACTCCTACTTCGAGGCCAAGGCGTCGCTGTTCACTCCCGAACGAGCCGCCCACGCCGTGGTCAATGTCGACGACGAGTACGGCCGCCGGCTGCTCGACCGGCTCGAGTTGCCGTACGCGACCTTCTCGACCACGGACAGGGACGCGGACTGGCGAGCCGAGCAGATCCAGGCCATGAGCCAGTCGTCGACGTTCGTCGTGATCGACCCCGCCGGTCGACGCCACGAGGCGACGGTGCCGCTCGCCGGGACCTTCAACGTCTCGAACGCCCTGGGCGCCGTCGCCTCGCTCGCGGCGGCCGGCTGTCCGATCGACAAGGCGATCGACGGCATCGCCGCCAGTGGTGCGATCTCGGGCCGGATGGAGTCAGTCGACCTCGGTCAGCCGTTCGTCGCCCTGGTCGACTACGCGCACAAGCCGGACGCGCTGCGGGCCGTGCTCCAGTCGGTGCGCCCGATCGCCGCCGGTCGGGTGATCGTGGTGATCGGTGCCGGTGGCGACCGGGACGCCGGCAAGCGGCCCCTGATGGGTCGCGTTGCCGCCGAGCTGGCCGACGTGGTCGTCGTCACCGACGACAATCCGCGAACCGAGCAGCCGGAGGCGATCCGGGGGGCCGTCCTCGCCGGAACCCATGACGCAGGGGGCCAGGCAGAGGTCATCGAGGTCGGCGACCGCCGCGAGGCGATCCGGCACGCCGTCCACCTCGCACGGCCGGGCGACTGCCTCGTGATCGCGGGCAAGGGCCACGAGACCGGTCAGGAGATCGGCGGCATCGTGCATCCCTTCGACGACCGAATCGAGCTGCGGGCGGCCATCTCGGGACGCGATGGGGGCGGATCCCCAGGATTGGACGAGACGATCCCGTGATCGAGACGAGTCTGGGCGAGATCGCGGGCTGGGTGGACGGTGTCCTCCAGAACGCCGATCCGGCGACGCCGGTACGCGCGCCGGCCACCCACGACTCTCGGTCGGTGATCCCGGGCGGGCTCTTCGTCGCCGTCGCCGGCGAGCATGTCGACGGACACGACTTCGCGGCCGACGCGGTCGCCGCGGGCGCCGTCGGCTGTCTGGTCGCCCGGCCGGTGGGAGCGCCGTCGATCGTCGTCGACAATCCGGTCGTGGCGCTCGGACGGCTGGCTCGGGCCGTTACGGGACGCCTCGCCGACTGCATGACCATCGGGCTGACCGGGTCGCAGGGCAAGACCACCACCAAGGACCTGCTGGCCGAGGTGCTGGGCCGGCAGGGGCCGACGGTGGCGCCGGTCGGCTCGTTCAACACCGAGATCGGGGTGCCACTCACCGTCCTGCGGGCCGACGCGGACACCAGCTTCCTCGTCATCGAGATGGGCGCGCGGGGGAAGGGGCACATCGCGTACCTCTGCGAACTAACCCAGCCGCAGGTCGGACTGGTGCTCAACGTCGGGGTCGCGCATGTGGGGGAGTTCGGCAGCCGTGAGGGCATCGCCGAGGCGAAGGGCGAGCTCGTCGAAGCACTCCCATCGGACGGCATGGCCGTGCTGAACGCCGACGATCCGCTGGTGCGGGAGATGGCGTCGCGTACGAAGGGCCGGGTGCTGACCTTCGGCGAGGACCCCCACGCCGACGTACGGATCGACGGCCTTCGGCTCGACGCCGGCGGACGACCCCGCTTCGACCTGACGTACGACGGGTCGACCGCTCCGGTGGCGATGCGGCTGCTCGGGCGCCATCAGGCGAGCAACGCGGCGGCGGCCGCGGCGGTGGCGCTGGGCGTGGGTCTCGAGCTGTCGACGGTCGCCACGAGCCTGTCCGAGGCGGCTCCGGCGTCCCGGTGGCGGATGGAGCCGCACGAGCGGGCCGACGGCGTCCTGATCCTCAACGACAGCTACAACGCCAACCCCGACTCGATGCGCGCCGCGCTGGACACCCTGTCGAGCGTGGCAGCGGCCCGGCCCGAGGGTCGCGCCATCGCGGTTCTCGGTCCGATGCGAG
>Ga0081455_10006979_pt1 | contig 12003 bp, 10 predicted proteins | sample TabmetS3T2R1_FD_70207 | JGI IMG/M metagenome (GOLD analysis project Ga0081455, IMG submission 70207) | Tabebuia heterophylla rhizosphere microbial communities from the University of Puerto Rico - S3T2R1 | ecosystem: Host-associated > Plants > Roots > Rhizosphere ...
GGCCGGTTCGGTGTCGTTGCCCGACGAGCCGGTGCTGGTTCGCTCCTCGGCCGAAGACCTCGCCGCCGCGCTGGATGCCCTGCTCGAGAACGTCGTCGCGCACACCCCGGAGGGCACACCGTTCAGCGTGTCGCTGTCCACTGTGGACAGTGGCGCGACGCTGGTCGTCTCGGACTCGGGGCCCGGACTCCCCGACGGCGCCGGCGTCCGCGGCCGCAGTGACCGGGGCTCGTCCGGGCTCGGGCTCGACATCGCACGGCGCTGCGCCGAGGCCTCCGGGGGTGCCATGCGGGTCGGCCGCTCGCTCTCGGGCGGATCAGCCGTCACGTTGGAGCTCGGCGCGCCGTAGCCGCTCCGACTCCGGGCCGCCGCGCGGGAACCGACTCCGGGCCGCCGCACGGGAACAATGCACCCACGAGGTTAGTTAGGCTAACGAAAGCAATTCGTCCGGTGCAGGAAGTGGTAAGTGTGGGTTCGCCCCTGAGCACATTGTCCCGATTCACCGTCGACAAGGACCACCCTCGGTACAAATGGGTAGCGCTGTCGAACACGACGCTCGGCGTCTTGATGGCGACGCTCAACTCGTCGATCGTGATCATCTCGCTGCCGGACATCTTCCGCGGCATCAAGCTCGATCCGTTGCAGTCCGGCAACATCAGCTACCTGCTGTGGTTGCTCATGGGCTTCCTGCTCGTGACGGCAGTGCTCGTGGTCACGCTCGGACGCCTCGGCGACATCTACGGCCGGGTCAAGATCTACAACCTCGGCTTCGTCGTGTTCACGGTCGGATCGGTGGCACTGGTATTGGACCCGCTGAGTCAGGGCGGCGGCGCGTTGTGGCTCATCCTGTGGCGGCTCGTCCAAGGCGTCGGCGCCGCGATGCTGTTCGCCAACTCGACCGCGATCCTCACCGACGCGTTCCCGCCGGAGCGGCGCGGGCTGGCCCTGGGCATCAACCAGGTGGCCGCCATCGCCGGCTCGTTCATCGGCCTGATCGTCGGCGGTCTGCTCGCTCCGGTCGACTGGCGCCTCGTGTTCGTGATCTCGGTGCCGTTCGGCCTCCTCGGCACCGTGTGGTCGTACCGCAGCCTCCGCGAGACGAGCACCCGCACCGCGGCCGGTATCGACTGGTGGGGCAACGCCCTGTTCGGCATCGGCCTCACCGCCATCCTGGCCGCAATCACCTACGGGATTCAGCCCTACGGCGGCCACACCATGGGCTGGACGAACCCGTGGGTGCTGGCCGGCCTGATCGGTGGGGTGGCGCTGCTGGTCGTCTTCTGCGTGGTCGAGACCAAGATCGCCGACCCGATGTTCGACATGGCAATGTTTCGCATCCGGGCGTTCTCGGCCGGCAATCTGGCCGGGCTGCTCGCATCGGTCGGGCGGGGCGGCCTGCAGTTCATGCTGATCATCTGGCTGCAGGGCATCTGGCTGCCGCTGCACGGGTACAGCTTCCAGAACACACCGCTGTGGGCGGGTATCTACCTGCTGCCGCTCACCGTGTCGTTCCTCGTCGCCGGACCGATCTCCGGCTACTTCTCCGACCGGTTCGGGGCGCGCTCGTTCGCCACCGGCGGGCTGGTGATCGTGGCCGTCAGCTTCCTCGGCCTGATGCTGCTGCCGACGGACTTCAACTACGCCGCCTTCGCCGGGCTGCTGGTGCTCAACGGCATCGGCTACGGGCTGTTCTCGGCGCCGAACACCACGGCGATCATGAACAGCGTGCCGGCCAGTCGGCGCGGCGCCGCGGCCGGCATGCGCGGCACGTTCTTCAACTCCGGCACGTCGCTGTCGATCGGCATCTTCTTCACCTTGATGATCGTCGGCCTGGCGGCCACCTTGCCGAACGCGTTGACCGCCGGGCTGCGCGACCACGGCCTGTCCGCATCGACGGCGGCCACGATCGGGCACCAGCCGCCGGTCGGCAGCCTCTTCGCCGCGTTCCTGGGCTACAACCCGATCGCGACGCTGCTCAACGGACTGCCGGCGTCGGCCACGCACGGCGCCGACGTGTCGACGCTGACCAGCAAGGAGTTCTTTCCGCAGCTGATCTCTGGCCCGTTCCATCACGGCCTGGTCATCGTGTTCATCGCGGCCATCGTGATGTCGTTGATCGGCGCGGCGGCCTCGCTGTTCCGCGGCGGGCGCTACATCAACAGCGAGCCGACCGCGGCGCCACCGGCCGAGGCGGCGCCCGCCGTACGTCCGGACTGGGCCGTCCGCCGGGGCCAGCCGAACCTGAAGACGTCATGAGCGAGCGGCGGCCCCCGTCCGCTGCCCGTCCGGGCAGCGGGTGGGCGCCCAATCTGGTCGGCCGGGCTGCTTCCCCTCCGGTCTGACCGTTCTCCGGCGCGAAATCTGGTCGGACGGGAGGGGAAGCGAACCAAAAATCCAACGCGGGGCGGAGCGGCCGCCGGGCACTCCCCGGCCGAGATCACCGGATCCGGGCGCCAATCTGGTCGGCCCGGCCGGGAAGGTGTGGGCCGACGTTCTCGCGGGCAATCTGGCCGGTGCGCCATAAATGCCCGTAGAGTGCGCTGGGTGCGCCGCCGAGTCCTCCTCGTCCTGATCGCGACGTTGGCCCTGCTCGGGGCCGGCGCCACCATCCCGGCCGGCGCCGCGCCACCGAGCGGACCGAGCGCCGCACCGAGCGTCTCGCCGACCGACGACCCGCCGGCCCCGCCAGGAACGCCGACCGCGACCTCGTTCGCCGGAACGCCGCTGGTCGGCCCGCTGTTCTTCTCGGGCACGGGCGCGAACCACGGCTGCACGGCCAGCGTGCTGGCCAGCCCGACCCGCGACCTGATCCTCACCGCCGCGCACTGCATCCAGGGCACCGGCGCGGGCGTGCAGTTCGCCCCGGGCTACGACGACGGCGCCACCCCCTACGGCGTCTGGACGGCGACCCAGGCGTACGTCGACCCGGGCTGGGTGGCCACCCAGGACCCGCGGCGCGACTACGCGATCCTGCGCGTTGCCGGACACGTCCAGGACGTCACCGGCGGATCGCTGCTCGGCCGGGCGCCGCGGCCGGGCGAGCGCATCACCGACATCGCCTACAACGCCGGCCTCGACGACCGGCCGATCCGCTGCACGGTTCCGGCCTACCTGACAGACGGGTACCCGTCGTTCAACTGCCACGGCTACGTCGGCGGAAGCAGCGGCAGCCCGTGGCTGACGTACGGGCCGGGCCCGCAGGTCGCCGTCGTGCACGGCGTGATCGGCGGCCTGCACCAGGGCGGCTGCTTCGAGTACACGTCGTACTCGTCGCCGTTCGACGCGGCGGCCTATCGCCTGCTGCTACGGGCCACGCTCGGCCGGCACCCCGACACGGTGCCGCCGGCCGGAAGCGACGGCTGCTGACCGGCCAGGATCTCAGCCGGGTCACGTATGGTGCGGACCCATGCGTGCCCGCGTCCCGTTCGTCCTGATCGCGGCGCTGGCCCTCATCGGGATATGCGCCGCTTCGGCCACGGCCGACCCGGCGGCTCCCCCGGGCACCCCGACCGCCAAGCCGGTCGCCGGCACGTCCCGCGTCGGGCCACTGTTCGCGTCCGGCACCGACGCTCGGCACGGCTGCACGGCGAGCGTGCTCGCCAGCACGACCCGCGACCTGATCGTCACGGCAGCGCACTGCATCCAGGGCACGGCCGCCGGAATGCAGTTCGCCCCGGGCTACGACCGCGGCGCCACCCCGTACGGCGTGTGGACCGTGACCCGCGCGTACGTCGACCCGGCCTGGATCAGCTCGCAGGATCCGGATCACGACTACGCCATCCTGCGCGTCGCCAATAAGCGGTCCCACCACCGGCCGACCGGCGTCGAGGACCGGACCGGAGGCGCCGTTCTCGGGACTGCGCCCAGCGACGGGACGTCGATCACCGACGTGGCCTACAACTCCGGCATCGACGACCGGCCGATCTCGTGCACCACCGCCACCCACCAGACGCCGGCCGGACCGTCGTTCGACTGCCACGGCTACATCGGCGGCAGCAGCGGCAGCCCCTGGCTGAGCGGGGATCCGGACGGCGACGGCACGGCCGTGCTCGGCGTCATCGGCGGGCTGAACCACGGCGGCTGTTACGAGTACACGTCGTACTCCTCGCCGTTCGACGTGGCCGTTTTCGCGTTGCTGCAGCGGGCCGAGCAGGGCGCGGCGCCCGACGTCGTGCCGGCGCCCAGTAAGAACGGCTGCTGACCGGCCCAGCCGATGCCCAGCCCGGCTTAGGACGGGCTTGATCGAGCGCTGAGGCCGGGCTGACCCGTTCTCGACGACCGTCATTGGCATGACGACGCATCCTTCCGCTCGACGCCTGTTGCGCCGGGCCACCGTGATCGCGACCGGTGCCGTCGCCGGCACCGTCGCCCTCACCGTGACCCTCGTGTCGGCGGTCGGCCACTCGGCGGCCGCGACGCCTTCCACCTCCTCCACGTCGACGAGCGACGACTCGTCGAGCAATACCAGTCAAAGCGATGACTCGTCGAGCAATACCAGTCAGAGCGACGACAACACCGGCCTCTCGTCCGGCGACCAGTCGCAGGCGCCTGTGGGCGGGAGCAACGGATCATGACCGTCCACGTGTACGTGACCCGGGCCTGGAGCTGCACGGTGCGCCTGGCCGTCACCGATCCTCGGGTGCTGCCCGACGCCGCCGCCGACCTCGACGCCCTGCTCGACCGCGTCGACCGGCTGGCCAGCCGGTTCCGGGCCGACTCGTCGTTGTCGATCGCGAACGCGCGGGCCGGGCGCCCGGTGCCGATCCCCCGACTGCTGGCCGACCTGGTCAAGGCGGCCCTCGACGCGGCGGCCTACACGGACGGAGCCGTCGACCCGACCGTCGGCCGCGCGATGCGCCGGATCGGCTACGACCGCGACATCGCCGCGATCCGCCCGAACGGACCGGCGATCACGCCGTCAGCCGGCGGGCGGGGCTGGACGGACGTACGCCTGCACCGCGAGTCCGGCCTGCTGACCGTACCGCCCGGTACGGAGCTTGACCTGGGCGCGACGGCCAAGGCGTACACCGCCGATCACGCGGCTCGGACGCTGTACAGCCGTTACGGCGTAGGGGTTCTCGTCGAACTGGGCGGCGACCTCGCGGTAGCGGGGCCGTCGCCCAACGGCTGGCCGGTGCACGTCGCCGAGCGCGAGGGCGGCCCCGGACCGGTCGTGGTTCTGGCACACGGTGGGCTGACCACGTCGACCACGACGGTGCGGCGCTGGCGGCGGGGCGGGCGCACCGCGCATCACATTGTCGACCCGCGCACCGGCCTGCCGGTGGACGGGCCGTGGCGCACGGCCTCGGTGTACGCGCCGTCGGCCCTGGCCGCGAACACCGCCAGCACGGCCGCGCTGGTGCTCGGCGAGTCGGCCGTCCCGTGGCTGACCTCGCGTGGCTTGGCCGCTCGCCTGGTCGGTGCCGACAGCACGGTGTACACGACCCCGGGCTGGCCGGCCGTCGAGCAGAAGGCGGTGGCGTGATGACGCTCTGGTACACGGCGCGCGGCGCCGGGCTGGCCGCCCTGATCGTGCTGACGCTCGCGACCTCACTCGGCGCGCTGACGTCGATCAAGATCCGCTCGGCGGCGGTGCGCGTCATCTCGCAGTACACCCATCGCACCGCCGCCGGGCTCGGCCTCGGGCTGATCGCGCTGCACGTCGGCACCATCCTGGCCGACCAGCAGGCCGGCGTCGGAGTGTCCGGCGCCCTCGTGCCGTTCGCCTCGTCCTACCGCCCGAACGCCGTCGCACTCGGGTCGATCGCGGCCTACCTGTTCGTGCTGGTGGCGGCGCTGGGCCTGGCGCGCGGGCGGCTGGCATCGTCCGCGCGCGCGACCCGCGTGTGGCGCTACGTCCATACCTTGGCGTACGGCGCCTGGGGGCTGGCCATGCTGCACGGCCTGAACGCCGGAACCGACGCCGACCGGCCGTGGGTGCGGACGCTGTGGGTGTTGTGCCTGCTGGCCGTTCTCGGTTCGGTGGCGGTGCGGCTGGGCGGCCAGGCCCGCCGCGGCCTCGTCCTGGGAGCCATGCGATGACGGCCACTCTTCGCGATCCGGGCACGTCCACCCGGACGATCGGCGCACCGCGCCTGCTCGCCGGGCTGGACCGCTACGCCACCCTCGACTACGCCGCCCATACCGCGACGCATGGTCTACTGCCGTCGACCGATCGGCCGCGCCTGATCGCCCTGCTCGACGCGATTGCCCTGACCGGACGGGGCGGCGCCGGGTTCCCGTTCGCGGCCAAGCTGCGTGCAACCCCCGACGGTGCAACGGTGATCGTCAACGGCAGCGAGAGCGAGCCGGCCAGTTGCAAGGACCGCACCCTGCTGACCCGGGCACCGCACCTCGTCCTGGACGGGGCGGTGGCCGTCGCCTCCGCCGTGCGGGCCCGGCACGTGACGGTCGCGGTACACGACGCCACGGCGGCCGCGGCCGTGCAGCGGGCGATCGCCGAGCGGGCCGAGATCGGCTACGTGCGCGTCGAGCGAACCCCCGGCGGGTTCGTCGCCGGTGAGGCCCGAGCGCTGCACCGCGGCTTGCACGGCGGGCCGGCCCGGCCACCGGGCCGTCGGGCGCACCTGACCCGGCAGGGCACGCTGCTGTCCAACGTCGAGACGTTCGCCCAGCTCGCGGTGGCCCTGCGTCTGGGTCCGCACCGGTTCCGCGACACGGGCCCGCACGCCGAGCCGGGCACTGCGTTGCTGACCCTGAGCGGCGCGGTCGCGCGTCCCGGCGTCGTCGAGGTGCCGATCGGGACGCCGCTCGGCATCGTGCTGGACGCGGCCGGGGCGGTCGGGCCGCGCGCCGTGGTGCTCGGCGGTTACCACGGCGCGTGGCGGCTGCCCCGGCCCGATCTACCGCTCGCCCCGAGCACCGGGCTCGGCGCCGGGGTCGTCGCGGTGGTCGACGAGCGCACCTGCGCGCTGGGCGAGCTGGCCCGGGTCACCGCGTGGCTCGCCGCCCAGTCGGCCGGCCAGTGCGGACCGTGCCGGTTCGGCCTGCCGGCGCTGGCCCGCGACGTGGCCTCGCTCCTGCACGGGGGCGACCCGGCGCTCGCTGTGCACCACGCCCGCGTCGTGGACGGACGGGGCGCCTGCCACCATCCCGACGGCGCCGCCCGCTTCGTCACGTCGGGGCTGGGCCTGCTGGACGACGAGATCCAGCGGCACCGGCTCGGCGGCTGCGGCCGTCCGGTGCTCGGCCAGCTGGCGGTGTCGGCATGAGCACGCTCGAGATCGACTGGACGCGCTGCGACGGCCACGGCCTGTGCGCGTCGCTGCTGCCCGGGCGCATCGCCCGCGACGAGTGGGGGTTCCCGGTGCTGACCTCGACCCCGGTGCCCGACGCCGAGGTCGTGGACGTACGCCGCGCCGTCGCCCTCTGCCCCGCCCTCGCCCTGCGCCTGGAGCGACGATGACGGCGCTCGTCTCGGCGCCGGCACCCACGGTGGACGTCGAGATCGTCGTGCCGGTCTACAACGAGCAGGACGACCTGCCGGGCGCCATCGAGCGGCTGCATCGCCACCTGCGCGACTTCCCGTTCCGGACGCTGATCACCATCGCCGATAACGCCAGCACCGACGCCACGCTGCGGCGCGCGGTCGAACTGGCCGGCGAGCTGCCCGGCGTGCGGGTCGTCCACCTCGATGCCAAGGGCCGGGGCCGGGCGCTGCACGAGGTGTGGTCGGCCAGCACGGCCCGGGTCGTCGCCTACATGGACGTCGACCTGTCCACCGACCTCTCGGCGTTGCTGCCCCTGGTCGCGCCGCTGCTGTCCGGGCACAGCGACGTCGCGATCGGCAGCCGGCTGTCGCGCTCGGCGCGCGTGGCCCGCGGCCCGAAACGCGAGCTGATCTCGCGGGCCTACAACCTGCTGCTGCGGACGGCGTTGCGCGCCCGCTTCTCCGACGCGCAGTGCGGCTTCAAGGCGATGCGCACGGACTGCGCCCAGGCCCTGCTGCCGCACGTCCGCGACACCGGCTGGTTCTTCGACACCGAGCTACTGGTGCTGGCCGAACGGTCCGGGCTGCGCATCGCCGAGGTGCCCGTCGACTGGGTCGACGACCCGGACAGTCGGGTGGACATCGTCGCCACCGCCCTGGCCGACCTGCGCGGCGTCGCACGTCTCGGCCACGCCCTCGCCACCGGCGCGTTGCCGCTGCGCGAGCTGCGTCGCCAGTTCGGTCGCAACCCGATCGAGCTGCCGGGCGTGCCGAATCGCCTTAGCTGGCAAGCGATTCGCTTCGCCGCGATCGGCGCGGTGTCGACGCTCGCCTACCTCGCCCTGTTCCTGCTGCTGCGGGTACCGCTCGGCGCCCAGGCGGCCAACCTGACCGCGCTGCTCGTCACCGCGATCGCCAACACGTCCGCGAACCGTCGCTTCACGTTCGGCGTGCGCGGCGCGGGAGTCGCTCGACACCAGGCTCAGGGGCTGCTCGTGTTCGCCCTGGGGCTGGCGTTGACGAGCGGTTCCCTGGCCCTGCTCGACCATCCGTCGCGGCTGGTCGAGGTCACCGTGCTCGTCGTGGCCAACCTGGCTGCCACGGTGCTGCGCTTCGTCCTGCTGCGCGAATGGGTATTCGCCACTCGAAAGGATGCTCGATGACGATCTCCGCCACCCTGCCGCCACTTCCGCTGACGGAGGCGCCGGCGGCCGTCCGTCGCCTCCGGCATCCGCACCGATGGGGACTGGCCACGCTGCTCACTGGTACAGCCCTGCTGTACATCTGGGGACTGTCCGCGTCGGGCTGGGCCAACCAGTTCTACGCGGCGGCAGCGCAGGCCGGCAGCAAGAGCTGGAAGGCGTTCCTGTTCGGATCGCTCGACCAGTCGAACTTCATCACCGTCGACAAGCCCCCGGCGTCGCTGTGGGCCATGGACATCTCCGCGCGGATCTTCGGCGTGAACTCGTGGTCGATCCTGGTACCGCAGGCGCTCGAGGGCGTCGCCGCCGTGGCGCTGCTGTACGCCGCAGTACGGCGCGTGTCGACGCCGACGGCCGGGTTGCTGGCCGGGGCGGCACTGGCGACGACGCCGGTGGCGGCCTTGATGTTCCGCTACGACAACCCCGACGCCCTGCTCGTCCTGCTCATGACCGCCGCGGCATACGCCACGGTACGGGCGGTCGAGAAGGCGGGCGTCAAGTGGCTGATGCTGGCCGGCGCGCTGATCGGGTTCGCGTTCCTGACCAAGATGCTGCAGGGCCTGCTCGTCGTGCCCGGGCTGGCCGGCGCCTACCTGGTCGCCGCGCCGACGACCTTGCGCCGGCGCTTGCTGCATCTGCTGGCGGCCGGGGGTGCGCTCGTGGTGGCCGCCGGCTGGTGGGTGGCCCTGGTCGAGTTGTGGCCGGCCGGATCGCGCCCGTATATCGGCGGCTCAACCAACAACAGCATCCTCGAGCTGACCTTCGGCTATAACGGATTCGGCCGCCTCGACGGCAACAGCAACAACGGCAACGTCGGCGGGGGCGGTGGTGGCTTCTCGTCCGGGCAGACCGGCCTGACCCGGCTGTTCGGCACCGAGATGGGCACCCAGATCAGCTGGCTGTTGCCGGCGGCGCTCGTCGCGCTCGTCGCGCTGGCCTGGCTGACCTGGCGGCGGCCGCGCACCGATTCGCTTCGGGCCAGCCTGATCGTGTGGGGCGGCTGGGTGCTCGTCACCGGCCTGGTGCTCAGCTACGCCAGCGGCATCATCCACCCGTACTACACGGTGGCGCTCGCTCCGGGCATCGCGGCGCTCGTCGGGCTGGGGGCGGTCGCGCTGTGGCAGGCCCGCGCCCGCTGGCCGCTCGCGCTGCTGATCGTGGCCGGTGCGTGGTGGACGTTCGAGCTGCTCGGCCGCAGCACGTGGTCGCCGTGGCTGCGCTGGGTCGTACTGCTCGGCGGCATCGTGGCGGTGGTCGCTGTACTGGCGATCCGCTCGGCGGTGCTCGTCGCCGGGGCGGCGGCCGTGACGCTGCTGGCCGGCCCGACCGCCTACGCCGTGCAGACGGCGAGCACCCCGCACACCGGCGCGCTGCCCACGGCCGGGCCGGCGTCGTCCGGCGGATTCGGCGGTCCGGGAGGCGGGCCGGGAGGCGGTCCGGGTGGTGGGCCGGGTGGGCGCGGCGGCTTCGGCGCCCCGGGCGGCACGGGCGGCGGGACCGGCGCCCAGGGCGGCACGGGCGGCTTCGGTGGCCCGCCCGGCGGTACCGGCAACCAGACCGGCGGCGGCCAGACCGGCGGCACCGGACAAGGCGGCGCCACCGGACAAGGCGGCAACGGCTCGCCGGGCGGCCTGGGCGGAGCATCCGCAGTGGACAGCGATCTCGTCACCGCCCTGAAGGCCGGCGACTACGAGTGGGCGGCCGCCACGACCGGCGACAACGAGGCCGCGTCGCTCGAACTGGCGACCGGCAAGGCGATCATGGCGCTCGGCGGCTTCAACGGCACCGACCCGGCAATCACGCTCAGCGCGTTCAAGGCGCTGGTCGCCCAGGGCAAGGTGCATTACTACATCGCCGATTCGCGCGGGTTCATCGGCTCGGGCGACGCCAACGCGTCGACGGCCTACCAGATCCAGCAGTGGGTGACGTCGACATTCACGACGACGACCATCGGCAACACCACCGTCTACGACCTGACGGCCACCTGACCGCTTTGCCCCTCGACGGCACGCTGCGCACCACCGCCAGCGGGCCGTCGAGGGGCAAAGTCAGCCACGCAGGGCGGCGGCGACCTCGGGGATGGCGTCGACGTAGCCGCGCAGCAGGTCGCGGGCCACCGACACGGAGTCGACCAGCGGGTGCAGCGCGAACGCCTTGAGCGCGGCGTCGGGCGAGCCCGTGGTCGCCGCCTCGATGGTCAGCCGCTCGACTGCCTTCACCTGCTGCATCAGCCCGAGCTGGTGCAGGTCGGGGGCGGACGCCGGCTGCGGATGCACTCCCGAAGCGTCGACCCGGGTCGGCACCTCGACGACGGCGGAGGCGTCCAGGCCGGTCACCGCCGAGCCGTTGCGGACGTTGAGGATGATCTGGGCCGGCTCGTCGCGGGCGATGGCCGCCAGCACGGCGAGCGCGACCTGCTCGTACCCGTCGGTCTGCGCCTGCTCGACGTCGACGGGCCCGCCCTTCGCCTCGGCCATATACAAGGCACTTCGCTCGTTGACGGTGCGCTGCCACAGGGCCAGCGCCTCGGCCGGCGCGGCGGCAGCGGCCCGGTAGAACGACGGCTGCTGCAGCGCGAGGAACTCGCCGCGGGTGGCCCGGCCCGACACGATCGAGCGAATCGCGTCGCGGGTGAAGTAGTAGTAGTACAGGTACTCGTTGGGGATGCAGCCCAGCGCCTGCAGCCACGGGACGCCGAAGATCGCCGCCTCCTCCAGGCCGGCCAGCCGCGACTCGTCGGCGAGCAGCCCGGGCAGCACGTCGGCGCCGTCGACGAGCGCGCCGCGCAGCCAACCGAGGTGGTTGAGGCCGACGTAGTCAGGCTGTACATCTGGAACGCCGACTGCCCCGGCCACCCGTCGGGTGAGCCCGCTGGGTGTGTCGCAGATGCCGATCACCCGGTCGCCCAGCACGCGCTGCATCGCCTCGGTGATCATGCCGGCCGGATTGGTGAAGTTGACGACGTACGCATCCGGACAGGCGGCGGCCACCTGCGAGGCGATCCGCAGGGCTACCGGAATCGTGCGCAGCCCGTAGGCGATACCGCCCGGACCGGTCGTCTCCTGGCCCAGCACCCCCAGGGCCAGCGCGACGCGCTCGTCGTGCGTGCGCCCGGCCAGCCCACCGACCCGGATCGCCGAGAAGACGAACTGCGCGCCGTCCAGGGCCTCGGCCGGCTCGGACGTCGACGACACCCGCGGCGCGACGCCGGAGACGCCACGCGCCTGCTGGGCCAGCACCGTCTCCATGACGGCCAGTCGCTGCGCCGACGGGTCGACCAGCGCCACCTCGTCGACCAGCGAAGAGCCGAGCAACGCGCGGTACACCTGCGGGACGCGGAACCCGCCGCCA
>Ga0081455_10006980_pt1 | contig 12002 bp, 6 predicted proteins | sample TabmetS3T2R1_FD_70207 | JGI IMG/M metagenome (GOLD analysis project Ga0081455, IMG submission 70207) | Tabebuia heterophylla rhizosphere microbial communities from the University of Puerto Rico - S3T2R1 | ecosystem: Host-associated > Plants > Roots > Rhizosphere ...
TCGGTTTTCGGAATTGCATTCTGATCCGAATAACTACGGATGCGGGAATTACGGGCATTTCCGAAACCGTGATGAAACGCTGGTCGTTGACGGTCGAACAATCTATCCTGCAGTTTCGCTCCTATCTGATTGGCAAAGATCCGACCAGCATAGAAGACCATTGGGAGAAAATGTACCGGGACTCGTTTTGGGTCGGCGGCCCGATGCATTCGACAGCCATCAGCGCTATCGATTGCGCACTGTGGGACATATTGGGCAAGAGCCTAGGCGTTCCTGTGCATAAGCTGCTTGGCGGGCCGACGCGGCAACGGGTTCCCGTCTATTGCCACTCGCCTAGCGGTGCGACGCCGGAGGAATTTGCGGCGAATATTTTGGCCTGCAAAAAAGACGGTTATCGGGCCGCAAAAACGACTCTGCCAATCTTCTATGGGCACGGCCAAACAAGCGGAAAAAATTACTCCGGCACGAATGGCGCGGTGGAGCGCACGCGTAAGGAAACTGAGTATATCGATCCGTCTGTATTCGGAAAGATTCGCGAGTTTTTTGTAGCGGCGCGCGAAGCGGCCGGCCCCGAGTTTGGGCTTGCCGTGGATTGTCATGGACGATTGAATCTAAAAGGCGCGATCCGTCTCTGCCAGCGGTTAGAGGACCTGGATCTTATGTTCGTCGAGGAGCCGGTGCCACCCGAAAATGTTGACGTGCTGGCGGCAGTACAAAGAGAGACTTCCATTCCCATCGCGGCCGGCGAGCGTTGGGCGACCATCCACGGAGCGCGGGAGTTTGTCGAACGGCACGCGGTCGACATACTGCAGTGCGACCTGGTGAACTGCGGCGGCATTACCGGCTTGCGAAAAATAGCGAGTATCGCCGAAGCGCACTATATTGGGATGGCGCCGCATAATCCCAATGGCCCGGTGGCGACGATGATGAATCTGCAATTTGCCGCCACGATTCCGAACTACTACATGCTCGAGACGATTGGAGGCGAAGCCGATCGGCGAATCTGGCGAGAGATTTTGCACAATGACATTTCCCTTCAGGATGGCCAGTTGTCAGTACCCTGCGCGCCCGGATTCGGCGTGCTGCTAAACGAAGACGCTTTGGCACAGCATCCTTATGTTCCCCAGGAAGGCTGGCGTTAAGCAGGCGCGAGTGAGACAAAGCAGCAGGCTCACGTGGGCCGTTTGTATTTTGCTGTTGTTGGCAACGGTTCTGAATTACCTGGACCGCCAAGTTCTCTCGCTGACGGCGCCGAAGCTGATGGCGGCGTTCCATCTCAATCAGCGGGAGTTCGGGCAGTTGCTTGCGGCGTTCCGCTACTCCTATGCGTTGGTCCAAGTGTTCGGAGGCTGGATTGTCGATGCGCGGGGGCCAAGAACCGTTTTCCCGGCAGCGGTGGGAACGTGGTCCGCGGCGAGCATGCTTACTACTTTTGCTCCTACGCTTGGCGCTATTTCCGCTTGTCGTCTACTACTCGGCGCGGGCGAGGCATTCAACTGGCCGTGCGCACTGAAGACGACACAACGGCTACTCGCGCCAGCGGATCGGCCACTTGCGAATGGCATTTTTAACAGCGGCAGCGCGTTGGGCGCGATTCTCGCGCCAATTGTAGTTACGATTCTCGTTTCGAAATGGGGTTGGCGGTCGCCGTTTGTGCTTACCGGCGCTCTTGGGGGAATCTGGGTGTACCTTTGGCTTCGCTTCACGCGCGGCAGAGTGGAGGATTTGAGCGGCAGCCGAACGCAACCAGTCGAAGTAGTGGCGGTTTTAAGTGGAATCGCACGCAGGAAGAATTTTTGGCTGCTTCTGACTTCCGCGGTGGTAGTAAACGGCGTCAGTTATTTTTTGGCTGACTGGATTCCACTCTACTTACAAACGGAACGCGGGTTCAGCTTCGGTGTAGGAAATGCGCTATCAGTTCTGGTGTATGCCGGACTGGACGGCGGCAATCTTCTTACGGGAGCTTTGGTGCGCGCCGCCATTCGGCACGGCATCGCCATCCGCCAAGCTCGCACATGGTCGCTTTTTGCGAGTTGTCTATTGATAAGTTGTGCGGCGCCGGTAGGATTCACTCAATCCCGCACTCTGGCGCTAGGCTGCATCATGCTTACGGCAATCGGCGTGGCGGGATTTCTCGTTATATATTTGACCCTCGTGCAAGAGGTAGAACCGCTGCACGTGGGAGCCGCTTCCGGGATGTTGGGAGGACTTGGGAATCTCTGCTACGGATTGTTGAGTCCTTATATTGGCCATCTGGCAGATATGCGCGAAACGGCATGGACATTCTTGCTCGTCGGCTTACTTCCTTGGCTTGGCTTTCTGACGATTTTTCCGGTTGTACGGGCCAAGCCAGAACATTGATACGTCATGCCTAACTTACTGAGACAATTTCGCGGCATTTTCCCGGCTGCGCTGACCATGTTCGACAAGGAGAACAATTTAGACGAAGAAGCCTCCGCGCGACATTGGGACTGGCTGATTCGCCAGGGAATCGACGGATTGGTCATCGCGGGCACGAGCGGCGAATTCATCGCGATGGAGAATGACGAGCGGCTCCGGCTCTTCCGCCTGGCGAAGGATGTTTGTAAGGGCCGCGTTCCCTTGATCTTCGGTTCAGGGCACTACAGTACGAAGCTGACGATTCAATTGAGCGAGGCCGCCGAGCAAATTGGCGCCGATGCGATCATCGTTATCCTGCCCTATTATCAGAAGCCGCACAAAACGGCCGTACTGCGGCATTTCCGCGAGCTACGCGCCGCGGTCACGCTTCCGATCATGCTCTATGCCAACCCGAATAACTCGGCGTGCGTCGATCTGACTCCGCTGGATATCGCTCAATTGGTTGAGGATGACATTGTGCACATGGTGAAGGCTACGTATGAGACGGTAGTTCCGGTGCACGATTTGCGATTTCTGACGCGCGACAGGATGGCTATTTTCTACGGATCGTTTCAGGCTCCGTTTGAGGCGCTAACGGCCGGCGCGGATGGTTGGATTAGCGGAATTCTGAATATCATTCCAGGAGCTGCAAAACGGATGTATCAAGTTACTGTAGCCGAAAACGATGCACGCCGCGGATTTGAAATCTGGAAACGTATTTTGCCGTTAGTCCACTTATATACTCACCAGCAGATCGGGCCCGTCAGCGACTTAGCTATCTATCGCTCGATACTCAACCTTTGGGGTTTGCAGGGAGGGTATAGCCGTCATCCTTTCTATCCGCTCGATCGCGATCAAGAGATGCATTTGCGCGCGCTCCTCGAGAGATCGAACTGGCTCGATCCTGAGCAGGTAAGATGCGAATCACACTTATAGGTTACGGAGCGGTTGCAGCGGTTCATGCGCGCGGCCTGAAGCCACATGCGGAACTGGTGGCTGTTTGTGGGCCCGATGCAAGCAAAGCAGAGGCCTTTGCTGAACGGCATGGAATCGGGCGTACGGATACGAATATGAAGACGGCGCTCAGCCGAGCGGACGCCGCGATCATCTGCTCGCCTTCGCCTCTGCACTATGAACAGGCGAGAGAAGCGCTGCATGCGGGCGTTCATGTCTTGATTGAATTGCCGGCCTGCACTTCAAGGGCGGAAGCTGAAGATCTCGCTGTGCTCGCGGAAAAAGGCGGTTTGACGCTGCAGTGCGCCCACACCAGCCGTTATCTCGAGCCGTATCGGCGCCTTACGAGCTGGCTTCAGCAAGGCGCGCTGGGAGACATCCGGCATATGCAGTATGTGCGTTCGATACCGCCGCGAAATCGGTCCTGGACCGATGATGCGCTTTGGCACCATGCCGGCCATGCGCTGGATCTCTTTTTGCTTTGGTTTGGCACGCTTGCACCATTGAGTTGTGCGGCATATCCGGGCATTCCCGGAGCGCAAGATCTTTCTCTTACGGCTTTGGCGCCCGGTAACATACCGGTCGCAGTATCGATCAGCTATACATCGCAGCTTCCCGAAACAAAGATGACCGCGATCGGAACCGGGCATACGGTAGCGACCGATGGTTTTAGTTATATGTCTTCAGACGACGCTCGCTTCACTTGGCGAGGTTGCGAACAGACGACCTACGAGAGCGCAATTCAGGAGCAGGACGCGGCATTTTGTGAAGCTTGCGGCGGCAGTCGAACTGGCGTGCCGTGGGATCAGACAATCCGGTTGACCGGCTGTGTGACTGGATGTTCGAATCTTTGGAGGCGTTAGTAATTCAATTTCATCGCGAATTGAATTTGGCGCGAGTCCACGCGCGTGCCTGTGATTACACCGAAGTTACCCGTGCCTACTGTTGTACCGGGTTGGCCGAAGATCGGATGGTTCAAAATGTTGAAGAACTCCGTCCGGAACTCGAGACCGCGTTTTTCGGCGAAACGAAAATTCTTCGAGGTTGAGAAGTCAACGTTCACCAGCGGCGGGCCAATGATGTTGTTACGAGCGTTGTTTCCGTAGCGGAATTGAGGCTGGCTTGGATCGTTGATGCGATTGACGAAATTTGCGGTATTGAACCACTTGCCCGGTCCGCGCTGATCGCTTGCGAATGAGGAAGTTCCGCCGAGGTTGTCCGGATAGCAGTTGTCGCCGCCGTTTTGCACGGATCCGCTTCCGCAATAAAGAGTAAATGGGAAGCCGCTCTGCAGGGTCGCGATGCCGCCGATTTGCCATCCTCCCAAAAGCGCATCTGTCAGGCGGTTCATTCCTCCAAAAAATGCTTTGCCTTTACCGATGGGTAGCTCGTAGAGGAACGATGTTGTCCAGCGGTGGCGGAAGTCGAATGCAGAGAGACCGCGATCGAGCTTCAGGTTGTAGTCGTTTGACGGGGTAAGCGAGTCGCCATCCACGGTTCGAATGCCGCTGCCGTTATCGATCGATTTGCTCCAGGCATAGGAACTAAGAAACGTGACACCGTGACTGAAACGCTGCTGGAATTTGAGGAGTAGCCCATGATAGGTCGAGTGCGACGGATCGGCCATAACCTGAAACGTGCCGCCATAGAGCGGATATGCCGGGCGCCGGTTGTTGATTCCGGTTGGCGGGCCGGGTGTTGCGGTGTTGTAAGTCATCAGGCGCTGTAGGTGAACGCCGGCTGAGCCAAGATAGCTGACTTCGAATGAGCTATTGCCGGTCAGTTTTCGTTCCACGGCAAAGGACCATTGCGGGACATACGGCGTGTTCTGGTTGTATTGATTCACGAGAATGAAAGACGGCGTGGCGGTTTGCACAAAAGGCACTTGCCAGCTCAGTGAGGGAACTAGCGTGGATTGTGCGTTTTCACTCCGGCGCGTGGAGAATGGGGCATTGCGGACGAGATCAAATTGAGCATTGCCTATTTCGCGGATATAGTAGATGCCGAAGCCCGCTCGGATTACGGTCTTCTGGCTTGGGCTGTAGGCAACGCCAAGACGTGGAGCAATGTCCTTATAGGACGTTTGGTAGGCGCGATTACCGAACATGCCGTTACGCGTGTACGGTATTCCGGCCGGCAACTGGAACGGCGGCGGCGGATTGCCTCCATAAAAATCGCCGCTGCCGGCGCGTACGTATTGCGGCACCATAGTGTTCGCCCAAGTAAACGCGATGTTGACGATGTGATCGTATTTGTCCCTGAAAGGCGGCTCCAGTTCGTAGCGCAGTCCGTAATTTACGGTCAGTTTTGGCGTCACTTTCCAGGAATCCATCGCGTAGACGTTTAGCGAGTAGGAGCGGAATGCGGCGATCGGCGCGCCTGCCTGGCCCTCCGATACGGCTATGTTGCCGAGTAGAAAATCGGCAAGCGTGTTTTGTGCCGGTGTAGTGGAGAGCGCGGGGTCGGCGGTGTAGGTGCCGTTGAACGTAAATCGGCCGCGGGCAACCACCGCGCCGATCTGGTTGAAGCGAACGAGGCGGTCATCCGTACCGAACTTGAATGTATGCTTTCCGCGCGTCCAGGAAAAATTGTCTGTCCATTGAAAGACTGTGTCGTAATTGACGAACGGACAATCGCTGCATTCGCCGACGGTCGAAATCGCACCACCGCCAAACTGAAAAACCGGAACACCCCAATATTGGGCGATATCGCTTGGAATGCCGCCAATGCCGAGTTGCGATACATAATTCGTCTTGTTCGCGCTTGGCTGCTGATTCGCACCAACCAGGCGGGCGACGGAGAACTTGAATTCGTTCACTTTGTTTGCACCGAGAACCAGCGTATGGCCGATCATGCCCTGCCAGGCCGTCACGTCGTTGTTGTAGCCGAGACCGGGAGTAGTCAACGGCAGATAGCCAGTATCGTGCGTGCGGCTGAAGCGGCCTTGCAGAGAGGATTTGGAGTTGATCAGATAATCGCCGCGGATTGTGACTTGGTCGTTATCATTGCGCTTGCCTTCGTTATCGAGGAAATTGTTTGTGTAGCCGTTCAGATTGCCTTGATTTGGTAGCGGGAACCAGTTCTTCAGCGACGTTACGGCTTGCGGCGTGATCCGGTTCACCGGAATCACATTGCCAGGGAAAACAGATTGCGAGACGACCGTACCGCTCGAAGTAACGACTCGTGTGAGCGGATCGTAGATTTTTACACTCGTATTCGAAAAATCGCCGTTCCGGTTAGCCGCAGGCGGCATATTGAAAGTGGCAGTTTGGGCCTTACGCTCGCGAAGCCCCTCATAGTCGAAAAAGAAGAACGCTTTGTCGCGGCCGTTGAAGATCTTTGGTATCAATACGGGGCCTCCGACTGTTCCACCGAATTGATTGCGCTTGAAAGGCGGAATGGGACCGGGTAGGTCAAAGAAATTTTTCGCATCGAGATCGGAATTGCGGAGAAACTCAAACAGCGCACCATGAAACTCGTTGGTGCCGCTGCGCGTGGACATGTTTACTTGACTTAATCCTCGCCCGTACTCAGCCGAGTAAGTGCCGCTTTCGACTTTGAATTCCTGTAGCGCATCGATTGACGGTAGAAAAAGATACGTGTTGAAATTTGGGTCTGTATTTTCGACGCCGTCCAGCTCATAGTGATTGTTCGAAGTGCGTTGGCCGGCGACGTTCAGCGAAAATGCGTTTCGCGCTCCTCCCATGCGTTGCTGCCCTTGCGATGATGCCGGACCGTTGGTCGTCGCGCCGGGCGTCAAAGAGACGAGTTGGAGCGGATTGCGGCCGTTTAATGGCAGATCGATAATCCGCTTGTTCTCAACAACCGTTCCGATCGTGGCGTTTTCGGTTTCGAGAACCGGCGCGCCGCCTGTAACCTCGATTGTGTCGGTCACGCTGCCCACGTGCATCTCGAAATCGAGGCGAGCGATTTGAGCCACCTGGAGGACGACGTCCTTGCGCTCGGCATTTTGAAAACCGGTGGCCTGGACGCGAATGGAATAGTTGCCGGGCGGCAGCGCAGGAACATCATAGACGCCGGACTCATTCGATGTGATAGTGCGAGCGGCGGAAGTGTTGACGTTCGTGACGATTATGGTCGCGCCCACGACGGAGGCGCCGGTTTGATCTGTGATTGTCCCCGTGATTTCACCGGCGGTCTGTGCATAGACACTTGCGGTGATAAGAAGCAACAGCGCGGTTCGTGCTGACATAGCTGAAACCCCTGTAACTAGATATTCGGCGACAAAGCGAAAGCATGGCTCTGCCGTTTGGCGAAGTTTATCACCCAAATGGCACTAAAAGCCGAACCGACGCCCAGTAGCTCTACTAGCCCGCGGTTTCAAATTACAAACACGATCGTCAAGACGCCGAAACAGTCGAAGGCTATTCTTGTGGTCCGATGAGTATCGATCGCCGCAATTTTCTCCAGCTCTTGACCACTGGCGCTCTATCCGGTGCCTTTCCTCGAAGCATCGCGCGAGCGCTCGAAATTCCCGCGCATCACCGCGCCGGTTCCATTCAGGATGTAGAGCACATCGTGATCATGATGCAGGAAAATCGTTCGTTCGATCATTACTTCGGAACGCTCAGAGGCGTTCGGGGATTCGGCGATCCGCGTGCGGTTGCACTTCCATCCGGAAAGCCCGTCTGGTATCAACCGAACAACGGCGATTATGTTTTGCCATTCCATCCGGGCGCTCCGAACCTGGGGCTTCAGTTTCTCGAAGATCTTGCGCACGACTGGACAACAACGCACGGAGCCTGGAACGACGGAAACTACGATCAGTGGATATCGAACAAAGGCACTACGACCATGGCTTACTTAGTGAGAAGCGACATTCCTTTTCACTATGCCCTCGCCGACGCATTCACTATTTGCGATGCCTACCACTGTTCCTTAATGGGCCCCACCGATCCGAACCGGTACTACATGTGGACAGGCTGGGTCGGCAACGACGGTCTGGGCGGTGGGCCTGTTATTGATAATGCGGAAGCCGGGTACGACTGGTCCACGTTTCCTGAACGTTTGCAGATGGCGGGCATCTCCTGGAAAATTTATCAAGACATCGGCGAGGGGCTTGACGCAGCCCATTCGTGGGGCTGGACAAGCGACAACGCTTATATCGGAAATTACGGAGACAATTCCCTTCTCTACTTCCATCAGTATCAAAATGCGCAGGCTGGCACTCCACTCGCCGATCGTGCGAAGACCGGGACTAACATCTCCGCTAAAGGCACTCTGTTCGATATTTTTCGAAAGGACATCCGCGCCGGTAAGCTGCCGCAAGTCTCGTGGGTTGTCGCGCCGGAAGCTTATACGGAGCATCCGAATTGGCCCGCCAATTACGGCGCATGGTATGTGTCGCAGATTCTGGACGCACTGACCGACGATCCGGACGTATGGAGCAAGACTGCGTTTTTTCTCACCTACGACGAGAATGATGGATTCTTCGATCATGTTGTTCCGCCAACCGTGCCACAGTCTCGCGCAAAAGGTCTTTCCGCGGTCGATACGACCAATGAAATTTTCCCCGGGAGCACGGGAAATCCTAGCGGTCCATATGGGCTCGGCGTGCGCGTGCCCATGATCGTCGTTTCGCCTTGGAGCAAAGGCGGCTGGGTTAATTCGGAGCTATTCGATCACGCCTCGCTCATTCAATTCATCGAAAAGCGCTTTGACTTGCGCGAAGAAAATATCACCCCATGGCGGCGCGCAGTTTGCGGCGACCTCACCTCAGCGTTTAATTTCAAAAATCCGAACGATTCCGTTGTTCACCTACCAAGCACCGTCGCTTACGTACCCCCGGACAATGAAAAGCACCCGGACTATAAACCGGTTCCTCCCGTTAACCAGGCGATGCCGGTGCAGGAGCAGGGAGTGCGTCCCGCGCGAGCGGTGCCATATGAATTGTATGTCCGCGGCGCCGCCGACTTTCGTTCGGGAACTTTCGAAATTCACTTCGCCAATTCAGGCAATACCGCCGCAGTGTTTCAAGTACGATCCGGCAACAGTCTTGATGGCCCCTGGACGTACACAGTTGGTCCGCACGCGGATCTCTCCGACGTCTGGGCGCTCTCGGCGAACCGCCAGACCGCGTACGATCTTTCGGTTTATGGTCCGAATGGCTTTTTGCGGGTATTCAAGGGCGGCATCTCGGGCCACTCGAGCGCCAATCTCGGTAGTCGAGTACTCTATGATGCGCAGGGCGGCGGCATCTCGTTAGATATCTTCAATCGAGGCGCGGAGCCGGCAAAAGTGCGCATCTCGGATGCTTATAGCAACGATGCAACGTCACATGTCTTGAGACCCGGCGAGAATGTGGTCAAATACTACCGGCTAGAACGCTCTTTCGGCTGGTACGATTTCACTGTGGAAGTCGACTCAGATCCCGCGTTTATCCAACGCATTGCGGGCCATTTAGAAACCGGAGAGGACAGCATGACCGATCCGGCCATCGGGAAGTAACAGACCGCCACAGTCGACCTTAACAGGATATCCTTACATCTAGTCCCGATCTGAGGAGATCCATGTTACGACTTCTCCGAAGTGTATGTGCTGTGGTTGCTGCGGTCCTATTGACTACCGCGGCGCCTCTCGGTAAATACACCGCCGCCGAACGCAAACACTGGGCCTTTCAAGCGCGAACCGATCCCATCGTTCCATCTTTCGCCGAATCTCGTGAACAAGCCTGGGCTCAATCTGCTATTGACGCTTTCGTCTTAGCGCGTATGAAAAAGGAGAATTTCGCTCCCGCGCAAAAAGCGGATCGGATGACGCTCATCCGACGGATCAGTTTCGACTTGACCGGCCTTCCACCCACGCCAGCAGAAGTAACCGCATTTGTGAACGACCGCTCTCCGAAAGCCTGGGAAAAAGTAGTGGACCGGCTTCTCGCAAACCAGCACTATGGCGAGCGTTGGGGACAACACTGGCTCGATGTAGTCCGTTACTCCGATTCCGACGGTTATGAATACGACGCCACACGTCCGGACGCCTGGCGCTACCGCGACTATGTTATCCGCGCATTTAATAACGACAAGCCCTACGACCGCTTTATCGAAGAACAGCTCGCCGGCGATGAGATCGCGCCCCAAGAAGACGAAACGCTGATCGCCGCCGGCTTCAACCGTCTTGGACCGCTACGCAAGAATGCGGGCAATCAGATGGTAGCGAGCAGCCGCAACGAACAGTTAACGGAGATGACGAATATTGTAGGCGCGGCGCTACTCGGCGTAACGCTCGGCTGTTCCCGTTGTCACGATCATAAGTTTGATCCGTTCCGCCAAAGCGATTACTACCGGATGCAATCGTCTTTTGCAGCCGTCGAATCCAACGATCTCGTAAAGGCTTCCGAAAAGGAGCAGAAGGCATGGAAAGCCAAGGCCGCTCCAATCCAATCGGAAATGGCCCGCCTGATGAAAGAAATCGCCAAACATAAAAACGGCGCGGGTGTCACGGAACTACAGAAACAGCTCGAAGAGAAAGAAGACGAGCTACCGCAGGCGCTACCTGCCCTGTTCACCGTTCACGACAATTTCGAAACGAAAGTCGATATCCACATCCTCGCCCGCGGCGATTACCAAAATAAAGGTGACGCCGTCGGCATGCGGGGGCCCGGCATTTTCCTACCCGAAGATGCACCCGAGTTTCCTCCAGACACGCAGAAGCCACGTGCCGAACTCGCAAAGTGGATCGTCAATCCCGATAACCCGCTCACTGCCCGCGTCATGGTCAATCGCATCTGGGAATACCACTTCGGCCGTGGAATTGTCGCCACGCCGAACGATTTCGGCCGTATGGGCGAGCGGCCCGTGAACCCGGAGCTATTGGATTATCTAGCAAACGAATTCATCGGGAGCGACTGGAGCGTCAAGCATGTGCAGCGGCTGATTCTGCTGAGCAACACTTATCAGCAGAGTTCGCAAGCGACAACCGAGGCGCGCGAAAAAGATCCCGACGATCGCTATCTGGAGCATTTCCCGCGCCAACGCCTGGACGCCGCGCAAATCCGCGACGGAATACTCAGCGCGTCCGGACGCCTGAATGAAAACGCAGGCGGGCCGCCTGTCATGGTGCCCCTTGATCCATCGTTGGTGAACGCACTATACAAACCTTCTCAGTGGCGGCCAGCGAAGAATACCTCGGATTACGATCGCCGCAGCGTTTATCTGATCGCCAAGCGCAATCTCGAGCTGCCGTTCATGCAGGTGTTCGATGCACCCGATATGCAAGTAAGCTGCCCACGCCGCGAAGTAAGTACACACGCTCCACAAGCGCTCGAAATGTTAAACGGCGATTTTGCAAACGCGCAGGCGAAGGCTTTCGCGGATCGATTATTGAAAGAAGCAGGAAGAAATCCAAAGCGTCAGGTGGAATTGGCCTACCGGCTCACCGCGGGGCGGCCGCCAAAGGAAGCGGAACTGCAAACAGCGCTTGCGTTTCTAAAAAGCGCACAGCAGGCTCGCGAGCAGTTTGCTCTTGCCATGTTCAACTTGAACGCATTTCTCTATCTGAACTAGGAGTTGATGATGCCTGAACACGCTCGAAACACACGTGACCGCCGCGAATTTATTTGCGACGCATTCTGCGGCTTCGGCGCACTCGCCTTTGCCGATCTGATGGCACGCAGCGCTTCCGCGGCCACGAATCCATTAGCTCCTAAGCCA
>Ga0081455_10006981_pt1 | contig 12000 bp, 8 predicted proteins | sample TabmetS3T2R1_FD_70207 | JGI IMG/M metagenome (GOLD analysis project Ga0081455, IMG submission 70207) | Tabebuia heterophylla rhizosphere microbial communities from the University of Puerto Rico - S3T2R1 | ecosystem: Host-associated > Plants > Roots > Rhizosphere ...
GGTAGCCCGCCGGTGCGGGCGGTGACAAAGGGGTGGTCTTGCGGCGCGAGCGCTCGCCGCTGCGGTGACTCTGCCGGCATTGCTCGCTGCAGAGCAGACGCACGCCGTCCTCGAAGGCTGCAACGCATGGTGCCCGCAGCGGATCGACCTCGGCACCGCAGGCTGCGCAAGGCTGCGAGGGCAGCTGCGGGCGATTCGGTGGCAAGCTGCGCGTCGGCTGGTAGCGGCGCGCACGCATGCTGGGCGACTTGTCGACAGGCACGGGGCGCTACTCTACACGAGTGTCCGGGGCCGGCCAGCGGTCTCGGGCGGCGCTCAGGTTTTGGGCGGTTCGCCGGTTTCGTCGACGCCGGCCAGCTTTTTCGCCATGCGCTTTTTTTCTTCCAGGTTCATGAGGCGCTGAATCTGGATACGCTGGGCTTGCGGTGAGCCCGCGCCGTGCATGGATTCGGTGAGATAGCCGACGGCGTTGCGGCCGAGGGTCATGTTCTCGATCAGGCGCAACACGCGGCGCCGGTTGTCGACACTGACGTCCGGTCGAGTCGCGAGGTACTTGCGCAAGATGGGCCCGGTCACCTTGCTCTCGAACTCTTGATCGGAGGGCAATGTCACCATCAAGCCGCCGGCGAGGTCTTGCGCGATGCGCGAGAGCTCGTACGGGAAGCGCGTGACATTGTGCTTGCAGACGTTGGCGAGCATGTCGTCGCACTGGTAGTTGCCCGCGCTGGTGCGCTTCGACTCGTGCGAGGCCGCGATGCCCGCGCCGTAGATGGTCTCGTTGAGGTGGGCCATTTCGACCAGCTTGTCTTTCACGTGCGAGGCTTTGCTGGCGCCGTTGTAGTCGGCGATCGTGGCCGCCGCGCCGATCAGCACATCGCCCAACCCGGTTTTGCAGACGTAGCTGCGCCGGTGGTACGCGGTGAAGCGCTCGACCAAGCTTGCGGCGAACTCCGTTTCCCCATCCATGAAGATGTGGCTGCGCGGCACGAACACGTCGTCGAGCACGATCAGCGCTTCTTGGCCGCCGAACTGGGCGTTGCCTTGATCGATGGCGCCGGCTTCGAGTGCACGCGAGTCGCAGCTCTGCCGACCGTAGATGTACGTGATGCCCGGCTGATCGACTGGCACGGCCACGGAGATCGCGTAGTCCTTGTCGGCAGCGCCCAAACGCATCGTGGGCATCACCAGCAACCAGTGCGAGTTGATGCAGCCAGTCTGGTGCGCTTTGGCGCCGCGGATCACTACGCCGTCGTCACGGCGTTCCACGACGCGCACGAACAGATCGGGATCGGCTTGTTCGTGCGGCGCCTTGCTGCGATCTCCTTTGACGTCGGTCATGGCGCCGCCGACGACGAAGTTCTCGGTCTGCACGAACTCGATGAAGTCGCGCAGGCGTTCGTGGTAGCGCGTTGCGTGGGCTTGATCGATGTCGAATGTCGTCGAATACAGCGCGTTGATGGCGTCCATGCCGACGCAGCGCTGAAAACAGGTGCCGGTGCGCTGGCCGAGACGGCGCTGCATGCGGTTTTGCATGACCACGTCGTCGGCGCTTTCGGTCACGTGCAGGAAGCGATTCACGCGCTGTTTCGACAATGCCGATTGCGCCGAGGCCAGCTCGGGTTCTTCCTCTGCGAGCCGATACGTCTCCGCGACTGCATTGATCGACGGACGGATCACTGGGTGATCCACGGGCTCGGCGACGAGCTCTCCGAATAGATAGACCTTGAGCTTGCGCCCGCGCAGACTATCCACGTACTCCTGGGCAGTGCGAATCGGCATGCCTGCTGCTGTAGCATGCGCGGAGGTAGCGGTCACGACGGCCGCCGTCAGTCCGGCCCGACGATCGGACAGCCGAGCACCACGTCGATGCGTGCGCCGCGATCGGTACGCACCTGCGTGCAGGTCTCGCCACACAGCCGGATCCGATCGCGCGCGGCGTTGTACTGCCATCCGTCCGCACCGGCATCGCACGGCGCGTGGTCGTCTTGCGGAAGTACGCGCGCTTGATCCTGGGTTGGCGTAAACACTACGTTGACCAACCCGAGATCGACTGGTCCGCTCTTGGATTTCGGGATGGTGAGCTCGCACGTGAGGGTTTGACCGGCGATCTGCTGCAGGCCGCGCTGCAGCGCCGGACCGAGTTCCGGCGTGCGGGTCATATCGAAGTGGCAGTCGCCCGCGTTCACATCGCATTCTGCCGCGGCTGTGCCGCCACGCTCGGCGATCTGCGACAGCACGCTGCGCGCAGCTTCGCTGCCGGGCACCCCGACCACGAAGGTACGAATATTTGCACCCACGCCCGCAGCTTTCGGCACCTCGGTGGTGACCAACAGCTCGGTGCAGGCTTCGGCACCCTTGCAGCGTCCAATCTCGTCGCACGGCTCGCTCTGTTGTCCGTCGGTGATCAACACGACGTACTGTGTGCCGTGGATCGTGCCCGACACCGCGGTGTCGTGCATGTAGCGGTAGGCGAGGATCGTAGCGCCGACCAGCGGTGTCGAGCCGTTGGGTTTGATCGCCGCCAGATTACTCACGATGCTAGCGCGCTGAGCCGGCGTGTTGCGCGACAGTGGTACGTTCGGCACGGAGTGCACGCCGCAAGCGTCGTCGTTGCTGAAGAAGCTTACGCCGACTGTGGTCGTGTCCGGCAAGGTGTCGAGCGCCGAGACCAGCGCTTGGCTCGTCAGCTCCCACTTCGAAGGTTGTTGCGGGTCCGCGCGTTTGGGATCGCGCTCGCAGGCTTCGGAGCCCGTGAGTGGCGGAGGGTTGCAGGCCATCGATCCGCTGCGATCGATCACGAACAAGATGTTCGAGGGCGCGGGCGGCAAGAGCGGCACGAGCTGGGTTTCTTTGGCGCAGCCGCTGGCGAGGATGACCTCGGCGTTGAGCACGCTGGATGCAGCGCCGCCGCTTCCGCCGCTGCCAGCTGCAGGCTCGGCAGGTTGACCGGCAGTCGCGGCTGCGCCCGCTCCGCCTTGCGCTGGCTTGGGCTTCACGATCGGTGTCCCGGCTTCTTTCAACGGCGGCGGCGATACGGGTGCGCAGCCCGCGCCGCAACAGAGCAGGGCCAGACCGAGCAGGCGCGTGCGGCGACTCATGGGCCCGTCGTCACCGCGAAGGTGCCGTCGCAATAGGTCTGGGTTTCGAACATCAGTGACAGATCGCCGTTGATGACTTTGCCGAGCGGATCGAGGTTGCCCCGCAGCCAGCCAGTCGTGCTCGGCTGCTGAAACGGCAAAAGCCAGAATAGTTGACGTTCGAGCGGCAAGACTGCGGTGACGGTGCGCAAGAGTTCCGCGTCCACGACGCGCGTGCCGCAGTTCAAATCGCCGACCACCGTCGCATTCAGAAACTCGCGTGCGGTGTTATCGCTTGCGCGCAATGCACCCATGGTGATGGTGAGCCTCGGAGCTTCCGAAGAACCTTCGAATGTCAGTTCCAGCGAACCTTCGACGTGCGTGTACAGCAACACGAACAACGGCGAGGACACTTCGCAGCTGAAGATGCCGGTGAACTTTCCGGGGCCGCACGGTCCGCGGTGTGGAGCTGTTTCGGTCCAGTCGAAATGGATCTTGGGGTCGAGCGGCGGATCCGGCGGCACTACGATGCTCGGTTGGCCGCCCGCGCCGCCACGACCTGCCAGTCGGGGCCCCGCCCCGGCACCCCCTTCCGCGGAACTGGGGGTTGTGCGCCCCGCAGGTTCGGGCTCGGCGCGTTCTCCACCTGTCACAGGAATGGCCGCCGGTGGGTCGCTAGGCCCGGTGAACACCGTGATATCCACGGGCTGACACGCTGCGGCACCTAGCCAGATCCACGCCCCTAAGCCTGGCCAAACGCGAGACTGTGCCTGGCAAAACCGTCTCGCAGGGGCCATGGCGTACTTTGTCAGAAGCTTGCTGCGCCGCAAAGCCGCCCGGATTGCCATTGCGCACTGGGCCTGACATGGATACTCGAGTTAAGGGACATCGGGCTGAGCCATTTCCGGCGCGGCTCGCCACTACCGGCCCCAGAGCTACCCATGGTCCGTCCACCGACGCCGTTGCGACTGATCGATGCTGCGCACCCCGCGCCGCTCGACGCGCTGCCGCCGTCGGCGTTGACCGATCCCCAGTTGTTCAAGCGCTACGCACCCTACGTAGCGCGCATTGGTCTGCGGTTATTGGGGCGCGAGTCGGATGTCGACGACTTGATCCAGGAAGTTTTCCTGGCCGCGTTCAGACAACGCGAGCAGCTGCGCGATCCGCTCGCGACCAAGAACTGGCTGGCCACGATCGCCGTGCGTACTGCACGGCGCCAGCTGCGCCGCCGACGCATGCGGCAGTTCGTCGGTTTAGACGCAGGTGGTCCCGCGCTACAGCTGCCGGACCAGGGCATCTCGCCCGACAAGCGTGCGCTGTTGGCGCGCATCTACGAGATTCTGGATCGCATGGCCGTGGAACGCCGTTTGGCGTGGACACTGCGCTTCGTCGAAGGCGAAAAGCTCGACAAAGTTGCAGAGCGTTGCGGCTGTTCGCTCGCGACTGCGAAGCGACGCATCGCCGCGGCCCAAGCTTTCTTGCAGGCGGAGCTTGATGATGGATGAGCTAGCACAAGTGCTGGCCTCGGTGCGCGACGAGGTCGTACCCAACTGGAGCGAAGCGCGCAGCGATCGCTTGTACGCCGGTGTCGGCCAGTTACGGCGGCGCCGTCGTGCGCGCCGGATCGCGGTCGGCACTATGGCTGCGCTCGCGCTCGGCGGCTTTGGTTATTTTCGACTCGCGCCGCCCGCGGGCGGCGAGTTCGCAGCGGCTCACATCGACGGCGCGCATGCGCCGCGGACCGGCTCGGGTCAGGCCAGGGTCCCGGCGAGTGAAAACAGCGCGGCGAAGAGCGACGTCCAGCAGCCGACGGCGGCGCCGCGGCTGCGCGCGCACCAGCGCATGCGGTTGGCCGATGGCTCGCGCGTGCACGTGGTGTCGTCCGATGGCGAGCTGGCGGTGGAACGCAATGAACGCGCGCACATCGGGTTGCGGCTCGCGACTGGCGTGGCGCGTTTCGATGTCGTGCCCAGTACGCAGCGCGAGTTTCTGGTGCACGCGGGCTCGGTCGAAGTGGGCGTGGTCGGTACGGTGTTCGAGGTCGAGCGCGCACTGGGTCGAGTTCGGGTCGGCGTGCGCGAGGGCAAAGTACGCGTGCGCGTGGGCTCGGCGCTCAACTACGTGAGCGCGGGCCAGTCGATCTGGTTCGATGAAGTCAGCGCTCCCGAAGCCGCAGCGTTCCACGCCGCCGGCAAGGCGCGCACACAACGCGCGCGCCTAACGTACCCGGACCGCAGCTCGCGGCCGTATGCAGGCCGCGATGAAACGCCGCGCGCTGCATGGCGCAGCCTGGGTCAGAGCGGCGACTACGAAGGCGCGTATCGCCTCTTGGCCCAAGGCACCGCGGTGGAGGACGATTCCGAGGCGTTGATGGACGCTGCCGATGCCGCGCGTTTGAGCGGTCATCCGGAGGCGGCGGCGGCCTACCTGCGCAAGGTGCTGCGCGATCATCGTGCCTCGCCGGTAGCGCCACTCGCGGCATTCACGCTCGGTCGCGTGCTGCTCGAGCGCTTGGGGCAGCCATTGGAGGCGGCCAGTGCCTTCGCTGCGGCGCGCACGATTGCGCCGCAGGGCTCGCTCGCGCAGGACGCGCTGGCCCGCGAAGTGGAAGCATGGTCCAAGGCTGGACACCCGGACGAGGCGTATCAGCGTGCGCAGCAATACGTAGAGCGGTACCCCGAAGGTCGGCGCTTGCGCGCAGTCCAGCTGTACGGCGGTTTGCTCGCGCCGTGAGTGCCGAGCCGGTCGTCGCTCGGGGTTTGGGCTACACAGCATCGAGCCGTACGCGGGCAAATCGGCGCTGCGCTCGGGTGACGCTCTCGGGTACGCTGCCAGTCTGTGCGTAATGGTTCGCGGTTCGAGCGCGCGAGACTCGCCCGGGCGCTCGCGGCTCGGTGCGCTGCGTGGTGTGCCCGGCTCGGATGCGTGGCTGCTTGTCTGCTCGCGCCTGCTGTCGCCAGCGCGGAGGGCGACGCGCGCGACGCTCGCGTCTCGACCCGAGTCGATCGATGCGTCCCGATCGAACTCGATCAATTCCATCGCGTGCTTGCGATCGAACTGGGAACGTCGGTCGATTACTCCGCCGACGTCACGCAGCGTGGCGGCCCGACGACGGTGTGGTTGACGTGTCGCGCAGACGGCATCGAGCTGCATCTCGAGGACGGGCTCACGCGCAAGTCGATGACGCGCGTCATCGACATCACGCACATCGAAGTCGCGTCGCGCAGTCGCTTGCTGGCGCTGGCTGTCGCGGAGTTCGTGGTCGCGAGCTGGGTCGAGTTGAGGTTGCCGACTCCGGAAGCGTTGGGTGCTGCGCCGCCGGTAGCGAGTGCAGCACACAGCGTGGTGTCGCGTTTCGTCGGCGAGGGGCTGCCGGCGGCGCGCGCGGAGCCTTTGACCGACTGGCGTCTGGGGGTGAGCTTCGACGCCATCGGCTTCACGCGCGACGCGTTGCCGATTCCAGGTGCCGGCATCGCGCTCGTGAACCGCAGCCAGCGACCACTCGAATTCATCGGCAGCTTGCAGTACGCGCATCGCGACTTGCCCGTGAACTGGCGCGCCTCGGAACTCGGTGACGTGCGCTTGACCATGGTTTCGGCGTTGCTCGGTGCGCGTTACGTGGCGGAACTCGGTGCGGTCGACCTTGCGATCGGTGCGGCGGCGCGCGTGGGCATCGCGCAAATGGCAGGGCGTACGGCGACGCAAAATGTGACCGCCCACGCCGCTCCCGCGCGCTGGGGAGGCACGGCGTTCACTGCGGGTGCGGCGTTTCGAGCCAATCAGCAGCTGCGCTTCGTGCTCGAGTTCGAAGCGGGCATGGTGCTGTTGCCGGTTCGCGTGTGGGGGCTCGGCGGCGAGCTGCTCGCCCGCATCGAAGAGGCCTGGCTCGGCGCTTCGTTGGGCCTGGCTTGGGCGTATTGAGCGTCAGCGCAAGAACAGCCGCGGGTCGTCGGGTCGTACGTCGACGTGAAAGTGATCGCGGTGCCCCGCGTTGTAGTTCGGCGTCAGCACCGAGGAGAAGCGGTGCGACGCCGCAAGGTCGCAGGCGATCTCGCGCAAGGTGCGGGCTTTGTCGCCGAGCGCGCTGCCAGCGTTCTTGTCGCAGGTTTCGTGGTTGTGATCGATGACGAAATCGGTCTTCACGGTCAGGGCGCCGTTCGCGGTGTCGAAGCGCGAGAGATCGAGGGCCAGGCCGAGAGTGTGGAAACTCGGAAATGGGTGATCGCGGTACGCGCTCAGTACGTACACCGTATGCACGCCGTGGTTTTGCACGACTTTGGCGATGTCGACCAGGCGCGCAGCCAGCTCGCACGAGATCACTACGCCGGCCGCAGCGTGCATGAAGCGAAACGCGACGCCGCTGACAGCTGCCTGCAGTTTCACGGGTGTGGCGACCGGTGTCGGCAGCGAGCCGGGCCAGAGCTCGACCTTCACACCTTGCTCGGCGAGCTGCGCCAGGCACGTGTCTTGTTCACGGATCGACCACACGCTCGTCGGATCGATGGCCCAGGTCGCACCCGGGATCTTGCCGCGGTAGTTCGTGAACTGACCCACGCGGCGCGCGATCTCTCGCGCTGCCTTGCCCGCTTGCGTGTCCTCGGCGGTGCTGAACTGCACCGGCGCCGGTGGCAGCGGCGGGCACTCGGGCACTGCCAGCCGCGACTTGGGGATGTCGTGATCGGCGCTTTCGGGTCCGTTGCCTTCGTTGATTTTGGGTGCTTGTGCTTTCGAGGTCGGCTTGCCGCGAGCGTCGGCCGAGACCTGCGGCGCGGGACGTTGTCGCAGCAGCGCGGCTTGGGTGTGCGTCGGATCCAGCTGCCAGTGCGCGTCGAAGTAGCCGAGTGCCAGCGGTTTGGTCGCGTCCGAGAATAACAAGCGCGGTCGCGAACGCGTGGTCTTGGCGTCGTAGATCACGTAGTCCGGCAAGAAGTCCGGCAAGTTGTGGGCACCGTTGACGCCGTCGATGGAGGGCCCGGCTTGGACGACGACGTAACGGCCCTGCGCGAGCGGACTCGGATAGATGAACTTGGTGCCGACTCCGGGCCCGCTCCAGCGTTGATCGCCGGCGACGATGGCGTCGGACTCGATCTTGATCGGCAGGTTGGGGGCTGCGCGATCGAGCAAACTGTTGCTGCCTGGCGTGCCGTACAACACCAGGTCGCTGCGCCGCATCACCTCGGGCGTGACTTCGGTGTCGGCCATGACCGCTTGATCGACGCGCCAGAGCCACAGCGGCCAGCCGCGCGCGCCGCGCTCCGCGCTGTGCTTGAGTTGGGGTGCGAGCGCCGGGTCGCGCGTTCCGTAGACGTGCACGAGGCTGCCGAAATACGCGTCAGTAATCGGCCCGGCACTACCCGCGACTTTCTCGAGTTTGTTCGGCGCAGCCGCCGGCGCGCCGAGGCGCCAGCCATCGCCTTCACGCATCGCGAGCAAGGGCGACGCGGCTGCACTGCGCGCAGCGCTGTACACCTCGCGGCCATCGATGCTCACGGTCAGCCGATCACCGCCGGCGAGCGGTGCATCGCGCCACGCGATCGACACGGCGCGCGTGTTGCGCGTCTCCAACGTTATGCGCTCGCCGTCCGCGACAGCGCGCACGCGCGCGAGTTCGGGCAAGCGCTCGATGCGCGTTACGCTGATCCAGTGTTGGCGATTGGCGCGGTAGTCGCCGGTGACGACGCGCACTTCCTTCGGATGCGGATTGCGCACGACGTTCGTGAGTTCTTCGAAGATCTTGCCGTGGCGATGCACCAGGTACAGGAGGTCGTGACCAGCGTCGAACCATTTCTCTTTGTACGGCACGCCCAAGGTCGCGATGTGTTGACTGAACTCGGCGACGTACGCGGGACGCATCGGGCCGGGATCGCTGTGCCCGTGGTAGTAGCGGAAGTCGGTGTTGATCGCGTTCTCCGCGAGCGACATGGCGGACAACGGGTGCAGCGCCTCGGCTTGCAGCGGGTCGATCTTGCCGCCGGCGTACTTTAACCAGCTGGGAGCACCTGCGATGGCGAGCACAGCCGAGAAGCGCCACGCATGGCGCATGCCCAGCGTATACGCGCCCACGCCGCCGTTCGACAGACCGCACAGCACGGCGCGGTTGTCATCGACGTGATAGTGCTTCTGCACGTCCGCGAGCACGTCGAGCACATCCTGCTCGCCCATGAAGCGCCACATCACTTGGCCGAAACCGTCCGGCGCGACCACGATCCAATCCGGCTCGAAACGCGGACTGAACTCGTCCCACAGGTGTTTGTCGTACTCCTTCCAGTTCATGTTGTTGCCGAGCACTACACCCAGAAACAGGTTGCCGTTGGCGGAACCGCCGTGCAGCACCAGCATCACTGGGTAGGCGCGCGCCGGGTCGTAGTTCTTCGGCACGTACACGCCGTAGCCTTGACGCGTGCGCGATATCGCCGAGTTGTAACTGCGCATGATGATCTGGCCGCGCGCGTTCGCGACCGGATCCTTGCCAGCGCTGGCGGTCTTCAACCAAGCGGCCGCGCGGGCGCGCCAGACCTGGGCTTGCGGGCCGAAGTCCTTGGCGATGCGATCGGAGACATCGAGCTGGTAGGCGATGCTGTCGAACACGCTGTCATCGAGGCCGGCAGGTTTGGTCGCGCGCACGCGCTCGATCTCGGCGCGCAGTGTGTCGGCTGGCGACGCCTGGCCCTGGGCGTGCTGGCCGGTGCCGAAGACGATCCCGACCAGCAGGCTGAGCACCACCCGAAACCAGCGCAGTTTCCTGTGTTCTCGGCGTGCGTATGTTCGCATGCGCATGATGATGCATCGGCGCTGGGTCCCCGACAAACGTCTTGCACCGCCTCGGGTGCGATGGGCTCCGCCGATGTGGCAGACTGCGAGTCGTCGCCGAGGGTGAAACATGAGTACGCGCATAGAGACCGACTCGATGGGTCCGATCGAGGTGCCGAGCGACCGCTACTACGGTGCTCAGACGGCCCGGTCAATCCTTCATTTCAAGATCGGCTGGGAACGCATGCCTCGCGACGTGGTCCACGCGTTCGGAGCGCTGAAGAAAGCGGCCGCGCTGGCCAACCGCGAACTGGGCGTGCTGGCGCCAGAGCTCGCCGAGCTGATCTGCCGCGCCGCGGACGAGGTCATGAACGGTGAGCTCGACGAGCACTTTCCGCTGATGGTCTGGCAGACCGGCTCCGGAACGCAGTCGAACATGAACGCCAACGAGGTGATCAGCAATCGCGCCATCGAGTTGGCGGGTGGGGTGCTGGGTTCGAAACAGCCCGTACACCCCAACGATCACGTGAACATGTCGCAGTCGAGTAACGACACGTTTCCGACCGCGATGCACATGGCGGCCGTGATGCGGATCGAGGCGTACTTGCTGCCGCGCGTCAAGCATCTGCGCGACACGCTCGCCGACAAAGCGGCGGCGCATATGCAGCTGGTCAAGATCGGGCGCACGCATCTGCAAGACGCCACACCGCTCACGTTGGGTCAGGAGTTCAGCGGTTGGGTCGCGCAGCTGGACAACGCCATCAAAACCATCGGCACGACCTTGCCGCAGCTGCGCGAGATCGCGCTCGGCGGCACGGCCGTCGGTACCGGGCTGAACGCGCCGCACGGATACGCGGAACTGGTGGCGGCGAAGATCTCCGAGCTGACTGGGCACGCGTTCGTGTCCGCGCCCAACAAGTTCGCGGCGCTGGCGAGCCACGACGGCTTCGTGGCTGCGAGCGGGGCGCTCAAGCAGCTGGCGGCGGCATGCATGAAGATCGCCAACGACGTGCGCTGGCTGGCTTCGGGTCCGCGCTGCGGCATCGGCGAGTTGACGTTGCCCGAGAACGAACCTGGCTCCTCGATCATGCCGGGTAAAGTGAATCCGACGCAGTGTGAGGCGATGACGATGGTGTGCTGCCAAGTCTTCGGCAACGACGCAGCCATCGGCTTTGCGGCCAGTCAGGGGAACTTCGAGCTCAACGTGTTCAAACCCGTGCTCGCGTACAATCTGCTGCAGTCCGTGCAGCTGTTGGCGGATAGCTGTGAGAGTTTCGATCACTACTGTGCCGCGGGCATCGAGCCGCGGGCCGGGGACATTCGGCGACATCTGTCCAACTCGCTGATGCTGGTGACGGCGCTCAGTCCGAAGCTCGGTTACGATAACGCCGCGAAACTGGCCAAGCACGCGCTCAGCTCGGGACGTACGCTGCGCGAAACAGCCATCGAGACGGGCGTGCTCAGCGCCGACGAGTTCGACGCCCTGGTGCGGCCGGAAGCCATGGTCGGGGAGCTGGCGCCGGACTGAGGTTCAAGACACGTTCTGCTGCTCGGTGAATTCTTCGACGAGCGCGCGCAGGCGATCGAGCGCGAACGGCTTTTCGATGTGCGGGCGCTTGCTCTCGTTCAAGAAGTCGACGGCCTTTTGCGTGAACGCTCCGCCGGTCATGAACACGAAGCGCTCGGCGAGTTTGGGGTAGCGTTCACTCGCATACCTGTAGAGTTCTGCGCCGGATTCGATCGGCATCGCCAGATCGCACAGCACCACGTCGTAGTCGCGGCCGCTGTCGAACGCTGCGCGTGCTTCTTGCGCGCTGATAGCGATGTCGACGTCGTGTTCGTCGCGAAGCGCGTGGTGCAGCGATTCGGCCACGGCACGTTCGTCGTCGACGACGATCACCCGGCCGCGGCGCTTGCTCGGGTCCGGCGCCTGTGCGTCGATGCCATCGCAAGCGGGCAACGAGATGTTCACCGTCGTGCCCGCGAACGGCTGGCTCTCGAGTGCGATCTCTCCGTCGAGGTCGTCGACGATGCGTTTGCAGATCGCCAGGCCGAGGCCTGCGCCCACGCCCTGCGGCTTGGTCGTGAAGAACGGCTCGAATTCACGCGCGAGCACATGCTCCTTCATGCCGCTGCCGTCGTCCTGGATCTTGATCAGCACCCGGGCGTTTTT
>Ga0081455_10006982_pt1 | contig 11998 bp, 10 predicted proteins | sample TabmetS3T2R1_FD_70207 | JGI IMG/M metagenome (GOLD analysis project Ga0081455, IMG submission 70207) | Tabebuia heterophylla rhizosphere microbial communities from the University of Puerto Rico - S3T2R1 | ecosystem: Host-associated > Plants > Roots > Rhizosphere ...
CCTGCGCATTCACCATCGAGGAGTGACCGCCTCTCGCCGCGCGGCGGCAAGCCCATTACCCGATCTGAAAAACCCTCGCGTTGGGGGGCGGGACGTGATGCGCTGCGCTGGCTAGGCAAGCCGTGAGGGTGCGATGCGTGGAGCCGACGGGCGGTCGGGGGCGCTGTTCTCGTACGTCGATCTCGAGGTCAGGGTGCCGCAGGGGCACCCGCTGCGGACGATCCGGCTGATCGCGAACGAGGCGCTGGCGGGACTTTCACCCGACTTCCATGATCTCTATGCGCGGGTCGGACGGCCGTCGATCCCACCGGAGCAGCTGCTGCGGGCGCTCCTGCTGCAAGCGTTCTATTCGATCCGCTCGGAGCGGCAGCTCATGGAGCGGTTGGACTTCGACCTGCTGTTCCGGTGGTTCGTCGGGCTTGGTGTCGACGCCGCGGTCTGGAACCACTCGACGTTCTCGAAGAACCGGGACCGCCTGCTCGCGGGCGACATTGCCGCCGAGTTCCTGGCCCAGGTGCTGGATCAGCCGCGGGTCCGCCGCCTGCTGTCGAGCGAGCACTTCAGCGTTGATGGCAGCCTGATCGAAGCCTGGGCGTCGATGAAGAGCTTCCGGCCGAAGGACGAGCCGGGCGAACCGCCGACCGGCGGCCGCAACGACAGCCGCGACTTTCACGGCGAGCGGCGCGCCAACGACAGCCACGCCTCGACCACCGATCCCGATGCCCGGCTCTACCGCAAGGGTCCGGGCCAGGAGGCGAAGCTCTGCTTCGTCGGACATGTCCTGATGGAGAACCGGCACGGCCTCGTGGTCGATGCCGAGCTGACCCGTGCCTCTGGACACGCTGAGCGGCTCGCGGCGCTGGCCATGCTCGACCGGCTGCCGACTGTGGGCCCGATGACGCTCGCCGCTGAGCGCGGCTTCGCCGCCAGAGACTTCGTGATGGAGCTCCGCGAGCGCCGCGTGACCCCGCACATCGCCCAGAACACTAGCGGCCGGCGCTCGGCGATCGATCGCCGGACCACGCGCCACCCCGGCTACGGCGCGAGCCAGCGGGTCAGAAAGCGCATCGAGGAAGCGTTCGGCTGGATCAAGACCATCGCTGGTCAGGCTAGAACCAAGCTGCGCGGCCTTGCGCGGGTGCGCTGGTCCTTTACCCTTGCAGCTGCCGCTTACAACCTGGTGCGCCTGCCGCGTCTGCTCGCCGGGAGCGCCGGATGACGCGGCCTCCTGCCTTGGCCAAGGCCTTCCGTGGCCGCTGGCGGATCGTCGAGATGGAGGTCTGGCCGGACGACTATCTCGACCTCATCGAGCCCGCCCACATCACTTTCGAAGGAGGCACGGACGGCGTCTTCGTGTTCGGCGCGGTCAAGGGCTGGCTCGACGTCCGCTACAGCACCCGCGCCGGTGCGGCGTGCGCGGAATTCTCGTGGGAGGGCCACAACGACGCCGATCCGGCCTCTGGCCGCGGCTGGGCCACCCTCGGCACGGCGGGCCGCCTCGTCGGCCATCTCTTCATCCACAACAGCGACGACTCGCCCTTCGTCGCCGAGCGTAAGTGATTTCTTCAGATCGGGTAATGGGCTTGCCGCCGCGCGGCGAGAGGCGGTCACTCCTCGATGGTGAATGCGCAGGAGGAGTGACCATGACGCACTTTGCTGGCCTGGACGTTGGTTTGGAAGAGACCGCGATCTGCATCATCGATGGTAGCGGGCGCATCGTCCGTGAGCTCACGGTGTCCTCGGAGCCGGAGGCGCTGGTCCATGCGCTGCGGGCTCCCGGTGTCCCTTACGCTCGGGTCGGCCTCGAGGCCTGCCCGCTATCCTCTTGGCTGTTCGAAGGCCTGGCAGCGGCAGGGTTGCCAGTCGTCTGTCTGGAGGTCCGTCACCTCCGGGCTGCGCTCGCGGCTATGACCCACAAGACCGACCGCAATGATGCCCGCGGCATCGCCCAGGTGCTCCGGACCGGTTGGTTCAAAGCGGTGCACGTCAAGACGGCGTGGAGCCAGGAGCGACGCACGTTGCTGACGGCGCGCAAGACGATGCTCGAACAGGCCTTCGACGTCGAGAATACGATCCGAGGCTTGCTCAAGGGCCATGGTCTGAAGGTCGGCCGCGTCACCCGGACGACGTTTGGCCCGCGGGTCCGCGAGCTGGTCGCTGCGATCCCATTGTTGGCCGCCGGCATCGAACCGACGCTTGTGGCCCTCGCCACCTTGCGCAAGAGCTTCGCCGAGCTGCATCGACAGGTGCTCGCTCTGACGCGAGTCGATCCGGTGTGCCGGCGGCTCATGTCAGTGCCTGGGGTCGGGGCGGTCACGGCGCTCGCCTACCGCAGCGCCGTCGACATCCCTGAACGCTTCGCACGTTCGAAGACTGTCGGCGCGCACTTCGGACTGGTGCCGCGCAAATATCAGTCGGGCACGACCGACCGGAACGGCCGGATCACCAAGGCCGGCGACGCAATGGTCCGCACCGCGCTATTCGAGGCTGCGAACGTGCTGCTCACCAGAGTGGCGCGCTGGTCGCCGCTCAAGGCCTGGGCCGTCCGGCTCGCGCAGCGCATCGGCAGCAAGCGCGCCAAGGTGGCCCTCGCCCGCAAGCTCGCCGTGATCCTGCATCGGATTTGGATGGATGGCACCACTTTCGCTTGGACCAGGCAGCCGGCGATCGCTGCCGTCTGAGCCGCTCGTTCGGGGAAGCATCGGCCTCTCCGAAAGCGTCCCTGCCGGGACGCGCGGACTGGCGAAGCCGCAGCAGGTCGTGGGGTCAACCCCGCTCTTCAGATCGGCTCGCCGCTCCGTTCCGACACGATCTGGTGGCGGTCGCGACCGACCACGGACGGAAGCATGAAACCGGCAGGGAAGCAGAACGAGGAGCTTGACCCCTCCGCGCCCATTACGGAAACAACCTGCTAAACGTCCGTCGTAACGAAGATGACGGGTTGTCAGATCGTCGAGGCGGCTGTTTCGAGGCGCGCACTTTCCACCCGTTCGTGCGCGGGACAACTCACGCCGGCGCGGTGTCCCCGCCAATGCCGGCCAGCTACACGACGAGGCGACGGGCGGAGGCATCCGGTTTTGATGACTGAAGGAGAACCACGATGAAACTGTATTTCTCACCCGGCGCGTGCAGCCTGGCGGATCACATCGCGCTGCTCGAAGCCGGCCTCGATTTCGAGCTGGAGCGCGTCGACCTCAAGACGAAGACGACGGCCTCGGGTGCCGACTTCACCACCATCAATGGCAAAGGCTACGTGCCGGTGCTCGTGCTCGACGACGGTGAGAAGGTGACCGAAAACCTCGCCGTGCTCGACTGGATCGCGACGCGGAATCCCGCTCTCGGACTCGAGGGGCAGATGGGCCGCACCCGGCTGCTCGAAACGCTCGCCTATATCTCGACGGAGCTCCACAAGAGCTTCAAGCCGTTCTACGCCAGCACCAACGAAGAAGAGAAGGCGAAGGCGCAAGCGCTGCTCGTCAGGCGGCTGCAATGGATCGCGGATCGGGTGCGGGGTCCCTATCTATTCGGCGAGCGGCCCACCGTGGCCGACTTCTACCTGTTCGTGATGCTGCGTTGGGCCGTGAAGTTCGGAGTTCCGTTGCCGGAGGCCCTGGTCGGATTGCACGGCCGATTGCTCGCGCTTCCGAGCGTCGACTCGGCGCTCGCGCGCGAGGAGTCTCCGCCCAGGCAAAGCGCGGCGGCCTGATGCGCGCCGCGAACGAAGATGCGCGCGGCGGCAGCCGCCTCCTGGGGTGGCTCGACCGGCGGCTGCCGATCCGGGCCTTTCTCGAGAGCCAGCTTACGGGCTATTACGCGCCGAAGAACCTGAATGGCTGGTACTACTTCGGCGTGCTCGCGCTGGTGGTGCTCGTCCTGCAGTTACTCACCGGCATCTTCCTGGCGATGTACTACAAACCGGGTGAAACGACCGCGTTCGATTCGATCGAGCGGCTCATGCGGGAAGTGCAGTGGGGCTGGCTGATCCGGTATGCACATTCCACGGGAGCTTCGTTCTTCTTCGTCGTCGTGTACCTGCACATGTTCCGCTCGTTGCTCTATGGGTCGTATAAGGCGCCGCGCGAGCTGCTGTGGATACTCGGAATGCTCGTCTACCTCGCGCTGATGGCAGAAGCCTTCATGGGATACGTCCTGCCGTGGGGCAACATGTCGTACTGGGGCGCGCAGGTCATCGTGAACCTGTTCGGCACCGTGCCGGTCGTCGGTCCCGATCTGGTCGAGTGGATCCGTGGCGATTACGCGATCGCGGATTCGACGCTGAGCCGGTTCTTCTCGCTGCACGTGATCGCGATTCCGCTCGCCCTGTTGTTGCTCGTGACGTTGCATCTCGTCGCGCTGCGCACCGTCGGGTCGAGCAATCCTGATGGCATCGAGATCAAGGAGAGCGTGGATGCGAGCGGCAAACCGCTCGACGGCATTCCGTTCCACCCTTACTACACCGTGAAGGATCTCTTCAGCGTCGGAGTGTTCCTCGTGATCTTCGTGGGAGTGTTGTTCTTCTCCCCGACATTCGGCGGTCTGTTCCTGGAGCCCGCGAACTTCGAGCCCGCGAATTCCTCGTCGACTCCGGAACACATCGGGCCCGCGTGGTACTTCGCACCTTTCTACGCGATCCTGCGGGCCGTACCCGATCAGCGAATCGGCGCGCTGCTCATGTTGCTGGCCGTGATGTCGTTCCTGTTCCTGCCGTGGCTCGATCGGTCGCAAGTCCGGTCGATGCGGCACAAGGGCGGATTCTCGCGCGGGGCGTTGGCCGCATTCGCACTCTCGTTCTCGGGACTGGGATACCTGGGGCTGCAGCCGGTCGAGCCGATCTACGTCCTGAGTGCCCGCGTATTGACCATCTTCTATTTCGCTTTTTTCTGGCTCATGCCTGTCTATTCGAAGTTCGAGCGCGTGAGGGTGCCACCCGAACGCGTGCGATAGCCGGTGACGTAATCCATGGCCTCCTGGAACGGGACCACCCACACGTCGGGGTGCTTGCGCAACCAGTCTAACAACTGCCGGTGCGCTTCCGGGGACACCCTGATGTAGTCGCCGCCGACTCCGTGGAATTCCAGCACGCCGAGGCCGCCAACGGCGCGCACGCGCTCGACATACGCAATGAGCGCCGCGCCATCAGGCTCGTCGAGCGGCGCGTAGCTGGGCACGCGAAACCCATCGAGTCGCAGGACATCCGTGACGATCGAGCTCGCGGCATCGCCGCCGGTGCGCGCGTACTTCACCAGCGCGGACTTGCGCAACGCATCGGTGTAGTCGACGCCGCCAACGAGCGTCTGGCCGCAGGGTGCCGAATACGTCCGGGATTCGCGGCCGTCGATGCCGAACAGGACGGCGTTCATGACGGTGATCTCGCCGAGAATGCGGTCCGTGTCGTAGTCCTCGGCGTAGTAGTTGCGGCGGCCGGGCAGGATCGCGCGCGGGCACGGGCTGAAGAGCGCGTGATTGCCGAGCTCGTGGCCGGCACGCGCAACCTGGCGCCAGCGGCGCATCGACGCCGGCGTGACCGCGCTATCGAGGAAGAAGGTCGCGCGGAATTTCGCGGCATCGAGCTGCGGGATCGCGACGTCGAGCTGCGACGGCAGGCCGTCCTCGTAGGTCAGGACGAGCGCGCATTTCTTCGGATGGTTCGTGCCTGCGTCGGGCCAGGCGAAATCCGCCGCTGCACACGGCAAAGCGCAGCACACGATCGCTGCCACGAACAGGGCGCGGTACCGCATTGCAGTCTCCCCGCCGGGAGCGTCTTTGCGCGACTGCGACGAGCCCTCGCGCGCTTCCGGACATTCGGGTTGGATGCCGGTCGAGCGATATGGGTTTGAAGAGTCGAGTGTCCGATCCACGAGTCGCGAGATCCCGTTTCGTTCCCGCGGCAACTCCTGTCAGTGACGCGGATATCGTGTCACGGCGCGCAGGTAGTCATAGTAGAAATCGACGCCGCGATAGAAGGCCTGCACGTTTTCCCGTTCGTCCCTGCCGTGTGCGCGGATATCGTCCTGCTCCGTCGCTTCCCCGCTCACGAGGTAGGTCGGAAGTCCCGTCGCAGTCGTGTAGATGGCATCCGATCCACCGGTGGCCATGGTTGCGATCACCGGTGCGCCCGGCCACATCCGCCGCGCGATCCGCTCGAGCGGTTTCATCACGTCGGCGCGCAGCGCCTGCGGTGCGAGCCCTGTGCTCGTCGGCGCGCTCGGCTGCTCCCGGCCCTGGATGTCGAGGTATCGCACGTCGATCTGAGCATCCGACATGATTGCGATGAGTTCCTGCCGCACTTCCTCCGGCGAATGCCCGGGAAGGATCCGGCACTCGACGACGGCCTTCGCTTCCTGCGGCAATGCGTTGTTGGCGTGACCGGCGTTGAATCGGGTGGCCACGCACGTGGTGCGAACGAGCGCATTGTCGTACGGATCGAGCGTGAGGCGGGCAATCGCCGCCGAATCCGGCGGCGAGGCCAGGATGCCGCGCAGATCATCGGCCCGCGCTGCCTGCGCATTTTTCGCGAGCGCCTCGTAGTAGGCGCGCGTCACTCCGTTCAATTCGACGGGGAACGCGTGGCCCGCGATACGCTGCAAACCTGCCGCGAGTGAGTAGATGGCATTGTCGGGCCGCGGCAACGATCCATGACCTCCGGGGTTCGTCACCGTGAGCTCGTAGTCGGCCCACGCCTTTTCGGTGGCATTCACCTCCACGCGAACGACCTGGCCTTTCTCGAGGTATACGCCCGGCCCATCGTGATTGAGGACGAACTCGGCAGCGAGCAGGTCGCGCTGCTCCCTGAGCAGCCACTCGACGCCGTTGGCGTCACCTGCCTCCTCATCGGCCGTGAGCGCAAGGATGATGTCGCGATCGGGGACGAACTTTTCCTGTCGCATCCTCAACAACGTCGTGACGAGGATCGCATCGCCACCCTTCATGTCCTGCGTCCCGCGGCCGTAGAAGAAGCCGTCGCGCTCGACCAGCTCGAAAGGATTCGTCGTCCAGTCCTCGCGGCGGGCGTCGACGACATCGAGATGGCCGATCAGCAGCACCGGCGCGAGCCTGCCGTTGCCCGGGAGTCGAACGAGGAGATTCTTCTTGAGATCGTTCGGGCCGACCACGCGGATGTCTTCCGCAGCAAATCCGGCGCCGCGAAACCGTTCGGCCATCGCCAGCGCGGCGGGAGTCGATCCGCGGCCACCGGATTCAGACGTGTCGATCTCGACCAGCTGCCGAAGGATGTCGCGTGCGAGCGCGTGATAGTCGTGGTGCCGTTGTGCCGCGGGGCACGCGCAGTTGGCGCACGCAAGCGCGAAGAGCGCAATCATCCGAATCGACATGACTTCTCCGCGAGGTCTTCCGTGAGGGACCTACGGGCGGGAAGACGCGGCGGATGCAGTTGCGGTCGGGTCCGGCTTCGTCATCGACGCGATGTGCGCGGCGACTTCGTCGAGCATGCGCCGCAGCGCGGCGGCGTCGTACCAGCGTCCCGCGGCCATCACCCCGGCGGGTGATTGCAGCGTTTCGAGCTGCGCATCGGGATTCCGATCGAGCAGCAGCAGATCCGCGCGCGCGCCGGGCACGATCGTGCCGAACTCGCGCTCCTGGTGAAGGAACTGCGCGGCGTCGGCGGTCGCGATGCGCAGGATGTCGCGCACCGGCAAACCCGCGTCGCGGTGAAACGCGAGCTCGTCGTGCAGCGAGAATCCGGGGTAGAGAAAAGGCTGGGTGGCGTCGGTCCCGATCAGGAGTCCGGCGCCGGCGTCGTGGAGTGCCCGAACTACTTCGAGCCGCGACGCGTGACCACGCTTTGCGAGCGCCCAGGCGCGCGCGGGCTCGTGCTCGTGCCCGAGCTGCGCGCACACGTCGCGCCAGTGCTGGCGCAGGCGCGGCGTGGCATAGCGATAGAGTGGGGCGCGTTCGGCTGCGTCGATGTCGGCGCAACCGCGTTCGGCAGCAAGCCATGTCACGAACGTGGCCGTGTTCCATACGCCGCTTGCCGCGACCTCTTGCGCAAACGGCGCGATGAGCGACGCATCGACTTCTGTCCAGCGTTCCTGGTCCCAGGAGCTGCTCGAGCGTGGCGCCAGCGTCCGATCGAAGCCGGTGAGATGCTCGATGCTGTCGATGTGCAGCGCCAGTACCTCGCGCACGCTCATCGAAAGCGGTACGTGCGCGTACACCTGCAATCCACGCTGGCGAGCCATGGCGACTGCGCCGGCGAAGATATCGGGCGCCAGGTTTTCGTAGAGCTTCGCAGCGATGTAGTGATGATCCGCGGTTGCCTCGACACGGCGACGGATTTCGTCGGCAACGTCCAGGGTGGTGCTCTCGCGCGGGCCGTCGATGATGGGGCCGCTCGAATAGATGAATGGGCCCGGAGATTCGCCGCTGTCGATGCGCGCGGCGAGGGCGTCGGTATCCGGGCGCCCCGCCATGTTGCGAACCGTGGTCACCCCGTTCGCGAGGAAGAGCACGCCATCGTTGGGCTCGAAGATGTGGACGTGCATGTCCGCGAGGCCCGGCGCGAGTATCTGGCCGCGGCGGCCGAGCCGCCGCGCATCCCGAGGAACGCGCACCTGCGACGCCGGGCCGAGCGCGATGATCCGATCGCCGCGCACGAGCAAGGTCTGGTTCTCGCGAGGCGCGTCGTCGTAGGCGGCGATCACCGTGACTCCGACGAACGCGGTGACGGGCGCGTCATCCCGAGGCGCCTTCGCGAACGCCGGCGCGCACGCGACCCACAGCGCAATGGCGAGGGTTCCGGTTTTCATCGAGACACTGTGCGTCATTTTCCCGGATGCGTCAGCAGCGCGACGCCATGGCGGGAACGAAACCGCGCGCCGCCTTGACCCGCCGAATTTATCTGACTAATGTCAGGCAATGTCGGACGACGCGATTGCCACCGTCAGAAGGTTCTACCGCGCGCTCACATTGCGCACGGGCGCGCTCACGGACCGCTTCCTCGGACGCGGACGGCCGCTCGCGCAGTCGCGACTGCTGTTCGAGATCGGAACGGACGGCGTCGACATCCGCGAGCTCCGCTCGCGCCTCGACTTCGACTCGGGTTATCTCAGCCGGCTGTTGCGTTCGCTCGAAGGCCACGGGCTCATCGAAGTCGAGCCGCTCGAATCCGACCTGCGCAGTCGCCGCGCGCGACTGACGGCCGCGGGCCGCAAGGAGCTCAGGGAGCTCAACCGGCTCGGCGATCGTTTCGCGGCAGGCACGCTCGAGCCGCTCGGCGACGCCGAGCGCACGCGCCTCGTCGCGGCGATCGCGGAAATCGAGAAGCTGCTCAACCTCTCATTCACGCGGATCTCGGTCGAAGACCCGGACAGCGCCGATTCGCGCTGGTGTCTCGAACAATACTTCGACGAGCTCGACGAGCGCTTCGACAAAGGCTTCGAAGCGGGCAACTCGATCCCGGCCGATTCGAACGATTTGAAAGCGCCGCGCGGCACGTTCCTCGTCGCGCGACTCGATGGGCGACCGGTCGGTTGTGGCGCGTTGAAAACGATCGCGCCGGGTGTCGGCTCGATCAAGCGCATGTGGGTGTCGCCTGCGGTGCGCGGCGTCGGTGTCGGCCGGCGCGTGCTGCTCGAGCTCGAAAGGCAAGCCGCCGGCCTTGGCATGAAGGTACTGCGACTCGAAACGAACAAGAACCTCCACGAGGCGCAGGCGCTCTATCGCCGCAACGGCTATCGAGAGGTCCCCGCTTTCAACGACGATCCCTACGCGAATCACTGGTTCGAGAAAAAATGCTGAGAATCGAGAATCTCACGAAGACGTACGCCAACGGCGTCCAGGCACTCAGAGGCGTCACGCTCGAAATTCCGCGCGGAATGTTCGGTCTGCTCGGCCCGAATGGTGCCGGCAAGTCGACGCTCATGCGGACGATCGCCACGCTCCAGGATGCCGACACAGGAAGCCTCTGCTTCGACGATCTCGACGTGCTCGAGCAGAAACACGAAGTGCGCAAAGTGCTGGGATACCTGCCGCAGGACATGGGCGTCTATCCCGGCACTTCGGCCGAGACATTGTTAGACCATTTCGCGGTGCTCAAGGGGCTGGTCTCGGCGCCGGAGCGCCGCGCCGCCGTCGAACGCCTGTTGCGCATGACGAATCTCCACGAAGTCCGGCGCCGCAAGCTCGGCACGTTCTCGGGAGGCATGCGCAGGCGCTTCGGCATCGCGCAGGCGCTGCTCGGCGATCCCGGGCTCATCATCGTCGACGAGCCGACCGCGGGCCTCGATCCCGAGGAACGGATGCGCTTCCTGAACCTGCTCGCCGAAATCGGGGAGAGCGCGGTCGTGATCCTGTCGACGCACATCGTCGAGGACGTGCGCGAGTTGTGCAGTCGCATGGCGATCCTCGCGCAGGGTCGGGTGCTGCTCGAGGGAGAGCCCGGCGCGCTCGTCGCACGGTTTGCGGGCCGCGTGTGGCGCAAGGTCGTTGGACGGAACGAAGTCGCGAAGTACAAGGAGTCGATGCCGGTCCTCACCACCCGGCTCGCCGCGGGGCGCGCGGTCGTGCATGTCCTCGGCGATCGGCCTCCCGAGGCAGGATTCGAACCCGCCGAGCCGGACCTCGAGCACGTCTATTTCTCCACGCTCCAGGGCGCGCCGCTCCATGCGGCCTGACACCGCCTGGTTCGCCATCTTCCGGTTCGAGATCCGCTACCACCTGCGGCGGCCGCTCTTCTATCTCGTCACGTTCTTCCTGAGCGTGTTGCTGTTCATCGCCGGCACGGGGGAGGGCCCCGGAGGCGCCACGGGCGCGCTCCATGTCAACGCGCCCGCGATGATCATCCAGCTGCTCGTGAAGTGGATCTTCCTCGTGCTCTTCCTCATGACCGCGTTCGTCTCGAGCGCGGCCGTTCGGGATTTCGAGCGGCACACGTCGGAGATCTTCTTTTCGATGCCGATCTCGCGCTTCGACTACCTCACGGGGCGGTTCGCGGGGGCGCTGGTGGTCTGCATGCTCGCGTACGCGATCGGCACCGCGGCACTCGCGGCGAGCGTGTTCATGCCGGGGCTCGATCCCGCGCGGGTGGGGCCGTTCCGGCTGGAACCCTATGTGTTCGGTCTCGGCGTGGTCGTCTTCCCGACGCTGATCGCGCTGGGCGCGGTGTTCTACGCGCTCGCGAGCTGGACGCGCAGCACGATCGCGACCTACGTCGGAGTCGTCGCGTTCTTCGCGGTCGGTGCGGCGGCAGCCTTGGCGGCGTCCCATCTCGAAAGCAAGTGGATAGGGCAACTCCTCGATCCGTTCGGCGTGGCGGCACTGGGCGGCGCGCTCGAGTACTCGACCGTCACGGAGCTCAACATCGAGCTGCCGGCGCTCGGGGGGACGCTGCTCTGGAACCGGATTCTCTGGCTCGGCGTCGGATTCGCCGTGCTCGCGTTCACCGTCGTCAAGTTCGAGCCCTCGCGGGGGCGCAAGCCACTGGCACGAGATCACGAAGATCCCGAAGTTCGAGAGGCCACGTACGAGGCGACACTTCGACCGCGGACGCGGGCCGCACGCGTCTTCTCACGTCATACGCTGCTCGTGCAGCTCATCCGCCAGGTCCGGCGTGAGATCACAGCCGTCCTCGGCAATCTGCCGTTCGTCGGCATCCTCGCATTCGCGCTGATCATCCTCATCCAGCAGGCGAGCTCCGCGGGAAATGTCTTTGACATGCCGGCGCATCCGCGCACCTACCTCATGCTCGAATCGATCCGCGGCGGCTATTCGATCGTGCTGTTGCTCGTGGTGGTTCTCTACAGCGGCGAGCTGATCTGGAAGGAGCGCTCGCTCGAGGTCGCGGACATCCGCGACTCGATGCCGACGCCGAGCGGCATCTTCTTCGGCGCGAAGCTCGCGGCGCTGCTGCTCGTGATCGTCGTCCTGCTGCTCACGGGCGCTCTCGCGACGATTGGCTTCCAGCTATGGCACGGTCATCACGACCTCGAGCTCGGCACATACGTGCTGGGTCTGGCGCTCGCTGCGGTCTATCCGATGCTCA
>Ga0081455_10006983_pt1 | contig 11998 bp, 10 predicted proteins | sample TabmetS3T2R1_FD_70207 | JGI IMG/M metagenome (GOLD analysis project Ga0081455, IMG submission 70207) | Tabebuia heterophylla rhizosphere microbial communities from the University of Puerto Rico - S3T2R1 | ecosystem: Host-associated > Plants > Roots > Rhizosphere ...
AGTCGATTGGCAGATGTTGGCTGCGGCGGCTGGAAGCTCTCAGGTGCCTGGTCTGTTAATTTTGATGTGACAAGGCGGCGTTAGCGCAATCGCGTGCCGTTCCGACCAGATTTTCGCTTGAAACGAATGCGGTCGTATCGCATTCAAGACGGATGAAACGAATGCGATTTTTCTCTCTCGCTAGTGTTGCTATCGCCCTGGTTTGGATAGCAAATCCAGTTTGTTACTCGGCGGAAACTGAGCACGCCGACATCAAAACCGAAATCACCAAACGCCACGATGAAGCGGTGAAGCGGTTGCAGGATTGGATTGCGCAAGTTTCGATTGCGGCCGAGGACCGTGGATATCCGGAGGGTGCGGAGTACATGGCGAAGCTCGCCCGCGATGCGGGATTTCAACAGGCGACAGTCATCAACACCGATGGGAAGCCCGGCGTGTTCGCGACGCTTGACGCAGGTGCGCCGAAAACGGTCGGACTCTATTTCATGTACGACGTAAAACAGTTTGATCCGTCGGAGTGGTCCTCGCCGCCGACCGAAGCGCGCATCGTGGACAAACCGCCGCTGGGCAAGGTGATGATCGGTCGTGGCGCGGTGAACCAGAAGGGACCGGAAGCGGCATTCCTGGCTGCGCTGCATGCAATTCGCGGCGCCGGCAAGAAAATGCCGGTGAACCTGGTGCTCGTGGCTGAAGGCGAGGAGGAGATCGGTTCCCCGCACATTCCGCAACTCGTTAGGCGACCGGAGGTGCTCGAGGCGCTGAAGAAGTGCGTCGGCGTGTTTATGCCGTTTGCGGCACAGGACCTCGACGGGATCGTAACTGTGAACCTCGGGTCGAAGGGCGTTATCGAGCTCGAGCTTGTTTCGAGCGGCGAAAAGTGGGGACGCGGTCCGGCAAAGGACATTCACTCGTCACTCAAAGCAATGGTGGACAGCCCGGCGTGGCATCTGGTCAAAGCGCTCAACACACTCGTGTCCGACGACGGTAACGTGATCACGATCGACAATTATCCGAAGCCGCTTCCGCTGACCGCTGAACAAAAAACGATGATCGAAAAAGTTTCGGAGACGCGCAGTGAAGCGCTGGCGAAGAAACAATACAGCGTGCAGCATTGGATCAACGATCTGCCGTGGGAGCAGGCGAACGAACGGCTCGAATCGCAGCCGACCGTAAATATCGAAGGACTCGTGGGCGGCTACACCGGCCCCGGCGGTAAAACGATTCTGCCGCATCGGGCCGTTGCGAAAATCGACATGCGCCTCGTGCCAGACATGAAAGCGGCGGACGCGCTTGCCGCGTTAAAGGCCCATTTGGCAAAACGCGGCTTCAGCGACATCGAAGTAAACATGACCGGCGGGTACGATCCGACGGCTACGTCGAAAGATTCGGCATTGATCCAGGCGCAATTAGCAACCTACAAGAAATTCGGAATCGATGCCTTGCTCTGGCCGCGCAATGCCGGTTCCTATCCCGGTTACGTCTTCACCGGTGAACCGCTCAAGCTGGCCGCCGGACATTTTGGTCTAGGCCACGGCAGCGGCGCGCACGCGCCAGACGAATATTACATCATCGAATCCGCAAACCCGAAAATCCAAGACTTCGACGGCGCGACGATGTCGTTTGTCGAATATCTCAACGAATTGGCCAAGTGATTATGAGCGATGGGTAATCGGGCATGCCGGCGATTTCGAAGGATCAGCGCAGCGGGCCAGCTGCCCGCCGCGTTCTCCCGCCGAAATCAAGAGACCGCACAAGGCGAGTTCTTTTCTGTTTACTGGAGCTCGAGAACGAGAGTTTTTCCTTTGGGATTGGATGTAGTGGGGAAGGTCCCTATCGCGATGGCGCCCGAGTGAACCGGCGTCTTGCGCGTGCCGATGACTTCGAGGCTCTCCACGATCGATTGGGTCTCGTAAAGCGTCAGCGCGCCGCCTGAGCCAACGGTGTAGATCGGCACTGGGTCGCAGAGCCGGTCGAGGATGATCTCCTGTGTCTTCGTGCCGAAGAGATCGGCAGCGGCAATCTGTGGAATCGAAGCTCCGCAATTGCTCGGAACAAGCGTTTCGCTCGTCTGCGTAAGGACGTTGTCGGAAAGCATCTCGTAGGAGAGCGCGCGATAGTCGCTCTCGATGGTCTGACCGGCGAGCACGGCTATCGGTCTCCCATCAGGCGTCTGCACATCGACAAGGGCGACTTGATAGGCGTTGAAGAGCGAATGCGAAAGCATGTCCGCAAAAACAATCGAGTCGTTACCCACCCCTTCGAAGACGAGGATGTTGTCCCCCTGTCCCTCGGCGACAACGATCTCCTTGCGTCCGTCGAGGTCAAAATCGGCGACTACGGGATTACCCAGATCAGGCAGGCCCGCACCTACGTAATTGAAAATCAAATTCATCTGATCGTTCGGCGCGGATTCGAAAACTTTCAACGACGTAGGAAGGCAGGTGAAGTTGTTGTCGCTCGTTACGAGCTCGAGAATTCCGTCGCCGTCGACGTCGGCGATCGTCGCGTTGAAGTCGATGACGTTGCCTTCTTTCTGTCCCGTCCAAACGATGTGATCGGGAAAGCCCGAAGGCGAGGATGCTTCATACCGCACGAATTCATCATTGCAGATGACGCCCGTGCCCCTTTCAGTGAAGAGATCGGTCAGGCCGTCGCCGTCGATGTCGCCCATGGCAAGCAGGCCGCCGTCGGGCTCGTCGATCGACCAAACTGGATCGAAATGGCCGTTTCCGTCGTCCTCGTAGAAGACGAACTTAGTCCGACCGCTGGTTACGGGCTTGGAGCGAATCACGATCTCTTGCCGGCGATTGTGATTGGCGTCGCCGACCAGCATATTCGACCAAAAGTCGTCCTGATGAGCGAGTCGATCGACGATTTGAAAGCTCAATCCGTCGGCCCAAATGTTCGCTCCACTCGCGGGAAGGGTGAGAGGGCCGAAGCGCATTTGACCTTGTGGTGTCCAAATTGCGGGCGGATAGGTCTGCACGAAAGCAGTTTGATCCCTGGTTATGCCGACCGGAGAAAAGCCGGTACTGGCAGGAGGAAGAATGTCGGCTTGCGCTTGAGCTGCACCGAGAGTCAGTAACATTGCAGGTAGCAGCGTGAGTTTGGTCAATGGATCTCGCATTTTCATGTTGCTTGTTTCCTTTCTGTCTTTGGATTCGCTGGTCTATACCGCGCCCTGCTCGCAGACTTGCGCGTTCACAAGCGAACATTGTGATTAGCTCTTTCGTTCCCTACAAGCTTAAACGGTAGGTACCTTACCAACGGCAGCCGGTGATTGCGGCTAGTACAAGTATTGGACGAGCCTGCATAATTTCGCCTTTTCCAGGCGACGCGCCTGCCGCTACAGGAGTTTCGCGTCGAGGTTGATCTGCGTGCCTGCTAACGCGACTGAGACCGGGCAGTTCTTCTTCGTTAGCTCGGCTTGCTCGCGGAATTTCGCTTCGTCGATGCCTGGAACGTCGGCTTCGGTTTTCAAATCGATCGCGGTGATTTTGAATCCGCCGTCGCCAGGCTCCAATTTTACCGTCGCGGTCGTGCTGACGCGTTTCGCGCGATGTCCTGACCTTTCGAGATTGAACGCGAGCGCCATTGAAAAGCATCCGGCTTCGGCAGCGCCGATGAGTTCTTCAGGATTGGTGCCTTTGCCGCTCTCAAATCGGGACAAGAACGAAAAAGGCCCTTCAAATGCGCCGCTTCCGACTTTCATTGTTCCCCTACCATCTTTGAGTGTGCCTTCCCAAACAGCCGATGCAGTTCGTATTGCCATTGTTGTGCCTCCTTAGTTGCTGATAATGACGATTCACGTCAAATGCCGACAGATGCAATCGATTTCAGCCTGACGAGGCCATCTCGACAACACCAGGCGCCTGGCACAACCGCATCTATGAATTCACGCCGCTTCCGGCGCGGCAGCGCCAGCCAACGGCGCGGTCCGGTCGCGGCTTGCTTCAGCGAGCTGCCGTTGTTTGCGGCCAAGCCAGATGCTAAGGACACACCAGATTGCTCCAATCGGAACCGCAACCCAGGAAATGCCAACTAATCCCAAGCCAAACCAGCGCATCAACGGATAAGACCACGCGCCGGTGATATCGCCAAGACGATAGCCGAATGTATCGATGAGACTTTTAGCTTTGTATTTATCCTCTCTACGCAAGACCGTGAAGAGAACTTCGCGCGCCGGTCGAAGGAGCGCGAACCCTGCCGCCCGTCGCAAAATTTGGAATGTCGCAAGGACGGTGAGAATCGGTGCGAAACCGATTGCGGCAAATCCGAGCGCGCTCAAGAGCGGCATGAGCACCAGGGTGATTCCAACGCCAAACCATTTCATTAGACGGCCGGTCAGAAAAACCTGAATCAGCACCGTAATCGTGTTCACCGCGATATCGATGTTCGCCAGAAACGACGTGCGCGCAGCGCGATCCTGCAGTTCATGTCCCGTAAGGTCAGATTGTTGAAAATATGCCCACGTGTTCGTGATCGTGTAGAGGATAAGAAACGCCGATAGACCAAGTAAGTAGGGAGATCGAGCAATGTGCGTCGCGCCTTCCCAGAATTTGCCGCCGATTGGTTGCTCACTTCGCTCGTCATGCACTCGAAAATCGGCGGGAAATCGGCGCACACATTGCGCAGCAACCTCCAACATGACCGCTGTGATGAGGAGAAACAGTCCGGCGCTGAGCTTTCCGGCGAGCGAACTCGTGACAAAACCACCAACAATCCCGCCAATTGAGCCGCCGACAGCAATAAATCCAAACAGGCGTTTGCCTTGCTCTGGCGTAAAAACGTCAGCCATGAACGACCAAAACATTGTTGTGGCAAAGAGATTGAAAACGCTGACCCAGATGAAAAATATGGGCGCAAGAACGACGCGTTCCTGCGTAGCTGGCATCGTGCGCATTAGGAGGAAGAAAATGAACAGGTTCGCGATGGCGAAGCGGTATGCGATCGGTATAAACCGGCGGCGCGACATTCGCGCGACGACAACGGCATAAAGCGCGTTCGCGATCAGCATACCGATCAACGTACCGGTGTACATCCACGGCAGATTTTCAACGCCGCGGTCGGCGCCGATCTCATCACGGATCGGCCGGATGACATAATAGCCTCCGAGAACGACAAAGTTGAAAACGAATGCCAGCAGTAGTGCGTGGATCTCGTTCGGCTTTACATCAACGATTTTCGAAAAAACGCGTTTCAATAAGATTCAATCTGGAAACCAGGAGACCACGAATTCAACTTCCTGAGTTCCCGGATTCCTGATTCGATTTCTTAGCTTGTTGTTGCCATGCGGCGAGAACCTCCGCTTCGCGCTCAACTGAGAGACCAGCTTTCGGATGCGACTGGCGCTCCTGCGGAAGCGATTTGAACCAGGTCAGCGTATCGCGTGCGGTGACATCGAGCGGTCGAAACGTCAGGCCCTTGCTTAACGCGCGACTAATGTTCGTTAGGGCAACCGCGTCATCTTTCCCAGTCCACACCGGCATGTCCGACCAGGGTTGCACTTTCTGCGCAGTCAAAAATTCTTCGTTTACCCAGGTAAACTTTGCGTCCGACTTCAGGGCGCCCTTAATTCCATCGAGCATCCCACCGATGCCGAAGGGTTTGGCAGGTCCGGTCGCGTTGTAAACCCCTGTCTCACGATTCTCAGCCATGCGGATGGTCCATTCAGCAAGATCACGCGCATCGATGAACTGGACGGGATCGTTTTGATTTCCAGGCGCCAGTACGTCTCCCGCGCGATCGATGCGCACAGGCCAATACGTAAACCGGTCGCTCTCGTCGCGAGGACCGACGATAAGTCCCGGCCGAATGATCAAAGTTTTTCCAGGAAACCATTTCTCGGCTTCGCGTTCAGAGAGTGCCTTTAGCGGCCCGTAGGTCTTGAATCCGGACGCGCGCACCGCTTCAATCGTCTCCTTGTACGGATCTGCACCTTCGTATTTTTCTGTTGGCGTGTTTTCATCAGGCCCTTGCTTGGGCTCGCCGTAAACGGAGATAGTCGAAATGAACCCATAGCGATCAACGTTTCCTTTGAGCACTTGGGCCGCGTCACGCACCCACGCGGGAAGCGTCGTCGGATTATCGATCACCACATCCCACTGCCGATTTTTCAGCGCATCGAGATTCCCATTGCGATCACCGACAAGCTGCTCGACTTCAGCAGGCAATTCGCCGGGATGTGTCTTGCCGCGATTAAATGTGGTCACCTTATGTCCGCGACTTAGCGCGTACCGGACCTGATACGGTCCGGTAAATCCAGTCCCGCCGAGTATGAGAATGCGCATCGGTTTCACACTTTGCTCTGCAAACAATGATGTAGGTATTGCACGCGCAGCAAGAGTTGCTGCGGCGGATAGTTTCACGAAGCGCCGGCGATTCATACATCCATATAGCTGTTGTAGGGCGTCTGTGCCAGACGCCGTTGGCGTTTCACAGAAACGCCCTACAATGAAATCGTGACGCGACGTGAAGCTGGGAAAGTGATCGGCGGCACAGCCGCCGCGTTGGTTTTGCCAATCGGCCAGGCGAAAGGCGAAAGATCAGCGATGCTGACACGCAGCATTCCTTCCTCTGGCGAGAAACTGCCTGTGATCGGTCTTGGAACGTGGAGAGCCTTCGACGTCGATCTCAGCGCCGATGTCCGGAGACAGTTGGAAGAGGTTCTGTCGCTCTTTGTGAAACTCGGCGGCCGTGTGATCGATTCATCGCCAATGTATGGTCGCGCGGAGGAGGTGATCGGCGATCTCAAATCTGCGCTCGGGATTCGCGAAAAGCTGTTTCTCGCGACCAAGGTTTGGACGCGAGGCAAGCAGAGCGGAATTCAGTCAATGGAACGTTCCATGTCGCTTTTACACACAAACCGAATCGATCTGATGCAGGTGCATAACCTTGTCGATGTGAACACACAGCTGGCGACCCTGCAGGAATGGAAACACGAGGGCCGCACTCGCTACATCGGGATCACCCACTACGAATCAGGAGCCTTGAGCGAAATCGAAAAGCTGATGCGGCGGCAGAAGTTCGATTTCGTGCAGATCAATTATTCGCTGATGGAACCCGAAGCCGAAGAACGTGTTCTGTCGTTGTCGCAGGAGCGTGGTGTCGCGGTGATCGCAAATCGGCCATTTGGAGCCGGCGATCTTTTCGACAAAGTGCGTTCCAAACCGCTGCCGGATTGGGCAGCGGAATTTGATTGCCGCTCATGGGCGCAGTTTTTTTTGAAATGGATTGTCGCAAATCCAGCAATCACGTGCGCCATACCGGCGACGGATAAACCCCGTCATCTCGAAGATAATATGCAGGGCGGAATTGGCCGATTACCCGATGCAAAATTGCGCGGCCGTATGGCGGAATTAGTCTCATCTTTGTAGGTCCGCGTCGCTCGTCACACATCCCGCGCAAGTCAAATGAAAAAATTCTACTTTTGCTGAAAAAATCGGTTGCGACCTTGGCCGAACTACCGGATAGATCGCGCGCTTTATGCGAAAACTTCTCACCCTCACCTTCGTTATTTTCGGATGCGCGGCGTTCTGTCCCCGTCCGGTGCTCGCGCTGAATTTTTCGGCGCCGAATCCAAAGTTTAATTACACCGACGCCTCCGGCAAAAAGCAGTCGGTCGATATTGTGGACAAGTATTATCCGAAAAAGATCGTCCACCCGATTGTCAAGCTAGATGCCAAGATTGATCCGAAATTGCGCCGGGCCGCTACTATTGCCGAGGAACGCGCGCGTGCGCACTCGCTGTCCAAGTGCTGGCGTTTCGTAAAGGAAGCGCTGGTTGCCGCGGGGGTAGTGAAATCGCGGCCGCAAACACCTCTTGCCAAACAAGCCGCTCAGGAATTGGTGAACAATTACGGTTTCAAAAAACTTCCTGTTTCGAATCCATATGAAGCGCCTGTGGGATCTGTATTGGTCTACGGTGCCAAGCGGGCGGCCGGTCATGTAGAGATCCGAACAGAGACAGGTTTCGTCAGCGATTTTCGCTCAAAAACGCCATCGCCCCGCCCGTTAATTGGCGTTTTCGCCAAGAGCTAGGCCGCAGGTGTTGGCGCGATCGCGCCAGCATGAGCGAGTGTATTTTCGCTGGTCAAGTCGCAGTTAGCGCGACAACCTTTGCGGATGGCTGAGCCCATCCGCATCGCCATGTGGTCTGGCCCGCGGAATATCTCCACCGCGATGATGCGCGCGTGGGGCAATCGGGGCGATACGGTTGTCGTTGACGAGCCGTTTTACGCTTACTATTTGCGCGCCACGGGCAAAGCGCATCCCGGCGCAGACGAAGTAATCGCAACCGGCGAAACGAATTGGCGAAATATCGTCGCTTACCTCACCGGGCCGATCGCGAACGGCAAGCGGATTTTTTTTCAGAAACAGATGACACACCATTTGTTGCCCGAAATACATCGCGAATGGCTCGGGGCTGTGGCTAATTGTTTTCTAATTCGCGACCCGGGCGAAGTGATTAATTCTTACACTAAAAAGAGAGAAGACCCCACCCTCGAGGACCTCGGTTTCGTGCAGCAGGCAGAAATCTTTGATTTCGTCCGAACACACACGAATGCCGTTCCGCCGGTTGTTGATGCAAAGGACGTGCTGCAAAATCCGGAGAGCACGCTACGACGGCTCTGTGAGGTGATCGGCGTCGAATTTAGCAAGTCGATGCTTTCCTGGGCGCCAGGCTTGCGTGACACCGATGGCATCTGGGCCAGCCATTGGTACGGCGAGGTGGCAAAAACGACCTCATTTCAGCCATATCGCTCAAGACATTATGAACTGCCCGAAAAGTTTCGCGAACTCTACGAGCGTTGCCGCAGTTGCTACGATAAGCTGTACCAACACAGATTGTTGTGAGATCAGCAAAGGACGAGTTGAGGCCAGGAGTTTAGAATTGGTTCCTGCCTTCCTAGGTTCCTGATTAATTTCTCTCAATGCTTCAAAAATTTGACGAGCGAAACCGCGATCTGAACGTGAACATCAATGGAAAGTTGGTGCATCGCGACCAAGCCGGGATCAGTCCGTTCGACTCGGCGGTGCAAGGCGGTGACGCGGTCTGGGAAGGACTGCGACTTTACAATGGCCGGATTTTCAAGCTACACGAACACCTCGATCGCCTCGAGCGTTCAGCCCGCGCACTTTCGTTCGAAGAAATTCCGCCGCGCGAAAAAATCATCGACGAAATTAAGCTCACGCTCGCCGCGAACAAAATGCACCATGGAGTGCACATTCGCCTCACGCTTAGCCGAGGCCTGAAAATCACCTCGGGTATGGATCCGCGACTGAATCAGAGCGGGCCGACGTTAATCGTTCTCGCCGAACATAAGGCTCCCGTTTACGCGAAGACCGGGCTGAGTCTTATCACGAGCAAGGTCCGGCGACCGCCGCCCGACGTCCTGGACCCGCGAATTCATCACGCGAATCTGCTGAACTCGATTCTGGCAAAGATCGAAGCGAACAATGCCGGCGCGGACGACGCGCTCATGCTCGACACGCGCGGTTTCGTCGCTGAAACGAACGCGACGCACGTCTTTATCATGCGTAACTCGGATGACTCCCGACCAAGCGGCGACCTCGCAACGAGTCGCGTCTTAGCGTGCCCCGAGGGAATCACGCGGGCAACTGTGCTGGAAATCTGTGCGGCCGAAAAAATTCGATGCATCGAGACCGATTTGTCACTTATCGATATCTACGGTGCTAACGAGATGTTTTGCACTGGAACAATGGGCGAACTAGCCGGCGTAACCAGAATCGACAATCGCCAGATCGGCGATGGAAATGTCGGGCCGATGACGAAACGCCTGAGCGATCTCTATCTCCGGAGGACCGCGACCGAAGGCGTGCAGGTCGTGGATATGTAAGAATTCAGTCCTTTTCTTTCACAACTGTTGGGCCGGCTTGATACGCCCCAGCAGAATCGCGACCGGAATGGAGGTGTAGCCGATAAAAAGAAGCCAGGCGAAGAGTCGGCCACCTAACGCGAGACGCGGCGTCAGTTTCTTGTCATTAAATCCGAGTGATTGAAAGAAGCTCGACGATCCGTGGCTGAGATGAAGCGCGAGCAAAAAAAGGCCAAGGACATAAAAGCCGGAGACGTAGTAGTTTTGGAATCCGTACACCATCATTGAGTAAACATCGTAATGTCCGAGAGGATCGACCTTGAGTAGAACAAAACGGGGATCGGTGACGCGCACTGTAAAATGCGCGATGTGGTAAATGACAAAGGCAAGCACGATCAACCCGCTCATCACCATGTGACGCGAAGCGAACGTTGCTTTGACATACTCCCGGTCGACGTAAGCCTCCGGTCGCGCACGGCGGTTTTCAATTGCCAGTTGAATCGTCACATAAATGTGAACTACGACAGCCGCAAGCAGGAACAGACGGATTACCCAAAGCAAAGGGCCGAGGTCGCGCAGATGTTGCGAGTAACCGTTGATCCAATCAGGTCCGATAAAAATCTGCAAATTGCCTAGCAGATGACCGATAACGAAAAGAATCAAAACGACGCCCGTGACCGCGACGATCATTTTTTTCCCAACCGACGAGCGATAAAAAGCATAGAAAATGTTCACGACAGATTTGGCGCACGGCGAGACATGCCGCACGCCTCAGATTATGAATGCCGCCCGGAGCGTCAAGGCCGCGAGCCTTCGCACATCTTTCGAGATCTTGATACGGCTTCTCGCTTTCGTGGAATAAGTAATCTTTCGCTGCGGTTTACCCAAGGATATAATTGCCAGCCTCATGGCGAACAGCGAAGAGCCTCAGCCCGTTTTGCAGGAAATCCCTGGATTCAAGGAGGAGCGTTCAGGAGTTGCGAGCGGGCGCGCTGCCGCGACGACCTGCGGGGATAATCTGTGGTCGCGTTTTCTGAGCAATGAATGGTCGTCGGCTGCGCTCTACCTGTTTTTAGATGTGGTGAGCTGGCTCACTATTTATCGAGTCGCAGGATGGTTTCGATATGACGTATTTTATGCGACGCCGTTTCAGTTCTTTGTCATCAATCTCATTCAGCTCGGTGTGATTGTAGCAGCGCTGTACTTTATTGGCGGCTACGATAGGACAGTCGAGAAGCTGACCCTGGGATATGCGGCCGAGCACATTTTTGCGGTCATTGCAGCGGCCCTGGTCAGTGCAATGCTGATTTATTCCGCGGCGACATTCGATCAGACGATGAAGCCGAGCCGTGGCGTGTTGCTTTTGAGCTTCGCGATTTTTCTCCCCTTGTCGCTGGCTTACCGGCGCTGGATTCGCCAATATGTAGTGGCGAGCAGCGTCGGCCGCTCTTTTTTAGTCATCGGAGGCGGTGCCACGGCGGCGCGTTTTTACGAGGCTTACAAGAAGTCGTCAAACGGCCAGCAGCTTGAATTCGTGGGTGTAGATGAAGAGCACGTTGGCCAGCCTATCGCCGGCCAGGGATCGCCGATCGTGGAGGGAAATCTCGCGTCGAAGTTGAACAACCTTGGCAATCGGTACAGCGGTATCATCCTTACTGAACGAGCGAGCTCACTCGATGCGCAATTGCTAGAGCGGCTTGTGCACGCGCAATTCCAGGAAACGCGCGTTTACACTTTGGAGTCCTTCTATGAAACTCAATGGCGTTATCTGCCGCTCGGAATTGTCGACCCCTTTTGGCCGCTGCAGACCGGTTTTCAATTAGCGCGCACATCCCCCTATCACTACCTCAAACGGCTTTTCGATGTCTTTGCCTCGGCAACGGTACTGGTCATTTGTTTCCCGCTCTTCATTCTTGTTCCTCTATTCATCTGGATGGAGGACGGCGCTCCGGTTTTATTCAGACAGGAACGAGTCGGTCGCGACGGAAAGCGGTTCATTCTTTTCAAATTTCGAACCATGCGCTGTCGTGCGGATCATCGGGGCGAAGATATTTACACGCGCGCAGAGGATCCTCGAGTGACACGTGTGGGGCGGTGGCTGCGAAAGCTTCGGCTCGATGAGTTGCCGCAGCTTTGGAACGCGCTCAAAGGCGATATCA
>Ga0081455_10006984_pt1 | contig 11997 bp, 9 predicted proteins | sample TabmetS3T2R1_FD_70207 | JGI IMG/M metagenome (GOLD analysis project Ga0081455, IMG submission 70207) | Tabebuia heterophylla rhizosphere microbial communities from the University of Puerto Rico - S3T2R1 | ecosystem: Host-associated > Plants > Roots > Rhizosphere ...
GGCTGCGGATCAGGCCGAGAAGCGCATGTGCACCGGCCAGCCGGCCGTCACGGCTCACGACGGTGACGACCAGTGTCATGCTGATTGTCGGGAACGCGGCGACCGCGGCGGCAGCCTGCGTACCCGCGAGCCGACACGTGAAGACCACGACGCCGACGATCATCGCTCCGGCCGCGCAGCTGAGCGCCGTGGATGCCCAACGCCGAGACGATCCGGGACGCGGTCGACCCTGCGGCATCAGTCGGGGCCCGAACGCCAACGCGACAAAAGCCCAGATCACGGCGAGCACGGCCGGCACGTGTGCGATCAGGGCCGCGCAACTCAGGTATGCCACGGCGCCAGCGGCGGCACCAACGACTAAGCCGCGGCGCACGAGCACGCTGGCGAATGCGATACCGAAGGCAACCTGCGCCGGCACGTAGGTGGCAGCGCTCAAGGCTAACGCGGCTGCCGACCCGGTTCCTGCGTCCAATGCGACTGCGACGACGGCCAGGCTGAAGGCGATCGGCAAGGCAGCGACCCAGCCGGCCGCGGACGGGCCGAGCCGCCGTTCGATGATGGCGGCCGCGATCAGGACGGCAGGAGCGAGGAGAAGAGAGACAACAACCACACCTTCAGCCTCCGGGCAGAGGCCGTTGAAGGACAAGCGCCGATTCTCCGGGCGATATGCAATTCGAGTCGCTGTTTCCACAGGGCGGCGACTGTATCAAGTTGGCCTCCTTCTCCGGTTGGTCGCGATCAAGTTGGCCTCCTTCTCCGGTTGGTCGCGGGTCTTGGGGATTTATCCCGGTGGCGGCCCGCCATACCGTGATTTCGCGGATGAGGGCGGTGCTCGGGTGACTTCCCGCTGCAGCCCATACTGGTGGTCCATCAGCTTGGCAAAGGTGATCTTGGACCTGGTCGGCGAGGTCGGCGACTAGTTGGGATCGTTTTGCCAGGTAGTCGCCCCAGACGGGATCGGCTTGGAGCGTTTCTGGTATGCCCGGGAGCCAGGGCAGCGGGCCTGGGTCGACAGACGCCAGCTCTGGGCGGCGCCAGTAGAGGACGGCGGCCATGTCGCCTGCGGTGTGGACGTTGCGTCCGCTAGCGGCTGTCAGCATGTGACGGAGGGGGTGTTCACCGGTTTCCGTGTCGGCGGAGACGCCTTGCGCACTGTGAATTGTGGCGGCGTACCCGAGACCGGTCGAGGCGCGCACACAGTCGATAGGCAGCCGGACGGTCAGGTGGCTGCGGGTGTGCCGCACGGTCAGGTCACCGTGTTCGGCGACGCGGGTGATTATCCAGCGGTCCCCGTTTTTCACCCAGTCGTTCGCCGCGACCCGGAGCCGGCGGTCGTTACCGCGAGTGATGATCAGGTCTCCGACACTCGCCCGGTTCCCGTCAGCCAACGGCACTTCGGCTGTGGCAACGGAGTGATCGAGACGATGCTCCCTAGCACGGCGGTTGAGTTCGGCGACCAGCTGCAGGGTGGGGGGCGATCATGATCGCATCGAGCCCCGCCGCCCGATCCGAAACCCAAGCGTTGAACGCCTCCTCGGTCGTGGTGGCGATGTCGCCGACATGGACACGGCCGTGATCAAGGTAGAAGTCGAGTGCGTCAGGGTTGCCTTCGCGGAGGGTGAGCGATGCCGCCGCTTCACCCGGGTCCGCGAGGCGATGCAGCTCGGTCAAGTGGAGCGCGCCGTGGCTGTGTTGGATGTCGCGGAGCACGCCGCCGGCGCCGATCGCGGCGAGTTGTTGATCATCACCGACGAGGCGGGCGCTTGCACCGCGGCCGACGGCGAACTGCACGGCGGTGTCGAGGGTGAGGGTGTCGGCCATGCCGGCTTCGTCGATGATCACAAGCGTCGACGGGCCGACCGCTTCCGCCCAATCCGGAAGATAGCCATGTTCAATGGACCAGGTGAGTTTGGTGAGTGTGTCGGTGCGGATCCCAGTTTCCTCGGCGAGGACGGCGGCCGCGACGGCTGAGGGGAGCGAGCCCGATTACGTGGCCGCCGTCTTCGGTCCAGGCCAGCTTGAGGGCGCGCCTGGCGGTGGTTTTCCCGGCGCCAGCCGGGGCGATCGCGAGCTGCAGCCGTACTCCGGAGCTGCACATTTGGCGGACCAGTGCGGCCTGTCCAGCATCGAGGGCAAGCCGCGATTTCGAGCAAAGCCAGGTCGACCGCAGTCTGCTCGACCGATGCTCCGTCGAGACGTCCTGCGGTGGCGAGGAGGCGCTGTTCGGCGTCGAGGATCCGCTGTGAGGTGTAGAGGTCGGCTCCGGCGACGGTGTAGACCCGACGACCCATCGACCCGCCGCAAACCCTCCGGTTCCTCGACGCCGTCGGGGGCGCCGATGGCAATACAGCGGCGATCGAGCACCTCATCGACCAACAGATCCACCACCGCTGCGGCATGTTCCCCGGGCACGTCGATGGTGCGGACCTGTCGTTGGGCTTCGGCGCGGACGTGCCACATCTGCCAGGTCGACCGGGTCTCCACACGGTGAACGCGGGGCGCGCCCTGCAGCGGGTCTGTCGCCCGCCGTGCGTGAACGAGTCGGCGACGGTGGAGTTGCTTCGGTGCGCGGTCGTTCGGGTGTCGGGCACGACTGTCTTTGGTGGATCGGTGCAATGAGCGGCGAGGATGCCAAAGCCGGTTCCGCTCGGCCGCGCCTCCGGTAGGCGTCGCGGGCCGTTCGCATTCGCTCGCGCACGGACACACCGTCACCGAGTCATGACCAGACGCCGAAGGTCCGAACCATCTGCATGTCGAGATGAACCACCCAAGAGGCCGTCGTCAAGTCGGACGGGGCACGGACCATCTGACCCGGTCCATACCGCACCAATGAAGTCCGACACTTGCAGGCATCGCAATCGACATGGGGGGTTGCCCGCCTTCTAGAGCCGTGTGGCGCCTTCGACTGAAGGGGAGTCAACTCGGTGTCTAATCACGGCCGTTTGGGCGGGCCTGTGATGCCGTCGACCAGCCGCGCACTCGCTTCTGGTGGGCTCTCAGATTGGAGTTCGGTGAGGGCTTGGGTGGTTTGGGTGAGGGTGTAGGCGACGGCTTGGTCCCAGTCCATGTTTGCGCCACGGGCTCGCAATTCCCGCGCGCGCACATAGCCGAGGGCTCCCATGACGGTCGTGGTGCTTGCCAGGGCGAACCGCGGCGCCTGGACCACGTAGGCTTCGGCTGCGCCCTGGATGATCGCGGCAGCCTCGGGGTGGGTGGCGGCAAGCGCGCCTGCGATCAAATGGAGGATGATGCCCATCCGGATGCGCTCACCGCTCCATCCAAGGGCGTGAATGGCACGGCGGCCGAGCTGGAGCGTCGCGGTCCGGTCTCCTACGAGAAGCGCGAGCCCGATAGCCCAGACGTGGTCCAGGACGCTCTGATAGCCGAGCGCGATGCTGAGTTCGCGGCTTTCGCGGAGGCAGGCACGGGCCTGTTCGGGGTCGGTCTGAGCGACGGCCATGCCGACGGCGAGCAAGCCGGTCGCGATGCGGGCGGGGGCGCCGACCTGGCGGGCCAGCGCGAGCGCTTCCCGCGCCAGGAGAACCGCTCCTGGTGTGTCGCCGATGAATAGCTGAAGGCCCGCGGCGATGGCGAGCTGGAGGGACGCGTCGGCGAGGTCGCCGCCGGCCCGCGCGATATCGGCCGCCTGTTCGGACAGGCGGGCGGCGTCTGCGAAGGCGCCGGTAGTAATCGCGATGTTTGAGCGTGCTGCGCAGACAGTCTCCTCGACCCGCCAGTCCGGGGGGTCGCGGCGTGCGTTGGCTTCGGCGGCGCGGCGGCAAAGCTCCTCGGCCCCCATGCGATCGGAGCGAGCCGAGGCGAACACGGCGCTGACCGCGAGAGCGAGCGCGTAGCCCCGGTGCTCGGTGGCGCCCGGCAGCGCGAGCGACGCTTCGCCGGGCAGCAACAACAAGTAACTAGTCCTGACCTCGCTGGGCGCGAAGCCGGCCAACATCGAAAACGCGGTGTCGACATTGCCGGTCTCGATCGCCCAGGACCAGGCCGCGAGCAGGTTGTCCTGATCGGCGCTGAGCCGCGCCCAAAACAGCTCGGCTCCCGGGTCGTGGGATTGGTGGCGGATCCGTGGCAGCAGGCTGGCGTAGTAGTCGGCGTGGCGGGCCCGCCACCGCTCAATCTCGCCGGCCTCGCCGAGGCGTTCCTCGCTGAACTGGCGGATCGTCTCCAATAGCCGGTAGCGGCTCTCGGGCCCATGTTCCTCAGCCACGACCAGCGATCGCGCCACTAGGCTGGCCAGCAGCTCGAACACTGTGTCGGTGTCGGCGTCAGTACCGTCGTCGCCGCAGACCGTCTCGGCGGCCTCCAGCGCGCAGCCGCCGGCGAAGACCGCCAGCCGGCACAGCAGCCTCTGTTCGCGCTCGGTAAGCAGCTGGAAGGACCAGTCGATGGTGGCCCGCAGCGTCTGGTGCCGTGGGTCCGCGCCGCGCCGCCCAGCGGCAAGCACTCCGAAATTTCGTTCCAGCCGCCGGGCGAGCTCTGCCGGAGTCATCGCGGGCACCCGCGCCGCCGCCAACTCGATCGCCAGCGCTATCCCATCCAGACGCCGCACGACAGCGGCGACCTGCGCCGCATTCTGGGCGGTCACTGCGAAATCGGGCTTGACCGCGTCGGCCCGCTCGGCGAACAGCCGCACCGCCTCCGCCTCGGTGATCGCGGCCAGATCGGCGTCGGCGCCGGGCACCCCAAGCGTCGGCACCGGTACCAGCCGCTCTCCTTCGATGCCCAGGCCTTCACGGCTGGTGGCCAAGATCACCAGCCGCTCACACGACCGCTGTAGCACCCCGGCCAGTGCTGCCGCCCCGTCGAGCAAATGCTCACAGTTATCCAATACCAACAGCAGCTGCTTGCCGCGCAAGAACTCGACTATGACGTCCCTCGTGTTGTGGCCGGCTCGGGCGGCCAGAGAGAACACCGCGGCGACTGCATCCTCCACACCGGCGACATCGCGCACCGGCGCCAGGTCACACAGCCAAGTGCCGCCAGCAAACCGCGGCGACACCTGCCCGGCTACCTGTAATGCCAGGCGGGTCTTCCCTACACCGCCGGGCCCAGTCAAGCTCACCACCCGCGCCTCACCCAACGCCGCCGCGATCTGCTCCAGCTCCCTGGCCCTGCCGATGAAGGAGGTCACCTGCAACGGCAAATTGCCGCTGCGCCCAGCAAGCGTGCGGATCGGCGGAAAATCGGCTGGGAGATCAGCATGGGTCAGCTGAAAGATCAACGCTGGCTCGGCCAAATCCTGCAGCCGAAATTCGCCCAACTGCTTCAGCCCAAACCCACCGCCGAGACGGCCCGCCACCAGGTCGCGGGTCGCGTTGGTGAGCAGCACTTGGCCGCCGTTCGCGGCGGCCCTCACCCGGGCGCAGCGGTTGATCGGCGAGTAGTCGACATGATCGCGCCCACCCACTCGTGCTTCCCCAGTGTGCAGCCCCATCCGCACGCGCAGCGCAATGCCCGTAGGCCATTCCTCGCGCCCGAGTCGCAGCTGGCAAACGCCGGCCGCCTCGACCGCGGCAACCGCGCTAGGAAAAACGGCGAAGAGACTATCCCCCTCCCCGCGGGAGGTGATCACCCTTCCGCCATGCTCCTCGATCACCCCGGCCAGAAGCCGATCATGCCGCCGCAGCGCCACCTCCATCGCCTGCGGCTCGCTCTCCCACAGCCGGGTGGAACCCTCGATGTCGGTCAGCAGGAACGTGACCGTCCCGGAGGGCAGCTTGGTTCTACCGGGCTCGCCCGGTGCCGCCGACGACGGACGCAGCGCCCAGGTGCTGATTGTGGCGTCGGCAAAGCTTTCGCTCAGCAAAGCTGCAAGGTCGTCGGCAAGCAGCCATTCCAGCTCCTTCGCCGTGGTGAACTCCCGGTACGACGTCGTGCCGGTCGCCCGGATATCGTCGAGCATCTTCGTCAGCCCCGGCTCCTGGTTTGGGGCCGGACGCTTCACGTACAGGAGCACCGGCATGCCAGCGGCTAGCCGGTATTCATCCTCCAGGCCCGAGATCTCCATCCCCGGCCCCACCCAGCCATACCGTTCCCAGTAAATACCGACAAAAACCTGGCTCTGCTCCAGGTAGGCCCGGTACATGCTCCGCGGCGGATGCCTCCGGGCGCGCGACTCATACCACACCGGAATCAAATGCAGCCGCCGAATCGCCCGCCGCGCCGCCGCCCGCTCCTCAGCCAACTCCTCCCGTGTCGAAGAAATGAACACCCGGACCCGCTGATCAGGCGTCAAAACCACCGCTCTGCGGCTGGCAAACGATTCCTCACCTGGCGAAACGGCCGTACCTGCCTCGTGCGACTCCGCCATGTCCTAGTTCTACTCGCTTTCGAACTCGCTCAATAACCGAGATCCGAACCGAGGCGGCGCTCTCCGGCGTGACTGTGGTTGCCGGCGCAGGTCAAGGGCGCTGCCGATACAAAGCAGTACTCCTTGACAAAATATCTGGCGATGTGGGCTCTGTGACTGTCAATGGGACTGCTGGCGTAGGTCGGTCCCGTGATCATTCTGGGCGCCCTCCTCCATCCCGGACTTGCGAACTGGATAATCATGGTCGTCGGATCATGCGGGAGTTCGTGATCAGGCATTTTGTGCCGGGCGGCGTTCGTGAGGTTGGCCGGGGGCTGCAACCGCGAGGTGCATCAATCAAACCGGACGAAGTGCAAATGGCACTGGGGCAGCTGCGCAAATACTTCGCCGGGCAGTGTCGAGAGTTCACCCTCCCTCGCGACCTACATCCCATGGAACCAGTTGGCGAGGCGGTCCTCCAGGCGCTGAGGACAGTCGGTTACGGAAAGACGATCACCTACGGAGAACTGGCCGCGCTGAGTGGAACTGGAGTGCTCGGCGCGGGCGATCGAGGAGATCATTGCGGCCACCCAGTGCCGATCATCATGCCGTGCCACGGCGTGGTCGCCAGCTATGGACTCGGTGGATATTCCGGCGGCGAGCCCGGCCGGCATCTGGAGACTAAGTGCTGGCTGCTAGAGAACAAATGAGCACTGACGCCAGCGCTGGTCTAGATCGACGCGCGGATAATTCGTCACATGGCGACTTCCGCGACTAAGACGGGGTGCTGTGTTGTCGGAGGCGGACCGGCCGGGTTAGTGCTGGGCCTCATTCTGGCGCGGGCGGCGGTGCGGACGACGGTGCTCGAGAAGCACGGCGATTTTCTGCGGGACTTTCGAGGCGACACTGTGCACGCCTCTACGCTGACCTTGCTGGACGAGCTGGGACTGGGGGACCAATTCGCCGCTATTCCCCCTCGCTGGATTGAGAGAGCCCGTGTCCAATTCGATTCCGGCACGTATTCGTTCGGCGATCTAACGCGGCTGCCCGGCCGTCATAAACACATCGGCCTCGTTCCGCAGTGGGATTTCCTTAATGTGGTCGCCGATGCGAGTCGTCGGGAGCCGAGCTATGAGCTGATCATGAGCGCTGAGGTCACCGATCTGCTTTGGGACGGACCGAGGGTCAGTGGTGTGAGCTATGTACTGGATGGCCAGGCGCAACGATTGGAAGCTGATCTTGTTGTCGGATGCGACGGCCGATCTTCTGTTGTAGCTGAGCGGGCCGGACTGCGGTCGCGGAAGTTTGGTGTTCCGATGGATGTGCTGTGGTTCAGGCTGCCGCGGCTGACAACCGATCCCGCGGGCCTCGTTGGTCGACTCTCACGGTCAAGTTTGATGGGCGCGATTGATCGAGGGGAGTATTTCCAGCTTGCCGTCGTGATCAAGAAGGGTTCGATTGACGTGCTCCGGGAGCGCGGTATCGAGCTGTTCCGGCAGAGGCTGCACGACGGCCTACCGTGGTTGGGGGATCGAATTGAGCTGCTGGAATCATTTGACGACATCGGGTTGCTGAACGTGATGCTCAGCCGGCTCCGACGGTGGTATCGGGATGGCCTGCTTTGCATCGGCGACGCTGCTCATGCGATGTCACCCGTAGGAGGGGTCGGAATCAACCTCGCTGTCCAGGACGCGGTGGCGGCGGGCCGGATTCTTGCCGAACCGCTGCTCGCTGGGCGGGTATCGATCGCAAGTCTCCGCAAGGTTCAGCGACGACGCTGGTTACCGACAGTCCTCACGCAGGCAATTCAGCGACTCGCGCACCGCGTCGTTATACAGGCCAGCATTGCAGAGGACGAAGTCGAGCCGAGGCCAACAACTGCCCCCGCCTTGCTGAGGCTTATGCAATGTTTTCCAGTTTTACAGGCGATTCCTGGCTACTTCGTGGGGATCGGCCTGTTACCCGAACATGCACCCGACTTCGCAAAGCGAGCCTCGTTGGGCTCGGCTGCTCATTTCTCCGCACAAAGCCTCGAATGAGGCCGTGCACAGGCCGTTTCCGCGGCATTCGCGGCGATGCAGCCGCTGGCTCGCTGAGGAGTTGAGGACACCGGTCATCTTCCGCGTGCACCCGGTGGAGTCCGCCTACGCCGGAAACCAAAACATGGTCGCATTGATCTCCTGGACCGTCCGCCGCCGCGATGTCATCGCCGCGCTCCACCTGGACCACGGCCCGACCTTCGACAAGGTCGTGGAATGCATGAACCGGAACTGGCACAGTCTGTCGCTTTAGAGCATGACAGCCATCTTGGCCCTGACTACCCGGCGGAAGTATCTATGGGATCTACGGCACCGATGGTATCTACAACCGGGCACCGACTAGGTCAGTCGTAGCGGGGACAGTCGTAGCGGGGACAGGATTTGAACCTGTACCTCCGGGTTGTGAGATTGCTCCGGGCGGCCGCCTCTGCCGCTCCAGACACGAGTACGTAGTGGACCTACTGCTGTTACTTAGGTTCCCCAACGCGAGGAATCGATTGACAGGCTGGTATCTCGGCGGTCATCATCGTTTCGTGTAGCAAATGAGTTTCGCTATGCAAAACGCCAAGTCTTTGGTAGGAGGTCAGCTTGTCACCTGCCACGATGGCAGCCGCGGTTCTCACCGGGCACGGAGGACTCGACAAACTGGACTATCGCACTGATGTCGTCGTTCCTCGCCCCGGGCCGGGCGAGGTTTTGATCCAAGTGGCAGCCGCGGGCGTCAACAACACCGACATCAATACGCGCATCGGCTGGTATTCGAAGGCCGTCGACTCCGAGACCGCCGTCGGCGGCGACGTCGGTTTCGATCGAGTGGACCAGGCGGACGCCACCTGGTCCGGCACCCCCCTGCAGTTCCCACGGATCCAGGGCGCGGACGTCTGCGGCCGGATCGTCGGGGTCGGAGACGACGTGTCCCCCGACCGGATCGGCGAGCGGGTCCTGGTCAAGAACATGCTCCGTACCCCGGTCGGCTTCCGGCCGTTCGCGTGCTGGACCTTTGGCAGCGAGTGTGACGGCGGCTTCGCGCAGTTCACGGTCGCGCCGGCCGGGGAGACGTACGCGGTCCGCAGTGAGCTCTCCGCTCAGGAATTGGCGGCGGTGCCGTGCGCGTACTCGACGGCGGAGAACATGCTGCACCGAGCGGCGGTCGGCGCGGAGCGGGTCGTTGTGACCGGTGCGTCCGGAGGAGTCGGACTGGCCGCCGTGCAGCTCGCAAAGCGGCGCGGCGCGACCGTGATCGCGGTATGTGCTGCCGCCAAGGCGGATCAGGTGCGTGCTCAGGGCGCCGATCACACAGTCGCCCGGGACGCCGACCTGCAGGTCGAGATCGGTGAGGCGATCGACGTCGTCCTCGACGTCGCCGGCGGGCCCATGGTCTCGCCGTTGCTCGAGCTGCTGCGACCCGGCGGCCGGTATGCCATCTCGGGCGCGATCGCCGGTCCAGTGGTCGACATCGACTTGCGGACGATCTACCTCAAGGACCTGTCAGTTCTCGGTTGCACGTTCCAGGACGACGAGGTGTTCGAGAACCTCATCGGTTACGTCGAGCGCGGCGAGGTGCGGCCGATCATCTCAGGCGTGTACGACCTCGCCGATATCCGGCAGGCCCAGGCGGACTTCCTGGCCAAGAAGCACGTCGGGAAATTGGTGCTCGTTCCGCCGGCACTGCAGTCCTGAATTCCGTCGTGACCTGATCACGACCGTTCGTCGTCATCGCTCTCACGGGGACGGAATTCTGTGGACATCGCCGAAATCCATGTCTACCAGGTAGATCTGCCGCTCAGTGGCAAGCCGTATCGGATGTCGGAAGGTACCTACGCGTCGCTGGACTCGACCGTGGTCGAGATGGTGTCGGACAGCGGGGTGTCCGGCTGGGGGGAGACTTGTCCGGTCGGGCCGACGTATGGCCCTGAGAATGCGCTGGGGGCGCGCGCAGCGCTCAGCCAGATGGCGCCGGCGCTGATCGGCCGGCCCGTGACTGGTCCGCTGGCTCTGCGCCGCTATGGATGCGTTGCTCAACGGCCACAACTACGCGAAGGCCGCCATCGACATCGCCATCCACGACCTCTTGGGCAAGACCCACGACCTGCGGGTGTGTGACATGCTCGGTGGCGCGGTCACCGATCGGGTGAGCTCGTATTACGCGCTCACCATCGACGAGCCGGACGAAGTGGCCCGGGTGGCCGTCGAGAAGATCGGCGAGGGTTACCCGCGACTGCAGATCAAGGTGGGTGGGCGGCCGGTCGAGCGGGACATCGAGACGATCCGCAAGGTATGGGAGGGCACGGGCTGCACCCGATTGGCGGTCGATGCGAACCGGGCGCTGACCGCGCGCGACGTGCTTCGGATCGGCCGCGAGTGTGCCGACATCCCGCTGGTGTTCGAACAGCCCTGCAACACGATGGAGGAGATCCTGGCCATTCGCGGGCAGTTGCACCATCCGGTCGATCTCCACGAGAAGACGGAGAACCTGAGCAGTGTCCTGCGTGCCATCTCGCTCGGGGTGTGCGACGGGTTCGGGCTCAAGGTCACCCGGCTCGGCGGACTCGGCGGGGTGGCGACCGTCCGAGACATCTGCGAAGCGCGTTCGATGCCGCACACCTGCGATGACAGCTGGGGTGGGCACATCATGGCCGCCGCCTGCGTGCAGATCGGTGTCACCGTGCAGCCGCGTCTGCTGGAGGGCGTGTGGATCGCCGATTCCCACATGGATGTCCACTACGACTCGGCCCATCCGGTGCGAATTGAGCAGGGGCACATCCAGGTCCCGACCGGCCCAGGGCTGGGTGTGGTCCCCGATGACGGAGTCTTCGGCGCGCCCGTCGCATCATTCAGCTGACGCCACAACCTCGACACCACGTGGCAGAGAGGCACGATCGGGCTCGAGTGGCGAGCCAAGGGGTAGCGGGAAGGGGCCCTTGTCACGCGACCGTGCCGCAAGTTCGATGTCTGGGTTGCTGGCCTCCGCAGAACCTCGCCGGGCGCAATTCGTCGGAAGGCTCAGAGTGACCTAACCTCGTGCCAAGATCAGCTACCTGATGATCATGAACCTCGCGGGTACACATCGGGTACACAAGAGGTTGCAACCAGACCGATAACGACCACCACCGACAGGTGGTATATCACCTAATCAGAGCCACCTTTGACAGATCTTGAGCAACGCTGAAACTCTCTGTGGCGCACTCTCAAGGCGTTAGCGCGGTTCGGACTGCGCGTGGTGGGCTGGAGGTGCCTGCGAGGAGAGTTCGTAACGATCACATACGCAGCGCCGATGAGCCTAGGTGAGCGCGAGGTGCCGCGGAGATCGCTTGTGCGCCGAGTGACAAACGCAGTCCCCTCTGCACCAAATTTTCTGCAGAAAATGACCTCCAGCGACAGTTGGCCGCCTTCGGGAGTCTATTGGGGTTTGCAGCGGCAGCGGTTATCCACAAGCTCGGCGATGAGCAAGCCACCTGTCCGTCCGTCGCCAGTACAGCCGTTGAGGTGCGCGGTCACGTGACCCTCGGTAACGTGCCGAAGACTTTTCCGCTCCAAGCGCACCGTTCCGGTGGCCCGGTCGGTGATGCGTCGACTGGGGGAGCACCTCGCGAACTTCGTTGGTCCGCAGTCCGACGCGTTGGTCTCAAGGTCCGGCGAAGCCACCCGGAG